>Ga0310695_10000206_pt1 | contig 156823 bp, 126 predicted proteins | sample RumenRJG_04DNA_FD_203882 | JGI IMG/M metagenome (GOLD analysis project Ga0310695, IMG submission 203882) | Bovine rumen microbial communities from Lethbridge, Alberta, Canada - RJG_04 (v2) (version 2) | ecosystem: Host-associated > Mammals > Digestive system > Stomach > Rumen | place: Canada...
AAAGGAGCGGCCTAGGGCGAAACAGGTAATTGGGGCTAAGTCGTAACAAGGTAGCCGTACCGGAAGGTGTGGCTGGAACACCTCCTTTTTGGAGCGCGTTCTTGACTTGAAACGCTCGGTAAGTACAAGGTTGTACTTTAGTCTTTCATTATTATACAGGCTCTTAGCTCAGTTGGTTAGAGCGCTACACTGATAATGTAGAGGTCGGCAGTTCAACTCTGCCAGGGCCTACCTAAATGCCGGCCACCAGACCGGCATTTTTTCTTTTCCGGGGGTATAGCTCAGCTGGTAGAGCACATGCTTTGCAAGCATGGGGTCGCCGGTTCGAATCCGACTACCTCCACAAAAAATGACCGTCAGACGAATGTCTGGCGGTTTTTTTTGTGCTCCCACCTTGCCCGCAAGGGGCGCGTTATCGGATGGAGTTTAACAGTTCCAGTTTACCGTCATTCACCAGTTTGAGGATGAGTTCTCCGAACAGGCTGTTCTGCCAGGCGAACCATTCCCGGGTGAAATGGGACGCATTGTCCTTGTGGAAGGACTCGTGGATGAAGCCGGTGCCGGCGTCGGTGGCAAGGAGCATGGCCACGCAGTCCCGGAGCTCTTCATCGTCCGTGGCGGTGAAGGCACGCATCATGATGGACATGGGCCAGACCATGTCGTAGCCGATATGCGGACCGCCCACGCCTTCGCCGGCCGCCCCGCGGAAGAAGCAGGGGTTATACTCGCTCAGGACAAAGCGCCGGGTGTTCTGCCATACCGGGTCGGACGCCATCTCGGGAATGAGATAGGCCAGCGACAACAGGCTGGGAACGTTGGAATCGTCCTGCAGGAGGGTGTTCCCAAAGCCGTCCGCTTCATAGGCATAGATGGGGCCGAAGACCGGGTGATTCACAATGGCATTCGCCTTGAGGGCGGCCTCTACCTGGTCCGCCAGGGCCGTGCATTCGGCGGCAAGGCCGCTTTCCCCATTGACGGCGGAGAGGATTTCAGCCGCTTTGCGCAGGCAGTCCACCGCCATGAAGTTGGATGGAATCAGGAAATCCAGGATGGTGCTGTCGTCGGAAGGCCGGAAGGCCGATGCAATGAGCCCGCAGGGCTTCAGGGGCGCGCCGTAGCCGTCCCAGCCCTTGGTGTCGAACTGGCGGTCTGTCTGCCGGGAGAAGCAGTACTTGCCCAGGCCATCGTATTTCTGCTGCTCCCGCATGACGCCAAGGACCGTCCGCATGGCCGCAATCCAGAGGTCACCGAAAACCGAAGTGTCGCCGGTCTCTTTCCAGTAGGCATAGGCCAGCCGGATAGGGTAGCATTCAGAGTCCAGTTCCCATTTGCGCTCGAACACGTCCGGGACCATGTAGGTGTTGTCCTCGTGCCAGCCATCATTCGTGGGCCCCGGATTGAAGGCATTGGCGTAGGGGTCTATCACCAGGCACTTGAACTGGCGGAGGAGGGTGCCCTTGATCATGTCTGCCAGGTGAGCGTCCTGCGAAGCGAGCTGCACATAGTGCCATACTTGTGCACCGGAGTCCCGCAGCCACATGGCCGGAATGTCGCCGGTCCACACAAAGGTGTCGGGATTTCCGTCCTTGTCCCGGTCAAAGTGGACCGTGGTGTCCAGGGTATTGGGGAAGCAGTTGATAAACATCTGCCGAAGTTTGGGATTCTCCAGCAGCGCGGCCGTTTCCGCAAGGGTTTTTTCCACGGCGTCTGAGGTGAACAGGCGATTTTCGGGGGCAGGCCTGCGGTCCGGCGTCCCGTTGAAATAGTCTTCCCAGGCATACCAGACAACGGGCTCGGCGCCCATTTCGAAGCGGAGCGTGCCGCCCGCATCAATATCGGCAAAGTCGATATAAGGTTTGGTGTACAGCTTCCCGTTCAGGAAGATGCGCTGGATGTAGCGGTTGGTGTCGCTGGTGGCAGGGGCCTCGATGGTGAAGGTGCCGCCGGACACGGCAATTTCCGCTTTCCGGAAGAGGGGCGAGCCAAACCAGAAGCGTTGGCAGGCCGGTTCCACCTGATAGAAGCCCAGTGAAGAAAGGATGTACCAGGCGCTCATCTGCCCCACATCTTCATTGCCGGCAAGCCCGTCATAGCCGGTACCATACTGCTCGGAAAGGATTTTTCGTACCAGATCTGCGGTCTTCCAGGGCTGTCCCAGCATGGTATAGAAATAGGCAATATGGTGACTGGGTTCGTTTCCGTGGACATATTGGCCGATGAGGCCGGTAATGTCCGGCGGGGCCTCGGGACCTACCTTTTCAGGCGCGGTGAAGAGCGAATCCAGGTGCTCCAGCGTGGCGTTACGGCCCCCGAAGCAGTCCATCAGGCCCTTCAGATCCTGCGGAACCAGCCAGGTGTACTGCCAGGCGTTTCCTTCGGTGTAGTCCTTGCCCAGGTGGCCGGTAGTGAACGGGTCGAACGGCGTGCGCCAGCCTCCGGAGGCCGTACGTCCGCGCACAAATCCCGTTGACGGGTCAAAGTAATGTCTCCAGCTGTGGCTCCTTTCGGTAAAGAAAGCGGCGTCCTGGGTATAGCCAAGCACTGCTGCGGCATGGGCTACAGCGGCATCGGCAATGGCATATTCCATGTCGTTGCCGCAGGCTTCGCCGTAAAGGTCGCAGGGGATGTAGCCATACTGCTTGCGAAGCCCCTGGCCGCGCTCGTCCAGCATGACGGAGGCCTTGCAGGCGGCGTAGGCCCGCTCATAGTCAATTCCGGGAAGCTGCTTCACAATGGCATCGGCCACGGAAATGACGCCGGGATTTCCCACCATGCAGTCGGTCTCGTTCCCCACCAGATGCCAAACGGGGAGTTTCCCCTGCGTGTCGAAGATGTCCAGCATGGTGTTCACCACATCGGCCCGGAGCTCCGGGTGAAGGATGTAGTATAACGGCATGGCGGCGCGGTAGGTGTCCCAGAGCGAATAGGTGGTATAGGCGGGTTTTTCGCCGATGTCGGAGAACAGCGACGGCGCAATCATCGTGTGATAGAGGGCCGTATAGAAGATTTTCCGGGCGGCGGCATCGTCCGTGTCAATGTGCACTTTGGACAGGGCGGCGTTCCATTTGGCACGCGCCTGGCCACGGACGGCGTCAAAGTCCCAACCGGGCAGTTCCGCCTCCATGGCCGCTTTGGCGGCCGCGCAGCTGTTGGCCGACAGTGCCACCTTCAGCAGTACCTTTTCGCCCTCCTTGGCCGTGAAGGAGCAGCGGGCATACATTCCTTCCTCCTTCACGCTCACCGGCTTGGAAAAGACCGCGTAGAAGAACTGCTTCTGGTCCTTGGCCCAGCCGGTGGAGTGCCGCCAGCCCTGGAGGGTGCAGTTGTCCAGCACCTCAAAATGCGTATCCGTGGGCTTGTCCCAGCAGCCGCCGTTCTCCAGGTCAAAGACGAGGGCCGCTTCTTCCGATGCGGGGAAGGTGTAGCGGTGGATGCCGACGCGCTCGGTGGCGCTGAGCTCCGCCGTAATGCCGTAACGCAGCAGCGGGACGCTGTAATACCCGGGCTCGGTGACTTCCTTTGTGCGGTCTGCATAGGACCACATCCCGTCCCGGGCGTAAGCTACCTCACCTACTACCGGCATGACGGTAACGTCGAACAGGTCGCCTATGCCCGTACCGGAAAGATGTGTGTGGCTAAATCCGATCACGGTAGAGTCCGAGGCGTGGTAGCCCGAGCACCAGTCCCACGTTTGCGGGATGCTGGTGGGGCCCAGCTGTACCATGCCGAAGGGCACGTCGGCCCCCACGAACACGTGTCCGTGCCCTCCGGTCCCGATGCGCGTGTCTACGCAGGAAACCAGGTCCTCCGTCTCCGGCTTTTGCGTGCACGCGGTGAAGAGATTGCCGGTCAGGCCGGCAATGACGGCAACGAGCGCTGCCATTCCGAGCGAACCTTTGTCTGTCATTCTGAGCGAAGCGAAGAATCTCATAGGATATTGGTCTTTTTGGTGAAGTCGATGATTTCCGGAATATATCCGAAGGCCAGGCCGGTTACGGTGTCGGCACAGCCATAATAAACCGCAATGCGGCCCGTGTCGGGATCGTGCAGCGCTGCGCAGGGGAAAGTGACGTTGGGCACGTCGCCGGTAAGTTCATAGATTTCCCGGGGGCTTATCAGGTACTGTCCGCTGCGGGCCAGCACTTTCCAGGGCTGCTCCAAATCCAGCAGGGCGCTGCCGAAGGCATAGACATAGCCGTTGCAGGAGCGGAGTACGCCATGATACAGCAGCAGCCAGCCTTCGGACGTCTCGATGGGGACGGGACCTGCGCCGATTTTCATGCACTGCCAGGCGCTCACCTCAAAGGCGGCGGGAGCCATCACGTGACGGTGATGTCCCCAGAATTCCATGTCCGGAGATTCGCTGTAGAAGATGTCTCCGAAGGCGGTGTGCCCGGTGTCGGAGGGGCGGGAGAGCATGGCATAGCGGCCATTGATTTTGCGGGGGAAAAGTACGCCGTTCCGGTTGTACGGGAGGAAGGCGTTTTCCATCTGGTGGAAGGTCTTGAAATCCTCTGTCCAGGCCAGGCCGATGGTAGGGCCGTGGTAGCCGTTGCACCAGCTCACCCAATATTTTCCGTCGATAAAGGCTACGCGGGGATCATAGCCGTAGACCCATTGGCCCACTTCGGGGTCTGCGCCCTGGAAGCGGATGGTGCCGGGCTCGATGTTCCACCGGATGCCGTCCTTGGAAAAGCCGGCATGGAGGGTCATGCGGCGGTTTTTGTCGTCTACGCGGAACACGCCTGCGAATCCGTCCTCAAAAGGGACTACGGCGCTGTTGAAAATGCTGTTGGAGTCCGGGAGAAGGTCTCTGGGAATGACGGGATTGGCGGAATAGCGCCATAGAACGTCTTTGCACCCGGAAGGTCTTTCCTCCCAGGGCATGTCGGGCAGTGGATGGCCCTGTGTCTTTATTGGATTCATAGTTACGGTTAATTATGTTCGTTGAGCGGCCTGTCCTTTCCCCTGCCTCATTGCTGGGGAAGGTCCTCATAGGCAGCGGTTTCGGGATTGAAGCGCTGGGCCTTGAGGGTGCCTATATGGGTGTCTAACCAGCCGATGCGTTCCCGGTAAAAGTCCAGCATGTCCTCCACGGCATCGCGCCAGGAGCTGTAGGAACGCAGGCCATACCCCCAATAGGGGGCGGTGGCGCGGGGATTGAAGCCCGCCTGGGCGTTGTGGTCGTAGGCCAGGGCATTGTATTCCACCATCTTTTCAATAAAAGCGGGGATTTTGTCCAGGCGGGGTTTCACCACATTCCAGCGTGCCTTGAGGTCGGCTACGAAAAGGGGGTCTTCGAAGAGGTACTGGTAGTAGCTGGGACGGGAGCCGTTGTAGTCGCCGTCCTCAAAGGAACCGCCGCGAAGGCGGATGAGCCAGCCCCGGGGCGTGTCATCGTCCTCATACAGGCCGAAGGCAGAAGAAATGTAGTCGTTGTAATTGCCCAGGGTAAGGTCGAAGTCCCACACCATGGGCATGAACAGGCGCGTGTCGCTGTCTTTGGCAAAATAAGTGGAAAGGCGCATTCCGCCGTCCATGTTCTTGGTCACTTCCTGCACCAGGTAGTTCCCGATGAACGTATCTGCGTCCAGCATGGAGCGGTAGCCGGTTTTCTCATCGAACGAACGGGACTCCAGCAGGCGTTCCACGCCGTTTACGTAGTCCATGATGAAGTCCATTTGCGCCTGGGCGCCGGAACTGTTGTCGGGATTGTTGCGGTCTCCGAAGTCCGGCTCCTTGAATTTGATTTTCTTGTGGAACACTTCGCTTCGGAAGTAACGGTCGAAGTCGCCCTTGTTGTCAATTTCCAGCAGGTAGCCGCCGTCGGTTTCCCCGTCGGCTACCACCGTAACGGGCACCTTGCTGTCCCGGTCGGCTTCCTTGGCTTCCACCAGGAGGTAGCAGCCGCCATAGTGTCCGTTGAAGTACACTTCCACGCAGCGGAATTTGGGCGTCCAGGGCATGGACACCATGCGGCTCAGCCGGAGGGCCAGGGCGTTTCGCAGCAGAGTGGGGTCCTGCACGTCGGCCAGCAAGTACCAGTCGCTGTCCTTTTTCATGCCGAATACCCGGCGTGGCTCTTTGGCCGAGCGGGTGGCGTCGGTGAGTTTGAGCCGGTAGGAATGCTTGATGCCGTTTTCGGCATCGTAGGAGGTGTTGCCGCGCCCGCGGATGCGCATGGGCAGCACGTCCGAATCATAGACGTAATCCTGGCCGTCGGCATACATCCCCTTGGGGTCGCGGAAGCGCACGGTGCCGTTCACATAGGTGAATTCCCCTTCGGCGAGGCGGCGCGTCTCCTCTTCCCAGGTGATATCCACGCGGGGGAAATCGGCCAGGGCCGATACGGCGTTGTAGGAGGGGTAGTCGGGGAGGCTCGCCCCGGTGTCTTCCCACTGCCGCCAGGCGGGTGCGGGCGCAGGCGGATTCTCGGGTGTCTCCGTTTGTTCCGTCGCGGACGTTACCGTGACCCGGCAGCCGGAGCGGATGCTTCCGCATTGCACGCGAATGGTGGTGACTCCCGTCTTCACGGCTTTCACCAGCCCGTCCGCGCTCACCGTGGCCACGCCCTTGTTCAGGGAAATCCATTCCAACGTGCGCTCCGTGGCGTCGGCCGGCACCAAGGTGGCGCTGAGCCGGGCCTCTTCTCCTTCTTTGAGGTTCAGGGATTCCTGATTCAAGGTAATGCTTTGCAGCGGGATGTCTTTTGAAGTGACTATCTCATCCTTTTTGCACCCCGTGGGCAGCAGGGCCAGCAGCATTCCCGCTATGCACAGCCAATGGTTTTTAGTCATGTGTCAGGTCTCAATCGTTCTAATTACAAATATAGCAATTTTTGTCGATGTACCCATGGCAGAAGCCCGGGTTTGTGGCAACAAAAAAAGAGACCCCGGATGGGTCGCTCTCCTTTGTCGATATGCCCTTCCCTATCATTTCGAGTGCGCACGGCGAGTCGGGATGGGCAAGGTGGGATTTGATTGCCACCACCTTGCCCACCAAATCTTGTCCATGCTGCCCTCAGATGCCGTTTCCCCGGGCAAGGTGGTCCACCTCAAATCCCACCTTGCCCGTCCATGGCTCCCGCCTTGCCCGCCGATGGTCACCACCGCTGCATTTATGCATGTCTCTGTGCCTATGGCGGGCTTCCCAGGCTTCGAAGGTCCGCTCTCTGGACCCTCAGCGCCTGTTTGGTCCCCATTCCGGCTTCGAAGGTCCATTCCCCGGACCGTCGGGGGTAAATAAAGTCCCCAAATGAAGCCGCGCTTCAAATGGGGAAAATTTTTTGTATATTTGCAAGTTGGATGAAACGTTTTACCCTCATACTGTTAGCCGCACTGGTGGCGCTTCCGCTTGGGGCCCAGAAGACAAAGCCCAAGCAGGACATGATTGTGTTTACCCCGCAGTGGACGGCCCAGGCGCAGTTCGCCGGCTATTACGTGGCGCAGGAACTGGGCTTCTATGAGGAAGAAGGCCTCAAAGTTTCCATTACGCATCCCAATGCCACCCAAAGCGCAGAAAACCGTGTCCGCTCCAACCTGAGCCAGGTAACTACGCTCCAGCTGGCCCAGGCCGTTCAGTTTGCGGCCAACGGTCTGCCCATGGTGAATATTCTGCAAACTTCCATGAACAATGGCATGGTGGTCATTTCCCGTCGGGGGAAAAACCCTATGCAGCAGCAGGGGGAAAAGGTGGGCATTTGGGCCGGCGGATTCACGCAGCTGCTGGAGAGCGTTGCGCAGCAGGCACAGCTCAATTTTGAGTGGATTCGTGCCGCCAGCATGGTAAACCTGTACATTGCCGGTGCCGTAGATGCCATTGTGGCCATGTCCTACAATGAGTTTTTCCAGATACGGCAGGCCGGGTTCAATGTCCCGGAAAGCTGTGTGTACCGCTTGTCGGACCATGGCTATAACATCCAGGAAGACGGCCTGTACGTGTCCCGCGCCTACTATGAGACGCACAAGGAGCAGGCACTGAAGTTCGCGCGTGCCAGCCGTCGCGGCTGGGACTATACCGCCGCCCATCCGGAGGAGGCCCTGGACATTGTTATGCGCTATGTGGTAAAGAACCACATTGCCACCAACCGTATCCTGCAGCACCTCATGCTGGAGGAAATCCTGTCCCTGCAACTGGATCCGGACACCCATGAGCGGGAATATCGCATCCGCGAAGATATGTTGCAGCAGGCCAATGAGATTATGATGCAAGGCGGCCTTATTCAACGCTACGTAACCCTGGAGGAGCTAATCCGATGAAACTGAAAGAAATACGGAGCTCCCTGTCCACCCGTCTGAGTCTGTGGATTGTGTTTTTTGCGGCGGCTATCTTTGTGGCAGCGCTGGGCTATGTGACCGTGGTCGCACGCCGCGCCGTGCGCCGGGAGGCCATCCAGGGCGCCAAGCGCGTGCTGGATAATACGGTTATTCGCGTTAACGGCATCCTGGAAGACGTAGAGCTTGTAGCGGACAACCTGGAAGGCCGCATCTACCAGAACCTGGACAAGCCGGATGCCATGTTCGACCTCTCCCGCGAGGTGGTTCTCACCAATTCTTTCCTGAACGGCTGTTCCATTTCCTTCGAACCCTATTATTTCCCGGAAAAGGGCCGTTATTTCTCGGCCTATTCCAACAATAACGGCAAAACCGTCTACACCCAGCAGGAAGGCCAGGACAGCTACCAGTATTTTTATCTGGACTGGTATCTGCTGCCCAAGCTCATGGGACAGCCATGCTGGACAGAGCCCTACACAGACCAGGAGGAGTTTGACGACAGCACCATGGATTCCAGGATGATGGTGTCCTACTGCAAGCCGCTCATTGGCAACGACGGCAGTTTTGTGGGCACGCTCACACTGGACATCTCGTTGGAGTGGCTCTCCCAGACTATTTCGGCCGTTAAACCGTACCCGCATTCCTATAGCATCCTGGTGGGCCGCGGCGGCACTTTCCTGGTGCACCCGGATCCCCAGAGACTCTTCTATCAGAGCATTTTCACCGAGGATTTGGTGAGCCCCAATCCGGGCATTCGCAAACTGGGAGAGGACATGCAGGAGTGGAAAGAGGGCATGACGGAGCTGGTTTTTGGCGAGGACGACAGCTATGTCTTCTACAAGCCCATGATGACCACCGGCTGGAGCGTTGCCATCGTGTGCCCGGAAAGCGATATCTTTGGCGGGTTCCATCGTCTCCAGAATATCGTCCTTACCATTGTGCTGGTGGGATTGCTGCTTATGTACCTGGTATTCTTCCGAATTATCCGTAAACAACTGCAGCCCCTCCGTGCATTGGCCGTACAGGCCGAAACCATCGCATCCGGTAACTTTGGTACGGCGCTTCCCCAGATTAAGCGCAACGACGAAGTCGGCGTCCTGAGCCGCTCGTTCTCGGAAATGCAGACTTCCCTGGTGAATTACATTGACGAGCTCACCACCACCACGGCCAAGAAGGAGCGTATAGAAGGAGAACTGCACATTGCCCGTTCCATCCAGATGGACATGGTGCCGCGGGTATTCCCGCCTTTCCCGGAGCGCAAAGACGTTGACCTATATGCGTTTATGTCTCCGGCAAAGGAGGTCGGGGGAGACCTGTACGACTACTTTATCCGCGACGAACAACTGTACTTCTGCGTGGGCGACGTGAGCGGAAAAGGCATCCCGGCCAGTTTGTTCATGGCCGTGGCCTGCAACCTGTTCCGCGTCTTGTCCTGGCAGGGGAATCCACCGGCGGAGGTAGCCCGTCAAATCAACAACGAGATGTCCCAGCACAACGAGCAACTCATGTTCGTGACGCTGTTCATTGGCTGCCTGGACCTCAAGACCGGCCGCCTGGATTTCTGCAACTGCGGTCACAACCCGCCCGTGCTGTTTACGCCGGAACCGCATTTCATGACTTGTGAGCCCAATACGCCCATCGGCATTATGCCGGGCTACGCCTTTGAAGGCCAGACCATGGAAAACATGCGCGGCGTCCGCATTTTCCTGTATACGGACGGCCTGAACGAGGCCGAGAACGTCTCGCATGAGGAATTCGGCAACGAGCGCATGATGAACGCCCTGGCCAGCCTCCCGCATTCGGAAAGTGCACAGGGCGTTGTGGAAAAGGTGCACGCCGCAGTGGCGTCGCATGTGGGCATCGCAGAGGCCAGCGACGACCTCACCATGCTCTGTATCAAACTCGCTTAGGCCAGGCCGCCGTTCAGGGCGTAGTCGGCCTTCACTTCCTCATAGAAAGCAGCTTTGGCGCAGTGGTAGTAGGGATCCAGCCAAAGGAAGCCGATACCGGCGGTGAGGATGCACAGGAAGAACCACCCGATGAAACTGAGTTGCAGCCAGAACAGGTCGAACTTGTGGCCGCGCATCATGAAGCGGCTGCGGTCGATGGCCTCGTTTGCGCTGAGTTCCGGATTCTCCTCCAGAATGTATTCGGTCATGGCGTAAGAATAGACTTTGACGATGCCCGGAATGATAAACAGGAAGGTCCAGAGGGCGATGAAAATGCTCTTGAGCAACTGGCCCCATACCTTGTGCCAGTAATTGGAGAAGCCAATGTGCACGGTGTTGTACAGAAGCTTGTTTTCCTTAGCTGCCACCAGGCGGCGGAAGGCGTTGGCATAGCCCAGGGCGAAGGGGGCGAGAATGAAAATCTGGAACAGCGTGGCTGCCCCCGAAGTGCCGTTGGCGCGGCGCTGCATGGAAAGGAACTCCGGACTCTGGATGACGGATGCCATCTGGGAGACGCTGCGCGTGCCCGTGATGTTTTCCTGGGCATATTGCTGCATTTTTACACTGCTGTATGCCGTGGGCCCGGCAAAGGCACCGGCCAGGAGGACATACAGGAGGGCAAGGACAACGGCTTTTCCCCAGTTTCCGCGGAGGGCCTCCAGGGCTTCATTTTTGAAAAAATGGTTCGTTTTCATACGCAAATACTTGTAATCTATTGACAAATTTACGCATTTTTTAGATATTTGTACAACAAATATTTTATTGCTATGCTTTGGATTATCATTGCCGTTGTCGCAGTACTGGTACTGTGGGTCATTTCTGTTCAGAACAAGCTTGTTAAAAGCGACGAATTCTGCAACAATGCCTTAAAGCAAATCAATGTGCAGCAAATCAGCCGCTTCGATGCCCTGCAGGCGCTCATCAAACTCACCCGGGAGTATGCTTCCTATGAGGCAGAGACGCTCCAGAAGATTGTGGACGCCCGCAAAATCACTTCTTCGGCCGCTCCTACCGCCGCCCAGATCAATGCCAACGAGGAGGCCCTGAAGGAGATTAGCGCCAAACTCATCGCCGTGGCAGAGGCCTATCCGGACCTCAAGGCCAACCAGAACTACCAGCAAACCATGCAGAGCATCGAGAAGTATGAGGAGAACGTCCGTCTGTCGCGTATGACCTACAACGACACCGTCACCCGCTTCAACCAGCAGGTGCGTTCCTTCCCGGCTTCCGCCGTTGCCGGCATGCTGGGCTTCGCCAAGCGGGACTATCTGGCCGACGACGTTACCAAGAAAGATTATCCTACCATCTAGCCTATGAGGCGGGTTTTAGCCTTTTTAGCGGCCGCTGTCCTGGGATTCGGGGCGGCGGCGCAAAGCGTAGACCGCATCCGCGACGTAGACATTCGCGTGGAGGTACAACAGGACGGTTCCGCCTGGATTACCCAAGTGTGGGACGTGGAGGTGAACAGCTCCGGTACGGAGTGGTACATGCCCGTGAGCAACCTGGGCTCCATGACCGTAAGCGGCTTGCAGGTGTCGGAGAACGGCACCCCGTATGAGGCGCTGGGGGAGGATTGGGACATCCATCGCTCCCGCAGCTGGAAGGAGGGGAAATGCGGCATCGTCCCCAAGGACAATGGCGTGGAACTGTGCTGGGGACTGGGTCAGGAAGGCTGGCACCAGTGGACGGCAAAGTTTTACGTGACCGGTCTGGTCCAGGCCTATGACGATGCAGACGCCTTCAACTTCATGTTCGTGAACCGTGGCATGTCACCTGCGCCGGAGCATGTGCGGGTGACCATCGTCCCTGCTTTTGCGTGTCCGGAATGGACCCTCGACAATACGCGTGTATGGGGCTTCGGCTTTTATGGCGATATCAACGTAGTGGATGGCACGGTGGTGGAAGAATCGTCCGAGAGCCTTTCTTCCTCCAGCGCCGTGATTGGGCTGGTGAAGTTCGAGAAAGGCCTATTCCAGCCTGCCGTAGTGGCCGGCGGCCCGTTCCAGGACCTGCTGGACCGCGCCCTGGACGGCAGTGCCTATGAGGAGGACGGCCCGCCGGTGTGGTTCCTCGTCCTTTTCGGCCTGTGTTTCCTCGGGTTCCTTGGCATCTGCGTGTTCATGGTGGTGGCATCGGTCCTGGGATACAAATGGAGCAAGAAGCTGTTCGGCACCACCAAGATTGACGGCTGGTACCGGGACGTTCCGCTGGAGGGAAACCTCCTGGCTGCCGAGTATCTGCTGGTGAAAGGCAAGCGTTTTGGCACCGTGGCGGAGGCGCAGAACATTATCGGCGCCATGTTCCTCCGCTGGATTATGAACGGGGATTTGGCGGTTCAGCCGGATGCCAAGGACTACAAACGCGTGAATCTGCTGTTCAAGAGCGAGAAAGTTTCTGCCGATGACGTGGAGCAGGACCTCTTTGACTGGGCGCGCAGTGCGGCCGGGGACAACCTCCTGCTGGAAAAGAACGAGTTTGAGAAGTGGAGCAAGAAAAACGCCGCCAAAATGGCCGGCTGGCCGGACCGCGCCGTGGCCAGGGGAAAAACCTGGTTCCACAACATGGGCTACTTTGGGCGCGACGGTGTGTGTACACCTCAGGGCGCCGCGGAGGCCCGCCACGTAGTGGAATTCAAGAATTTCCTGAAGGACTTCACCCTGAGCGATCAGCGTGGGGCCAATGAGGTGAGCCTGTGGAAGGAATACCTGGTGTATGCCCAGCTTTATGGCATTGCCGACAAAGTGGCACAGCAGTTCAAGAAGTTGTATCCGGCGGAGTTTGCCATGGTGGCGCAGTCCTCCGGCATGGATGTTTCCACCATGATTTATACCATGAACTGGACCAACAGCATGAGCACGCGTGCGTTCAACAACGCGGCACAGCGGGCCGGCAGCATCTCCGGCACGGGCGGCCACACCTCCTTCGGCGGTGGTGGCGGCTTCTCCGGCGGCGGCTTCGGCGGTGGTGCCCGCTAGTTTCGTGTCAATAAAAAAGACCGGCTCATGAAGAGTCGGTCTTTTGTGTGCGGGTGAGAAGAGTCGAACTTCCACGGGCTAATGCCCACCACCCCCTCAAAGTGGCGTGTCTACCATTTCACCACACCCGCTTGATTTGGGAATGCAAAGATAGTGAGCATTTTTGAATTCCCAAAACTTTTTTGATACTTTTTTTACAAGCCCCGAATAAACTGCGCAGCAGAAGGCGTGCCATTGAAAACCAGAAGCCCCGTGTCTATCCGGGCATTGTCCTTGAACACATCCATGGAAAGTTTGCCGTAAATCTGGTTCCAGCCTGTTCGGGAGCCCCCTGTCTGGTAACCCAGACTGCCCATGCCGACAAACTTGCAGCTGTATCCTCCCCTTTCTGCCCGTGTGCCGCTGACGCTTACAGTCCAATCGGCATGCTGCCCCTCCTGAACGGCCTCCCGGGTGGCCACAATGGAAAAACGGGTTTCGTACGTGCTGCCTCCCATCGTAAGCTGGCCCTCATAAGTCAGGGACCAGGTATCGTCCATCTCGTCGGCCTTGACGATGGTCATTCCCTTAAAGCGGCTGTTCCAGGTCACTTCGCTCTTTTCCAGCAGAAAGGACGTTTCCAGTTCGGTGAGGGCGCCGGCGACAAGGTCATCGGCAATGGACATCATGTATTGTCCCACCGGAGAACTGTTGTACGTACTGTACCCGCCCACAGCGGCACTATCCGGGTTAACACGGCTCCCTTTGGAACAAGCGGCGGCCATAACGGCGATGGCCAGGATATAGAGTGCTTTTTTCATAGTTACCAGTATTAAAATCTAAAACCAATGCCGATACGGCCGCCTTTAATGACACTGCCGTAGGCCAGCTCCGCCGTTCCATAAACGCGTTGCCCGCCCCATTCGCAGCCGATGGGCACCACGTCCCAGGCAAACACCACGGGATCTTGGGTATAATAGTGGCCTATATTCAGCATCATGCCTACAGCCACCTTGGCGTACAGGCGGAAGCGCTTCATTCCGGGGATACGGAACTTCGCCTGGGGCAAAAGGGCCACCTTATTCTTGGTGTTGGTATAGTTGGCTCGATTACCGCCCACCCGGGAGTACTGGTTCCACAGAACGCGGTGATAGTTGAATTGTCCACCTAGCACGAGCCAGTTCAGCAGGGCATAATTGTACTCCAGCGTGAGTCCCGGACCGCTTTGGATGTACTGTACCTGCGTTTCATAGAGGCCATACAAGTCCATGGTATAGTCCCTAGGCGTGTTTAGCTCGAGATATTCGCTGCAGGCGCCACTCATGTACAGGTTAATTTCGTGCTTACCTTGCGCCCCGGAAGGGAGGCTGAATAGCATACAGGCCACGAGCGTGGCCAGCAAAGCAGAAAACTGTTTCATCATCTGACTCTTTACCATAACTATAAGTAAGATGCAACTTGTCAAAAAAACGTTGCGCACATAAAAAAGTTTCCCCGTATCAAAAATAATTGCTATCTTTGCAGGCTCCCACGAGTTGGGGCAATACGTTTAATTAATTAAAAACAGATTCACAATGGCTGTTAAAATCAGACTTCAGCGCCACGGAAAGAAGAATTTCGCATTCTTCCACATTGTAGTGGCAGACTCTCGCGCCCCGCGCGACGGTAAATTCATCGAGCAGCTCGGCTCTTACAACCCTAACACCAATCCTGCAACCATCGTCCTGAATAGCGACAAGGCCCTGGCTTGGCTCAACGTAGGTGCCCAGCCCACGCTTGTTGCACGCCGCATTCTCTCCTATGAGGGTGTGCTGCTGCGCAAACACCTGGCAGAAGGCGTTGCCAAGGGTGCTCTCACCGAGGCCCAGGCAGATGCCAAATTCGCCGCTTGGAAAGCCCAGCGCGACGAGAAAATCGCTGCCAAGAAGAGCGGTCTCAAGAACGAGGCCATCTCCAAGGCCCAGGCTGCCAAGAAGCACGAGACTGAGGTGAACGAGGCTCGCGCCAAGGCTATCGCCGCCAAGAAAGCAGAAGCAGAAGCTGCTGCCGCCAAGGCCGCCGAAGAAGCCGCTGCAGAGGCTCCCGCCGCAGAACCCGTGGAAGCTCCGGCAGAATAATGCTGCGAGTAGCCCAGGTACTCAAATCCAACGGGACCGATGGCGAACTGCTCTTAAGCTTTTTCGACGTCGCCCCGGAGGATATCGACCTTCAGGAACCGGTATTCATCGAATTCGATGGACTGCCGGTTCCCTTTTATTTTGAATCGTTTACGCCCAGGGGGAACAACCGTGCCCTGGTGCGCCTCACCGGCGTCCGCTCGTTAAAAGACGCGGATGAACTGGCCGGACAGTCTGTCTATGCCGATTATTTTGAGGAAGAAGAGGAAGAAGACCTGGTGGGCTGGACGCTCTGCAATGCGGACGGCCAGGCCGTGGGCACCGTAGTGGACTACGAGGACATCCCCGGCAATCTCTGCCTCTGGGTGGAGCGCCCGGACGGCGAGCAAATTCTCATTCCCTTCCATGAGGATTTGATTCTCTCCATGGAGGAATCGACCCAAACCATCACCATGTCCATCCCCGAAGGGATTCTGGACCTGGAGTAGCTTTCGCGCCAGCTCCCGTTAAAGCACACCCATCCCCTCTAGAACACTCTCAGTGCCGTAGTGCCGTGCTTTAACCGCCCTCGGGGTAAATAGGGACTGGTCAGTAAGTGATTATGAATCAATATTTTAAGGAAAATCCTCGGCACAAAAAGAGCCGAGGATTATTAGCAATGTGGTGATTATCAGGATGTTACTGACCAGCAGGTGCAAACCCGCACAAAAAGACCGACTCTTCGTGAGCCGGTCTTTTTATGCTATTACTACTTCGCTTCTGGCGAGGCTTCCTCGGTAGGGATGGATTTCCGCCACAGGGCGGTCATCTCCTCCAGGGTTTTGCCTTTGGTTTCGGGCACCAGGCGCCATACGAAGACGGCGGCAACAATACTAATCAAACCATAAAGGGCATAGGCGAAGAAGTGGCCGAAACTCTCTCCCATAGCGCCCAACTTCATGTTATACATGGGCACGAAGGTGCTGGAAACGATGAAGTTGAAAATCCACTGGAACGCTACGGCGATGGCCGTGGCCTGGCTGCGGATGGTGTTGGGGAACAGCTCGGCGATATACACCCAGCAGATGGGACCCCAGCTGAACATAAAGCACGCACTGTAAAGCATGATGCTGATCACGGGCACTACGGCAGGCATGGAAACCACGTTGCTCAAAGCCACGCCCAAGGCACCCACGGCCATACCCAGGGACCCGGTAATCAGAAGCGGCTTGCGGCCCAGTTTCTCCACCGTGAAAACGGCCACCAGGGTGAAGGAGATATTGATGATACCCATGATCACCGTGAACAGCATGTTGTTGCTCACGCCCATGGATTCAAAGATACGAGGTGCAAAGTACAGCACGGCATTGATGCCGATGATCTGCTGGAACACGGACAGCATACAGCCGATAAAAATCACCAGTACGCCATAGGAGAAGAGGCTCTCCCGTTCTTCCTTTACAGTCTCGATGATATCCAGCAAAATCTTGCGGCCCCGGCCTTCACCATTGATATTGGACAGGATTTCCAGGGCTTTCTCGTTCTGTTTGCGCAGCACCAGATAACGCGGCGTCTCTGGCACCAGCAGGATCAGGAGGGCGAAGAGCCCGGCCGGAACGGCCTCGGAGACGAACATCACGCGCCAGCCGATAGCATTGGTCCAAGCCACCACGTTCGGGTCGGAGGCATGGCTCTGGATAATGAGGTAATTCACGAAATACACCACCAGCTGGCCGAAAATAATGGCAAACTGGTTCCAGGAGACCAGGCGTCCGCGTTTGCGGGCAGGGGCGATTTCGGCGATGTACATGGGACAGATGGCCGAAGCCAAGCCTACGCCCACGCCGCCCAGGATGCGGTAGCCATTAAAAGCCATCAGCAAACCCTTGGTGGGAACGCCCTTCTGGAAGAAGAGGAATTCCGGATAGTAGGAGCCCAAGGCGCTCAACAGGAACAGTACACCTGCTATAAACAGCGATTTCTTACGGCCGAAGCGATGGGCCAGCCGGCCGGAAATCAGGGCGCCGATTACACAGCCGATAAGCGCGCTGGAAGTGGTAAATCCATGCCAGCCATCCGTATAGACAAAGTCCCCGGCACTCTGGAAGAAGTGCTGCAGACCTTTTTCGGCCCCGGAAATAACCGCCGTGTCATATCCGAACAGCAGCCCGCCGATAACGGCCACCAGCACGATGCTGATCAGGTACAGCGGGCTGCCTGTTTGTCTGTAAGGACTACTTTGCATAGAGGTTCAGGAGGGTCTCGTAAAGTTCCTGCTTGCCGGAGGCAACCACGGGTTCACCGTTGGCTTTGGCGTAGTTGTACAGGTCCTCCAGGGTGGCCTTTCCTTCCTCGAACTGCTTGCCCGGACCGCTGTCAAAGCTGGCGTAGCGCTCCTTCACCATCTGGCACAGGGGGCTTTCCTCCAGCACGGCGGCGGCGTTGAGCAGGGCGTGGGCCATGGCATCCATCGCACTGATATGGGCGATGAAGATGTCCTCCAGGTCCGTGGAGGAGCGGCGCAGCTTGGCGTCGAAGTTGGTGCCGCCGTTGCCGAAGCCTCCGTTCAGGAGCACCTGCATCATGGCCTGGGTGAGCTCATAAGCGTCTACCGGGAACTGGTCCGTATCCCAGCCGTTCTGGGCATCGCCGCGGTTGGCGTCGATGCTGCCCAGGAAGCCGTTCTCGCGGGCCACGGTGAGTTCGTGCTCAAAGGTGTGGCCGGCCAGCGTGGCGTGGTTCACCTCGATATTCACCTTGAAGTCCTTGTCCAGGCCGTTGGCGCGGAGGAAGCCAATGACCGTCTCCGTATCCACGTCGTACTGGTGCTTGGTGGGCTCCATGGGCTTGGGCTCAATCAGGAAGGTTCCCTTGAAGCCGTTGGCGCGGGCATAGTCGCGGGCTGCCGTGAGCAGCTTGGCCAGGTGGTCCTTCTCCCGCTGCATCTGGGTGTTCAGGAGGCTGTAATAGCCCTCGCGGCCGCCCCAGAACACGTAATTGGCACCGCCCAACTTGATGGTGGCGTCAATGGCGTTCTTGATTTGCACGGCAGCACGGGCCACCACGTCAAACTGCGGATTGGTGCCGGCGCCGTTCATGTAGCGCTTGTGACCAAACACATTGGCGGTGCCCCAGAGGTTCTTGATGCCGGTTTCCTTCATCTTCTCCAGGAGGTAGTCCGTGATGTCCTTCATGCGGGCTTCGTATTCCGCAATATCGTCACAGTCTTCTACCAGGTCGATATCGTGGAAGCAGAAGTACTCGATGCCCAGCTTTTGCATAATCTCAAAACCGGCGTCCGCCTTGGCACGGGCACGGCAGTAGGGGCATTCGCCCTTATCCCAGGCATAGCTGCGGGTTTGGCCGCCGAAGGGATCGGCCGATGCCTGCCCCAGCGTGTGCCACCAGGCCATGGCAAACTTGAGCCATTCTTTCATGGGTTTGCCGCAGACAATGCGCTCCGGCTCATAGTAATGGAAAGCAAGGGGATTCTTGCTCTCAGTGCCCTCGAAGGGGATTTTCCCAATGGTAGGGAAGTATTCTTGTGCCATAGTTATATAAGGTTATTAGATTTTTCGCTCACAAAGGACCAGCCGCTCTTTCCAGGCTGCATAGGCGGCCCTGTAGGCGTCCTCATGCTGCGGCAGCACCACCTCCAGGCGCTCCAGCGTGGAAAACGCCTCCTGCGCATTGCGGTAAATGCCTGCGCCGATGCCCGCTCCCTTGGCCGCCCCCACGGAGCCGTCCGTGTTGTACAGTTCGATGGTGGCCCCGGACACGCCGGACAGCGCCTCGCGGAACACCCGGGACTGGAACATATTGGCCAGGCCCGCATGGATTTTATCCACCTTCAGGCCCATCTGCTCCATAATCTCAATGCCGTATTGGAAGGAAAAGACGATGCCTTCCTGCGCCGCCCGCACCAGATGCGCCTGGCTGTGCCGGTTAAAATTGAGTCCGTGCACGCTGCACCCGGTCTCCCGGTTCTCCAGCATGCGCTCCGCTCCGTTGCCGAAAGGCAGGATGCTCACGCCCTCGCTGCCGATAGGCACCTTGGCGGCCAGCTCGTTCATTTGCGGGTAGCTGAGCCCCGGCACCACATTGCGGCGCATCCAGGAATTGAGGATGCCCGTCCCGTTGATGCACAGCAGCACGCCCAGCCGAGGATCTGCCGCCGTATGGTTCACGTGCGCAAAGGTGTTCACGCGGGACAGCGGGTCATATTGAACCTGGCCGATAACGCCGTATACCACCCCCGAAGTGCCAGCGGTAGAGGCAATTTCTCCGGGATTGAACACGTTGAGGCTCAGCGCATTATTGGGCTGATCCCCGGCGCGGTAGGTGACCGGCGTTCCGGCTGCGAGCCCCAGCGAGGCGGCCGCCGTTTCCGTGAGCGTTCCCTGAACGCCGAAGGTAGGTTTTACAGGTGCCAGGATGGTGTCGTCAAAGCCAAAATAGTCCAGTAATTCTTCAGAAGGCCGATTGGCGGCGAAGTCCCAGAAAATGCCCTCCGACAGGCCGCTCACGGTGGTGCAGGTGACGCCGGTGAGCCGCATGGCAATGTAGTCTCCGGGAAGCATCACCTTCCAGATGCGCTTGTACACCTCCGGTTCGTTTTCCTTCACCCAGGCCAGTTTGGCGGCGGTGAAGTTGCCGGGGGAGTTGAGCAGGTGCGGGAGGCAGTAGTCCTTGCCCAGCTGCTCCCAGGCCTTCTGGCCATAGGGCACGGCGCGGGAATCGCACCAGATAATGGCGGGACGCAGCACGTTGAGGTCCTTGTCCACGCAAACCAGCCCGTGCATCTGATAGGAGATGCCAATGGCTTTGATGTCGTTGGGATTAACTGCCGATGCCTGCGAGAGGACATCGGCCGTGGCCAGTTTGAGATTACCCAGCCACAGGGCCGGATCTTGCTCCGCCCAGCCGGGTTGTTTGGAAATGATGGGGGCCTCGGTCTTGGGATAGAAGGCCGTAGCAACGCATTTCCCAGTCTCTGCATTCACCAGCGAAGCTTTCACCGATGAACTGCCTACATCGTAACCTAATAGAAACATACGTCGGGGTGATGTGACTCGAACACACGACCCTCTGCTCCCAAAGCAGATGCGCTAGCCAACTGCGCCACACCCCGATTAAACAAAGGTACGAAAAATTTACAAGATGCGATAGATTTTTCTGAGAAACCTGCGCCAGGCCTTGCTCAGCCCCTTGGCTTGCGGGTAGCTGGCATCCATTTCCTGGCACTGGGCTTCCAGGTCCAGATAGGACTGCTTCACTTGCTGCACACTCTCCCGGTCATAGAACAGCAGGGTGTCTTCCCAGTTGGTGTGGAAACTGCGGCCGTCCAGGTTCACTGTTCCGCAGCTGGCCAGGCTGTCATCCGTAACAAAGAGCTTGGAGTGGTCGTACACGCCGTTGTACACGAACACACGCATGCCGGAGGCAATGAGCTCCGGGATGTAGTCCTGCGTGAGGGAGTTCATGAAGCCCCAGTCGCACTCCGCAGGGAAAAGCAGGCGGACATCCACCCCGCGTGCGGCGGCGTCCTTGAGCGCCTGCAGCACCTGCGGCGGAGGGCCAAAGTAAGGTGTTTGCAGGTAGAAATAGTGCTTGGCTGCGTTGAGCTTTTCTACATACAGATGCGTGAGGGTGGTGTCCCGGCTTACCGTGCTAAGTGCTTGTACCACAGCATCTCCTGCTTTTTTTGCAGCAATGGCGGGTGCCGCCGTTCCGCCTGTGAAATGACTCCAACCCTGCTCGAAAATGGCCCGCGGCTGTGCCGCAGCAGGGCCTTCGATGCGCACCTGGGTGTCGTGCCACACGTAGATGGTCTGGTTGTTGAAGTTGATGCCGCCGGTGTACGCGATGGCGCCGTCTATCACCACAATTTTCCGGTGGTCCCGGAAGCCGAAGATGCTGGCGACGGACTCTCCGAGGCACAACTTGTCAAAGTCGTGCACGTAGGCCACCTCGATGCCGGCCTTGCGCATTTTCTGGTAAAAGTACTCCGGTGCCATCAGGGTGATGAGGTTGTCCATGAGCACCCGCACCTTCACCCCCTCCTGCGCCTTGCGGATGAGGGCGTCGCGCACCAGCTTGCCGGCTTTATCTGCATCGAACCAGTAATATTCTATCTCGATAGTGCTGTGCGCCTGGTCGATGTCTTCCAGCAGGCGGTTCAGGTATTCCTCTCCGCTTTTGGTCATCCAGAGGCTGTTGCCGCCCACGGGTGCCGCCACTTGCGCCCGTAGCAGGGTGCACAGCAAAAGGAGCGGAAGGAGTATGAGGTTGCGCGTTTGCAAGATTGTTCCTATCTTTGTAAATTAGCATGCAAAGATAGTGAAAATGATAATTGAAGCCAAGAATATTGCAAAGTCTTTTGGGGCGCTGCCGGTTCTCAAGGGCGTGGATTTTTGTGCCGATACCGCCGAGGTGGTAGCCATCGTGGGCGCCTCCGGTGCCGGCAAATCCACCCTCCTGCAAATCCTGGGGACGCTGCTCACCCCGGACGCGGGCTCGCTCAAGATTGCCGATACAGACGTCCTGAGCCTCTCGCAGAAGGATTTGTCGGCCTTTCGTAACCGCAAGATTGGCTTCGTATTCCAGGCGCATCACCTGCTGCCGGAATTTACGGCGCTGGAGAACGTGATGATTCCCGCCCTGATTGGCGGCGAAAAACCCCGCAAGGCCCGTGAAAGGGCAGAAGAACTCCTGCGCACGGTGGGCCTGGCAGAACGCTTGCAGCACAAGCCTTCGGAACTCTCCGGCGGTGAGCAGCAGCGCGTGGCCATTGCCCGCGCCCTGGTAAATGCCCCCGCCATTCTGTTTGCCGATGAACCCACCGGCAACCTGGACACCCGCACCAAGGAAGAGATTCATGCGCTCTTCTTCCGGCTCCGGGAAAAACTGAGCCAGACCATTGTCATCGTTACGCATGACGCCGGTCTGGCTAAGCTTTGTGACCGCACCTGCACCCTGCAGGACGGTGCGTGGCTGTAATTATTCCTTTACGGGATTCTCCTTGGAAGGACGCTGTGCGCCTTTGTGGTGGGGGTGGCGTTCTCCGCCTTTGTGGCCCAGCTTACCAATTTGCTGATGGCGGAATTTCTCCTCGGCCAGCACCAACTTGGCCACTTTCTCAATGGGAAGAACTTTTTTGTAGCGCTGGAGGGCCTGTTCATCTACCTTGGCGCAGTTGTCCTTGGCGGCCACATAATTGTCCAGTAGCTGGGCGGCGTCGTTGCCATCGACCCCTTTCTTAAGGGCTTTCATGGCCTCTATGGACGCCTTAAAGGCTTCCCGGCGCTGCGCCTGCACTTCGTTATAAACGGGCCAGAAGGCCTGGGCTTCCGCTTCCGTGAGGTTGAGCTCCTCCGTAATGAGGGCTACCTGCTCTGCGCGGGCTTTTTCTCTCCACTGCTCTTTGTCGCCTTTCTTCTCGGGCTTTTGGGCAAAGGCCACGGCGCCAACCAGCGCCAGGGCGCATAGTACACTAATAATCTTCTTCATCATTCAGTTCTGTTAATTGTTCGACGGAAATGTTGCTGGCAATCAGGAAACTGCGGATATCGTCCTCCTCGGTGAGGGCGGGCGTCTCCATGAGCTCAATCTGTCCGTCCGGATCCAATGACTGCGACAGATAGGAGATGTAATCCAACCCCATTTCTTCTTCCGTAGCTGCAGCACGGCCGAAGATGAAGTTCCCGAGGGCGGCCAAAATGGCCAGCGAGGCGGCATACGCCAGCCAGGGCGATACTTTCTGTATCACCGTGGGCTTTGCCTCCTGGTGGGGAATGCCTTGCAGCCGGGTTTCCAGCTGGGCGAAGTAGCCTTCGGGGACCGATATGCCTGTTTTCTTTGTCATAACTGCTTACTTTGACACCTCCGCTTGCGAAAGGTTTAATTGTAATTTTTCCTTTGCAATATGATAAGACGCCTTGAGCGCGCCCACGGATGTTCCGGTAATGGCCGATATTTCCTCGTACGAGAGCTCGTCCCACCAACGCATCACAAACACCTGGCGCTGTTTTTCCGGCAGACGGGCCAGCGCCTTGAACAGTTCCCGCTGGGCGGCCGTACCATTGAAAAAAGGGTCGGCCATAATCCGGCGCTCCAGTTCCTCGTCCACGCGCTGGAAGCGCAGGGCGGCGCGCACCTTTTCCCGTCGCAGCCAGTTGAGCGTTTCATTGGTGGCGATGCGCCATACCCAGGTATAAAGCTGCGCCTCCCCCCGGAAAGAGGGAAGCGCAGTCCATATTTTCAGGAAAATGTCCTGGAGCAGGTCGTCCGCGTCCTCGTGGGTGCCCACCATGCGGCGGACGTGCCAGTAGAGGCGCTCGCTGTAATCCTTTACGATAGCGTTAAATACCTGCTCAAGGTTTTCCATTTATTTTTTGGCGATGGCCTTCTTGGCGGCCTCCGCAATGTGCGGAGCGTCAAGGCCATACGCGGCCATAAGTGCAGAAGGCGTGCCAGACTGGCCGAACTTGTCTTCACCGTTGACAAAAACAACGGGCGTGGGCAGTTCGCGGGCCAGCACCCCGGCCACGGCCTCGCCCAGGCCACCGGCCATGTTGTGCTCTTCTGCAACAACCACGCAGCCGGTCTTCTTGGCGGAAGCAATGATGGCTTTCTCGTCCAGGGGCTTGATGGTGGCCATGTCAATGACCTCCGCCTTGATGCCCTCTGCCTCCAGGGCCTCGGCGGCCTGCAGGCTCTCCCACACGGTATGACCGGTGGCGATGAGGGTGACGTCCGTGCCTTCGTTCATCACAAGGGCCTTGCCAATCACGAAAGGCTCGTTCTCGTCCGTGAAATTGGGTACATTGGGACGGCCGAAGCGCAGGTATACGGGGCCTTCGTACTGGGCGGCGGCGATGGTAGCCTGCATGGTCTGGTTGAAGTCGCAGGGGTTCAGCACCACCATGCCGGGAAGGGCGCGCATGAGCGCAAGGTCTTCCATGGTCTGGTGCGTGGCACCGTCCTCGCCCAGGGTAATGCCGGCGTGGGAGGAGGCAATTTTGACGTTGGTGTTGCCATAGGCCACTTCCTGACGGATTTGGTCGTACACGCGGCCGGTCACAAACTCTGCGAAGGAGCCGATGAAGGGAATTTTACCGGTGATGGCCAGACCGGCGGCTGCTCCCACCATATTGGCTTCTGCAATACCGCACTGGATGAAACGCTCCGGGAATTCAGCGGCAAAAGCGTCCATTTTCAGGGAGCCTTTGAGGTCCGCCGTCATGGCCACTACGTTAGGGTTGGCCTGTCCGGCCTTCAGAAGACCTACACCAAAACCGCTGCGGGTGTCTTTTTTACCTGTATCTGTATATTTTTTCATATTAAAAATCTCCTAAGGGGGTTTCACCTAATTCGGTCAGGGCCTGTTCCAGCTGTTCCGGCTTGGGAACGGAACCGTGCCATTTGTGGGTGCCGGCCATAAAGCTTACACCATGACCCATCTCTGTCTTGAACAGAATCATGTTGGGTTTTCCACTGCCCTTGCCGGCCTTGGCCAGCTCAAAGGCTTTCTGGATGGAGTCGTAGTCGTGACCGTCGGCCACAATCACGTTCCAGCCCCAGGCTTCCCATTTGGCGGCCAGGTCGCCTTCGCCGGCTACCTGGTCCACGGGACCGTCAATCTGCTTGCCGTTCCAGTCCGTCATGGCAATGAGGTTGTCCAGTTTGTGGAATACGGCGAACATGCCGGCTTCCCAAATCTGGCCTTCCTCGGATTCGCCGTCTCCGCAGAGGCAGTAGACAAAGTTATTGTCCTTGTCCAGCTTTTTGCCCAGTGCCAGGCCGCAGGCGGCGCTCAGGCCCTGGCCCAGGGAACCGGAAGCCTGGAAGATGCCGGGAAGAGCCTTGCGTACGGACGGGTGGCCCTGCAGGCGGGTGCCCATCTGGCGGAAGCTGCCCAGCTCACTGGCCGGGAAATAACCGGCACGGGCGAGGACGGAATAGTACACCGGGGTCATGTGACCGGCGCTCAGGATGAACATGTCCTGTCCCTTGCCATCGCGTGTCCAGGTGGCGGGATTCTGGTTCATCTGGTTGAAATACAGGGTGGTGAGGATGTCCGTGCTGCCCATGGAACCGCCCGGATGTCCGCTCTTTGCCATGCACACCATGCGCAGGATATCCCTGCGTACCTGTGTGGCAATCTGCTTGAGTTCTTCGTTTGTTTTAGCCATATGATTGTATATGTAGATTGACAAAGATAACTATTTTACGCCAAAAGCGAAAATGGTGTGGCTGGTATATGTCTCGCCGGGACGAAGCACGGCGCTGGGCCACTCGGGCTTGTTGGGCGTATCCGGATATTTCTGGGTTTCCAGGCAAATGCCGGTGCGCATCATGTAGGTAATGCCCTTTTTGCCAACGACGGTGCCGTCCAGGAAGTTGCCGCTGTACACCTGTACGCCGGGCTCGTCCGTATAGACTTTAAGGTCAATACCGGTTTCCGGGCAGTAGAGTTCGCAGGCTACCTTGGAAATGTCGCCGGCGGTGTCCAGGCACCAGTTGTGGTCATAGCCGTTGCCGTTGCGGAGCTGCTCGCAGTCTGCGGCAATGTCCTGGCCGATGAGTTTGGGCGTGGTGAAGTCGAACGGGGTGCCGGCTACAGGGACAATTTCGCCGGTGGTCATGTACGTATCGTCCACGGGCGTGAAGTTGGAAGCGTTGATGTACAGCTCGTCTTTTACGATGCCGTGGCCGGCAGGGTCTCCGGAGAGGTTAAAGTAGGAATGGTTGGTCATGTTGATGACGGTGGGAGCGTCCGTGGTGGCCTCATAGGCAATGTCGATGGCATTGTCCTCCGTGAGCGTGTAGGTCACATAGGCTTTTACGTTGCCGGGGAAGGCGTTGTCGCCGTCCGGAGACGTGCGGAGGAGCTTCACGTGGGTGGCATCGGCCTCTACAACCTCATACACCTGATACTGCCAGCCGGTGGGGCCGCCGTGGAGGCAATGGCCAAAGTTGTTCTGCGGCAGCTGGTATTCTACGCCGTCCAGGGTGATTTTTCCCTGGTTGATGCGGTTGGCGTAGCGGCCGATAGCAGCGCCAAAGTCGCTGGCGTTGTGCTCCGGGAAGTAGTCCTGCACTTTGCTGAAGCCCAGCACGACATCCTTCATTTCGCCGTTTTTGTCCGGCACCATGATGGAGACGATGCGGCCGCCGAAGTTGGTGATGCACACCTCCATGCCACCGGCGTTGGTGAGGGTGTACAGGGCGGTAGGTTCACCGTTGTACTCGTTTACAAAGTCTTGGGGGTTGAGGCCGCTCTTGGTGAGCTGGGCCTTGGGTGCGCAGGCCACTGCGAGTGCTGCGCACAGGATGGAAAGGGTCTTTTTCATAGGGTTATTTTTCCAATACATAAATGCAGAAGGAGTAGGCGGGGACACGGGCAGCGATGCTCTTGCCCTCTCCGCTGAAGGTTACCCGGGCGGGCTGGATGTAGTCCGGACGCTCCAGGCTGTTCTCTCCATCCTGCTCCGGGCAGCTGAGCAGGTAGCTTTCTACGGCTTTTACCACGGCCTTTTTCTTGAGGCCGGTAAAGTTCAGGGCTACGTCCTGGGCTTTGTCGGAGGTGTTCACCACCTTCACGTAGATTTTGCTGCCATCCAGCACGGCGCTGGCGAACAGGCCGTCCTGGCCTTCCGCGCCGGTAACATTGGCTCCGTTCATGGTGAGGCTGAGGCAGTTGCTGCCCCGGAAGCGGCCATACAGCTGCTGGACGTGCCAGCTGGCGGTGCGGAAACTGCGCAGGTTGTCGTACCAGATAAGGTCCGGACGCCACTGCCAGCCTTCCACATGGGCAAAGAGGGGAGCGTAGGTGGCCATTTCCACTACGTCCGCGTTGCGCTCGATGCCGGTCATGAAGGCCGCTTCCAGGAGGGACGCATGGAAGTGGTTCCATTTTTTGCCCTTGGCGTGACAGGCGTATTCGCCGGCAAACACCTTGGGACCCTTACGGTCATAGGTGTCGTAGCGGGCGCCCTGGGCAAGGAACCAGTTGTAGGGACGATAGAAATGCTCGTCCACCAGATCGGCCTTCAGGCGCTTCATCTCCGGCCACAGGAAGTCGAACTGCTTGCCCTCCGAATCCGGGCCGCTGGAGCCTACAATCTTGATTTCCGGATGGGCTGCGCGGATGGCCTTGAGGAACGGCTCCAGATGCTCCGGATAGGTGGCGTCCCACTGCTCGTTGCCAATGCCGATGTATTTGAGGTTGAAGGGAGCCGGGTGGCCCATTTCTGCGCGGACCTTGCCCCAGGGGGTGTCTACGGAACCGTTGGCAAACTCAATCAGGTCCAGGGCGTCCTGGATGAAGGGCTGAAGTTCGTCCAGCGGGCAGTGGGCTTTGGGGTCCTCGTTCTGGAACTGGCAGGCGAGGCCGCAGCTCAGGATAGGAAGCGGCTCCGAGCCAATTTCCTCGCTGAGTTGGAAGAATTCGTAGAAGCCCAGGCCGTAGCTCTGGTAATAGTCCGGATAGAAGCGATGCGGGAAGGTATATTCCCAGCGGTTCTCGTTGAGGGGACGGTTTTCCACCGGGCCCACGGAGTTTTTCCAGTTGTAGCGGGTTTGCAGGTCCGTGCCTTCCACAATGCAGCCGCCGGGGAAGCGGAAAATGCCCGGGCGGAGGTCGTACAGGGCCTGGGCCAGGTCTTTGCGAAGCCCGTTCTCATGGCCCATCCAGGTATCTACCGGGAACAGGGAAACGTGCTCCAGGTCTGTGGCGGCGCGCTCTCCCACCAGGAAAATGCGGAGGATGCTCTTATCCAGCGTCTGGTCCGGGTGAAGGATGAGCTGGTATTTTTTCCAGTCTTTTCCGCTCACCTTGAGGGTGTCCTGGCACAGGAAGTGGTTCTCACCCATGGAGGCCGTATTGGCCAGCTCTATCCGGAGAAGGGACTCACCGCCCTCCGGAACGCGGGCCCACACGGAGAAACGGTAGGAGTCGCCTTTTTTGACGCCTATACCAAAGAAACCTTCGTTGTCCAGTCCGGTCCATTTGTGCGGATGGCCGGGATTGTCCAGGCGGACATAGTGCGGATTGCGGGCAAAGGGACCGTCCTCGCGGACTTCCACCTTGCCGAAGGCCTTCCAGCCTTGCAGGGCGTCGCACGGGAACTCGAAGGAGCGGTTTTTGACCAGTTCTGCATACAGACCGCCGTCTGCGGCGTAGTTAATGTCCTCAAAGAAAATACCATACAGGGTGGACGGAATGGGCGCACCGGCTTTTTTGAGGTTGATATCCAATTGATGGGTTTGCGCCAAGGCGGCAAGGGAAAGAAGCGCCGCGGCAAGTGTCAGGACGATTTTTCGCATATAAACAGGTTATCAGTTTTTTAATTGGTCAAAAATACATACTTTTGCAGCATAATAGGTGGACAAATGAACAATCCAGGTGTAAAAACAGTTGTCCTGTTGGCGCTCTTCCTGCTCTTCATGCCGGTAGTCTCCCTGGCGCAAGGGGGTTGCGAAGACAAATATAACATTTCTGTGGCAAACATGGAAAAAGGTTTTCCCACTTTTTCGTATGCCACCACGCCCTCTGTACGGAGTAATTTTGTGCGCAATGTGGTTCAGGACGGTTTCAACCGGCTTTGGGTAGCGTCAGAAGGCGGCCTGGATATCCTGGATTTAAAGCATCTTACCCATGTGGAACTGGACTACACGCTTTCCATGAAATACACCCTGGACTACTTTACCGGCTACCGCAGCGCCCTCTACTGCATAGGCCCCTCCGGCTCCGCCGCCTTCGACTACTTCCACCAGTGGGTGTACTGACCTGGTATCGCAATACGGGGCCGCTAACTCCCTTGGGTGTACTAACGAGGCATCACAAAACGGCAGGTCGCTAAATATTTGAGCTGGCCGGTAAACGGCTGATACACAATACTTTGCTAATAATCCTCGGCGCAAATGGAGCCGAGGATTATTAATAAATTCCTGATTGTCAGAGAGTTGGTGACCAGTGCACGTCCCTTCTTCCGACTGACCTGCGCCATTCCCCACACTGACCTGCGCCATTCCCCACACTGACCTGCACCGCCTCTGCACACCTCTACGCGTTTAAGCGCCAAAACGTGTAATGATGTGTCCAGCTATGCAGCGTCTAACGCGAAAACAGGCAAAAATGCGTTAAGGGATGCAGGCTACCAGGAACCTGGTGCTACAAAACTGCCCGCTTCCGTGGCGCTTCAGGGGATTTTTGCTACCTTTGTGTCATGAAAGTACAAGCTGCTCTTCAATCGATGCGCCTGCGTACCCTGCCGCTCTCTACGGCCGGGGTGCTGCTTGGCATTCTGCTGGCCGTGGCTAACTGGAAGGTGGATCCGTGGACGGCGGTGCTTATCGTCCTTACAACCATTTGTTTACAAATTCTGTCCAACCTATCCAACGAGCTGGGAGACGTACTGCAAGGCACGGATACCGCCGAGCGGCAGGGCCCGCAGTATGGCCTCAACGGCGGCGGGCTCACCATGGGGGAGATGAAACGGCTCATTGGCACGTTTGTGGGCCTCTGCGTTGTGTTTGGGACGGCCATGACCTGGCGTGCGTTCGGCACCCTCCTGGACCTCACGCCCATTCTGGTGCTTCTGCTGGGCGCCGGGGCGATTGTGGCCGCTATGCGATACACCCTGGGGCCCAATCCGTACGGCTACAGGGCCAAAGGGGATTTTTACGTGTTCATTTTCTTTGGGCTGGTGTCTGTGCTGGGCGCTTACTTTGTGTGTACCAAAGGCTTAGGCCTGCACTGGAAACTGTTGCTGCCGGGCGCGGCCGTGGGTTTTTTCTCCGTGGGCGTGCTCAATGTGAACAACATCCGTGACATGAAAACGGATGCGGCAACCCGCACCACTGTTGCGCTCAAACTGGGCGGCAGGCGGGCGCGCATTTACCAGACCGTGCTTATCGGCCTGGGCTGGGCTTGCCTCATTGCCTATTGTCTCCTGTGCTGGCCCTCCTGGTGGCACTGGTTGTGGGTAGTAACGTTGCCACTGTATATCAAGCATTTGCACGTGGTATGGACCCGCACAGACCGGGCCCTGGACCCCGCTCTTCCGCTACTGGTCATGTCCACCTTCCTCCTGTGCCTCCTGCTGGGCATAGGATTTTGCGTTTATCTGTTCTAATTTCCATATTGCCAGCATCCCTTAACGCGTTTTTGCTTGTTTTCGCGTTAGACGCTGCACCGTTAGACATGTCATTACACGTTTTGACGCTAAAACGCGTAAAGCTGTGCATCGGCGGCGCAGGTCAGTGTGGTGAATGGCGCAGGTCAGTGTGGTGAATGGTGCAGGTCGGTACAGTGAACGGCGCAGGTCGGTCGGAAGAAGGAATATACGCTGGTTGCTAACTTGCTGATAATTAAGCAATTGTTAATAATCCTCGGCGCCAGAAGAGCCGAGGATTATGCGTAAACTATTCTACATGAATGAGTTAGCGGCCAGCCGTGTTCTGAAGATTAGGACATCAATCCAGCTTAAGCACAGCCATGAAGGCGCTCTGGGGCACCTGGACGGTGCCAATCTGGCGCATGCGCTTTTTGCCTTCCTTCTGCTTTTCCAGCAGCTTGCGCTTACGGGTGACGTCGCCGCCGTAGCACTTGGCTGTCACGTCTTTACGCACCTGGCGAACCGTTTCGCGGGCAATGATTTTTGCGCCGATGGCCGCCTGCACGGCAATGTCGAACTGCTGGCGGGGAATCAGGTCCTTGAGCTTGAGGCAAATCTTGCGGCCAAAGTCATAGGCATGGTCCTCATGGATGAGGGTGCTCAAGGCATCTGCCGGGTCTCCGTTCAGGAGGATATCCAGCTTCACCAGCCGCGCCGGACGGAAATCCGTCACGTGATAGTCAAAGGATGCATAGCCTTTGGAGATGCTCTTGAGTTTATCGTAAAAGTCAAAAACCACCTCCGAAAGCGGCAGGTCATAGTTGAGCTCCACGCGGTCCGTGGTAATGTAATGCTGGCCGATCAGGGTGCCGCGCTTGTCCATGCAAAGCTTCATGATGGGGCCGTAAAAATCGGCCTTGGAGATAATCTGGGCGCGGATATAGGGCTCCTCAATATGGTCGATGACAGACGGTGCCGGCAGGCCGGAGGGGTTGTGCACATCGATGACTTCCCCCTTGGTAGTGTACACCTTGTACGAGACGTTGGGCACGGTGGTGATGACGTCCATGTTAAACTCCCGGAACAGGCGTTCCTGGACGATTTCCAGATGTAGCAGCCCCAGGAAGCCGCAGCGGAAACCGAAGCCCAGGGCCAGCGAACTTTCCGGCTCATAGGTGAAGGAGGCGTCGTTGAGCTGGAACTTTTCCAGCGTAGCGCGGAGTTCCTCGAACTTGGAGGCATCTACCGGATACAGGCCGGCAAAGACCATCGGCTTCACTTCCTCGAAGCCCGCAATGGCCTGTGCACAAGGACGTTCCACGTGCGTGATGGTGTCGCCCACCTTCACTTCCACGGCCGCTTTGATGCCTGTGATGATATAGCCCACATCCCCGGCACGCACCTCGCCGGTAGGGTTGAGCTTGAGTTTCAGGTTGCCGATTTCCTCGGCCTCGTACTCGTTGCCGGTGGAGAAGAATTTCACTTTGTCCCCCTTGCGGATGGTGCCGTTCACTACCTTAAAGTACGCAATGATGCCGCGGAAGGAGTTGAACACGGAGTCGAAGATCAGGGCCTGCAGCGGAGCGTCCGGGTCCCCTTTGGGTGCGGGCACTTTGTCCACGATGGTGTCCAGCACCTCCTGTACGCCCACGCCGGTGCGGGCACTCACGCGGAGCACGTCCTCCGGCTCGCAGCCCAGAAGGTCGCACACCTGGTCCTGCACCAGGTCCGGCTGGGCGCTGTCCATGTCAATCTTGTTGAGCACGGGAATAATCTCCAGCCCATGGTCGATAGCCTGGTACAGATTACTAATGGTCTGTGCCTGAATACCTTGCGAAGCATCCACCACCAGCAACGCGCCCTCGCAGGAGGCAATGGAACGGGACACCTCATAACTGAAGTCCACGTGTCCTGGCGTGTCAATCAGGTTGAGCCGATACGTCTCCCCACCCCGCACGTAATCCATCTGGATGGCGTGGCTCTTGATGGTGATGCCCTTCTCCTTCTCCAGGTCCATGTCGTCCAGCACCTGGTTTTCCATCTCGCGGTCGTTCAGCGTGCGCGTAAGTTCCAACAGACGGTCTGCCAGGGTACTTTTCCCATGGTCGATATGGGCGATAATGCAAAAGTTGCGGATATTCTTCATAATCTGCAAAGATAACGCAATTTGCGCAAACGGCCAAGTGACCCTATTTCTCCAGCCAGGAGAGGAAGTCGTCCACGCGGGCGCGGGAGACGGTGAAGTCCGTGGCGGCAAGGATGCCCGGGCGCAGGGAAATGCGCAGGCGGCCACCCATCAGGCGGGACACGCTGTCAATAATCTGGTCCGAGATAATGCAGCTGCGGGAAATACGGAAGAACGTAGAAGGGTTCAGCCCCGCGGCAATGGTATCCAGGGAATCGTCCATAATATAGGAAGACCCGTTTAATGTGACGATATACGAATTTTTGTCCTCCGAGTAAAAATACGCTACCTCGGTGGTGCGGATGGGGACGAGACGGTCGTTCAGGCGGATGATAAATTTCTCCTTCCGGCTGTCCTTCAGGAGCGAGCGTATGGCCTCGGAGGAGGGCTTGGAAGTTTCTCCGGACGCTACCCGGCTCATGGCGCGCCGCAGGGCCGCCACCTCAATGGGCTTGAGCAGATAGTCTATGGCATGGACCTCAAAGGCCTGCACGGCGTATTGGTCGTACGCGGTGGTCATGATAACGGGGGAGGGAACGTCCACCTGGGAGAAGATGTCGAAGGAGATGCCGTCGCTCAGTTCCACGTCCATGAAAATGACATCCGGTGCGGGGTTGGCCTTGAGCCATTGGACGGCGGAAGTCACCGAGCCTACCGCCCCCACCACCTCCGTTTCCGGGAACTGGTCTGTGAGCAGTTTGATCATGTGCCCGCGCGCTAGCGGTTCGTCCTCAATAATAAACGCTTTCATACAAAAACAAAGGTAGTCAATTATTTGGAATCCTCCAAGATGGGAACAGTAACTGCAAAAGAATCAAGCGTTTGCGTGACTGTAATCTCTGCGTCGGCCAGGTCCCTGTACTGGTTGCGGATATACTGCAGGCCAATTCCTGTAGAAGGCCGCGTGGATACCTTGGGAATGCGCGTGTTGCGCATGGTAATGCTTTTCCCGTCTGTGGATACGCTCACAATGAGGGGGTTTTCCGGACTGATGGCGTTGTGCTTGATGGCATTTTCCAGCAGGAGCTGCAAGGTGCAGGGGATAATGTATCCGTGGGGAATATCCGCCCCCACACGGTCTTCCAGCACCAGCCCTTCCGGAAAACGGATTTGAATGAGCTCCCGGTAGGTGCGGGCAAACTGGATTTCCTCCGACAGCGGGACCAGCTTTTTGGCCTCGTGCTGCATGAGATAGCGGTAAATGCTGGCGAGCTTGTGAATGTAGGCGCTGGCCTCCTGCGGCGTTCCTTCCAGGACAATGGAATCCAGCACATTGAGGCTGTTGAACAGGAAATGCGGGTCTACCTGGTTCTTGAGCGTCATGTAGCGGAATTCCGCCTGGTGCCGCCGCGTGCGCTGGTCCGCAGCCTCCTGCTGCATCTTGGTGGCAAAACGGATCATGAACCCCAGCAAAACCACGGAAATAATGACCAGGATGCCCACAATGGCCGATTCCTGGAAAATATTGCCCTGATAGGAAAGGTCGATATAGACCCGCAGGCCAAAGATGACGGCAATGGAGCCCACCAGCAGCCCCCGGCGCCGCTTCCAGGAAAGTTTACGGTCATAGCTGGCCGCATTGGCAGGGGAGAAGGTGTGCGCAAACCAGAACAGCGCCCAGCCCATCATTTCTGTCACCACCACTGTGGAAACAATGTTTTTCCAGACCGACGGCAAAAAGTTCAGCAGCAGCTGCGCGCCCAGGTTGCCCAGCAGGAAGCCCAGCACATTCACCAGGATGAGGGCCATGATGGAAATATCCACCGTCAGGTTCTCTTCATAGCACAGGAGCACGGCCATGAACATGGTAAGGGCGGTCAGGGCCAGCGTATCCGGAATGCCCAGCCAGGCGCACAAGGCTACCGTGCCCGCGTGCAGGAGCGCGAAGCCATGGATGAGCACATGATGGTTCCATTTTTTCATAAGGCGAAGGTACGCATTTATTCCGTTCGTCGCAAAAAAATATCCATTCAACCCGATTTGGCGCGCGCGTATATAAAAGGTTTGCGAGGATTGTTTACTTTTGCAAGTGCCAAATAACAGGCTAAAACTAGTAACACCATGTCCACAAAACGTGACTTAACCTTCCGCCAGCTGGTGGATTTGAGCTTTGGTTTCCTGGGGGTGCAGATTGCCTATGCCCTGCAGAGCGCCAATATCAGCCGTATCTTTGCCACGCTGGGAGCGGACCCTCACCAGCTCAGTTTCTTCTGGATTCTTCCCCCGCTGATGGGAATGATTGTCCAGCCGCTCATCGGCAAGTATTCCGACAGAACCTGGTGCCGGATGGGTCGCCGTAAACCCTACCTGCTGGTAGGCGTGGTCATTGCCGTCCTGGTAATGCTGCTCCTGCCCAACGCCGGCAGCCTGCAGTTCAGCGCCCGGCTGTTCCTGGGCCTGAACATGGCCATGTGGTTCGGCCTGTTCTCGCTCATTTTCCTGGATACCTCCATCAACATTGCCATGCAGCCCTTCAAAATGATGGTGGGAGACATGGTAAACGAGCGCCAGAAAACCACCGCCTACAGCATCCAGAGCTTCCTGTGCAACGCCGGTTCCCTGCTGGGCTACCTGTTCCCCATCTTCTTCACCTGGATAGGCATTGCCAACACCGCCCCCAAGGGCGTGGTGCCGGACAGCGTCATCTGGAGCTTCTACTGCGGCGCCGCCATCCTCATCCTGTGCGTGCTGTACACCTTCCTCCGCGTGAAGGAAATGCCGCCCAAGGAGTACGCGGAGTTCCATGGAATCGAGAATGAAAAGAAGGCCGATCAGCCCTCCGAGGGCCTGATGAAGCTCCTCGTGAAGGCGCCGGCCACCTTCTGGACGGTGGGCCTGGTGCAGTTCTTCTCATGGGCCGCCTTCCTGTACATGTGGACCTACACTAACGGCGCCATCGCCCACAACGTATGGCACACCGGCGACGTAACGTCGGAGGCTTATCAGACCGCCGGCAACTGGGTGGGCGTGCTCTTTGCCGTGCAGGCCGTGGGCTCCCTGGTGTGGGCCGCCGTCCTGCCGCGCTTCAAAAACCTCAAGCTGGCCTATGTAGTGAGCCTCCTGATCGGCGCCGCGGGCTTCGCTTCCATCATCCTCATCCACAACCAGTACCTGCTGTTTGTGAGCTACTTCCTCATCGGCGCCGCCTGGGCCGCCATGCTGGCCCTGCCGTTTACCCTCCTCACCAACGCATTGGAGGGGAGCCCCTACATGGGCAGTTACCTGGGCCTGTTCAACTGCACCATCTGTCTGCCGCAGATTGTAGCCGCGGCAACGGGTGGCCTGGTGTTGTCCCTGGTAGGGGGCAGCCAGCCGGCCATGCTCCTGGTCGCCGGCGTTTTCCTGGTGCTGGGAGCCGTATGCGTGAAATTGATTAAACCCAAATAAAGTGCGACTACATATATAATTTTACAAATCAATAACTAATTATTAACTACACACTAATGAAAAGGATTTTAACCGCAATCGCAGTGCTTTTCGCAGCCTGCGCTACCGTATTCGCCCAGGGCGGATACCAGGTTAAAGGTGTGGTGGTTGACGCCCAAGGCCCCGTGATCGGTGCAACGGTCATGGAACAAGGCACCAGCAATGGTACCGCTACGGGGCTGGACGGCGACTTCACCCTCACCGTTTCCAATGCCAATGCAATCATTGAGGTGAGCTGCATCGGCTATGCAAACCAGACGTTCGCGGCTTCCGCCGTGCCCGCCACCATCGTCCTGGCAGAGGACACTGAGTTCCTGGACGACGTAGTGGTCATCGGTTACGGTACCGTGAAGAAGACAGATATGACAGGCTCTGTCGTAGCTGTGAAAAACGATGAAATCAACCGTGGTGCCATCAGCTCCCCTGCACAGGCCATGGTGGGTAAGGTTTCCGGTATGTTGGTAACGCCTGCCTCCGGCAGCCCCGGTGAGGGCGCCACCATCCGCATCCGTGGCGCTGCATCCCTGAACGCCAACAACGACCCGCTCATCGTGATCGACGGCGTTCCCATCACCCGTGAGGGCGGAGCCGGCATGGGCGACCCGCTGGCTTCTGTGAATCCGAACGACATTGAGAGCTTCTCCGTGCTTAAGGACGCTTCCGCTACTGCCATCTACGGTTCTCGCGCTTCCAATGGCGTTATCATCATTACCACTAAGAAGGGCAGCAAGGGCGCTCTTCAGCTGGACGCCTCAGCCAGTTTCTCCGTAAAACAGAATACCAAGACTGTCAAGATGATGACCGGTGATGAACTTCGGAATTATGTATCCGACGTCTATGGTACGGATTCCGCTGCTTATGGCATCCTCGGCACTGCTAACACGGACTGGCAAAAACAGATATACCGTGCAGCTGTGGGAACGGATCTGAACATGAGCCTGCGTGGCGGTAAAGTGGTTCCGTTCCGTGCGAGCGCTGGTGTCAACTATGACCAGGGTACCATCAAGGGCGGGGACAACGAACGTTACAACTTAGACGTGAACCTGTCGCCCAAGTTCTTCCAGGATCACCTGAGCATCAATGCCAATGTGAAGGGCGTTATTCAGAAAACCAACTGGGGTGCCGGCGCCGGTGCCATCGGCAATGCCATGCGCATGGACCCGACCAAGCCCATTTATGCAGAGGACGGTTCCTACTTTAACTGGTACGATGGCGGCAACCCCAACTCCATGGCCGGCATCAACCCGCTGTCCCAGATTTACGAGCGCAGAAATTTCAATAGATCCCTGCGTTCTATCGGCAATCTCCAGCTGGACTACAAAGTGCACGGCTTCGAAGACCTCCGCTTCAACCTGAACCTGGGTTACGACGTGGCCAAGAACCATAACGAGAATCACAATATCCTGGGCACCTACATGGCCGCCCTCAGTTCTCCGGACTACGCCTACATCAGCGACAATTTCAACAGCAACACGCTGCTGGAGTTCTATGCCGACTACAACCATGAGTTCAAGCACTCCAACCTGGATGTGATGGCCGGTTATTCTTGGCAGCACAACTATGTGAAATACGACGGCTCCACTTACTACAATAAACCGGAGCTTTGGAAGGCGGAAGACCTCTTCCAAAAGAACCCGACATCGGCAAAAGAGTATTACCTGCTGTCGTTCTTCGGCCGTGTGAATTATTCCATCCTTTCCCGTTACCTGTTCACGGCTACGGTCCGTGCCGATGCTTCTTCCCGTTTTGCCAAGGGCAATCAGTGGGGTATCTTCCCTTCCGCAGCCTTTGCATGGAACGTCAAGAACGAAAACTTCCTGCGTAATGTAAATGCCGTGTCCGCCCTCAAGCTGCGCTTGGGATGGGGCCGTACCGGTCAGCAGGATATCGGTGACGACTATTATCCCGCCATGGCCCTGTATCGTCAGGAAACCACGGTCCTGATGCAGTACAACATGGGCGGACAGCTCATCAATGTCCTGGCTCCGCAGGCCTATAACAAGAACCTGAAGTGGGAAACCACCGAAACCTGGAATGCCGGTTTGGACTTCGGTTTCATCAACGACCGCATCACCGGTACCGTGGAGGTTTACTACCGCAACACCTTTGACCTGCTGAATGTGGCTCCTACCGCTTTGGGCCAGAACTTCAGCAACACCACCATCCAGAACATCGGCGACATGGTGAACAAGGGTGTGGAACTCTCCCTGAACTTTGTTCCGGTAGAAACCGACAACTGGCATTGGAGCATTGGCGGCAACGTTACCTTCCAGGACACCAAAATCACCAAGCTCACCGCAGAGAAAGTGGAAGGCTTCCTGGGTACGACCACCGGCGCTTCCATGGGTAGCAATACCGGTTTCTCCTCCGTGCACCGCGAGGGTTTCGCTCCGTACACCTTCTATCTGTTCGAGCAACTCTACGACAAGAACGGCGCTCCCGTCTATGCCGGTCTGGTGGACCGTGACGGCGATGGCGTTATCACAGATGCAGACCGTTACGTGACGGGTTACAGCCCCATTCCTTCCATGTACTTTGGCCTGAATACCCGCCTGAGCTACAAGAACTGGGACTTCTCCATCAATGGTCACGGCTCCCTGGGCAATTACGCCATCAACAAAGTCCGCAAGGGCTATGCCTCCAGCCTTTATATTCCCGACCAGGTGGGCAAACACTACATTGACAACTTGTCTTCCCAGTACCTGATTCCGGGTTGGAACGGAGGTACCGACAGCTCCAACCAGGCCTATTCCGACCTGTGGGTGGAGAACGCCTCCTTCTTCAAGATTGACGACATCAACCTGGGCTATACCTTCAAGCTGAACAACGAGTTCTTCAAGACACTCCGTCTGGCAGCTTCCGTCCAGAATGTGTGCACGTTCACCAAATACTCCGGCATCGACCCGGAACTGACGGCCGCAGACGGCGTAGACAACACGATTGTTCCCCGTCCCCGTTTCTATACAATCCGTTTGAACATCAACTTCTAATGGAATGACTGCAATGAAAAAGATCGTATATAGAATTTTTGTTACGGCACTGGTCCCCGTCCTGGCGTGCTCTTGCCTGCAGAACCTGAATACGGTTCCGCTGGACACTACCACTACCCCTGCCAACGATGCCTACGCCAACCCCAACAGCTACCTGGCCGGCCTGGCTTATATCAATGCCTACTATAACTTTGTGAGCGCCGGAGACCCGGGTGCTTCCGACCTGGACTTCTCCGATGCCGGACAGAGTGAACTCATCCGCCAGTGGACCAACCTGAACGAGCTCAGCGTGGACTCTTTCAAGTGCACCTGGGGTGACGACTATGTTACCGATATCCAGTATGACAAGTGGACCACGGCCGACAATGCCGCTCTGGTGGCTGTGTATACCCGTTGCATGAAGGGCGTTACCCTGGTGAACGAGTACCTGGCCCAGACCACGCCCGAACTCATTGCCCAGCGTGGACAGGAAAGCATCGCCGCCACTGTTGCCCAGTATCGTGCCGAGGCCCGTTTCCATAGAGCCATGTTCTATTGGATGCTCATGGACTGCTACGGCAATCCTCCTTTCGCTACCTACGATAACATTGCCAACGGTACGCTTCCCAAGCAGTTGGGCCGTGCCGGCCTGTATGAATGGCTGGTGGGCGAACTGGAAGAACTGGCAGAGAGTGACGACATGCCCGAGCGTGGCGAGGTCCCTTATCCCCGCGCCACCAAAGGCTCCGTGATGGCCCTGCTGGCCGAGATATATCTGAATGCAGCGGTCTATACCGCTACGGACGATGCCGCCGGAACGCCGGAATGGCAGAAAGCCAAGGATGCCGCAGCTGAGGTTATCTCCATGGGATACAGCCTTGAGCCCAAGTATGAGAATCTGTGGAAGCAGGACAACACCACCAATGGTGCTGCGGAAAAAGAGTTCATCTTCGCCGTGGATTACGACAAGGACCATGCCCAGAGCTGGGGCGGTACCACCACCCTTGCCTCCGCTTTCATGAGCGCCGACGTGAACAAGCGCCTGGCAGACCTGCTGGGTACCGGCGGCAGCGGTATCATTCCTGAAAACTGGAATGGCTACCATGTCTCCAACGAGTATGTGAGCTACTTCGGCCTTAACAACGTGGATTGGAGCGGCAAGGGCTTTGGCTATGACCGTGAGACGTCCGACAAGCGTGCCTTCTTCATCAACGAAGGGATCAAGGAATTCGACAAGGCCGACGTCTCCAGCGGCTGGCGCTGCTGGAAGTTCAGCGGTCTGTATACCGACGGCCACGTGAACGACGCTTCTGTAGATAACTACAAGTTCTCCTCCATGGACTATCCCATCTTCCGCCTTGCGGAGATGTATCTGATTTACGCCGAGGCCGACGCCCGTCTGAATGGCGGGGAAGTGGTTGACCCCGTGGCGGTTGGCTACGTGAAGGCCCTTCGGGACCGTGCCGGTGTGGATATGCCGGATACCATCGACCTGGACTTCCTGCTGGCAGAACGCGCCCGTGAGCTCATGCTCGAAGGCCACCGCCGCACAGACCTCATCCGCTATGGCTATTTTACCTCCATGCAGTTCCCCTGGCCCTACAAGGCAGGCGTGAAGAATGGTAAAGCCACCATTCCGGTCCACATGCAGGTATATCCCATTATCCTGAGCGACCGTACCGCCAACATTACCCTTGTACAGAATGCCGGTTATTAATAGATACGAATTATGAAAGTGACAAAATATATAGCAATGGCTGCCACCGTGCTCTCGCTGTGCGCCTGCGAGCGGGAGTTCGAAAAAACCACGATTGCCGATGAAAGCAAGTTCGTGGCCCCTGTCCTGCAGCCGGTGTCCGACGTTGTGGTGGATGCAAATAACAACAAGGTGGAGTCTGTCACCTTTGTGTGGTCTCCCGCCTCTTTTGGCGTGAACACGCAGATAGACTATACCGTATATGCCATGTCCGAGGTAGAGGAAGAAGAGTATGAGGCCCTGCTGGGCTCTACCTCCGCAACCTCCCTTTCGGTGACCAAGGAAGACTTGAACAGTCTGGCCGTTTCCGAACTTGCACTGCCTCGCAATGCCACATCTTCCATCGAGGTTTGGGTGCTTGCGAAAATCAGTGGCCTCGCTACGAAAGAGATTGAGTCCACCAACAAGATTACTTTCGATATCACTACCTTCGATCCTCCCAAGGATTGGGTGTTCTTCCCGGGCTATTATAACAGCTGGGGAGACAACAACGATAAGGAAGAGTGGCGTGTTTGGGAAGTGGAAGGCGGCACCGGTGTGTACCGTACGCTGGTCAAACTGAAAGAAGATGCAGCTAATACGCCTGGCATTTGCCCGCTCAAACTGTACATGAATGGCGCCTGGCTGGGCGGCAAGGATGGTTATGAAGCAACCTGGGAAGGCTGGGATTATGGTGACAAGGACGGCAACTGGGGCGTTCCCGCCGATGAACCCATCAACATCATTGAGTTCAACAAGAGCAAGAAAACGGCTTCCCGTACGCATATCTCCGGTGTCGGCCTCATTGGTAGCTTCTCCGCCTCCAATTGGGAGAAGGACGTTTTCTTTGAATATGACGACAAAAACAATGTTTGGGTGACTCCCGAAGTTACTTTTGCAGCAGGAGATGAATTCCTCGTACGTCTGAACGAAAGCTGGGACGGCAAGTTCAAGCACGGCGGCCCGCTTAAGGCAACGGATGTCCTCAAGGACGCCGACGGCAACCCCATTGAAGCTTACGAACTGGTGAACGACGGCAGCGCCGAGAACATCGCCATTCCCGAGGCTGGTACTTATGTCATGAAACTCTACGCCAACCGCACTCCGCGGGTGCTGGTGATGGAGAAGAAATAGTTAATTGCAGTATCGACCATGAAAAAAATAGTCAATATTTTACTTGTAGCCGCTGTGGTGGCCGGGATGGCATCCTGCTCCAAAGTGAAGGAGGAAGACGCTTTCTCCAAGGCCCCTGTGGCTCCTGAGCTCTATGCCCATAATGATATCCTTATCACCACCAATACCCTTGATGAGGACGTGACCTTCTCCTGGAGTGCCTACCGCTTCCTGCCGGAAGGCCTGGAGTATTCCCTGTATGCTTCCTATACGGAGGAAGCTGTCCTGCTTGCCAAAACCACGGAGCGTTACGTGACCTGGAGCAAGAGCGAATTCCGTACGCTCCTTTACCAGAAAATGCCCGAACTTCCGAACAATGACGTTTTCTCTTTGCTGCTGAATGTTTCGGTCCCCAATAACGGGAAGGAACTGAAGTCTTCCTCCATCCGTATCACGGTGTACGCCGCCGGCGATGCCGCCGCTCCGGTGATTGAGGACGCTGTAGAAGAGATTACGCTCTCGCCTGAGAACCTTGACGATCCCATCGAGCTCATCAGCTGGGAACCCGCCCGCCTGGTTTACGGCGAGGAAATCACTTACGATGTTTTCCTGTCGGTGGTTCCCAAGAACCAGACGCTAACCAGCGTTAAAGGTGATGTGGAAGGTGATGATGAGGTCATAAATGCAGTGAAACTGAACGGCGAGCCTCTTACCGAGACCAGCTTTTCCACCACGGTGGATAAGTTGAATGACGCCATTGCCGAAGCCGGAGGTGAGGAAATGGCTACCAACCGGATTCAGCTGGATGTTGTGGCCTATTGTGCCTCCCTGCCTAACGGCGTCCCTTCCGCTGAGCCGGCTTATGTTATTGTCGATACCTACAAGGCCACCTACGATCCCACGCTGGCACTCGTCGGCTCCTGGGCGGCGGGCTCTGCTCCCATCCTGTATCAAAGTGAGAAAGTAAAAGGTACCTACGAAGGTGTGGTGGATCTCACCGACGCCGGTGCATTCACCTTTGGTGAACTGGGCTTTGACATTGCCGTTGAGACCAAGGGCGAAGGCGACAACCAGTATGCCGTGGTTACTTCTTCTACCCCCACCGAAAAAGCCTTGGAGGTGCCTGGTGGCCTGTATTATGTGAATCTGGATGCCAAGCGCAGCAAACTCACCATGGTTCAGATTAAGAGTCTGGGCATTGTGGGAGATATGGTTGGCGGTTGGGACCAGGATATTGACATGTCCTATGATGCTTCTGCCAATCGCTTTATGGCTGTCGCCAATGTGGTGAGTGGCAAGTTCAAGATTCGCTTCAATCACGACTGGGATTACTCCTTCGGCGGAGATGTTGCAGCTGTCGTGTTCAATTCCAACGACAACTTTGACGCAAGTTATGAAGGCGAATACAAGGTTTTCCTCAACGTGGGCAAAGCCCCGTTCTCTGTGGGATTTGTGAATGCCAACCTTCCGGAGACCCTTTACATGGTGGGCACGGATTTCGGTAACTGGGATTGGGCATCCGAAGACGTAGTGGAACTGGTGCCTGTAGTGTATAATCCGGCTTGGAACGTGACTACAACTGAAGGTCAGTTCTGGACCATCCGTTATCTCACTGCCGGCAATGGTGTCAAGTTCAACGGTAACCGTGCATGGGATGGCCAGCAGTTTGGTTCGCTGGCCCAGAACGATGGCTTCACCAATGACAAAGATGGTAACGTGGTGGTAGCTGAGAGTGGCCTGTACATGATTCATATCGACATGGTGAACGGTATCCTGCATTTGGAACCCGCTCGCGTTTATGGTATCGGCGACTGCTTCGGCGGTTGGACGGAAGGAATGGAAGACGCCCTCTTCCAGCACGACGGCAAAAAGATGAAGATCACAGTGCCTAATGGCGGTGAGATTCGTATGTATGCCGCCTCCGAGATTTCCACTTCTGATTGGTGGACCCGTGAGTTCGTGTTCTTTGACGGCAAGATTGCCTACCGTGGTAATGCCGGCGACCAGGACCGTGTACGCGTATTCAAGGACAAGGTGGTTACCCTGGACTTCAATGCCGGTACGGCAACTGTAACCGGTGAAGGCGAAGGACCTCAGGCTCCCGAAACCGTTTCCCTGATTGGTACCCTCAATAATACTTCTTGGGATACAGACTTCGACATGGAGACGCTGGACGGAGAGACTTGGACTATCAAGGGCGTCTCCCTCACAGCTGACGACATGTTCAAGATCCGTGAAAACCATGCTTGGACAACCAACTATGGCGGTCCCGAAGTATCTGGAAAAGTCGGAGAAGATGATGTATACACACCGGAGCTCGGCAAGGAATTTGCCGCCGGCTCGTACAACATCAATGTCGGTAAGGACGGTGAGTATGCAATCACCTTCAAGTGGGACGCTGAGCATCCCACCATCCTCATTGAGGAATACCAGAAGTTCCCGGAGCATCTGTACATGATTGGTGCAGAATTCGGCAGTTGGGATTGGACTTCCGACGGCATTGTGGAAATGACTCCGGTCCTCCACAATCCCGATTGGGGCGCCGACGCGGAAGGCCAGTTCTACACGGTTCGTTACTTTACGGCCGGTGAAGGCTTTAAGTTCTGCGCAACAAAGGCCTGGAGCGGTGACTTCTGGGGCCTTGAGATCAACGACGGCTTCACCGAGGTCAACGGCAACTGCACCGTTGCAGAAGATGGCTTCTATCTGGTACACATCGACTTCAAGGCCGGAAAGGTGCATGTTGAACCCGCCCGTGTTTACGGTATCGGTGAGGCTTTCGGCGGTTGGGATGAAGAAATGGAAGACGCCCGCTTTGTGGCCGATGGCAAAGTCTTGAAGGCTACAGTTGCCAAGGCTGGCAACATCCGCATGTATGTGGCTTCCAGCATTGCTACCTCCGGCTGGTGGACCCGCGAATTCAACGTCATCGAGGGCAAGATTGTTCCTCGTCTGATGGATGAACTGCCCGGCGTTCCTGCACTGGCCAATCAGGTGGTGAAACTGGACTTCAACGCCGGCACCGGTGCTATCGAAGGTGAAGGCGACGCCCCCACTTTCAAGAGTGAAATCACGGTGGCGGGTGACTATTCCGGTTGCAGCTGGAGCGCAGACAACGACCCCAAACTTCAGGGGAAAGACGGTGTCTTCCAGGGCGCTCTGGTTATGAACGGCGGCAGCTTCAAGTTCGTGCATGACGGTACCTGGATTGGTGGTGCCGCTACGGAACAGACCTACGCCCTCACCATTGGTGGCGGTGACAACATGACCATTGCCGACGGCACCTACTTCTGGACGGTGGATCTGGCGGCAGAGTCTCCTGTGGCAACGGCCCTGGCTATTACCAAGGTGGGCCTGATCGGGACCTTCAACAGCTGGTCGGACGATGTGGAACTTGCGTTCAATTCTACCGACCTTACCTACTCCGGTGATGTGACCCTGGAAGCCGGCGCCAAATTCAAGGTGCGCTTCAACGGCAACTGGGCCTACGCCCTGGGTGGCGCGCTGGATAAGCTGTCTGCCTATGGCGGCGACATCGAGGTCGCTGAGGCGGGTACTTACAAAGCGGTTGTAGACCTGAACAAGGCCACGGTCACGCTTATCCCTGCCAACTAATCCTTTTCAGGCGGGCGCCCCTGACCGGACGCCCGTCTGCCAAATATAATATCGAACTTTATGAAAAAATACCTTTGGATACTGGCCGCTGTGGCTGCCCTGGTGGCTTGCGGCAAGAATGAAAAGCCGGGTGTTACGCCCGTTGTCACCGATGCCGTTTCCGTGGCCCCTACATCGCTTAGTTTCACGGCCGACGGCACCCAGACAGAGTCTGTCACCGTGACGGCCTCCGGCGCGTGGACCAGTGCAAAATCGGCCAGCTGGATTACGGTGAATCCTTCCTCCGGAAATGGTAATGCAACGGTGACCGTATCGGCTGCATTCAATGGTGGTGATACTCGTACGGGTAAGGTGACGTTCAAGGTGGGGTCTGCCTCCGCGGAGTTGTCCGTGTCCCAGTCCGCCGACGCTCCGGCGGAAGAAACCTCCGTGGTGCCCGCTCCTGCCGCCTTTGACGGCACCAAGCGCTCCAACACCGCCTACCAGCTGCTCATCTACAGTTTCGCGGATTCCGACGGTGACGGCGTGGGCGACTTCAAGGGTATCCAGAACAAGCTGGACTACCTGGACGGCCTGGGCGTAACGGCCCTGTGGCTGAGCCCGGCGCATCCCACCAGCTCCTACCATGCCTATGACGTGGACGACTATTACTCCCTGAATCCGCTGTATGCGGTAGGGGAGAAGACGTCGGCCAAGGCGGAACAGGACTTCCAGGAACTGTTGGAGGCCGCACATGCCAAGGGCATTGCCATTTATATGGACTATGTGCTCAACCACAGCGGCAAGCACAATGCCTGGTTCCAGGAGGCCCTGTCGAATCCTGCCAGCAAGTATCGGGACTATTATTTCCTCAGCACCAACCCTTCGGCAGACTATAGCAAGTTCCCCATGCTCAAGGGCACTTCTTACCAGTCAGGAGAGTGGAAGCAAGCCAGTTCCGGTAATCCCGTCATTACAATTACCAAAACTGAGGATGCTTTAAAAACCGGTAATTCGGACTGGAATCTCTGGCTCTGGAAAGATGGGTCCGCTGGTTCCACCGTCCGCTTTGCCGATAATGGGAATGGCTCTTATACCGTTGTCGTAGACATGAACGGCAAGCATGGTATGTTGTTGAGAAAAGGAAATGACAGCGACTGGACGTATCGATTTGGCACGACATCCTCGTCTGGTCCTGTTGAGGGCGAACCTTATCAATTAGCGCCCCTGTCAGACGGCGGCGATGTGTATTTCACCGGAAGCGGCCGTTATAAGATTGAGTTGACGAATGCATCGGCCAGTATCCTCTATTACATGGGCTGCTTCAGCGACTGGATGCCGGACCTGAACTATGGCGATGTCGCTACAGCGGAGAACAACGCCTGTTTCCAGGATCTGGCGGCATCGGCGGACAAATGGATCAATATGGGCATAGACGGCCTGCGCCTGGACGCCGTGAAGCACATCTGTGGCGGTATCAATTCCTATAACAACGCAGCCAATCAGACCCTGCTGGACAAGTGGTACCAGCGCTGCAATGCCACTTACAAGGCGGCCGGCAAGTCCCTGGGCCAGACGGCCGACATTTTTATGGTGGCGGAGGCCTGGGAAGGGCACAATGTCGAGAAAGACTATTATAAGGGCGTCATGTCCAATTTCGAGTTCGACTACGCCGGGATGCTCAGTGATGCCCTGAACAGGGGGAATGGCTTGTCGTACGTGACATCGGTCATGCGCTACGTGAACGACCATGCCGCTGTTCGTCCGGATGCCATTACGTCCCTCTTCCTCACCAACCATGACCAGGACCGTTGGGCCGAATGGGTAGGGAAGAGTCTTGCCAAAGAGAAACAGTCGGCAGCTATGCTTCTGACCAGTCCCGGAAAACCCTTCATCTACCAAGGTGAGGAATTAGGTTACTACGGCACCAAGGGCGGCGGTGACGAATATGTCCGCAGCCCCATCGTCTGGAATACATCGGCGACAGACTGTGCGAAAAAATGGAATCCGGACAACAAATTGGACAACAATATGCTCAAGGGTAGCATTTCCGTGGAAACGCAGCAGGCAAATAAGGAGAGTTTGTTAAACGTTTATATCACCTGGAGCCGCCTGCGCAACACTTACCCGGCCCTGGCAGCAGGAACCATGTCGGAACATGCTACGCTCAACAGCCGGAATACCGGTGCGCAGTCCATCGCCGCCTGGTACATGACCTCCACCGACGGACAAAAACTGCTGGTCATCCACAATGTAGGCAGCTCTGCCAAGTCGGTGACCGTGTCCGATGATCTCTCCAAGCCCATCGCCCTCCTGGGCACGGCCAGCGTTGCCGGCCGCAGCCTCAAACTGGGCGCCAACTCCTCCGTGGTGTTTCAGCTGTAACATCTGGATCCTGTTTCGCTGGTCGATAAGTGCTTAACACACAGCTATTTATTGATAATCCTCGGCTCCAAAAGCGCCGAGGATTATTAGTAAAATATTGATTGTCAGGCAATTATCGGCCAGCCTGTTTTTTCAGAATAATTGCGTATCTTTGTGAAAATTTACGCACCATGATTCCAGAAAGCACCATCGACCAGGCCCTGAAGGACCTTTTTGGCAAAATTGAGTTCCAAGCAGAACCTGCCGGACTGTATGACCCGCTCCGCTACATGATTGCCATTGGCGGCAAGCGCATCCGGCCTCGTCTGTGCCTGCTTACCTACAGCTTTTTTGCCGACACCCTTACGCCGCAAATCCTTGAACCTGCGGCCGGCCTGGAGGTATTCCATACCTTCACCCTCATCCATGACGACATCATGGACCGCAGCGCCCTGCGTCGCGGGCACGAGACCGTATGGAAAAAATGGAACGAGGACACAGCTATCCTCAGTGGTGACGTAATGTGTATCGATGCCTACAAACGCATTGCCAAGGCCCCTGCGGCCGTTTTACCGGAGGCGCTGGAACTGTTCTCCCGCACGGCTTCCCAGGTGTGCGACGGTCAGCAGATGGACATGGATTTTGAGACCCGCAGTGACGTTACCATGCAGGAGTATATGCAGATGATCGGCCTCAAAACCGGCGTCCTCATTGCCTGCGCATCCCGGCTGGGCGCCCTCATTGGTGGAGCGGATTTACCCAGCCAGGAATGCCTGTACGACTATGGTTATTACCTGGGCCTGGCGTTCCAGGTTGCGGACGATTACCTGGATGCCTACGGAAACGAAAAAGTGTTTGGCAAGCCCATTGGCGGAGATATCCTGAACTGCAAGAAGTCCTGGCTTACCCTAAAAGCCCTGGAATTGGGCGCAGAAGGTCTGGAAGAGGCCCTGAACGTCCCTGCGGTAACCCCGGAGGAAAAGGCTGCTAAAATTGCCCGCGTAAAGGCCATCTATGATAGCGTAGGGGTGGCCGATGCCGCCAAAAAGGCCATTTCCGACCTGAGCACCCGGGCGGTCTTCAAGGGCACGGACGCCGGTATTCCGCCCCACGCCCATGACGCCCTGAAAACCTTTGCCCACGCCCTTGTTGGCCGCAGTTTTTAGTCTGCCATCATGGCTTCCACAAACTTCTCCGGCGTGATAACGGTCATGGGGCAGTTTGGGTCGTTCAGGGAGAATAGTGCCTTGTCATGGGTTATGAAATAGTCGCAAACATTGCTGTATGCGCTGGCGTACTGCATATCATCCTCAAAGTCTCCGGAATAGTGCTCCAGAGCCCAGAGCATATCCAAATCGTCTATTCCGACAATATGGGCTATCTTGCGCAAAAAGCGGAACAAACCACAGAACTCATTATAGTCGACACCAAGTTTTCTCAACGAATAAGCACAGTCAATTATACTTTGTGTACTGACGTAGAGTTCATAGGTGTCCGGTCCTGCCGATGACAGGATTGTCTTGGCAAAAGGATTCCCTGTGCGGTTTTTATCGCACCAATCCATAATAATATTGGTATCTAAAAAAACTTTCATACTTAGAGGCCTTTATTGTAGATGTATGCCAGGCGGTCATCTGCTGCCAACTGTTCTTGTGTGGGAGTGGGCATTAACCCGGAAAAACGCGCGATATCCGGGTCAATCTTGAAATCTTTGGGAAGCTTGGGAATACGTGGCTTGACAGCCTGTGTAACGACTTCCTCCAAATACGCATTCAGGGACATGTTTTTTTGTTTGGCCTTGAAGCGTGCACGGTTCAGAATATCCTCCCTAAATCTGATTACGGTTTGTATTCTTACAATCGTTTCCATATCAGCTATCATTTTTGCAAATGTAATCATATTTTTTGTATTTGCAAAATAATGGTGTGCGTGGAGGTAACATTTTGATAAATATACTATTACAAAAAACGACTTATCCGGTCCGGGATAAGTCGTTTTTTGTAATTTTCTGTTAATCAGTGCGTTGTGCTTACGCTGAAAATTTTACAGCGTAAGCTCCCCGCCACGGTAAAACTCTACCAGGTGGGTCTGGAACAGGTACTCGTAGGTGGCCTGGGCGGCGTCGGACTGGCTCTTTACCAGGCGGTTGCGGGCTTCGTTGAATTCGGTGAACGTGGCTTTCCCGTTCTCATACTTGGCCTCCTGCAGCTCAAACGCCGCCTCTGCCGCCACCTGCGCCTCCCGTGCGCTTTCCCACTTGGCCTGGGCGGCCACGGCGCCGTTCCATGCCTGGACAATCTCTTTGTACAGGTTGTTTTTAACGCGTTGCAGCTGAATTTGCTGGTTCACCCGGTTCAGCCGGGCGGTGCGCAGCTGGTTCCGGGCACTGAAGCGCGTAAACAGCGGCACGCTGAGCCGCAGGCCCACGTACTGGCTGAAGTTGTTGCTCAGTTGCTCCAGAAAGCCTGTCGTACTGGTACTGTAGTAGCTGGCGTTCAGGCCGCCGGAGAGGGAGATGGAGGGGAGGTGCTGGGCATGCGCAATCTGGATGGAGCGCATCGTCCCTTCCAGCCGCAGTTCTTCCGCGCGGATGGACGGCCGGATTTGCACGGCATCGGCAAAAATGTTGTCCGGACTGCTCAGCAGCACTTGTTCCAGTTCAACTTGTGGCCGGTCGATGTGGAAGCCCTCCCACACGTGGAGGTCCAGCAGCTGCGCCAGGTCCAGCAGGGAACTGCGCACGTTGTTGGCCGCCTGCACCCAGGTGAGCCGGCTGGAGGCCTGCGAGGCCTTCTGCTGCGCCAAATCGGCCGCCGAGGCCTTCCCGTTGTCAAACATGCCCTGCAGGCGCGCTACCTGCAGGGAGTCAATCCGCAACTGCCGGCGCGCAACGCCCTCAATCTCATAGTTATACAGCACCTGCACGTAGGCCTTGGCCACGGATACGCGGATGTCGTCACGGGCCTTCTCCAGGTCCCGGGTGGCGGCTTCCAGGTTCAGGCGGGCCAGCTGGATGCGGCGCGGTGTGGCCAGGCCGTCGAACAGCGGCATGCTGCTGCTCAGGCTGAAACCGGTATTGGAACTGTTGCCATACTCATAGGTGTTGAAGTCGCCCAGGCCGCGGCCAAAGTTCCAGTTCTGGCTCACGGAGCCGCTTGCGTCGGGCACCCAGGACCATTCGGCCGTATTCCTGTCTACGGCGCTCTTCTCCCGGGTAATGGTTTGCGTGGCAATGGTCAGGTTGTGCTCCAGTGCCCACCGGGTGCACTCCTCAAGCGTCCAGGGGTGGGAAAAGTCCGGCAGGGAATCGGTGGGTGCCTGCAAGGCGAGCGCCAGGGTAAGAAGCAGGGTTGTCATGGCTTACTTGCTTGTAATGATTTGCGGACCACGGACTACGTCGCCCAGCGACAGACCGTTTTTGATTTCGATGTTCACGCCGTCAGAAAGGCCGGTTTCCACCTCACGGCGCTCGTATTCCTCGCCGTTTTTCACGTACACGAAGGTTTGCTCGCCCTCATACTGGATAGCGCTTTCAGGCAGGGTAATCACGTCTTTCACCTCCTGGAGCACGATTTCGGCATTGGCGCTGTAACCGCTGCGGATGGTGACATCGGCAGGAACTTTCACGGACGCCTTGATCTCGAAGAGGTTGGCTCCGTTGGATTCCTTGGCCTTGGGGGCGATGTATTCCAGGAAGGCGTCGAAGGAGAGATCCTGCAGGGCACCTACGGTGATGCGTACCGGCAGGCCGATGTGCAGGCGTCCTACTTCGGTTTCGTCAATGTTGCCGTCGAAAATGAGATCGTTCATATTGGCCACCGTCGCGATGGTGGTACCGTCGTTGAAGGTGTTGGACATGGTCACGGAGTTACCCACTTTCACCGGCACGTCCAGGATGAGACCCGATATGGTGGAACGGATGAGGGTGGTACTCCCGGTTTTGTTGGACGATGACACGCCGTCGCGGATAATCTCCAGCGCTTCCTGGGCAATCGCGTGCTCCTCCTTAGCCTGCTTGAGCGACTGGCGAATCTTTTCGTACTCGTCGGCGCTCACGAGCTTCTTGTCGTACAGGGCTTTCTCGCGGTCGTAGTTGGTCTGGGCCTGCTCCAGGTTCACCTCGCTCAGACGCACGCGGCTCTGGGCACTGGCCAGCTGGCTCATGTCCGGAATCACCTTGAGCTTGGCGATGATTTCGTTCTGTTGCACCGTTTCGCCGGCCTTCTTGTACACTTCGGCCACGATGCCGTTCAGCTGCGGCTTCACGTTCACTTCGTCCCGGGGCTGGATTTTGCCGGTCACCACGGTGCTCTTGGAAATATTGCCCAGGACGAGGGTGAGCTCCTGGTAGTGGATTTCCTTGGGCTGGGAGCGTTTGAACAGGTAGCCGAAGGTGCCCACGAAAATGAGGGCCACCAGGACGATCATCAGAATTTTTCCAAACTTTTTCATATCTATAAACTTTTATATTCTATCATGAGATACGCTCGCTTCGCTCGGTATGACAGGACTATTCGTCTCGCATAGCATCTACGGGTTTGATTTGCATGGCGCGGGAGGCGGGCATAAGACCCGCCACAACGCCCAGCACAGAGAGCAGGACCGCCGCCAGGACCGCCGTACCGAAGGGCACCTGGAACGCGGCTTTCAGGATTCCGTCCTCCGTCATGGCCATCTCTACCCCGGAGAGGATGAGCACGCTGAACACGATACCGGCCATGCCGGCCACCAGCGTAAGGACGATGCTCTCGGAAATAATCTGCCCCAGAATCTGTTTGGGTGTGGCGCCGATGGCCCGGCGGATGCCAATCTCCGTGGTGCGTTCCCGCACGCTCACCATCATGATATTGGACACGCCGATAACGCCGGCCAGCAGCGTACCCAGACCGATGAGCCAGATAATGAAGTTCACGCCCCTGAACAGGTTGTCCACGATGCCGAAAATGAGCTGGGTATTCAGCAGGAACATGGCCTGCTCGTCCGTAGGGTCGATATAATGCGCCCGGGACAGCACCTCCCGCACGCGCGGCGTGATGTCACTCATGGTGATGCCCTGTTTGGCGGTGAAGCACAACAGGTGCACCGTATCGCCCAGGTTGTAGGCGCGGCGGGCCTGGGCGATGGGGATGGTGACGGCATCGGCGGCACTGCCGTTGATGTTGATGCCGCCGGCTTCGCGCCAGTCCACGCCAATCACCGCATAATAACTGCCGCCGATACAGATGCGCTCCCCGCAGGGGTCTCCGCCTTCCGGGAAGAGGTTGGTATAGACCTTTTTCCCCAGGACGCACACCTTGCGCTCCTGCAGGTTGTCCATTTCGTTGAGGTAGCGCCCGTACATCATCTTGGGCGTTTCTATCTTGGCATAATCGGCCATGGCGCCTTTTACCACGGCATCGCTGTAGGTATACTGGTCGCGGGTGACGCTCTTGCCCCATAGGCTCACGGAAGGGGAGATCGTCTCCAACTCCGGGATGAGGTTTCTGAGGCGGTCCACATCGGCATAGTTCAAATCCCAGCTCCGCCCTTTCTTGAAGCCCATGTAGGGCTTGGTGGTGCGGTCGGCAACGACAATGCAGGTGTTTTGGGCAAAGCCCTCGAAGTTGTTGTTCAGCAATTCCTTAAGGCCCTGGCCGCCGCCCACCAGCAGCATGAGCATGAAGATGCCCCAGAACACGCCGAAACCGGTGAGCAGGCTCCGGCTCTTGTTCCGCAGCAGGCTGTCCAGGATTTCCCGGAAAGTATCGGTATCAAACCACTTTTTCATTCTGCTCGCAGGGCTTCGATGGGTTTAACTTTCGCGGCCTTCCAGGCAGGGACGGCTCCGGCCAGGGTGCCGGCCACGATGAGGAGCAGGGTGGCTTCCAGGGCCACATCCAGGCCTACGCTGGGGTTTTCCAGCATCTTGATTTCTTCAAAGCCGATGTTTACGCCGCTTTGCCCGATGGTCTTGTCCATCACCTGGCAGGCTACCATGCCCAGGAGCATGCCCACATAGCCGAAAACGGCCGTGATGGAGATGCTTTCGGCAATGATGAGCTTGAGGATTTCCCCGGGCTTGGCGCCGATGGCCTTGCGGATTCCGAACTCATGGGTGCGTTCCTTCACCGTGATGAGCATGATGTTGGACACGCCCACGATGCCGCTGATGAGGGTGAGGATGCCCAGAATCCAAAGCGCAGTCCGCAGAATGTTCTGCGCTTTGGTCATTTCCATGTTGTCGGTGTATCCGTTGTTAATCCAAAGGGCTCGCCGGTCGGTGGGGGCTATTTCGTGGCGGCGCTTGAGGGCCTCGCTGTATCGCTGTTCAAAATCCTTGTGCTGCTGGAGGTTCTTGGGGCCGTTGACGCTGAAGGTGATGCTTTGTACCTTGTTCCCGGCGTCATAGATGCCTTTATAAGTGGTATAGGGGATGGCCACCATGCGGCGCCAATCGCGCTCGTCGGTGTGGTATATCCCCACCACGCGGTAGGCGATGGCGCCGGCTTTCACCCACTGTCCCACCAGCGCTTCGGGTTCCCGGGGGCTCAGTTCCTTGGCCTGGGAGAGGGCCAGGACCATTACTTTGCGCTCCTGTTTGAGGTCGTCCGGGTTCAGGAATCGGCCGGCGGCCATCTTGAGCTTCATGGATTCCTGGTAGCCGGGCATGACCCCCACCAGGCGGCCGTTCACGCTATATTCCCCAAAGCTCAGGGTATCGCTGCGGCTGGTCGTCGTCCGGGAGACATCGTAGATGATGTCTTCCCATTCGGTCCCTTCCGTGTAGGCTACGTCCTGTTCGTCCAGCTGGATCCGGCGGTCCCGCTGGTATCCGGCATAGGGCTCCGAGGTCCAGCCGCCCTGCACGGTGATGCTCTGGGAAATGTATTCGCTCACGTTGCCCATGAACGAGTTCATGAGGCCGTTGCCTGCGCCCAGCAGGGCAATCAGCAGAAAGATGCCCCAGCTCACCGCAAAACCGGTGAGAGCTGTCCGGAGCTTGTTCTGCCGCAGGGTGCTGGCGATTTCGTGGAACAGTTCTCTCATTACTTGATCATGCTGCCGCCCCATGCGCTGTGCCGGGTGTTTTCTTCGATTTCGCCGATGTTCCCGTCTTTGATGTGGATAATCTTATCCGTCTCGTTGGCCACGCCGCCCTCGTGCGTCACCACAATAATGGTGATGCCGTCTTCCTTGTTCAGCTGCTTGAGAAGCTGCATCACTTCCACGCTGGTTTTGGAATCCAGGGCGCCAGTGGGTTCATCGGCCAGGATAATCTGCGGCCGGGTAATGAGGGCGCGGGCAATGGCCACGCGCTGCTTCTGGCCGCCGGACATCTCGTTGGGGAAGTGCTGGGCCCAGGGGGTGAGGCCCATCTTGTCCAGGTATTCCATGGCCAGCTCGTGGCGCTTCTTGCGGGGTACCCCTTGATAGTAAAGCGGCAGTTCAACATTCTCTACGGCCGTTTTGAAGCCAATGAGATTGAAGCTCTGGAAGATGAACCCGATCAGGCGGTTGCGGTAGTCCGCCGCCTGTTTCTCGCTCAGGTTCTTGATGAGTTTGCCGTCCAGCATATAGGTGCCCGTGTCGTAGTTGTCCAGGATGCCCAGGATATTGAGGAGGGTACTTTTTCCGGAGCCGGAAGCGCCCATAATGGAAATGAATTCCCCCCGCTCAATGTGCAGGTCGATGCCCTTCAGGACATGCAGGGGCTGTCCGTTGTTGTAGGTTTTGTTGATATCGCTGAGTTCGATGAGCGCCATTTCCGCTGTATTAGTATGCTATTACACTGCAAATATAAATGCGTTTTTTGAAACCGCCAAATTTTTTTTGCAAAAATTATGCGAAACAACCTGATTTTTCGGTAATTTTGTAGGGCAAATGCACACCAAAGTGTGCTTTAATGCCCCTTCCTGTCCCTGCTTAGAGCATACCTCACCCCCTTGGTTGTCTCAGTGGCATCCTGATGCGTTTAGGTGGTAATTATATCGCCAGCTAGCCCCAAAATAGGCTGATTTTGTGGTTACCTGGTCATTTTTTCTCCAGCTAACCGCACTCTCCAACGCGAAACGTCGCAAATCGTAAGTGGGGTGAAAGGCATTGAGGGTTCAGAGGATGGATCTTCAGAGACGTTTTAGTCGTGTTTTTGGCTCCGAGGGTCCATTTGCTGGTAACCGCCGCTCCTGGCTGTGTGACAGGGAGTTGGCAATCACGTGGAATGGGGGCCTTGCAGGACGGAACTAGTCCAGAACCAGGTGTTGGATGGCGGCACGGAGGTTGGAACGGGCCGTGGAGGGGGCCAAGGCCTCAGGGAGGGGGAGAGTACGCGGTGAAACCTCGATGAGTTGCGCAAATCCGGCGGCCTGGAGGGCGCGTGCATCGTCAATGCGGCCGGAGAGGAGCACGACCGGGGCGCCCTGGCCCGGCTTAGCATCTTTGCCGGAGGCCGCTAGGCCCGACACCGCCCCGCCAGGGGATGACGCCCCGTCCCGTACGCGCTGCAGCACGCCCAGCGGGACTTTGCCTTGCAGGGTTTGGCGGTCCGAGCGGCCCTCGCCGGTTATGACGAGGGAGGCGCCGGCGAGGGCCTGGTCAAAGTGGCACAAATCCAGCACGCGCTGAATGCCAGGATACACGACGGGCCGGGCATAGGCCATGAAAGCAGCTCCAAGCCCGCCTGCAGCACCGGCGCCGGGCCTCGCAAGGACATCCACGCCCGTCTCTTCCCGCATCTGCGCTGCCCATTGCAGCATTTCCGCCTCCAGGACTTCCACATGGGCAGGGGAGGCCCCTTTTTGCGGGCCGAACAAACGAATGGCGCCCGTGGGACCCGTCAGCGGAACCTGCACGTCGCACAGAAGCTCCACCTCCGCCTCCCGCAGCAACTCCCGCACACCAGGAACAGAGAGCATTCCCCGTCCGCCATCGCAGGTGACCGTCCCTCCCAGGCCAACGATAAACCGCCGGCATCCCCGTGCCCGTGCGGCAAGGAGCAGTTCCCCCACGCCACGGGTATCGGCCTTAAAAGGATTGCGCTCCTCCGGTTTTACCAGCTGGATGCCACAGGCCTGCGCCACCTCCAGAATGGCGGTATTGTCCCAGACGCCGTAGCAGGCTTGGACCCATCGGTCCAAAGGATCGTGCACCTTTTCCGGGACGATGGTACCCCCGAGCGCCCTCACAAGCACTTCCAGCGTGCCTTCTCCGCCATCGGCCAGGGGAATCTCCACAACTTCCGCCTCGGGAAAACGCACCCGCAGGGCCGATGCCAGCACCTGGGCTACCTCGCTGGCAGTCAGGCACTCCTTGAACGAATCTGGTGCGACAATAATTTTCATCTTGGCGCTATACGAACCAAAATTACTAAAAAATACGTATATTTACGTGCTAAAATAAAACGACATGGCAGAAAAAGTGTACAAATTCCTGAACGACAACCCGGTGGCCCGCTGGAGTGCCCTGCTGCTCCTGGCCCTGGCAATGTTCTGCAGTTACATCTTCATGGACATCCTCTCTCCCATCAAGGACCTGATGCAGGAGACCCGCGGGTGGGACTCCACCGCCTTTGGTACCATGCAGGGCTCGGAAGTATTCCTGAACGTATTCGTGTTCTTCCTCATCTTTGCCGGCATTATCCTGGACAAGATGGGCGTGCGTTTCACCGCCGTGCTGTCCGCCGCCGTCATGCTGGTGGGCGCCTGTATCAAGTGGTACGCCGTTTCCGAATCCTTCATGGGCAGCAGCCTGGAAACCTGGTTCACCAACAACCTCAACTACATCCCGGGCTTTGACGAGCTTGGCGTTTCGCCCTTCTACCGGGGCATGCCGGCATCGGCCAAACTGGCTGCCTGCGGCTTCATGATCTTCGGCTGCGGCTGCGAGATGGCCGGCATTACGGTGAGCCGCGGTATCGTCAAATGGTTCAAGGGCAGGGAGATGGCCCTCGCCATGGGTTCGGAGATGGCCCTGGCCCGCCTGGGCGTTGCCACCTGCATGATTTTCAGCCCCTTCTTCGCCCGGCTGGGCGGCAAGGTGGATGTTTCCCGCAGCGTTGCCTTTGGCGTGGTGCTCCTGTGCATCGCCCTCATCATGACCATCGTGTACTTCTTCATGGACAAGAAACTGGACGAGCAAACCGGCGAGGAGGAGGAAAAGGACGATCCTTTCAAGGTGTCCGACATTGGAAAAATCCTCTCGGACGGCGGCTTCTGGATTGTGGCCCTGTTGTGCGTGCTGTACTATTCTGCCATCTTCCCCTTCCAGAAATATGCGGTGAACATGTTGCAGTGCAACCTGTCCCTTACGCTGCCGGAAGCAGGCTCCTTCTGGGCCGGCTCCAGCGTTACCCTCATCCAGTACTTCATTATGCTGCTGGTGGCCGCGGCCGGTTTTGCCAGCAACTTCCAAAAGAAGAAGTCCAACCAGTACATCCTGCTCTGCGTCTCCGTGCTGGCCCTCATCGTATACTGCTATATGGGCTACATGCGGCAGAGCGCAGAGGCCATTTTTGCGGTGTTCCCGCTGCTGGCCGTGCTCATCACCCCTATCCTTGGCAACTACCTGGACCACAAGGGAAAAGGCGCCTCCATGCTGGTGCTGGGCTCCATTCTCCTGATTGCCTGCCACCTCACCTTCGCCTTCGTACTGCCCGCCTTCAAGGGGAATGACCTTGGCGGCGTCATTGTGGCCTATGTGACCATCCTGGTGCTGGGCGCCAGCTTCTCCCTGGTTCCTGCAGCCCTGTGGCCGTCCGTCCCCAAGCTGGTAGACGCCAAAGTGATCGGCAGCGCCTACGCCCTCATCTTCTGGATCCAGAACATCGGCCTGTGGCTGTTCCCGCTCCTGATTGGCAAGGTGCTGGACAAGACCAACCCGGGCGTGACGGACCCCACCGCCTTCAACTACACCGCCCCGCTGGTGATGCTGGCCTGCCTGGGCCTTGCCGCCCTCATCCTGGGCCTGATTCTCAAAGTGGTGGACAAGAAGAAAGGCCTGGGCCTGGAACTGCCCAACATTACGGCTGAATAATGGTAAATACCTCTAAGAAAGGTTTTTACAGATCAGCGGCTTGGATAGCGCTGGCCTGTTTGGTAGTGCCGATGTTTGCATCGTACTACTTTGACGATATGTTCTCCAGCATATCCTACCTGTTCGAGAACGCTTCGCTCACGCAGCTTGGCTGGGACGCGGCCGGCTACGGCCTCTACGCCAGCGGTTACAGCGTGCTGTGTGTCTTTGGCGGCCTGGTCATCGGCGGCATCCTCCTGGACAAATGGGGCGTCCGCGTAAGCGGCTCCCTGTTCGTGGGCATGATGGCGGCCGGCGCAGGAATGGTCCTCTGGGCCCTTCTCAGCGGCGCCTCCTGGTCCCTACAGGCGGCCTATGTGGGCGTCATGTTCTTCGGCCTGGGCAGTGAAATTGCCGGCACGGCCGTTACGCGCAGCATTGCCAAATGGTTCAAAGGCGGGCCGATGGCCCTCGCCATGGGGCTCCAGCTGGCCATCGCCCGTCTGGGCACGGCCTTCGCCCTGGTGCTCTCGCCCATGCTGGTGAAAGAGCAGGCCGGTCACGTGTACACCCTCGCGGAAACCGCCCGTCCGGCCATGGTGGGCATGGGCCTGATGGCCCTGGGACTCATCCTCTGGGCCGTTTTCGTGGCCCTGGATGCCCGCAGGGACAAGGCCTCTGTCATTCCGAGCGACCCCTCTGTCATTCCGAGCGAAGTCGAGGAATCTCCTGCCGCAAAGGAAGACGACACCTTCCGCTTCAAAGACGTCCTGGGGGTGCTGGGAAACAAGAATTTCTGGCTTCTGGGCCTTCTTTGCGTACTCTTCTACAGCAGCATCATCGCCTTCAAGAAATTTGCCGGGGCCATCCTCATTCCCCGCTTCGACATTCCTGCGCAGGCAGCCGGCTGGATGGTGTCTATGCTGCCGTTCTCCACGGTTATCTTTGCCCCGCTGTTTGGCATGCTGGTCGATAAAGCAGGAAGAGGCACGCGTTGGATGGTCATTGGCGCGGTTCTGGCGCTCATTGCCCACCTGCTCCTGGCCTTTGCGCCCGCCGGAGTGCCGTTCTGGGGCTATCTGGCCATGGTTTTCCTGGGCTTTGGCTACTCGCTGGTCCCGGCTGCCCTTTGGCCTTCCGTCCCCAAGATTGTGCCGGATAAGGTGCTGGGCACCACCTTCGCCCTCATTTACTGGGTGCAGAACCTGGGCCTGCTGAGCTTCAAGTGGGTGGCCGGCGTCATCCTGGGCAAGGAAGGCAACGGCCCCGTTTCCGTGGAACTCATGTTCGTGGGCCTCTGCGTCGCCGCCGTAGTGGTGGCACTGGTGTTCCGCCGCACGGCCGCCCGCCATCCGGAACTCAAACTGGATTTGCCTAGCAGTTAATAAAATTGTATCTTTGCAGTCCATGTACGAACTGCTCAATACCGTCAATTCGCCGGAGGACGTGAAAAAACTGTCCCCGGAGCAGCGCGTGCGGCTGTGTGAGGAGGTGAGGCAGTACATGGTGGAGTGCTGCGCCGTGAATCCCGGTCACCTGGGCAGCAGTCTTGGTGCGGTGGAACTCATCGTGGCGCTGCACACCGTCTTCAACACCCCCAAGGACAAGATCGTCTTTGACGTAGGGCATCAAGCCTACGCCCACAAGATTCTCACCGGCCGGCGGGAACTTTTCCGGAAAAACCGCACCCGGGACGGCATCAGCGGCTTTCCCAAGCGGGACGAGAGCCCCTACGACGCCTTTGGCGCCGGACATTCGTCCACGTCCATCTCCGCCGCGCTGGGCTTTGCGGAGGCTGCGCGCCTCACCGGCAGTGGGGAAAAGGCCATCGCTGTCATCGGCGACGGTGCCCTTACGGGCGGCCTGGCCTGGGAAGGCCTGAACAATGCCGGTTCTTCCAAGGCCGATATCCTCATCGTCCTGAACGACAACAACATCTCCATCGACAAGAACATCGGCGGCCTGCACAACTACCTTTTGCAGGTGACCACGCATCCGTTCTATAACAAGCTGAAGAATACGATTTGGAACTCCCTGGGAGAGGGGAAGGCGCGCGATTGGGTGCAAAAGCGCGTCATCGACACCAAGTCCAACCTGGTGCGGAGAAGCGGCGGCGCCTTGTTCGAGTCCCTGGGCTTCCGTTATTTCGGGCCCATCGACGGGAATGATCTGGGACAGCTTGTGGATACCCTGGAGCGCCTGAAGAATCTGCACGGGCCGCGTCTGCTGCATATTCACACCCGCAAAGGTTGCGGCTATGCCCCTGCGGAGGCCGATCCTACTACCTGGCACGCCCCCGGCCGATTTGACCCTGCCACCGGCGAGCGCATCAAAACGGTGTATCCCGCCGACCGCTACCAGGATGTCTTCGGGGAGGTCCTTACAGACCTGGCCCGCCGGGACCCTAACGTGGTGGGCATCACCCCCGCCATGGCCACCGGTTGCGGCATGAACCGCCTGGAGGCCGCCTTCCCGGACCGCTTCTTTGACGTGGGCATCGAAGAAGGCCATGCCGTCACCTTTGCCGCCGGCCTCGCCGCCGCCGGCATGAAGCCCTTCTGCAACATCTACTCCAGTTTCTCGCAACGCGCGTACGATAATATCATACACGATGTCGCCCTGCAAAACCTGCCGGTGGTCTTTTGCTTCGACCGGGCCGGCCTGGTGGGGGAAGACGGCGCTACGCACCACGGCTGCTTCGACCTCGCTGCCTACCGCAGCATTCCCGGGGTCATTGTGGCCGCTCCCCGCAATGAGCTGGAACTCAAGCAGCTCATGTTCACGGGACTCAACCTCAAGAGCGGGCCGCTGATTATCCGCTACCCGCGTGGAATAGGGGAGGGCATCCTCTGGCGCAAACCCATGTACAAGGCCGTTCCCGTGGGGCAGGGAGAAAAGCTGATGGAAGGGAAGGACGTAGCCATCCTGGGCCTGGGACCGGTGGTAAACCGCGCCCTGGCTGCCGCCAAGCGGCACAAATCGGACTATTGGGTGGGGCCGTCCGTGTACGATATGCGCTTCCTCAAGCCGCTGGATTCCGGCATCCTGGAGGAGGTTTCCCATTGCAAGGCCATCATCACCGTGGAAGACGGCGCGCTCAAGGGTGGGCTGTTCGGCGCGGTAAGCGAGTACTTCGCCGGACGTCCGGACGCCCCTATTATTAAAGGTATGGGCATTCCGGACCGCTTTGTGGGCCAGGATACCCAAAAGGCCCAGTGGGCGGCTTGCGGCCTTGACGAGGAATCCATCTACGAACTTTTGGTAGGAATGATGAAAAATCTTTGAAAAAGTTTGGTTGTTTCAAAAAAAGTCCCTACCTTTGCAATCCTTTCAGCGATGAAGGATTCCATTGAGCGCCGATATAGCTCAGTTGGCCAGAGCACGTGATTTGTAATCTCGGGGTCGTGGGTTCGAATCCCTCTATCGGCTCAAAGGAGCTTTGAAGTATTGAAAAGCTAGTTTGGGAGGTTCGCATAGTGGCAATTGCGGCGGACTGTAAATCCGCTCCCTCAGGGTTCGGTGGTTCGAGTCCACCACCTCCCACAAAAACTATTTCGCGCGGAAGTAGCTCAGTTGGTAGAGCATCAGCCTTCCAAGCTGAGGGTCGCGAGTTCGAACCTCGTTTTCCGCTCAGAGTTTAAAAAGCCGGTGTAGCTCAGGGGTAGAGCGCATCCTTGGTAAGGATGAGGTCATGAGTTCAATTCCCATCACCGGCTCTTTTTTTGGGTTTATGCCCTTTGTAAACAAGCAACAATTGTTTAAACAATAATATTACTATGGCAAAAGAAACATTCCAGAGAACCAAACCGCATGTCAACATCGGTACTATCGGCCACGTTGACCACGGTAAGACCACCCTCACCGCCGCTATCACCAAGGTACTCGCAGAGCGCGTATCCGGTAACGCCGACAAGGTGAAGTCCTTCGACCAGATCGACAACGCCCCGGAAGAGAAAGAGCGCGGTATCACCATTAACACCGCTCACGTTGAGTACGAGACCGAGAAACGTCACTATGCTCACGTTGACTGCCCTGGCCACGCCGACTATGTGAAGAACATGGTTACCGGTGCTGCCCAGATGGACGGTGCTATCCTTGTGGTGGCTGCCACCGATGGTCCTATGCCTCAGACCCGTGAGCACATCCTGCTCGCCCGTCAGGTGAACGTACCTAAGATCCTCGTCTTCATGAACAAGGTAGACCTTGTGGACGATGAAGAAATGCTCGACCTCGTAGAAATGGAGATCCGCGACCTCCTCGCTTTCTACAAGTTCGACGAGGACTGCCCTATCATCCGTGGCTCCGCACTTGGTGCTCTGAACGGTGAGAAGAAGTGGGAAGACAAAGTCATGGAACTCATGAACGCCGTGGATGAGTACATCCCGCTTCCTGAGCGTCTGGTGGACAAGGACTTCCTGATGCCTATCGAGGACATCTTCTCCATCACCGGTCGTGGTACTGTGGTTACCGGCCGTATCGAGTCCGGCACCATCCACGTGAACGACCCTGTGGAACTCGTCGGTTTCGGCGATGAGCCTCGTCAGTCCGTTGTTACCGGTGTGGAAATGTTCCGCAAGCTCCTCCCTCAGGGTGAGGCTGGTGACAATGTAGGTCTGCTCCTCCGTGGTGTTGACAAGAAGGAAGTAAAGCGTGGTGAAGTTGTGGCCAAGCCCAAGTCCATCACTCCTCACACCGAATTCAAGGCTCAGATCTATGTTCTGAAGAAAGAAGAAGGTGGTCGTCACACCCCGTTCCACAATCACTATCGTCCTCAGTTCTTCATCCGCACTCTGGATGTGACTGGTGAAATCTTCCTCCCGGACGGTGTAGAGATGGTTATGCCTGGCGATAACGTGGAAATCACCGTGAAGCTCATCACTCCGGTTGCTATGAACAACGGTCTGCAGTTCGCTATCCGCGAAGGTGGCCGTACCGTGGGCGCCGGCCAGGTGATCAGCATCATCGAGTAATTCTCGAAGCCATTCAAAAAGTGAGTGTCCAGACGTGGGCACTCACTTCCACAGGGGAATAGAACAAGGGTAGTTCAGCGGTCTCCAAAACCGTCGATGTGGGTTCGAATCCTGCTTCCCCTGCTAAATATCAAAGGTTACGATTTGGTAAATGTTTAACGAAGACGCCGGATTCCCGCTTCCAATTTTTCCGGAGTCGATTGTAAGCAAAGATGAGAAAGTTCATTAACTATCTGAAAGAGTCGTTCACCGAACTCACACAGAAGGTGACGTGGCCCACTTGGGAGAAGCTGCAGAGCTCTGCATTGCTTGTCCTGGTTACCACCATTATCCTCGCTGCTGTCGTTTGGGTTATCGACTATGCTTTCCAGCATCTGATGGAGTTTATTTACGCACTGTAACTGAAGTATACCTTTATGGCTGACAAAAAATGGTACGTTCTGCGTACCGCGGGAACCAAGGAAAAGAAAGCCGCCGAATACCTAGTCAAGGAGATTGAAAGACACCCGGATCTACAAGCAATTGTGGATCAGGTTCTTGTGCCTGTCAAGAAGGAGATTGTCACCAAGAATGGCAAACGTAAGGAGGTAGAGCGCCTGCTCTTCCCCGGCTATGTGCTCATTCATGCAGAACTGAATCCGGACCTTGAGTATGTGATTCGTAACGGCATCCCCGGCATGTCCGGCTTCCTTACGGAGAAAACCGGCAACGGCCAAGACCGTATTCCCGTTCCCATCCGCGACGAGGAAGCCCAGCGCATCCTTGGCGTCCAGGACGAGAACGCAGTGAGCGCAGCAGAAACGGAGGTCAACTTTACCGTAGGGGAGAGCGTCCGCATTACGGACGGTCCTTTCAGCGGTTTCGACGGTACCGTAGAGGAAATCCTTCAGGACAGAAGCAAATTGAAGGTGGTAGTTGTGATCTTTGGAAGAAAGACGCTTCTGGAACTCAGCTTTACACAAGTAACTAAAGAGTAAGTATTAAACTATGGCAAAAGAAGTAACTGGATTCATTAAGCTCCAGATCAAAGGCGGAGCAGCGAATCCTGCGCCCCCGGTAGGACCGGCACTCGGTTCCAAGGGCCTCAACATCATGGACTTCTGCAAGCAGTTCAACGCCCGCACCCAGGACCAGGCCGGTAAGGTTCTCCCTGTGGTGATCACCGTGTTCTCCGACAAGTCCTTCTCGTTTGAGGTCAAACAGCCCCCGGTGGCCGTATCGCTCAAGGAAGCTGCCAAGATTAGCAAGGCTTCCGGTGAACCCAACCGTAAGAAAGTGGCAACCGTTACCTGGGATCAGGTAAAGGAGATTGCCCAGTCCAAGATGCCGGACCTCAATGCTTTCACGCTGCGCAGCGCCATGAGCATGGTCGCCGGTACTGCCCGTTCCATGGGTATCAAGGTGGAAGGTCAATTCCCCGAAAACATCTAAACCACGCATGAATTATGAGTAAGTTAACCAAAAACCAGAAAGCTGTTCTTGCCAAGTACGACAAGACGCAGGTTTACTCCGTCTCTGAGGCATGCGCGCTTCTGAAGGAGATTACCTACACCAAATTCGACGCCTCCGTGGAAATCACCACCAACCTGGGTGTGGATCCCCGTAAGGCCAACCAGATGATCCGTGGCGTTGTCACGCTGCCTGCCGGTACCGGTAAAGTTACCCGCGTGCTGGTCCTCTGCACCCCTGACAAAGAGGCCGAGGCCAAGGAAGCCGGCGCAGACTACGTAGGTCTGGACGAATACATCACCAAAATCAAAGAAGGCTGGACCGATGTAGATGTAATCATCTGTACCCCGTCCGTGATGGCCAAGGTCGGTCAGATTGGCCGTATCCTGGGTCCCCGCGGCCTCATGCCCAACCCCAAGACCGGCACCGTTACCATGGAAATCGGCAACGCCGTAAAGGATGTGAAGGGTGGTAAGATTGACTTCAAGGTGGACAAGACCGGTATTATCCATGCCGCCATTGGCAAGGCTTCCTTCACTGCCGAGCAAATTGAGGCCAATGCCCGCGCTTTCGTTGGCGCCGTCCTCAAGCTCAAACCCCAGACCCTGAAAGGCACCTATTTCAAGGGATGCACGCTGTGCACCACCATGAGCCCTGCCATCAAGCTGGATGTCAAAGGTTTCAACGCTGAATAATCTGTAGGAGGAATTGTTATGAAGAAAGAATTGAAAGAGCAGGTTATTGCAGCCATCAAGGCCAACATCGCCCAGTATCCCAACTTCTACATCGTTGACATCGCCGGTCTGAATGCCGGTGACACCGCTGCTCTGCGCCGCGACTGCTTCAACGAAGGTATCAAACTCACCGTTGTCAAGAACACCCTCCTGCACAAGGTCATCAAGGACGCCCAGAATCCGGAGATGGAACTCCTGGTCCCCGCCCTGGAAGGCAACACCGCCCTCATGTACACCGAGGCTCCTGCAGTTCCTGCAAAGCTCATCAAGAAGTACAACAAGGCCGGCAGTGAAAAGCCCGCTCTCAAGGCCGCTTACGTACAGGAATGCGCCTTCGTCGGCGCCGACAAACTGGAAGAGCTTGTCAACATCAAGTCCCGCGAGGAACTCATCGGCCAAATCATCGGTATGCTGCAGTCTCCTATGCAGAACGTCATCTCCGCTCTCCAGAACGGTGGTGGCCAGAAGATCGCCGGCCTCGTCAAGACCCTCGAAGAAAAAGCAAACAAATAATAAACAATTTAATATTTTACAATTATGGCAGACGTTAAAAAACTCGCAGAGGAACTCGTAAACCTCACCGTCAAAGATGTCCAGGAACTCGCTAAGATCCTGAAGGAAGAATATGGTATTGAGCCCGCAGCTGCAGCTGTTGCAGTAGCCGCTCCCGCCGCCGCTGGCGAAGCCGCCGGTGCTGCTGCCGAGCAGACCGAATTCGATGTGATTCTCACCAGCGCTGGCCAGGCTAAGCTCCAGGTCATCAAGGCTGTTAAGGAGAATGCCGGTCTTGGTCTGAAAGAGGCCAAGGAGCTGGTAGACAAGGCCCCCGTTGCCGTGAAGGAGAAAGTCTCCAAGGCAGAGGCTGAGGCCCTGAAGGCTGCCCTCGAGGAAGCCGGCGCCGAGGTTGAGGTTAAGTAACTTCGCCCGCTCCCCTAGATGGGAGGCACAACACAGGTTTAGAGCCCAAAGTAGGCTCTAAACCTTTTTTCCGTCTTAAAAATTTTCCCCTTAACGAAGGCAGAACATGTCTACTGAGACTAGAAAACCGCGAATTAATTTCGCAACATCCAAAATTCTGGAATATCCTGACCTTCTGGAGGTTCAGCTGAAGTCCTTCAAGGATTTCTTCCAGCTGGAGACCACACCGGACAGCCGCAAGAGCGAAGGGCTGTATCAGGTGTTCCAGGAAATATTCCCGATCGAAGATACGCGGAACAACTATGAACTCACCTTCATCGATTATTTCATCGATCCGCCCCAGTATTCGATCGAGGAGTGTCTTGAGAGAGGACTCACCTACAACGTTCCTCTGAAGGCAAAACTCCGCCTTTCATGCACGGACCCGGAGCACGAGGACTTTGACACCCGCGTGCAGGACGTATACCTCGGCAACATTCCCTACATGACCCCTGCCGGTACGTTCATCATCAACGGCTCCGAGAGAATTATCGTTTCGCAGCTTCACCGCTCCCCGGGCGTATTCTTCGACCAGAGCATGCACGCCAACGGCACCAAGCTCTACAGCGCCCGCATTATCCCGTTCAAGGGCTCCTGGATTGAGTTCGCCACGGACATCAACAACGTGATGTACGCCTACATCGACCGTAAGAAGAAGCTGCCTGTAACCACCCTTCTGCGTGCTATCGGCTATAGCTCGGATAAGGACATCCTGGACCGTTTCGGCCTGGCCGATGAAGTGGCTTCCGACGAGGCCACCCTCAAGGAGAACGAGGGCCGCAAGCTGGCCGCCAACGTGCTCAAGACCTGGTTTGAGGATTTCGAGGACGAGGACACCGGTGAGGTGATCCCCATCGAGCGTACCCTCGCCATCGTAGAGCGCGGCGAAATCCTGAACGAGGATACCATCGCCAAGATTGCAGACACCGAAGTGAAGACCATCCTCCTCCAGAAGGACGAGGCCGTCTCTGCGGAAAACAGCATCATCTACAATACCCTGCAGAAGGATCCGACCAACACGGAAATCGAGGCTGTGAACTATATCTACAAGCAGCTCCGCAATTCCGAACCGCCGGATGAGACGACCGCCCGTGACGTCATCGACAAGCTCTTCTTCTCCGAGAAGCGCTACGACCTTGGCAGCGTGGGCCGCTATCGTCTGAACAAGAAACTGAACCTGGACACCGATCCGGGTGTACGTGTGCTCACCAACACCGATATCGTAGAGATTATCAAGTACCTGATCCAGCTCATCAACAGCCGGGCCACGGTAGACGATATCGACCACCTGAGCAACCGTCGCGTCCGCACCGTGGGCGAGCAGCTGGCCAACCAGTTCTCGGTGGGCCTGAGCCGTATGGCCCGCACCATCCGCGAACGCATGAACGTCCGCGACAGCGAACAGTTCAACCCCATCGACCTTATCAACGCGAAGACGCTCTCTTCCGTAATCAACTCCTTCTTCGGCACCAGTCAGCTGTCCCAGTTCATGGACCAGACCAACCCGCTGGCGGAAATTACGCACAAGCGTCGTCTCTCCGCTCTCGGCCCCGGCGGTCTTTCCCGTGACCGTGCCGGCTTCGAGGTCCGTGACGTGCACTATACGCACTACGGCCGCCTGTGCCCGATTGAGTCTCCGGAAGGTCCGAACATCGGTCTTATCAGCTCCCTGTGCGTGTATGCCCGCATCAACGGGCTGGGATTCATCGAGACTCCCTACCGTGAGGTGCATGGAGGTAAGGTGGACCTGAGCGACACCGGTTGGAAGTACATGAGCGCCGAGGAAGAAGAAAACCAGCACGTAGCCCTGGCCAATGTGAACATGTCGGACGACGGCATGCTGCAGGACGAGCGCATCCAGTGCCGTCTGGAGGCCGACTTCCCGCTGGTTTCCAAGGAAGAAGTGAACTACATGGACGTGGCCCCCAACCAGATGGCTTCCGTGGCCGCCTCCCTGATTCCTTTCCTGGAGCACGACGATGCCCACCGCGCCCTGATGGGTGCCAACATGATGCGTCAGGCCGTTCCGCTCCTGAGCCCGGAAAGCCCCATTGTGGGTACCGGTCTGGAGGAACGCGTCTGCATCGACTCCCGTACCCAGGTTATCGCAGAGCGTGAAGGCACGGTCACCTATGTGGACGCCAATGAGATTCACGTCAAGTACGACCGTACGGACGACGAGAAATTCGTCAGCTTCCAGCCGGAAGAGACGGTGTACAAACTGCCCATCTACCGCAGAACCAACCAGAGTACCACCATCCTGCTCAAGCCCATCGTCCGCAAGGGCGACCACGTGAAGGGCGGGGAAGTGCTCACCGAAGGTTACGCCACCCAGAACGGCGAACTCGCCCTGGGCCGCAACCTCATGGTTGCCTTCATGCCTTGGAAGGGGTACAACTACGAAGACGCTATCGTTCTCAGTGAAGAGATGGTGAAGTGGGATGTCCTCACTTCCATCCATGTGGACGAATACCTCACGGAGGTCCGCGAGACCAAGCGCGGTATGGAGGAACTCACCTCCGATATCCCCAACGTGAGCGAGGACGCCACCAAGGACCTGGACAAGGACGGTATCGTTCGCATCGGCGCACACATTGAGCCCGGTGACATCATGATTGGTAAAATCACCCCCAAGGGCGAGAGTGATCCTTCTCCGGAAGAGAAACTCCTTAAAGCCATCTTCGGTGACAAGGCCGGTGATGTGAAGGATGCCTCCCTCAAGGCCAACCCGTCCCTGAGCGGTACCGTTATCAAGACCGCCCTGTATGCCAAAGTTTCCAAGGAAACCGGTAAGCGTGGCGCCAAGAGCGAGCAAAAGACCCGCATCGAGATCAAGCAGCAGGAATTCGAAGAAGCCGCGGAGAAACTCCGTGCCGGCTTTATCGAGAAACTCTGGAGCCTGGTCAGCGGCAAGAAGAGCGCCGGCGTGAGCGACCTCTACGGTGTGGAAATCTTCCCTAAAGGCAAGGAATTCACCCTGCAGGGCCTGCGCGATGCAGACTACCAGAACATCTCCACCGCCAAGTGGTGCAACGATGCCAAGACCTCCCAGATGGTGCGCGAGCTCATCTCCGGTTACTGCATCGCCAGCAAGGAAGCGGAAACTCGCGCCCGTCGCGAACTGGACAAGATCAAGGTGGGTGACGAACTCCCGAACGGCGTCATGCAAATTGCCAAGGTGTACATCGCCAAAAAGCGTAAAATCACCGTGGGTGACAAGATGGCCGGCCGTCACGGTAACAAGGGTATCGTGGCCAAGATTGTCCGCCGCGAAGACATGCCGTTCCTGGAGGATGGTACGCCGGTGGACATTGTCCTGAACCCGCTGGGTGTGCCTTCCCGTATGAACTTGGGTCAGATCTACGAGACCGTGCTCGGTTGGGCCGGCCGTGAGCTGGGCCTCAAGTTCTCCACGCCCATCTTCGACGGTGCTTCCATCGACGAGATTTGCGCCTACACGGACAAGGCCGGTGTGCCCAGATTCGGTAAAACGCACCTGCGTGACGGTGGCACCGGCGACTGGTTCGACCAGCCCGCTACCGTTGGTGTGATTTACATGATCAAACTGGGTCACATGGTGGACGACAAGATGCATGCCCGTTCCATTGGCCCGTACTCCCTCATTACCCAGCAGCCGCTCGGTGGTAAGGCGCAGTTCGGTGGCCAGCGTTTCGGTGAAATGGAAGTGTGGGCCCTCGAGGCCTACGGCGCCGCCAACGCCCTCCAGGAGATTCTTACCGTGAAGTCCGACGATGTCAACGGCCGGTCCAAGACCTACGAAGCCATTGTCAAGGGCGACCCGATGCCCACTCCTGGCATCCCCGAGTCCCTGAACGTGCTCCTGCACGAACTCCGCGGCCTCGGTCTTAAGGTCACATTGGTCTAATCGTGGACAAATAAAAGTATTGAATATGCCTGCTTTTAACAATAAGGATAATAAGCAAAAGAGCAATTTCTCCAGCATTGCCATTTCGCTCGCTTCTCCGGAAGACATCACCGAGCGTTCCTGCGGCGAGGTTCTCAAGCCGGAAACGGTGAACTACAGAACCTACAAGCCGGAGCGTGAAGGTCTGTTCTGCGAGAAAATCTTCGGTCCCACCAAAGATTACGAGTGCTATTGCGGCAAGTACAAGCGCATCCGCTACCGCGGTATCGTTTGCGACCGCTGCGGTGTGGAAGTGACGGAGAAGAAGGTACGCCGCGAACGGATGGGTCATATCACCCTTACCGTTCCGGTGGCCCATATCTGGTACTTCAAGAGCGCTCCCAACAAAATCAGCGCCCTGCTCGGTGTTCCGTCCAAGAAACTGGAATCCGTTATCTACTATGAGAAATACATCGTAGTGAACCCGGGCCTGCTGGGTACGGACGAGGTAGCCGAAGAGTTCCGTCTGCACAAGATGGACCTTCTCTCGGAGGACGAGTACTTCACCGCACAGGACCGTCTGGCGGAACTCCGCCGCAAAAAGACGGAAGAAGGCCTGGTGTGGGAAGACGAGATGAACCTGGTGGCCAAGATGGGCGCCGAGGGCATCTATGACCTGCTCAAGGAAATCGACGTGGACGAGCTGGGCCGCGAGCTCCGTCGTCAGATGCGTTCGGAAGGCTCTCAGCAGCGCAAGGCAGACGTCCTCAAGCGCCTGAGCGTGGTGAAGTGGTTCCAGGAGTCCAAGGATGTGAACCGTCCGGAATGGATGATCATGAAGGTGATTCCCGTCACTCCTCCGGACCTGCGCCCGCTTGTTCCGCTGGATGGCGGCCGCTTCGCTACCAGTGACCTGAACGACCTCTATCGTCGCGTCATCATCCGTAACAACCGCCTCAAGAAGCTCATCCAGATTCAGGCTCCGGAGGTGATTCTGCGCAACGAGAAACGTATGCTGCAGGAAGCCGTGGACAGCCTGTTCGACAACTCCAAGAAGAGTTCCGCCGTCAAGAGCGAGAGCAACCGTGCCCTCAAATCCCTGTCCGATTCCCTCAAGGGTAAGCAGGGCCGCTTCCGTCAGAACCTCCTGGGTAAGCGTGTAGACTACTCCGCCCGTTCGGTTATCGTCGTGGGTCCGGAACTCAACATGCACGAGTGCGGTCTCCCGAAATTCATGGCTGCAGAGCTTTACAAGCCGTTTGTAATCCGTAAGCTCATCGAGCGCGGCATCGTCAAAACCGTGAAGAGCGCCAAGAAGATTGTGGACCGCCGCGACCCCGTTATCTGGGACATCCTGGAGAACGTGATGAAGGGCCATCCGGTGCTCCTGAACCGTGCACCTACCCTGCACCGTCTGGGTATCCAGGCCTTCCAGCCCCGCATGATCGAGGGTAAGGCCATCCAGCTGCACCCGCTCGCCTGTACCGCTTTCAACGCAGACTTCGACGGTGACCAGATGGCTATCCACCTGCCGCTGGGCAATGCCGCCATCATGGAGGCACAGCTCCTGATGCTGGGCTCGCAAAACATCCTGAATCCGGCCAACGGTTCTCCTATTACCGTGCCTTCCCAGGATATGGTGCTGGGTCTGTACTACATCACCAAGGAGCGTCCCGGTGCCAAGGGCGACGGCCTCAAGTTCTACGGTCCCGAGGAAGTAATCATTGCCTATAATGAAAAGGTAATCGACATGCACGCCCCCATCTACGTCCGCCTGCCCAAGGACAAGCAGGACCTGAGCCAGGGCACCGAGATGGTGAAAACCACCGCCGGCCGCATCATCGTGAACCAGTATATGCCGGATGAGGTCCCGTACGTGAACGAGGTGCTGGGCAAGAAGTCCCTGCGTACCGTCATCACCAACGTGATCAAGCACACCGGCGTAACCCGTACCGCCCAGTTCCTGGACGATATCAAGAACCTGGGTTACGACCAGGCTTTCCGCGCCGGCATCTCCTTCAACTTGGGCGATGTCCTCATCCCCGAGGAGAAGGTGGCCCTCATCGAGAAGGGTTACGGCGAGGTGGAATCCATCAAGGCCAACTACGCCATGGGTTTCATCACCAACAACGAGCGTTACAACAAGGTAATCGACCTGTGGACCTCCATCGACAACCAACTCACCGGCATTGTGAAGAAGCAAATCTCTGCCGACCAGCAGGGCTTCAACCCGGTGTACATGATGCTGGATTCCGGTGCCCGTGGTTCCACCCAGCAGATCAAGCAGCTCTGCGGCATGCGTGGCCTGATGGCCAAGCCCCAGAAGAGCGGTGCTGCCGGCGCAGAGATTATCGAGAACCCCATCGTCTCCAACCTGAAGGAAGGCATGACGGTGCTGGAGTACTTCATCTCCACGCACGGTGCCCGTAAGGGTCTGGCCGATACCGCTCTGAAGACCGCGGATGCAGGTTATCTGACCCGTCGTCTGGTAGATGTCTCCCACGATGTGATTATCACCGAGGAAGACTGCGGCACCCTCCGCGGCCTTATCGCCACCGCCATCAAGAACAAGGACGAGGTAGTGGAGTCCCTGGGTGAGAGAATCCTCGGCCGCACCTCCGTGCACGATATCTTCAACCCGCTTACCGGTGAACTGATCATCGCCGCAGGTGAAGAAATCCGCGAGGATACCGCAGAACTTATCGACTCCCTGCCCATCGAACAGGTGGAAATCCGGAGCGTTCTTACCTGCGAATCCCGCAAGGGCGTGTGCGCCAAGTGCTATGGCCGTAACCTGGCTACCTCCCGTATGGTGGAAACCGGTGAAGTGGTGGGCGTTATCGCCGCCCAGTCCATCGGTGAGCCCGGTACCCAGCTTACCCTGCGTACCTTCCACGTGGGTGGTACCGCTTCCGGTTCCGTGGCCGACAACTCCATCGAGTCCAAGTATGAAGGTAAACTCGCCTTCGAGGAACTCCGTACCATCGACCGCGTGGACGAGGACGGCAGCGTGAAGCAGGTGGTTGTATCCCGCATGACGGAACTCCGCATTGTGGACGAGCGCACCGGCATGACGTACTCCCAGTACGACATCCCTTACGGTTCCACGCTGTACTTCAAGGATGGTGACAAGGTGAAGAAGGGGGATCTCATCTGCGAATGGGACGCCTACAACGCCACCACCATCGTGGAAGCCGACGGTACCATCCGCTTCGAGAACATGGTAGAGGGTGTCACTTACCGTGAGGAGAGTGCCGATGAATTCGCCACCAACACGGACAAGGTCATCATCGAAAGCAAGGACAAGACCAAGAGTCCTTCCATGCTCATCGTGGACGAGAGTGGCACCATCCTCCGTCAGTACAACCTGCCTGTAGGTGCACACATTATGATGAACGACGGCGACACCGTGAAGGTGGGCGATGTCATCATCAAGATCCCGCGTGCCATTGGCAAGGCTTCCGATATCACCGGCGGTCTGCCGCGTGTGACGGAACTCTTCGAGGCTCGTACCCCGTCCAACCCGGCTATTCTCTCCGAAATCAACGGTGAGGTGCTCATGGGCAAGGTCAAGCGCGGTAAGCGTGAAATCATCGTCAAGAACCGCAGCGGCAAGGAATGCCACTATGAGGTTCCCATGACCAAGCAGATCCTGGTGCAGGAGAACGACTATGTGAAGGCCGGTACCCGTCTGTCCGACGGCGGCACTTCGCCTACCGACATCCTGAACATTCTGGGTCCGGTGAAGGCACAGGAATACATTGTGAACGAGATTCAGGCGGTGTACCGTCTGCAGGGCGTAAAGATCAACGACAAACACTTCGAGATCATCGTCCGCCAGATGATGCGCAAGGTCCAGATCGACGATCCCGGCGACACCGAATTCCTCACCGAGGAACTGGTGGACAAGTGGGATTTCATGGACAGGAACGACGCCATCTTCGGTAAGTTCTACGTGGAAGATGGTGGTGACAGCACCAAGTTCGAGGAAGGCGATATTATCAGCGCACGCGACCTTCGCAGCGAGAACGCCTCTCTGGAACGTCAGGGTGCCAAGCTGGTGGTGGCCCGTCCGGCCAAGCCCGCAACCGCATCCCAGGTGCTGCAGGGTATCACCCGCGCCGCCCTCAAGACCGGTTCCTTCATCAGCGCCGCTTCCTTCCAGGAAACCACCAAGGTGCTGTCCGAGGCCGCTATCCGCGCCCGTGTGGACCACCTGGAGGGCCTGAAGGAGAACGTAATCTGCGGTCACCTCATTCCCGCCGGCACCGGTCTGGCCCGCTACCAGGACATTGTGGTAGGGTCCAAGACAGACGCCATGGAAATGATGAACGAGCTTTAATGAAAAATTCCCGGCCGGTCGGTCGGGAATTTTTTTTGCCTTTTTTTGCCGATTTACAACTGCACGGCCACGCGGAAGTATTTGGGACCGGGCTTTTCTCCGGCATACAGGTCCGTGGTGGTCACGAAAATGTTCACCTGGCCCTTCTGGTATTCAAAGTCGGTGAAGGTGGTGTAATTGAACGGATTGCCATCCACGGTGGTTCTTTCTGTGCGCTGGGCGGGAAGGGGAGTCCAGATACCCTCTTCCAGGCGCTCGTACACCAGTACCAGTCCTTTGTCAATCACGTCCTTGGTAATTTCGGGGACTTCCAGGACGGCCTCGAAGAACCCTTCGTCGTCGTTGAGGTTGTCCATGTGACGCTGGGTCCAGTTTTCACTTTTCACCTCAAAATCGATCAGGGACATATCCATGCCCTGGATAATCTTTTGCTCCGTGACGTACTGCTTGGTCACGTACTCTTTGGTGCATCCGGATGCCATGAGGAGCACGGCGGCAAGCGGAAGAAGAAATTTTTTCATGTCTATCGTTTGTTTTGTTTATTCAGGAAGCATTGTACGGTGTTTTCCATCAGGCAGGCAATGGTCATGGGGCCTACGCCGCCGGGAACGGGGGTAATGGCCGCCGCCTTGGGTGCAACGGAGTCAAAGTCCACGTCGCCGCAGAGTTTCCCCGTTTCCGGGTCCCGGTCCATTCCCACATCAATGACCACGCATCCGGGTGAAACCATGTCTCCTGTAACCATTTTTGCGCGTCCGGCGGCCACGACCAGGATTTCTGCCTGGCGGGTGACGGACGGCAGGTCCACCGTGCGGGTATGGCACAGGGTAACGGTAGCGTTGGCATCCAGCAGCATTTTGGCAACCGGGAGGCCTACAATATTGCTCCTCCCAATCACAACGGCGCGTTTGCCCTTGGGATCCACCCCTTCTGCGGCCAGGAGCTTCATGATGCCCTGCGGCGTGCAGGGGCTCATGTGCGGCGTCTTCTGCCACAGGCCCGCTACGTTGTAGGGGTGAAAACCGTCTACGTCTTTGCTTTGGTCGATGGTCTCAATGACCTTGGCCTCTGAGATGTGCCGGGGGAGGGGAAGCTGCACCAGCAGGCCGTCTACGCTGTCATCGGCATTGAGCGCCCGGATTTTTTCCAGGAGCGCCTCTTCCGAGGTTTCTTCCGGCAGTACCAGAGTGGTGTTCCGGATGCCGCACGCCTCGCAGGCCTTGGCCTTGTTGCGCACGTACACCACGCTGGCGGGGTCTTCGCCCACACGCACAACCACCAGATGCGGCACGCGCCCGTATTTTTCCGGGAACGTAGCCACCTGCTCCGCCAGCCCCTCTTTAATGGAGGCCGAAACTTGTTTTCCGTCGATGAGTTTCATAGGTGCAAAGTTAGTCAAAAATGCGTATATTTGTATGTTTAAGACGAAAGTATTATGAGAGCTTTATACCTTACCAATACGCTTACTCGGAACAAAGAACTGTTCAAGCCCATTCATGAGGGGCGGGTAGGCATGTATGTGTGCGGTCCCACTGTGTATGGGGACGCCCACCTGGGCCATGCCCGTCCGGGGGTTACGTACGATGTGTTGTTCCGCCTGCTCAAGTATCTGGGCTACAAAGTGCGCTATGTCCGTAACATCACGGATGTAGGCCATCTGGAGCACGACGCCGACGAAGGCGAGGACAAGATTGCCAAGAAGGCCCGCCTGGAGCAGCTGGAGCCCATGGAGGTGGTGCAGTACTACACGGAGCGCTACCATGAGGCCATGCGCCTGCTCAACGTGGAGTCGCCCTCCATCGAGCCCCGCGCCAGCGGCCATATCATCGAGCAGATCGAGGCCATCAAGAAAATCCTGGAAGCCGGCTATGCCTATGAAAGCAACGGCTCCATCTATTTCGATGTGCGCAAGTACAACCGGGACCACCATTACGGCGTACTCAGCGGCCGTACGCTGGAAGCTACGCTGGAAGGGACCCGCAGCCTGGACGGCCAGGGAGACAAACATGCCCCGTACGACTTTGCCCTTTGGAAAAAGGCGGAGCCGCAGCACATCATGCGCTGGCCTTCCCCCTGGGGCGACGGCTTCCCGGGCTGGCACCTGGAGTGCTCGGTGATGGGCGCCAAGTATCTGGGAGAGGAATTCGACATTCACGGCGGTGGCATGGATCTCATGTTCCCGCACCACGAGTGCGAAATTGCCCAGAATGTGGCCTCCCGCGGCACCCAGGGCGTGCATTATTGGGTGCACAACAACATGATTACTATTGGCGGACAAAAGATGGGCAAGTCCCTCGGGAACTTTATCACCCTGCCGCAGCTGTTTAGCGGGGAGCACCAGTTGCTGGCCCAGGCCTACACGCCCATGACCATCCGCTTCTTTATCCTGCAGGCCCATTACCGCGGCACGCTGGACTTTTCCAACGAGGCCCTGCAAGCCGCCGAGAAAGGCTACAAACGCCTGATGCAGGCCTGGCGGGACCTGGGTAGTATTCCGGAAGAAAGTGCCTTCCCCGGAACATTTGCCCGTACAGGGTTGCGAAGCGACGTGGAGGGGAAGGCACTTTCTTCCGAAGTGCTCGCCATCATCGACGCAGTAATGGACGCCCTCTGCGACGACCTCAACACCCCCATCGCCATTGCCCACCTGTTTGATGCCGTCAAACTCATCAACGGCGGCAAACTGGCCGATGCGGACAAATCCGCCCTCAAGGTCTTCTTCGATGAAGTGGTAGGCGGCGTGCTGGGTCTCAAGGACGAGGACGCCGGCGCTTCCGGTAAGGCGGAAAAAGCCCTGGACGGCGTGATGGGCCTGGTCCTGGAAGCCCGCAAGAAGGCCCGCGAGGAAAAGAACTGGGCAGAAAGCGACCGGATCCGTGACACCCTCGCCTCCTTCGGCATCACGGTCAAAGATACCAAAGACGGCGCGACATGGACATTAAATTCATAAGTTGGAACGTAAACGGCCTTAGGGCTGTGGCGGGCAAGGGTTTCGCGGATATTTTCGTGGAACTGGACGCAGACTTCGTGTGCCTGCAGGAAACCAAAATGCAGGCGGGGCAGCTGGATCTGGAATTCCCCGGCTACCAGTCTTACTGGAACTATGCCCAGAAAAAAGGCTACTCCGGAACGGCCATCTACACCAAGCATACGCCCCTTTCCGTGCGTTACGGGATCGGCATCCCGGAACACGACCAGGAAGGCCGTGTGATTACGCTGGAATACGAACAGTTCTGCCTGGTTTGCGTGTATGTCCCCAATTCCCAGGACGGCCTCAAACGCCTGGACTACCGCATGCAGTGGGAAGACGCCTTCCGGGCGTACCTGCTGTCCCTCCCCAAGCCCGTCATTATGTGCGGAGACCTTAACGTGGCGCATGAGGAGATAGACCTGAAAAACCCTTCTACCAACCACCTGAATGCCGGTTTTACGGACCAGGAGCGGGGCAAGTTCTCGGAACTGCTCGCAGCCGGTTTTGTGGACAGCTGGCGCTTCCAGCACCCGGAGGAGGTAAAATACTCCTGGTGGAGCTACCGCATGAACGCCCGCGCCCGGAACGCCGGGTGGCGCATCGACTATTTTGTGGTGTCGGATTCCCTCAAAGGTGCCATCGTCTCTACCGAGATTCATAATGAGATTTTCGGCTCCGACCATTGTCCCGTAGAACTGATCGCGAGCTTATGATTTCCTTCACTTGTGATTACACGCAGGGCGCCCATCCCCGCATTCTGGAGCGCCTGGTGGCGACCAATTTCCAGCAGGAACCCGGCTACGGGGTAGACGTCTTCACCGCATCGGCCCGCGAAAAAATCAAGGCGGCCTGCGGCTGTCCCGGGGCCGATGTGTACCTGCTCACCGGCGGCACCCAGACCAATTCCACCATTATTGCCACCATGCTCCGGGACTACCAGGGCGTTGTGGCGGCGCAGACGGGGCACATCGCCGTGCATGAGGCCGGCGCCGTGGAATATACCGGCCATAAGGTACTCACCCTGCCTCAGAAGGAGGGAAAATTATCGGCCCGGGACTTAAAGTCCTGTCTGGAAGGCTTTTATGCCGATGGTTCCTATGAGCACATGGTCTTTCCCGGCATGGTGTACATCTCCTTTCCCACGGAATACGGCACCCTCTATTCCAAGGCGGAGCTCCAGGCTATCAAGGCTGTTTGCGAGGCCTATAAGCTGCCGCTGTTTGTCGATGGCGCCCGCCTGGGCTACGGCCTCATGAGTCCCGCCTGCGACATTACGCTGCAGGAACTCGCCGGCCTTTGCGACGTGTTCACTATTGGCGGAACCAAAGTGGGCGCGCTGTGCGGAGAGGCCGTGGTGTTCCCTGCAGGGAACGCCCCGGAGCACTTTTTCACCATGGTAAAACAGCACGGGGCCCTCTTGGCCAAAGGCCGCCTGACGGGTATTCAGTTCGAGACGCTTTTTACGGACGGACTGTATTTTGAGATTGCCCGGAATGCCATTGACCGCGCCATGGAACTCAAACAACTCTTTGTCTCCCGCGGGTACCAGCTCTTTCTGGATTCTCCTACCAATCAGCAGTTTATCCTTCTCACGGAGGCCGCTGCCAAGGCTTTGGAAGGCCAGGTGGCGTACGAAGTCTGGGAACGCTGCCCGGATGGCCGCGCCGTGGTGCGCTTTGCCACCAGCTGGGCTACCACCCCGGAGCAAATTGAGGCACTGGCCGCTTTGCTGCCGTGAAAACAAGCGACAAACTCAAGGGGCATCTTTCCATTGCGGCCGCGTACACGATATTCGGCCTCAATCTGGTGTTTTGCAAGGACATTGCGAACTCCCAGACGGTGTCGCCGTATGTGCTGTTTACGCTGCGGGCCATCGGGGCCAGCGTCCTTTTCTGGTTGCTGTCGATGCTGATGCCTCGGGAAAAGGTGGAACGGGGAGATTACTGGAAAATAGCCGCTGCCTCGCTGGTGGGGCTGTTTGTCCCGCAGATGACTTTTCTCATGGCCATTACCATGACATCGGCCATCGACACCGCTATCATCGGCACCCTGGGGCCCATTTTTACCATGTTTTTCGCCTTCTTTTTCCTGGGGGAGCCCATTACCGGGAAGAAGGCCGGGGGAGTGGCGCTCAGTTTTGTGGGCATCCTGCTTCTGATTTTCAATTCGGTGCAATCCGGCGGAGCGGCATCTTCTTCGCCCTGGGGCGTGATTCTGCTACTGGTCAACAGCCTTAGCTTTTCCCTGTACCTGGGGCTGTTCCGGCCGCTCATTTCCAAATACAGCGTGATTACGTTCATGAAGTGGAGTTTCCTGTTCTCGCTGGTGCTGTCTTTGCCGATATCGGCCCGGGGGCTTGTGACGACGGACTTTGCCGCCATTCCCATAAATGTGCGCTGGGAGATAGGCTATCTTATTCTCTTTGCTACCTTCTTTGCGTATTTCCTCATCCCATACGGACAAAAGTTCATCCGCCCCACGCTGGTGAGCATGTACTCCTACGTGCAACCCATCATTGCGGCTGTCGTGAGCATTGGGGTGGGAGTGGATACGCTCTCATGGCAAAAGGTGCTCTCATCAGCCCTGGTTGTGGGCGGTGTGGTGCTGGTTTCCCGGAGCCGGGCGGCCGCTACCGTTGGAAGTAAGGGCCGATTTTCGTAATTTTGCACTATGGAAGAAAGAAACGTTGACAAACTGTCCGGATGGATTATGCAACTGGCGGTGGTAGCGGTTATTTGCGCTGCATGCTGGTATTTCAGGAGCGTGCTGGTGTATGTGCTGGCCGCCTTTGTGGTGTCGCTGCTGGGGCAGCCCATCATGCAGCTTTTCCGGAAAATCAAAATCAAGGGCAAGGCCCTGCCGGATGCCTTTCTTGCGGTGGTTACCATCCTCGTGATTTTGCTGGCCGTGTCCCTTCTGGTGACCCAGCTCATTCCTGTGGTGGTGCACATTTTGCGGGATGCATCGGCCATGAATGCGCAGGATGTTCCGTATAACTCGCTGCTGGATCAGGTGGACGAATGGCTGGTGAGCGTGTTCCCGGCCCTCGGAAAGAACTTCAACCTGGTGTCCTTCATCCTGGAGCAAATCCGTTCGGTGATGAGCGTGTCCAGCGTGACGTCGCTCATCGGCTCGGTGGCTTCGGTGGCGGCGGATGTAGCCATCGGCCTGTTCTCCGTGGTATTCATCTCTTTCTTCTTCATCAAGGACGAGAAACTCTTTGGCAAGATTATCAGCGCGCTGGTTCCGGACAAGATAGAGGCTTCCGTGCAAAAGACCATCGGCGAAATCACCCATCTGCTGTCTCGCTATTTCCTCGGCCTGGTCGTTGAGGTGATGGGCGTTATCCTGGTCGATTTTCTGGGCCTGTGGCTCATTGCCCGGATTGGTGCAGACTATGCGATCGGCATTGCCTTCATTGCCGGCGTGCTCAACATTATCCCGTATGTGGGCCCGCTCATCGGGGAGGTGATTGGTGTGCTGCTGTGCGTGGTGCTCAAATATGGCGCCGGGGTGGGGCTGGCCGTTCCCATCTGGATCTTTGCGCTCGTTGTCCTAGCCGTCATGCTCACCGCGCAACTGATCGATAACTTTGTGTATCAGCCCATTATCTACTCTACCAGTATCAAGTCCACGCCGCTGGAGATTTTCATCGTCCTGCTTGTCGCGGGTCAGATTGGCGGTACGGCGGGCCTGTTGGTGGGCATCCCGGTCTATACCGTTGTGCGTGTCATTGCCGCGCGCTTCTTCTATCAGCACAAGGCTGTGCGCCGCCTGATGCCGGACATTGACGAGGAAAAAACCGACTGGCTCATTTAAGGCGCTCTGCGCCGTGCCGTGCTTTACTGCGCCGTGACTGACCAGCACTGCATTGCAGGACGATACACAGCCCGCCCGTGGAGCGAAGTACTTGATTCATAGCGATTTACGTAAAATGACTTATCCGGTTCGGGATAAGTCATTTTGCATAACGTGCCGATAATCAGCGGTTTATCTCCACGGCGCCACTCCCCGGCAGGGGGCGGGGCTTAGAACGGGAGATCGTCCGAGGGCTCGGCGGCCGGGAGGGGGCCCCGGTAGGCGGGATTCACGGGCTGAGCGGCCGGGGACGGGGCACCGGCAGGGGCTGCAGGGCCGGCGGGTTGGGCGACAGGCGCCGCAGTTTGGGCCGACGGAGCGGCGCCGGACTGACCGGCATACTGGGGCTGAGCAGCGTACTGCGACTGAACCGGAGCCTGCGGCTGATATCCGCCCTGGCCTTGATAGGCCGGCTGGCCACCCTGGGCATAGCCGCCCTGATATCCGCCCTGGGCCTGGGATTCTCCTTCCGGACGTTTTCCCAGCAGCTGCAGTGTGTCTGCCACCACTTCCGTGGTATAGCGCTTGTTGCCGGTCTGGTCCGTCCACTGGCGGGTGCGGAGTTTGCCTTCGATGTAAATCTGGGAGCCTTTGTGTACGTATTTTTCTGCGACATCGGCATTGTTGCGCCAAAGCACAACCGTGTGCCATTCGGTGTTTTCCCGCTGCTCGCCGTTGCGGTCTCTGTAGCGTTCCGTGGTGGCCAGGCGTACGGTGGCCACTTTTACGTTGTTTCCGGGATTCTGGGGGTTGTTCTCAAGGTAACGTACTTCCGGGTCGCTTCCAACGTTACCGATTAGCATGACTTTGTTCAGTGACATAATACAATAAATTAAAAGGTTACGCGCGGGCATCCTGCTCCACTACGCACCTGCAAGTTACAAAATATTTTTGGGATTTGTTACAGGGCCCGCAACATTTCCTGTACATCGGGCTCCTCTCCGGTGAAGAGCCGATACCCAGCCACAGCCTGGCCCAGCATCCAGCGCCGTCCACTCACGTACAGGCGGCAATCCCTGGCCGACAGTTGCGGAATCCGGTACTCCGCCTCCAGCACGACAGCGCCGGCAAACGGCAAGCCCTGCGGCACCGGCGCCCGCCCGGGGAGGGTATAAATGATAAGGTCCGGATGCAGGCGGGAAGCTTCCTCGAACGACACGGCCGGGCATCGGAGCGCCGCAGCCTTTTCCACAGAGCGGCCGCACACCGTTACCGTGCATCCCAGCGCACGCGCCGCATACACCGCCGCCCGTGCCGCCCCGCCGTTCCCCACCACAAGGGCATCGGCAAAAGAAAGCCCCGTTTCCCGTAGCGCCACCAGCACGCCATCTACGTCGGTGTTGTAGCCGGCATATCCGCCGCTACGCGGAATCACCAGATTCACCGCGCCGGTAGCCTGCGCCTGCGGGTCCAGAAAGTCTACCTTGGCAAAGGCGTCCTGCTTGAACGGCGCCGTGACATTGATGCCATCGTACTCATGCACAAATACGTCCCAGGCCTCTTCGAAGTGCTCGCGGTCCACCAGGTCATAGGTGTATCGGCCCTGATAGGCGGCTTTTATAAGAACGGGACTCAGGGAACCGGCCACCGGATGGCCGATAAGGGCGAATTTTTTCATTTGCGGCGGATGAAGGATTCGTGGATATAGGAAACCAGGCCGCAGAGCGCTTGCGTAAGCACCTGCGACTCATGGTTGAGCGTGGCGAAAATCATTCCCGTACCCACGGGTATGTTCCAGATGCTGAGCATGGCCCCGCACACCAGGCCGTGGTAGGCTCCGAAGCCGCCCGGTACCGGCACCACGGAACTGATGCTGCCGGCAATCATCAGGAAGAAGGCATCGGCCAGGGTAAGATGGGAAAAGGCCTCGATATCCTGCAGCGCCCACACGATGCAGGCGCTCATGAGCCAGTAAATGAGCCAGATAAGGGCTGTGTACACAAAAAACAGCCATACGCGCTTCATATGCATGAACGAGCTGAGCCCGCTGCCGATACCGGCAATGAATCCCCAGACTTTTCCCCAGATGCCTCCCCTTTCACGGAAGGAGTAGCAGAGCCAGAGGAACGCGCCGATAAACACGATTACGCCGCCCAGCGCCCACCAGAGGGCGTTGCTGCTGCCCAGACCGGCCATGCTCTCCACCAGGTAGGCGCCGAACGTTTCCCACATGAGCACCACCAGCGCGGCGGCCATGCCGATGGTGACCAGGCCGTCCCACACGCGCTCAATCAGGAGGGTTCCCAGCGCTTTGTCCAGTGTAAGCAGCCGCCGTCCATCCTTGTCCAGGGCCGAATGTCCCACTACATAGCCCAGTCTGGCCACCTCTCCGGCACGCGGAATGGCCAGGTTCACCGCCATGCAAATGTTATAGGCGTTGAACGTGGTGATGCGGGAAGTGGAAGGGTCGAAGGGCAACAGGAGCATGCGCCAGCGGTTGCCGCGCACATAGAACACCAGCGCCCCCAGGAGCATGGACAGAATGACGTATTCCCACCTGCACTGCTCCATGGCCAGCATGAACTGCTCCCAGTCCACGCTGCGCAGACAGAAGTACACCAGCACCACCGCCACGGCAACCCAGAAGAGGGAACGCAGGATATTTTTCGTTTTCTTATCCATGAGCATGCAAAGATACGGAAAAAATGACTAATTTTGTAAGTAACCTGTGACGAATATGAAATCCATCCTTGGTATCGGCAACGCCCTTACGGACATTCTGGCCGTCCTCCCGGACGACAGCCTTCTGCAAAAGTATCATCTCCCGCTGGGCAGCATGCAGCATGTGGACATGGAAACCGGCGACCGCATCTGGGACGCCCTCAAGAGCTACGGCGTCAAGTACGTCCCCGGCGGCTCGGCGGCCAACACCATCACCTGCACCGCCATCTTCGGGATGCCCTCCGGCTTCCTGGGGAAAATCGGCAATGACGATTTAGGTAACCTGTTCAAGAGCACCATGGAGCAGTACGGCGTACGCGCGCAAATGCTTTATAGCCAAAAGTCCAGCGGCCGGTGCATGGTGTTCATCACGGGGGCCAACGCGGAGCGCACCTTTGCAGACTATATGGGCGCCACGCTGGAGCTGGGACCGGAGGACCTTTCGCTGGAGCAGTTCCAGGGCTACGACTATTTCCATATCGAGGGCTATCTGGTGCAGAACCAGGAACTTATCTCCAAGGCGGCCCGGCTGGCCAAGCAGGCCGGGTGCACCATCTCCATCGACATGGCCTCCTATAATGTAGTGGAGTCCAACGATGCCTTCTTCCACAACCTGGTGGAAAACTATGTGGACATTGTCTTTGCCAACGAATCGGAGGCCCGGGCCTATACCAAGAAGGAGCCGCGCGAGGCCATTGACGAACTTGCCCGTGTGTGCGATATTGCCGTCGTCAAGGTAGGTAAGGCCGGGTCGATGGTCAAGTCCGGGGAGGAGTATCATTTCATCGACCCCTGGCCCGCTACGCCGGTAGACGCTACCGGTGCCGGAGACACCTATGCGGCCGGTTTTCTCTACGCCCATTCGCTGGGCATGCCACTGCGCGTGTGCGGAGAAATTGGCTCCATCATTGCCGCCAAGGTGGTGGAGGTGATCGGCACCAAGATTGACATTCCCCGCTGGCGGGAGGCCAAAGAGGAAATCCGTGCCCTTATCGCCGCCAACCAACCTGCCTGATTCCCCATGAAAAAATACCTCTGGATTTTCCTCATCTCCATGGTGCCGCTCATCGAGCTTCGCGGTGCCATCCCGGTGGCCGTGGGCCTGGGCCTTCCCATCGTCCCGTCCATCATTATTTCGGTGTTGGGCAATATGCTGCCGGTGCCGTTTATTTTCCTCTTTGCCCGCCGGGTCCTGGAATGGGGCAAGGACAAAAAGTACATCGGCGGCTTCTTCACCTGGTGCCTGGAAAAGGGCGAGAAAGGCGGACGCAAGCTGGAGTCCAAGGCCGGACGGGGGCTTTACTGGGCCCTGCTGCTGTTCGTGGGCATACCGCTGCCCGGCACCGGCGCCTGGACGGGCACCCTGGCCGCCAGCATCCTGAACATGGATTTCAAGAAAAGCGTCCTGTTTGTCCTGCTTGGCGTACTGCTGGCCGGCGCCATCATGCTCGCCGCCTCCCTGGGCGTCTTCGGGGCCATCAATCTGGTGAAATAACTTGCCCCTGCCGCTGCCGAACGGCTTCAAACAGGAGGATGGCGGCGCTCACGGAAACGTTGAGGCTGTCCAGGCGGCCCAGCATGGGGATGCGGATGTGGGAGGTTGCCGCCTTGCGCCACAGGGGAGTGAGGCCGGTGGATTCCGTTCCCATCACCAGCGCCGTGCCGCGCTTCATGTCCACGTCGTAGTACAGTGAAGAATCCTGCAACTGGGCGGTAAGAATCTGAATATCACGCGCTTGCAGGAAGGCAATGGCTTCCTCTGACGATACCGCCACGGTGGGAACGGTGAATATCGCGCCAATGGAAGCCCGGATGAGGTTGGGGTTGTACAAGTCCGTGAGCGGGTCGCAGATGAGCACGGCGTCGGCCTTGGCGGCGTCGGCGCTTCTGAGCACTGCGCCCAGGTTGCCGGGCTTCTCCACGCTCTCCAGCACCATGATAAGCGGATTTTCCGGAAGTTGCAAATTCTTGAGCCCCAGTGTCTTGTACTCCACCTCTGCGAGAATGCCCTCCGTGCTTTCCCGGTACGCCACCTTCCGGTAAAGCTGCTCCGGAAGTTCGATAACTAAAGGTTCAACTGCGGGCCCCTCCCTCTTATCCGGCCGAGGGTGGCCAGAGATTTGCGATACAACACCCTCCTCCGTTAAACCATCTGCAATTGCGGGACAAATAAAGATGGTTTTTACGGTGTAACCGGCCTCCAGGCAGTGCGAGAGCTCCCGCGCGCCTTCCACCACAAAAAGTCCCTGCTCCCGCCGCGCTTTGGATTTTTCCTGCAGCAGGAGCAGATTTTTAATCTTTGGATTTTGGGCCGATGTGATGGTCTCTACCCGCATTATCCGCTGTTAGGAACGGCTCGGGTCGGGGGCCACGGCCCACAGGATAATGTATGCCCAAAAGCCCAGGGAGCAACCCACGATGAGGGCCACCAGGAACAGGACGCGCACCAGCGTGACGTCAATGTCAAAATAATTGGCCAGGCCGGCGCACACACCGGCAATCTTTTTATTCTGCCGGTCTAAGGTAAATACTTTTGCCATAGCTTGTTAAAATTTTTCGGGTCTCATCATGGGGAAGAACAGGACATCCTGGATGCTTTCTGCACCGGTCATGAACATGGTAAGGCGGTCGATGCCGATGCCGATGCCGCTGGTGGGCGGCATGCCGTACTCCAGCGCGCGCACGAAGTCATAGTCAATGTACATGGCTTCGTCGTCCCCCTTGCTCTTGAGGGCGGCCTGCTCCTCGAAGCGTTCCAGCTGGTCCACCGGGTCGTTGAGCTCCGAGTAGGCATTGGCCAGTTCCTTGCCGTTCACAAAGAGCTCGAAGCGTTCGGTGAGGGTGTCGTCGTAGCGGCAGCGCTTGGTGAGGGGAGACATCTCCACGGGGTAGTCGATCAAGAAGGTGGGCTGCACCAGGTTTTTCTCCACGTATTCGCCCACAATGGCGTCGATCAGCTTGCCAACGCCCATCTCCGGCGACACTTCCACGTTGAGCTTTTTGCAAACCTCCCGCAGCTGGGCCTCGTCCATGCCCTTTACATCCACGCCGGCATACTCCTGGATGGCGTCCAGGATGCGCAGGCGGCGGAACGGCCCCTCGAAGGAAATTTCGTTCCCGCCGATCTGCTTTTTCACGCCGCCGGTGGCCTTCGCCACTCGCTGGAGCATTTGCTCCGTGAAGGCCATCATCCAGATGTAGTCCTTATAGGCAATGTACATCTCTACGCAGGTGAATTCCGGGTTGTGAGTTTTGTCCATGCCCTCGTTGCGGAAGTTCTTGGCGAACTCGTACACGCCGGCAAAGCCGCCCACAATCAGGCGCTTAAGGTACAGCTCATTGGCGATACGCATGTACATATCCACGTCCAGGGCGTTGTGGTGCGTGATGAACGGACGGGCCGTAGCACCGCCCGGAATGGGCTGAAGGATAGGCGTTTCCACCTCCAGGCAGCCGGCCTCGTTGAAGCACTGGCGCATGGTGTTGATGATGAGCGTACGCTTGACGAAGGTCTCCTTCACGGAAGGGTTTACCACCAGGTCCACGTAGCGCTGCCGATAGCGGAGCTCCGGATCCTCGAAGCTGTCGTGCACGGTGCCGTCGGCATCGGTTTTGACGATGGGCAGCACGCGGAGGGACTTGCTCAGGACGGTGAGCTCCTTGGCGTGGACGCTCAACTGGCCTGTCTGGGTGAAGAAGGCGAAGCCCTTGATGCCCACAATGTCGCCGATGTCCAGGAGTTTCTTGAACACGGTGTTGTACAGGGTTTTATCCTCGCCGGGGCAAATCTCGTCCCGCTTTACATACACCTGGATGCGGCCGACGTGGTCCTGCAGCTCCATGAAGGAGGCGGCGCCCATGATGCGGCGGCTCATGATGCGGCCGGCGATGCACACATCCTGGAAGTTGCCCTCCTCCGGTTTAAAACCGGCGGCGATTTCCGTGGTGGTGGTGTTCACCGGGTACAGCGGTGCGGGGTAGGGGTTGATGCCCAGCTCCCGAAGTTTGGTAAGGGATTCTCTGCGTCCGAGCTCCTGCTCGTTCAGTTCATAATATGCCATAATGATTCAATTTGCACTAAAACATACAAAGGTAAGAAAAAATCACGAAAAAACCCGGCCTTTGCAGCGGCCGGGTAAATAGAAAGGGTCTTTGTGGACGCTATTTGCCAAATGCTTTGTTTATTTTGGCAAGGAATGCACTGAACTTTCCACTGACAGGCTCCCACACTTCTTCCGAGAGGTCGAAGAATTCAGATGCGGGAACGTCGGCCGAGCCGTCATACAGGTGAACGCCGGCAACGACATCCCAGCCCTCACTGACGTTCTTCTGAACCATGACACACAGGCTGGCCTGGATGGTAGGGTTGTTGTCAAAGTAAAGGTCTGCCTTCAAGTTCTGGGCGATGGTAGCCGCTGCGCTCTTTGCAAGGTCTTCGCTCTCGTAGTGGACCTTGATTTCCTGCAGTTTTTCCACATTTGCATTGGCCTTGAGGAGAGCGGTGCCGCCCAGGACGGAGACATTGCCGTTCAGGCTCTTGGGGATGTAGTTCAGGGAAACCTGGTCGAAGGATTTCACACGCTCCACGAACAGGTCCATCGATGCCTGGGCATCAATAGCCAGGACAGCTTTGCCGGAGTGGGAGAGGCTGATGGCAGCCTTGACGCTTGCATCGCTGATGAGGAGGTCGCTTAGGGTGAGGGTGTAATCCGGAATCTGGATGGTGGCGCTGCCCTTGATGGCATCGTTCTCGTCCAGTTCGCCGTTACCATTCTTGTCTTCCACGGTGGGATAGATGACGGCATCCAGGAACAGTTTGCCGTTTTCGGTTACGTGGATGGCAGCCTTGGTAGGGACGGCCACTTTCACAATCTTGACTTCCGTTTTACCCGCTTCAATGGGCTCGTACTCACGCGTGGAGACGGTGATGCCATCCCCGTTGTCACCTTCGCTTTCCAGCTGGGCCTTGTAGGTTTTGCCGTCGAGCACATAGGTGATATTGAGCGGATTGTTGCTCTTGGTGTACTTGAAGTTGTTGTCCTCTACGGTGATATCGCCTTTCACCAGGGAAAGCTTGATCAGGGTGGTGGTAGTGGTCTTCGTGTCTCCTTCCACGATGCTGGTCATGGCATCCCTCAGGTCCTCGGAGATCTCTTGTATGTTACCACCTTCTACCTGTCGGATGGAATTGACGAGTTTCATGCCGGTCTGGGCCCAGGCGTTCCAGTTGTCCGGGTCCACCTCGTTGAGTGCGTCCACGGCGGTATTGGCCAGTTTTTGCTTGATTTCCGTTGCGGACATGGGCTTTGCGGGCTCAACGGGTTGCGCGTCCTTTTTGCAGGAAACGGCTGCGAGGGCAAGGATGCCGGCGCAGAGGATGAGATACAGTTTTTTCATGTTGATTGAATAAATATTGATAATCTTTACTAACTTATTAGATGCAAAGATAGACCATTTTGTTGCATTTGCCAAAATTCGTCCCCCGGATTGCGCCGCTGGTCCGGAAAAAGGGGAACCCCTCTTGTGTTTGCGCCAAAAATTGCGTATCATTGTATGATTAACATAAAACCAATGACCAAGCATATGAAACGAATCCTTTTTGCCCTTTGCGCAGCGCTGGCTCTGGCCGCTTGCGCCCCCAAAGCACCGCAGTATCATCCCGAATGGACCTACAGCTCCGTGGTCTATGAAGTGAACATCCGTCAGTTCTCGGAGGAAGGCACCTTCAAGGGTGTGGAGGCTCAGTTGCCCCGCCTCAAGGACCTGGGCGTAGATGTTCTCTGGCTCATGCCCATGTATGAGATTGGCACGGAAGGCCGCAAGGGAACCCTGGGCTCCTACTATGCCATATCGGACTATAAAAAAGTGAATCCGGAGTTTGGCACCATGGAGGACTTCCAGGACCTTCTGGACGCCGCCCATGGCCTGGGCTTCAAGGTCATCCTGGACTGGGTGGCCAACCAGACCGCCCCGGACAACGTGTGGATGAAAGAAAAACCGGCCGATTTCTACGAGCGGGACGCAGAAGGCAACGCCATCTGGGAGTATGACTGGACAGACACCCGCAGCCTCAATTACGAGAACGAGGAAGTGTGGTGGGCCCAGGATGACGCCATGCGCTTCTGGCTGGAGAAAGGCGTGGACGGCTTCCGCTGCGACGCCGCCGGTGAAGTGCCCGCCGCCTTCTGGTACGGCATCCTGCCCGGCATCAACAAGGACTATCCGGACGCATACCTGCTGGCAGAAGCCGAGCGCGACAACCTGGCAGACCCGCTGGTTACCTTCGACGCCAACTATGCCTGGGAACTGCATCACCTGCTCAACGGCTTGGCCCAGGGCAGCAAGACCGTGGACGATCTCAAGGCTTATGTAGCCCGCGACGCCGCCCGTTTCCCCAAGGAAGCGTTCCGTCTCACCTTTACCTCCAACCACGACGAAAACTCCTGGGCCGGCACCGAGTTTGAACGCGAAGGCAAGGCGGCCGATGCCTGCGCCGTGCTCTGCTTCACCCTTCCCGGTTCCCAGCCGCTCATCTACACCGGTCAGGAGATTGGCCTGGACCGCCGGCTGGAATTCTTTGAGAAAGACCCCATTACGGACTGGGCCCCCAACAAATACACCAGTTTTTGGAAGACGCTGGTAAGCCTCAAGCACCAGAACCCGGCCCTTGCTGCCGGTGAAAGAGGCGGCGACATTGTCTGGTGGGAAGCTCCGGAAGGCTGGGTGGCGTTCCACCGTGAGGTAAAGGACAATATGGTCATTGTCCTGGCCAACTTTGGCATTCCCGTAAAGCAGGAGGCCGCAGAGGAGAAGGCCGATGCCAACGACAACCGTCCGCAGGGCGACAAAGTGGCCGTCCCGTTCCTGAACCTGGAATCGGCCCCTGTCACCATGACGCTCAACCTGCTGGGAGAGTACAAGAATGTGTTCACCGGAGAGGTCATCAAGACTCCTTACGATATCACCCTCGCCCCCGGCGATTACATGGTATTAACCAAAATCAAATAAATGAAAAAGACTGTTCTGATGGCTGCTGTCGCCCTTTCCGCCGCCTGCTCGGCTCCGCAGGCGCTGAATCCCGCCGATGTGGAAGAAGCGACAACACAAATAACCCGTGTGGAGCCCCTGAGCTGGTGGACGGGCATGAAAACGGACCTGCAGCTCCTGGTCCAGGGACCGGACATTGCCTCGTATGAAGTGTCCATCCCCGGCGGCGGGCTCAAGGTAAAACAGATTCACAAGGCCGACAGCCCCAACTTCCTCTTTGTGGATGTGGAAGTGGCCGCTCAGGCCCCGGCGGATACCTACTACCTGGTGTTCTCCAAGGACGGACAGTCCTTCAAATACCCGTACATCATCCGTCAGCGGGAAAAAGGAAGCGCAGACCGCGAGAGCTACACCACGGCCGATATGATTTACCTGATTATGCCGGACCGCTTTGCATCGGCCTTCCAGGACAATGACGAGGCCTGGCAGGGCGGGGAATACCTGGACGGTTCCGCCCGTCCCTGGAGTGTTCCCGCTACGCCGGACAAGGTGGACCGGCAGGACCCGGTGGCTCGTCACGGCGGCGACATCCAGGGCCTCATCAACCACCTGGATTATATTGCCGATCTGGGCGCCACGGCCATCTGGTGCACCCCGCTCCTGCTGGACAACCAGCCGCACGAGAGCTACCACGGCTATGCCTGCGCCGACTATTATCATATCGACCCGCGATTTGGCGACAACGAGCACTACAAGACCTTTGTGGCCAAGGCGCACGAGAAAGGCCTCAAGGTGATTATGGACATTGTCACCAACCACTGCGGCACGGCGCACTGGTGGATGGAGGACGCCCCGTTCAAGGACTGGTACCATGTGAACAATCCTTACATGCAGATGAACGCCCTGTTCTCCGTGTACATGGACCCCAACGCCGCCCAGGTGGACCGCGACCGCCAGGAAAGCGGCTGGTTTGTGCCTTCCATGCCGGATATGAACCTGGATAACCCCTTCGTCCTCAAGTATTTCCAGCAGTGGGCCATTTGGTGGACAGAGTACGCCGGCCTGGATGGCCTTCGGGTGGATACCTATCCGTACAACGAGCCGGAGCCCATGTCCAAGTGGTGCAAGGCCGTTACGGACGAGTATCCCAACATGAACATCGTAGGGGAGTGCTGGGACTACAACATCCCGCAGGTGGCCTACTGGCAAAAGGACAATCCCAACAAGAACGGCTTCAATTCCAACCTGCCGTCCATCATGGACTTCCCGCTGGAGCACGCCATCCACACAGCCCTGTGCGAGGAAAAAGTGAACTGGGACGAGGGCATGACGCGCATCTACACGGTGCTGGCGCAGGACTTCGTGTATCAGGATCTCTCGCACATGCTCATCTTCTTTGCCAACCATGACCATGCCCGCAGCGGCGACACCTGGGGGGCCGATCCTAGGAAGATGAAACTGGGCCTGGCCCTCCTGGCCACCCTCCGCGGCATCCCGCAGCTCTATTACGGGGACGAAATGATGTTCCTGGAGCGCAAGGACTGCCCCTCGCACGACGGCGCCAAGCGTATCGACTTCCCGGGCGGCTGGGAAGGGGACGGGTGCAACCTGTTCACCGCCCTTGGCCGTGCCCAGGCTCCGGAACTGTATGCAAGCGCCGCGGACCTGCACGACTACACCCGCACCCTCTTCCGCTGGCGTAAAGGCTCCAAGGCCGTGCAAGAAGGCAAGACCCTGCATTTTTTGTCCCGCCGCAACGAGGGCGCCCGCAACATCACGGACAACAGCTATTCCTATTTCCGCTACACGGATACGGATGCCGTATTTGTCTATATCAACAACAACGAGGAACCCCGCACCCTGGACTGGGACCACTACAGTGAGTTTGTCAGCGGCCCGGTGAAAGGGACGGATGTTCTCACCGGGGATCCCGTTACGCTGCAAAACGGCGTTTCCGTGGCCCCCAAGACTGCTTTAATTGTAGAATTTACCCGATAGCTGTCATTCTGAACGAAGTGAAGAATCTTAATATGAAACAATCCATTACATTGATTTTGTCTGGCATTCTGGCGCTTGCCGCCTGCTCCGCTCCCCAGGTGAAACCCCTGGACCGCAACCCGCTTCAGAGCCCGGAGGGCACGCTGGAGCTTCGCGCCGACGTTGTGGACGGCGTCCCGATGTACTCCCTCAAGCACGGACAGACGGACGTCATCCTGCCTTCCAGGCTGGGTTATGACCTGGTAGGCGATATCGACCTTAAGGATGGCTTTAAGCTGGACGATGTGAGCTACAGCTCCTTCGACGAAACCTGGACGCCCGTCTGGGGCGAGGAAGATCACATCCGCAACCGCTACAACGAGATGCTCCTCAAGCTCTCCCGCGAGGACGGCGTCCGGATGAACATCCGCTTCCGCCTGTACAACGACGGCCTGGGTTTCCGCTACGAGTTCCCCATGGAGAACAAGCTCACCTATTTCAAGGTGGCCGATGAACTGACGGAATTCGCCCTCGCCGGGGACCATACGGCCTGGTGGATCAGCGGCGACTACGATACCCAGGAGTACAACTACTACAAGTCCCGCCTGTCCCAGATCCGCGGCATCAACGGCGCAGACCGTCCGTACAACGCGTCGCAGTCCTATATCGGCCCCACCGCCGTACAGACAGCCCTGCAGATGAAGACGGACGAAGGCCTCTACATCAACCTGCACGAGGCCCGCGTGCTGGATTATTCTACCACAAGCCTCCTGCTGGACGACAAGAAAATGGTGTTCCGCACGGCCCTTACCCCGGACGCCCAGGGCATCAAAGCCCGCCTCCAGGCCCCCTGCGTGAGCCCCTGGCGTACGGTGCAGGTGTGCGAAAAAGCCACCGACGTGCTGGCTTCGCGCCTCATCCTGAACCTGAACGACCCTTGCGTCCTGGAAGACGTGAGCTGGATTCACCCGGTGAAGTACATGGGCGTGTGGTGGGAGATGATTACCGGCAAAACGCACTGGTCCTACACCTCCGATTTCCCTTCCGTCAAGCTGGGAGAAACGGATTATTCCAAGGCCAAGCCGCACGGCCGCCACGGCGCCAACAACGAGAATGTACGGAAGTACATTGACTTTGCCGCAGCCAATGGCTTCGATGCCCTGCTCATCGAGGGCTGGAACGAAGGCTGGGAAGACTGGTTCGGCTGTCAGAAGGAGTTCGTGTTCGACTTCATCACCCCGTATCCGGACTTCGACCTTCCGGCCCTGAATGAATATGCCCACAGCAAGGGCATGCGCCTCATTATGCATCACGAAAGCTCTTCATCCACCGTTAATTACGAGCGCTGGATGGAACAGGCCTATACCCTCATGAACCAGTACGGCTATGACGCCGTGAAGAGCGGTTATGTGGGCGACATTATCCCGTTCGGGGAGCATCACTACAGCCAGCCGCTCATCACCCACTATCACCGTGCCGTGGTAGAAGCCGCCAAGCACCACATTATGGTGAATGCGCACGAGGCCGTGCGTCCCACCGGCCTTTGCCGCACCTGGCCCAACATGATTGGCAACGAAAGCGCCATGGGCAACGAGTTCCGCATGGACATCAACCCCGGTCACACCTGCATCCTGCCGTTCACGCGCCTGCAGGGCGGTCCCATGGATTTCACGCCCGGTATCTTCGAGCAGGATATGTCCATCACCGCCCCCGGAGAGACCGGTAAGATGCGCCACACCATTGGCAATCAGCTGGGCCTGTATGTCACTTTCTACAGCCCGCTGCAGATGGCCGCGGACCTGCCGGAGAACTACGCCCGCTTCATGGACGCTTTCCAGTTCATCAAGGACGTGGCAGTGGACTGGGACAAGAGCCTGTACCTGGAGGCGGAGCCCGGCGAGTACATCGTCACGGCCCGTCATCCCAAGCTCTCTACGCTCAATGCCGGCCGCCTGAGCGGCACTTCCGGCGCATATGACTTTGTGTATGCCGGCGGACGCCCGCACGACGTCTGGTATGTGGGTGGCGTTTGTGGCGAAAACGCCCACGAGACCACCTTCAAGCTGGATTTCCTGAAGTCCGGCGTCTCCTATGAAGCTACGTTGTACGCGGACGCTCCGGATGCGGATTACGAGACCAATCCGCAGGCCTATACCATCACGCACAGCACCGTTACATCGGCCGATGTCCTTACGGTCCGTATGGCCCGCTCGGGCGGCTTCGGCCTTACCCTTCGCGAAAAATAAATGGAAACACTGACGATTACCTGCGTTAACGACGGAAAAGACTATGAACTTCCCGTAGGGGAGAAGCTCTCGGTCATTGCCCCCAAGACGGTTGTCGATCCCAAAACCGGGAAGGAATATCCCGTGCTGGCGGCCCTGGTGGACCATCAGCTCAAGCCGCTGGACTTCCAGCTGTTCTTCCCGCACAGCGTGGAGTTCATCGGCTATAATCACCCGGAAGGCCGACGGACGTACCTGCGTTCGCTCAGTTTCCTGGCCCAGTGTGCCGCGCGCAAGCTGTTCCCGGACAAGGTGTTCAAGATTAACCACTCCCTGCCCAGCGGCCTGTACTGCAAGTTCCGCGGCGAGCACATTATGGACGAAGACATCCTGCGCCTGAGGGACGAGATGCGCCGCCTGGTAGCCCTGGACCTGCCGTTCACCAAAACGAAAATGCGCTCGGACGAAGCCTGTGCCCTGTTCCGTGCGCAGAACCAGAAACTGAAGGCCGCTTTGCAGGAGTCATTGGGAACGTTCTTCTGCTCGGTATATTTCCTGGACGGCGTGGCCGACAATTTTTACGGAGCGCTGGTGCCTTCCACCGGCAGCCTGAAGGTGTTCGACCTCATGCCGTTTCACCACGGGTTCTGTCTGCAGTATCCTTCCAATGACGACATTTCCCGTACCATCCCGCGCCAGAAGCAGAAGAAGCTGACGGTAACGCTGAAGGAATACGGCTATTGGTGCAAGGCTACGGGGGTCGTGAGCGTGGGGGCCCTGAACGAGCGCCTGCGCGGCGGGGGAGCGGTGAACCTCATCAACCTCTGCGAAGCCCGGCAGGAGCGCGGCTATGCCGACCTTGCCGATAAAATTTACGGCGTCCGGGACCGCGTGAAGATTGTCTTCCTGGCGGGCCCGTCGTCCAGTGGAAAAACGTCGTCGTCGCTGCGCCTGGCCCAGCAGTGCATGGTACGGGAGATGAATCCCAAGGTGATAGAGCTGGACAATTATTTTGTGTCCCGGGAACGCACCCCGCGCGACGCCGACGGCAATTACGACTACGAAGCCCTGGAGGCCATGGATCTGGAGCTGCTGGGGAATCACCTGAATACGCTGTTGGACGGCGGGGAGGTGGAGTTGCCCCGCTTCGACTTCAAGGAGGGACGGCCTTTCTTCGAAGGCAAGAAAATGCACCTGGAGGAGAACGACATCCTCATCATGGAGGGCATCCATGCACTGGATCCGGACATGGTGCCGTCCGTGGACCAGAGCCGCATTTTCCGCATTTATGCATCGGCCCTCACGTCCCTGAAGCTGGACGAGAACTGCTGCATCTCCACCACGGACAACCGCCTGCTGCGGCGCATGGTGCGCGACAACCGCGTGCGGGGCATCACCCCGGAGGATACGCTCCTGCGCTGGTCGTCCGTCCGCAAGGGAGAGGACAAGTACATCTTCCCCTTCCAGGAGAATGCCGATGCCCAGTTCAACACGGCCCTGCTGTACGAATTGCCCCTGCTGAGGTATTACGCGGAACCGCTCCTGCGCCGCATTGTTCCGTCCTCTCCGGCCTATGCGGAGGCGGTGCGCCTGCTGCGTTTCCTCTCTTACATCCTGCCCCTGCAGCCTGCGGAGATAGCTGCCATTCCGCCCACCTCCATCCTCCGCGAATTCATCGGCGGCCAAACGCTGTAACTGTCATGCCCGGCCCTGACCCCGGGCATCTCCCGCCGCATGAGATACGCTCGGCCTTCGGCCTCGGTATGACAGGACAGCCACCGCCACGTTTTAGCCCCATAACGCGCCGCTGGCGGACCTTTCGGCCCGCCAGTGCTACGTTTTCCCGCCAAAACGTGCCCGTAGCGGGACTGATATCGGCTTAAAGAGCGAGCCTTACCGCTTTTTCTTGCCATAATCCTTGGCATTGAGAAATTGGTTTACAAGGTACGGTGGCAACTTGAGTACATCTGCAATTTGGTCGGCGGACATTTGATAATGCTGGCTCAGTAATACTGCCAGCCGGCCTTTCTCATCGTTGGTTAAAGTGTTGAGCCTGCGGCCGCTAAAGGATTCTCTCAGCAGTTTCTGGACAAGATCATCGGCTTCATCCTTGGAATACTCCGGGGTCTCGTTCAGCAAATTGGCCACCTCCACAAAGGCTTCATAGTCTTTCACAAGGTGGGTCATGTATTCCTTCGGTGTGCGAAATAACTTGTAGAACATGCTGCTGTCCACAAAGCAGGAGGGAAGAAGGCCTATTTGCGGGTGAAACAGCCAATCGGCCGGAATCTCTTCATGCGAACCGGTGAGTTCCCTCAAATGCCGTTGGGACATGCTGCCGGCCCGTACGCCTCCAAGAAGGCCCTCCACCTGCCCAAATTGCAGATAACAGGAGCTCCATGGATAACCGCCCGGAACACAAATTTGTTTTTCCAGGACATTCCGGTCTACATAGAGGATGTTATTCCGCATCTGCTTCTCGGTAGTAATAGGGGCCAGATTGAATCCATAGTCTGGAGGGAGCGGTGGATAACCGTCTTTCACCAATCGTTCATTGATTTTCTTCCGGAAGTAGTCAAAGGCCTCCACACAGGCATTTCCGGTAGCACATAGGACCAGGTGGATGTGATTGGGCATAAGGGAGAAGGAGTAGATCTTCCAACTGCGATACTCGTTTCGTCGCTTCCTTCTTTCGGTCATTTTGCTCATGGATGGGGGTTAGCATCCGGGCCAAACATACGGCATTTGCCTCAGGAAACCAAGAATCGGTTGAAAAGTTCTGTTGTTTCACATGATTTTTCTTGTGTTTCAACCGATTCTTCAAAAAAAACCGTACATTTGTTTATGATGAACGTAGGAATTATCGGCGCGGGGCACATTGCAGAAAAAGCAGCCCGCACACTTGTGCAAATGGATGGCTTTCAGTGCCTTGCCATCGGCTCCCGGTCTCTGGAAAAGGCGCAGGCCTTTGCCGCGCGTCTGTCCATTCCCCGGGCCTATGGCTCCTATGAGGACTTGCTACAGGACCCGGATATCGGCCTTGTATATATTGCAACGCCCCATTCCTGCCATTTTGAGAACGCCCGGGACGCCATCCTCGAGGGGAAACCCTGTCTGGTGGAGAAATCGTTCATGATGAATGCCGTTGAGGCGGCCACCATTTTGGCGCTTGCCCGCGAGAAAGGTATTTTCATTGCTGAGGCTATGTGGCCGCGGTACATGCCGGTTCGCGCCATCGCCCGGGAGGTGCTTGCCTCCGGAGTCATCGGCAAACCGCTTATGCTAACCGCATCCCTGGCCTATGATGTTTCGGAAAAGGAAAGGGTGCTTCGACCGGAGCTGGGTGGCGGGGCCTTGCTGGACCTTGGGGTATACCTCCTCAACTTTGTACGCATGTACTGCGACAGCCCCATCCGGGACCTCAGCACCTCCTGCATCCGTGCAACTACCGGTGTAGACGCTTCCGAGGTAATCACGTTTATCCACGAGGACGGCACGCTATCCTCCGTACAGGCCTCCGGGTTTTCCCAGGGCGCAAATGAAGGAGTCATTGCCGGCACTACCGGCTACCTGGTCTTTGACGACCTTATCAACCCCACCTGCCTTCGTATCTGTAGAAAACGGCACATCATTGAACAGGAAATTCCTGTCCCTCAGCAAATTACCGGTTTTGAATACCAGTTCCAGGCCTGTTCAGACGCCATCTCTGCGGGCCGATTGGAGCCTGAATCAATGCCACATGCAGAAACGCTTTACATCATGCACCTGATGGACCGCCTCCGCACGGAATGGGGCGTTCCTACTTCCTCTGTGGTGAAATAGGTCCCTCTACGGCCACGTTTTGGCGGGAAAACGTAGCACTGGCGGGCCGAAAGGTCCGCCAGCGGCGCGATATGGGGCTAAAACGTGGCGGTGGCGGGACCATCAGGCGGGAGATGCCCGGTCGGGGCCGGGCATGACGAATACGAAAACCAGAAGTAATATCAGCAATAAAGAACTAATCGGAAGAGACGGCCTAACGCATGTTGCGCTAATCGCGTCTCTTTTGTAAATAAGAATTGATATTTTGTAAATTTTTATATACTTTTGTGGAACATTCAAACTGACATAGGTCAAAATGTTTAACCTTGCCAACTTGACAGAACAACCCCTTATAAGTAATGAAAAAGTATCTTTTCCCTCACAGCGCACAAAGAATTGCGATTGCAATCTTTGTAACATCTATGCTAACCATGTTTGTTATGACCTTCGTTCTCCTATGGAATCATATTTCCTACAGTAGAACATTAATTTCAGTTCTCGGCGTCACTTCACAACTATCGCTTCTGGTGGCTATCCTTTCAAAAGAAAAAATAGAGGACGAATTTATTTCATCACTTCGCTTGACTGCAGTTTCCATAGCCGCTGTTCTTGGCTTTGTTTACATCATTATACTTAACGTCATCCAAATGGTTCTGCCCGCAGAAGCATACATCTCCTTCAAGGAATGGAGGATGAATCATTTCTGGAATGGAAGATTATATATGTCCCTTGCCATACTGTATTTCATTATCTTAAAAGTTAGCTTAAGGATAAACAGGTAGATATCGTTCCTATGAAAAACACACTCAAAATTGAACGGGCGAAGAAAAACGTGACACAGCAGGACCTGGCCGACGGGCTCGGCGTAAGCCGACAAACTATAGTTGCCATTGAATCCGGGAAATTCAACCCCTCAACAAAACTTGCGCTGAAACTGGCCGCCTTCTTCGGCTGCAGCGTCCATGAACTGTTCCAACTGGAAGAGAACGAATAATACTATGTGACAGTCTATGAAAACAGCGATGGTTTTATTCCGAACAAGAGTTCAATAATGACAGGAACAAATGTTCAAAACGTTGAAGTTCTAGGGGTGAATCATCTGGAGATGAATAGTCATACTTTGATGAGAGAAAAGCTTCGAGAAATCCTTAATACCAGGTCGTATGGTTCGTACTTCAATTATTATTAGCATTGTTTCACTATTGCTTTGCTCATGCTGCAAGTCGCAGCATGAGCAAGGCTCTTTGCGGCCTGAGTGGTCGGCGAGAATACCGACTTATGAGTCGCAGGAGATTTTCTGCTCGGGCATCCTTAATCTTCCTAAATCGGGGAATATTATGGTAGTTCCCACAACTATTTATGATGGAGGGATCATGCATGAAGACAATCGTGTGTGCGGGATGGAGCTTAACACGGGAAAGGTAAAATGGTATTTCCCCTCGAATATGGATGACAGGCAATATTGTTACTTTAATTCAAAAGGATATGAATATAATGGCAAACTTGTCTTTCAATATGAGACAAATCAACGAGACGATATATCATTACGTTCCACAGTCTGTCTTGATATTAAAACCGGTTCAGTTTTGTGGGATAGAAACTGTAAATCATACTATGAAATCAAACCAGTAATAGGCAGTGGCACAGATTGTTTTTTCGTTCAAGACAACTGTAGGATTTTTAGAGTTGATATGAACAATGACCAAATCAGCGAATTTTACTATACCGGTGATGATGGGCTGCAAATAAATGACCTTCGGCTGTGTAATGACCTAATGGTTATATCCTGTTTTTCCGAGTCGGAGGTCGAGGAATATCAAGACGAGATATATGTTGTAATCATAAATAAAACAACAGGAGCTGAGGTTTTAAGAAAATCTTTGGGACTATCTTCTGTCCCTTCTCACAGTTATTTAAACGGCGAGATCTTATACTCGAATTTAGACAGAACCATCATGGCAATAGACTTGAAAACGGGAGAAATAATCTGGGAGCGTTATGATATGTGCGCTTATGTTTGTCAAGACATTTTGTTTTATAATGACATATTGATGAAATGTGCCGTAAATGCCACCATTGGATATGACAGGAAAACCGGGGAAGTCAAATACTTGTTTGACAATTATGGATCATATCATGTTACTCAGGCTGGAAAGTACGCTTACTTTATAAACAGAAAAAACATAATTGACATCTTAGACATAGAGACAGGTGAAAGGTTGGATTATATTGAATGCCCGGAAAAAGGTTGGTCGAATTTCTGGGGTCCTTACCCAACCATATATGATGACAAATTGTACATAATCGGAAACAACACCCTCTACCGCTACCCGACATATCCTTGGTGATGGTATTATAGTCTATGATGCTGTCTATTCCTCGTTCGATTTCTCCTATGAGGTGTCTGGAAGCAATATCACGAACAACTAGTCCCGCTACGGGCACGTTTTGGCGGGAAAACGTAGCACTGGCGGGCCGAAAGGTCCGCCAGCGGCGCATTATGGGGCTAAAACGTGGCGGTGGCGGGACCACCAGGTGGGAGATGCCCGGTCGGGGCCGGGCATGACGAGGCCAAGGCCGGGCATGACAGGAAGGCACGCAATTTGTTTTGCAGCAGGCGTTTATTTCTGCCTGCATGAACCGAATGTGCCTTATACTTGTACCTGTGAGCTTAGCGGTACCCGCTTGGAGCGCGCTGGCCCAGGAGACCGATTCCCTTGTCCTGAAGGAACAGGTTCTCTTGCAGGAGAACAGGCAGTATATTCAGATGGCCCAGCGCGACAAGGTTCTCTCCATCGAGCAGGCCGACAGTCTCCGGAGCATCACTATAGGCACGCTCGAAAAGCCCATCCAAGCAGGGATCGACCTTCTTTTTCAGGTTCGGGATTTCATCGACCACCAGTATGAAGAGCAGCTGCGGGCTGTGGACGAACCCGTCCTGGAGGAATACTATTACTCGGCAAGCAGAATGCTGCCCGACAAACTGGGAATGCCGGAAGGGTATGTGAGCCCCGAAGAGCGGGAGGCGGAAAGGCAAAAGCTGGCCATGGAGCAATTTGCCGAGTCCCTGGCCCGCGAATTTGAGCGGGAAAAACTTCCGGCGTGGCAGGAGTGGTGCATCCGGCACCTTCCCTTCTTCTTTGGCAGCCGCGCCTGGTACAAAGGAAAAACTACCTTCATTAATGGACATGAGGTCGCGGTACCGGCAGGGAACAGACAACCGACAGCCCGTCCTTCAGGAAGCAGCCGGTGACAGAGGCAGAGCCGGGGGCCGATTATTCCCCGGAAAAGACGCCCTCGAAGAGGATGGTGCCGGAGGTGGATTCCCCGATGGCGAATACAAAGGGATGGTCGGCATAGAAATAGACCCGCTTGGGCTCTTCACCCGGACCGGCCTCCGTTGCTCCATCCATTTCTACAACAGTGACGGCGGCGGCTTCCGTACCCCACTCGGCAACGGAAATACGCGCCTTTTGGATCACTTTCCCTATCCAATAATAATATTCCTCCTCTTTCGGGGCAAACATCCGTTCAAACTGAGCCATACCGGCCCGGAAGGCGCGATTGATACCCATCGCCTTCAGGGCTTCGTTCAAATTGAATTTGTTTTCTATGTCGAACTTGGGAAGTCTGACATAGACCTCGGCATCCGACCGGAAGTTTTGCAGAATCTCCTCCCAGGAGGTGCTTTGCAGTTTCTCCAGCAATCCTTCCAGGTTATTGTCGTCCGGAAGCAGGAAGTACATGTAGAACTTCCGGTTGGCGTAGGGCAAGGCCAAGACAGTGAACCCGTCCATGGACGCATAGCGATGATAGTCCATGTTGCGCATCATCTTTACCTTGCTCTTCGTTCCGCTAGACAGGGTAAAGTCCCCTTCAGTGGTATTCCTTTCCAAGAACATGGGATCATGTGCGCTTCCTGTCCATTTGGCCTTGAAGTACAGCGCATTCATCAGGAAGGCAACGGCATCCTCGGAAATCTCATCCGCATCCAGTACCTTGTCGATAAATCCGTTGGTGTTCCTGCCGGCCCACTCGTTGATGCGGGCTGCCACTTGCGCCGGGTCGGAAAAATCCATGTTGTCCACTGCTGCGTAGTAGGTTTCCTCCACGGCTTGTTTAAAGGACGGGAGCAGCGGAAACTCATCATTCACCAGCAGGGCGTCCGTTACCTTCAGGGTGACATCCAGATCTACCGCCGGAAGTTGTTCCAGCAGGATTTTGCTGTAGGCATTGAGCGCGTCCATGCCCTCGTCCCCATAGCCCAGGAAGTCGATAATCTCCTGCAGGGTCTCGCCGCTAGCCCCATTGGCCGTCATGGCCAGGGCATATTGGAGGCTGAGGGGAGAGCAAATCAGATTCTTTCCCTGGTAGAGCTGTTTGAGAAAGCGGAAAGCCATGGCGTTTCCCGCCTGCACATACCCCTTCTGGGCATCGGAGAGCTCCACTTTGGTTATTTGCTCGGTGGGGCTGGGCGATGAGATGGTGATTGGATTCTTTACGTTCACTTGCTCAGTGGGGCTGGGCGATGAGATGGTGATTGGATTCTTTACGTTCACCGGCACCTTTGAGCATGCCACAACAGCCAACAGGCAGACAACAGCATAAACAAAACCCTTTTTCATCGTTCAGTTCAATTTACAGTTCACTCATAAAACCCCAACAGGGACGAATCCTTGCTTGCACAAAGGTACAAAAAAATAGTGTTTTTCCACTACTCCTCCGTACGGGATGGGCGTTTCCTATTTCCTCTGTGGCGGGACCTCTACTGCCGGGAACCGGTGAAGCGGGTGGGATAGTCCCCGAAGAAGAGGGAAAAGCTGAGCATGTTGCCGGTGACCATGCCGCTGAGGTTGTTGATGAGGTACTTTTGCTGCTCCACACCAGCGGGGGAGTGGGGATACACGCCGTGCGCGGAGAACGTGTAGCTGTTGCCGCTACCGCTGACCTTGACGGGGAGAACCGTCGTTACGGTGACAGGCATCTGGGGCACAAAACGGATGTCGTTGATCCGGATATCGGCCGATTTCCCGTCCTCCGAGAGCGTGAAATTCACCTCGATATCCTTGTTCTCGTAGCTCTCACCGTTGTACTCCACCCATACGGAGCCTTTGTAGTGAAGGCCCACGGAATAGTCGACAGGAACATTATTCTTGTTACAGGCAAGAAGGCACAGCAGGCTAATCAGATAAATAAGTTTTTTCATATGATGCGAATTTGAATTCCTACGTGCAGGCTGATGGGTTTTCCCAGCTGGAAAAACTCGTTCCCCATAGATTTAAAGTAAAAGGCTTTGTAGCGTGTATTGGTAAGGTTCTCTCCTTCCAGGTACAAAAGCACGCGGCCGATGGAAACGCTGGCCCGGGCACCCAGCGTCACATAAAAAGGCTCCACCAGCGCGTTCTCCTCGTTCCAGGCAATGGGGCCGATTCCGCGCATGTGGGCCTGGAGGCTCACCTTGCTCCAATGATAGCCCAGGGCGGCAAAGAGCGTATGGGCCGGGCTGTAGGGAATGCGATTCCCGGCATAGTTGGCATCTCCGTCCACGTATTCCGTGAAGCGGGCATTGTTCCAGCCATAGGCGGCATGGGCCATAAACCCGCCGTGGTTGTAACTGACTTGGGCCTCGACCCCGTAACTGCGGCTTTTTCCGGCATTGGTCATCATGCGGCCGGTGGACATGCCGGGAGGAAACACCGTGAGCTGCTGGCGAAGCGCCGTGATATAGAAGGCGTTGGCATCGGCCCGGAAACCGCCCTTGTGGAAGCTGGCGCCCAGCTCAAAATTCCAGGCTTCTTCCGGCTGGTATTCCGTCCTGTCGGCGCCGATGGAGATGCTGCCATTGTCCAGGTGCACGCCCAGGTCGTCCATCATGCCGTTCATGAGGCGGTTCTGGAGGATGTCGGAGAAGATTTGCGTGTTAAAACCGCCCGCGCGGTACCCTTTGGTGGCCGATGTGTATATCCTGGTATAGGGAAACCCGTTGTACGTGACAGCGAGCTTGGGGAGGAGTACCGGGACGCCATGGGAAAGGGTACCGCTGTACCGGTCGGTAAAGGGTCGGACTGCGCTCATCATGCCGATGAGCTGGTAATGGAGGGTGGCATTGCAGTCATAGGCCATCCGTGCCCCCTCATAATCCAGCCGGAGGCCGGCGGTGAACAGCCACTCGCCCACCGGGAAGTGCGACTCATGGTAAAGCGCCACGTTCCAGGTGCAGATGTCAAAATTACTGCCGATAAGAAATTCATTATCAGGAATGTCCAGCATGCCAATGCTCTCCGGAATGCCCCGGTTGGCATTGTCCAGAATGAGGCTTTGGATTCCGTCGCGCTTGAACAGGACCGGCGCCTCCATGCGGTTGTATTTGAAAAAGGCGAAAACCCCGCTCACGGGCTTCCAGTGCGCAAATTCGCGGACCGGACGGACAATGAACTCCACCGTATGGGCAGGGCTCAGCTGCCCCTGCTGCAGGGTAAAGATGCTGCGGGGCGTATAGTCCTGGTCCATGCGCATGCGGTCGGCCAGGAATTGGAGCGAGGCAATGCCGTCTACCTGCACCTTCTCTCCCTGATACCGCAGCTTAAAGCCTTCCAGGACGGTGATGCGGCGGTAACTGCCCTCGTCGTTGTAGCGCACCGGGTGCTGCACGCCGTCTTTCCAGAGGCCATAGGCAAAGCCACCCTCGGCCGACAGACCTGCCTGCAGGAGGTTACTCATCTGCCACCTGTCCGACAGCCTGCGGTCCCATCTCCAGCAGAGCTGTCCGCCATTGTAGGGATCGGCCCAGGCATCCTTGTACTCGTTCCGGAACCAGCCTCTGGAGTGCCTGTAGCCCAGGCTGAAGGCATGTTCCCCGTGGTGCCAGGACACCTGTGCCCGCACATGGTGGGCCAGGCCGTACTCCAGCCGGGCGCGTAGCATCTCCTCTCCGGCAGGCGACTGCGTCCGCACGGACAGTACGCCAAGCAAGGCATTGCGGCCATACGCGGTGCCCTGCGGACCGTGCAAAAACTTCACGGACGCAAGGTCCAGGTAGTCCAGGTCATAGCTGTTCTTGTCCAGGATAGGGAAATCGTCCACATAGAGGCCGATCACCGGGTTTTCCATGCGCGAGCCAAAGCCGCGGACATAGATGGACGAGGTGAGGGAGGCACCATAGTCCGGCAGATGCACGCCCGGCACCAGCGCCTGCAGATCCTTTGGATTCGTCACGCCGTACTGCTTCAGTTGCAGGGCCGAAACCGCCGTTACAGCTGCGCCAACGGGCATTTCCTCCTTGGCCGCCGTAGCATACGAAGGCGCCAGCGTGTCGATGGGCGCAGACAGAAAAAGGGATATGAGGGCCGCCAATATCATAAGGTTTGCAAAGTTAGGGCATCGAATTGGGACGATTCAGTATAATAGGAACGCTGATTAGGATATTTTATGCTTTTTCACAAGGTTCGGCAAATTCTTCGTATCTTTGTAGTCTATGGCAAAGAAAGAGTACATACAGGTGCGGGGTGCCCGGGCCAACAACCTCAAAAACATGGATGTAGCCATCCCCAGGGGGGAATTTGTGGTGGTAACCGGGCTCAGCGGGTCGGGAAAAAGTTCGCTGGCTTTTGACACCATCTACGCAGAGGGCCAGCGCCGCTACATGGACACCCTGTCCACCTATGCCAAGCACTTCATGGGCATCCTGGAAAAGCCGGAGGTAGAGGAAATTACCGGCCTGAGCCCCATCATTGCCATCGAGCAGAAAACCACCGGCAACAATCCCCGTTCCACGGTGGGCACCATCACGGAAATCTACGACTTCCTGCGCCTGCTGTATGCCAAAGGCTCCCGGGCCTATTCCCCGGAAAGCGGCCGGGAAATGGTCCGCTATACGGACGCCCAGATCGTGGACCTCATCATGAGCCAGTACAGCGGTCGCAAATGCTACCTTCTCGCGCCGCTTATCCGGGGCCGAAAAGGTCACTACCGGGAACTCTTCGACCAAATGCGCAAACGCGGCTACACGGAAGTGCGCATAGACGGAGAAATCCTTGAACTGCAAAGCGTTACGGCACTGGACCGATACAAACCCCACTTCATAGAACTGGTGGTGGACCGGCTCAAGCCCGCCGCCGGGGACGACCGCCGCGTGCGGGAATCCGTTGCCCGGGCGCTGAACCTGGGCAAGGGCTCCGTGGCCATCCTGGACCAGGAAACGGGCCAGCTGTCCCACTATTCCAAGCACCTGGTGGACCCGGAAAGCGGCCTGTCCCTGCAGGAGCCGCAGCCGCACAGCTTCTCCTTCAACTCGCCGCAGGGCTATTGCCCCCATTGCAAGGGCCTCGGGACCATTGTGGATGTGAACATGGACACCATCATTCCGGACCGCAGCAAGTCCGTTGCGGACGGCGGCATCGTGCCGCTGGGGAAGGTGCGGGAAAACCGCAAATTCGACATCATCCGGGCCATCGCCCGCAAATACAATTTCAGTTTGTACGACCCCATCGACGCCCTCCCGGACGAAGCTGTGAGCCTCCTTGTCTTTGGTTCGGAGGACCTTTTCCGCGTGGGCGAGGGCAACCTCACGGAGATGGAAAGCTGGGGCGGGGTCATCGACAACATTGAGGATACCGTCACCTGTCCCGTCTGTAAGGGCACACGCCTGAATGCAGAGGCCCTTTGCTTCCGGGTGGACGGCAAGACCATCCCCGAGGTAGCCGCCATGGAAATGACGGAGCTGCGTAAGTGGCTGGATACCATCCCGGAAGGCTTCAACCAGCGGGAGAAAAACGTGTCGCGGGACATCCTGAAGGAGCTCCGGGAACGCGTGCAGTTCATGCTGGATGTGGGCCTGGACTACCTGTCGCTGGACCGGCCCACGGGGTCGCTCTCCGGCGGCGAGAGTCAGCGCATCCGCCTGGCCACGCAGATTGGCTCCAAACTGGTGAACGTGCTGTATATCCTGGACGAGCCTTCTATCGGCCTGCACCAGAAGGACAACCGCAAACTCATTGCTTCTTTGAAGGCCCTCCGGGACGAGGGCAACTCCGTGATGGTGGTGGAGCACGACGCAGAAACCATGCTCAGCGCAGACTGGCTGGTGGACGTGGGTCCCGGCGCCGGCGAGCACGGCGGCCATGTGTGCCTGAGTGCCCCGCTGCAAACGCTCCTGAAGGGAAAAAAAATGGATGCCGATACGGCCGCACACGCTGTTATCGGCCCGTCCGTTACACTGGATTACCTGAAGGGGAAGCGGTCCATTCCCGTTCCGGCCCTGCGCCGCAAGGGAAACGGTCTGTTCCTCACGCTGAAGGGTGCCACGGGCAACAACCTCAAGGACGTGGACGTCAGTTTCCCGCTGGGCTGCCTCATTGGTGTGGCGGGCCTGTCCGGTTCCGGCAAAAGCTCGCTGGTGAATGAGACGCTCATGCCCATCCTCAAGCAGAAGTTCTACCGTTCCAAGGAGCGTCCGCTGCCGTACAAGGCCATTGAGGGGGTGGAGCACATTGACAAGCTCATTGAGATTGACCAGAGCCCTATTGGCCGCACGCCTCGCTCCAATCCGGCCACCTTCACCGCCGTTTTCAACGACATCCGGCAGCTGTTCGAGGAAACACAGGACGCCAAGGTGCGCGGCTACAAGGCCGGCATGTTCTCCTTCAACGTGCCCGGCGGCCGCTGCGAGGAATGCAAGGGCGCCGGCATCAAGGTCATCGAGATGAACTTCCTGCCGTCCGTGCATGTGGCCTGCGAGGCCTGCGGCGGCAAGCGCTACAAGGAAGAAACCCTGGCGGTGAAATACAAGGGCAAAAGCATCAACGACGTGCTGGAAATGCCCATCAGCGAGGCCTATGCGTTCTTCAAGCCCGTTCCCCGCATCGCTGCCAAGTTAAAGGCTTTGGTCGATGTCGGCCTGGGCTACATTCACCTGGGGCAGAGCGCCGTCACCCTTTCCGGCGGCGAGAGCCAGCGCATGAAACTGGCCGCGGAACTGTCCCGCCCGTCCACCGGCAAAACGCTGTATATCCTGGACGAGCCCACCACGGGCCTTCACTTCGAGGACATCAACGTGCTCCTGGGCGTGCTCCAGCGCCTGGTAGACGCCGGGAACACGGTGATTGTCATCGAGCACAACCTGGACGTGCTCAAATCCATGGACTATGTCTTTGACATGGGCCCCTCCGGCGGCCGCAAGGGTGGTCGCATTGTGGCGGAGGGCACCCCGGAAGATCTTGCCCTGGATCCCGCCTCCGTTACCGGCCCCTTCCTGAAGGACGTGTTGTAAAAGGTCCCTCCACCGCTACGTTTTCCCGCCAAACCGTGCCCGTGGCGGGGCCGGGCTCAATAAACTATGCCAGGGCCTTGCGATTGCGCTCGTTGTGGAGTTCCTTGCCTTCTGTGGTGTACAGGTAGTTCAGCAGGTCCTCATAGTGCTCTTCCACCTTGCCGCGGACAATCTTCATGGTGGAGTTCATCATTTTGTTGGCAATGGTGAATTCTTCGTCGCAGATGCCAATGGCACTGGGCAGCCAGCGCTCCGGGAACATGCCTTCGTGTTTTCCACCCTTCTTGTAGGTGTCTACATCGGCCTGGATAAGATCCAGCATGTAGTCTTTGCCTTCTTGGGAGGCTGGGTCCAGGCCATGCTTCTGGCAGGCTTCCGCCAGGGCAGCCTTGTCCGGTACCACCAGGGCCACGCAGTACGGGTTCTGATTGTTGTGGAGCACGCAGGCGTTCACCCACTTGGAGGTTTCCGTGAAATTGTCCTCGAAGCCTTCCGGGCTGTATTTTTCGCCGTCGGAGGAGATGAGGAGGCTTTTGAAGCGGCCCACAACATACAGGAAGTCAGGGTCTTCCGGGCAAATGTAGCCCATGTCGCCGGTGTGGAGCCAGCCGTCAATAATGGTATCTGCCGTGGCTTTGGGATTCTTCCAGTAGCCAGCCATTACGTTTTCTCCGCGGATAACAATCTCTCCTTTGGTGCCGTTGGGAACTTCTTTACCTTCTGCATCCAGGATGACGCAGTCCATGGGTTTGACAATGCGGCCGGAGGAACCAAAGCGGGCGTGGCCTTCCGAGTTGGCGCAGATGATGGGCGTAGCCTCCGTGAGGCCGTAGCCCTGGAACATGGGCATGCCCACGGCGCAGAAGAAGCGTTGCAGTTCAATGTCCAGCAGGGCACCGCCGCCCACGAAGAAGCGCATGCGACCGCCAAAGTTCTCGCGCACCTTGGAGAACACCAGTTTGTCAAAAAGGTCTACCAGGGGTTTACGCCAGGCTGATCCGCCGGTTCCGCGGTTATAGTATTCCTTGTTGTATTTGATGGCGTTGTCCAGGGCAAAGTAGAAGAGTTTTTCCGTGAAACCGCCCTTCTTCTTGATGGCGCCCTCGATGTTCTTCTTGAAGTTGCGGGCCAGGGCCGGTACGGAGAGCATCACGTGCGGACGCACCTCCGAGATGGCCATGGGCACGTTACGCAGCGTTGCCAGGGCGTTTTTGCCGATAGGAACAAAGGCGATGGAACCGCCGTAAATCATCATGGTGTACATGCCGGCCACATGGGCGAAGCAATGGTCCAGCGGGAGGATGATGAGCATGACCTCGCCTTCGTTGATGCTGATGACGGAGTTGCCCTGCTCCACGTTGGCGGTATAGTTGCGGTGGGTAAGGAGGATGCCTTTAGGGTCTGCCGTAGTGCCGGAGGTGTAGGAGATGTTGGCGTAATCGTCCGGGCCGATGGACTTGTACCGGGCCTCGAACTCTGCGCGGTGGGCCTTGAGGAATTCTGCGCCCATCTTCTGGATTTCGCTGATGCGCATCTCCTTGGGCTCCAGGCGGTCATAGTCGAAGGCGGTATCGTCAAAGACAATCACTTTCTCCACGCCGGGGCATTCCGGCAGGATGGCGCGGATTTTGGGCAGGTGGTTGCCCGACACCAGGATCCATTTGGCATCCGAATGGTTGATACGGAAGATGAGGTCCTTGCCTTCTCCCAGGTTCACCGACAGGGGGACGTCCGTGGCGCCGGCGTACATGGCGCCCAACTCCGCCAGGATCCACATGGCGCGGCTCTCCGAGAGCAGGGCGATGCGGTCTCCCTTCTTGACGCCCAGCGACATGAGGCCGGCGCCAATGCGGTAGGCTTCCTCGCGGGTTTGGCCCTGGGTGATTTCTTTCCATTTACCATCTACCTTCTCGCGGAGGTAAACGAAGTTTTCATATTTATGGGAGTACTTCTCTACGAAGTCAATGATGGTAATTCTTTCTGCCATAGAAGTATAGGTTATTCAGTAGGGAAGAGGCCGTACAGTTCTGCGTCAATCTTGTCGGTGATGAGCTGGAAGTCTTCCGGTTTGTTCTCGAATTTGATGTTGTCCACATCCACTACCAGCAGGCGGGCTTTGTAGTCCTTGATCCAGTCTTCATAGCGCTGGTTGAGGCCTGTGATGTAGTCTATGCGGATGGAACGCTCATACTCACGGCCGCGCTTCTGGATTTGGGAAATGAGGTTAGGGATGGAGCTTCTCAGGTAAATCAGGAGGTCCGGCGGGTTCACCAGGGACATCATAAGGTCGAACAGGTCGCTGTAGTTCTCGAAGTCGCGGGTGGACATCAGGCCCATGGCGTGGAGGTTGGGCGCAAAGATGCGGGCGTCCTCATAGATGGTGCGGTCCTGGATAATGACTTCTTTTTGCTTGGCAATTTCCACTACGTCCTGGAAGCGTTTGTTCAGGAAGTAAATCTGGAGGTTGAACGACCAGCGTTCCATGTCCTCGTAGAAGTCTGCCAGGTAGGGGTTGAAGTCTACCGATTCAAACTTGGGCGTCCAGCCGTAGTGGGCCGCCAGCATTTTGGTAAGCGTGGTTTTACCACTGCCGATATTACCTGCAATCGCGATATGCATAATATAATGTTAATTGTATCTTTTTGTCAAAACAAACCAAACAGCTCTGCATCGATCCGGTCCGTAATGGAGGCGAAGTCCTCCGGGCGGCTCAGAAAGTCCAGGTTGTCTGCGTCTACGATAATCAGCTTTCCCTTGTAGCCGGCAATCCAGTTTTCGTAGCGCTCGTTCAGGCCGCTTAAATACTCGATGGAGATGCTTTGTTCATAGTCCCGCCCGCGTTTCTGGATTTGGTATACCAGGTGCTCGATGCCGGAGCGGAGGTAAATCATGAGGTCCGGTTCCTTCACCACTTCCATCATCACGTTGTAGGTGTCCATGTAGGTGTTGTAGTCCCGTTCCGTGAGATTGCCCTGGGCATAGTTGTTGGCCACAAAGATGTTCACGCCCTCCATGAGGGTGCGGTCCTGGATAATGACGTCCTTGGATTTGGAAATTTCCAGGACATCGTGCAGGCGCTGCTGCAGGAAGTACATTTCCAGGGCAAAGGACCAGCGCTTAATGTCTGCATAATAGTCTGCCAGGTACGGATTATAGGTGACGGACTCAAACTTGGGCGTCCAGCCGTAATGGCGGGCCAGAAGGGTAGTGAGCGTGGTTTTCCCACTGCCGATATTTCCTGCAATTCCAATGTGCATACGTGCGGCGCTTTATTCTACAAAGTTGGTAAAATTATCGTAAATTTGCAATGCCAATTGAACGCCGATTATGTTACATTCCAGAATATTTACCTTTAACCCGCTGGGAACCAATTGCGTAGTGCTGTGGGAAGATGGCCAGCAGGCCTGCACGGTGGTGGATCCGGGCATGTCCTCGCCGGAGGGCATGGAGCAGCTGCAACGTTTTTTCAAGGACCATGGGCTCACGCCGGACGCCATCCTCCTTACGCACGGGCACTTTGACCATTTCTGGGGCGTCGCCAAACTCCTGGCCGTGTACCATGTGCCGGTGTACATGCATCCGCTGGATGTGGACACCATGAACAATGTGACCGGCAGTGCACATGCCACGCCGTCTTTTTCCTTCCTCCAGCACAACTTTGAGACGGTGGATATTGCCGATGGCGATGTCATTACCTCGGCCGGCACCGCCTGGAAGGTGATTCACACGCCCGGACACTCGCGCGGGAGCGTGTGTTATTATTCGGCTCAGAACAGTCTCCTTCTCAGCGGAGACACGCTCTTTGCCGGCAGCATTGGCCGTACAGACCTTTACGGCGGCGATTACGATGAACTCATGACGTCCATCAAGGAGCGGCTTCTGAACCTGCCTGGGGAAACGGACGTGATTCCCGGCCACGGCCAGCCCACCTCCATTGCCCGCGAAGGCATGTACAATCCCTTCCTGGAGCCGTTCAATGAACCCTTGGAGGACGTGGAATGAACATCATCTGGCTGGACACCATCGACTCTACCAACACCGAGGCCCTGCGGCGGCTGGCGGAACTGCCGTCCATGACCGTCCTGGCCGCCCGGGAACAGACCGCCGGCAGGGGACAGCGGGGCAATACCTGGTTCACGGAGCCGGGAAAGAACCTCACCTTTTCCATTGTGGTGAAATTTGCGGAGGGGCAGTTGCGTGCCTCGCAGGTGCACTGGCTCAATTACCTGATGTCGGACGTGGTGTCCATGTTCCTGCGTTCCTACGGTATCGACTGCACCATCAAATGGCCCAACGACGTGTATGTACAGCGCCGAAAAATCTGCGGCATCCTCATTGAGAACACCTTGAAAGGGGAGTGGGTGGATGCAGCGGTGATTGGTACGGGCATCAATATCAACCAGCGGGAGTTCCCGCAACTGGCCAACGCCACCTCGCTGGTGCGCTGCTATGGCCAGGAGCAGGACCTGGAGGCCTGCATGGAGAAAGTGGCGGCTCTGTTCGAGGAAGAACTGCCCTGGTTGTTCAGCGAGCGGAGCCGGGCCGCCCTGTTCCGCAGTTATTCCAACCAGCTGTTTCAGATGGGGAAAAACGCCCGCTTTCATGACCTTCTGGAAGACCGGGAATATTGGGGCCGCATCCAGGGCGTGGAGCCGGACGGCCGCCTGTGCATCTGGGACCTGGAGGCCCCTGGCAAGCCGTATCGGTATTATCGGTTCAAAGAAGTGGGATACATTTTATGAAACGCGAAGTCTGGGTAGATTTTTTGCGGGTGACCGCGTGTTTCATGGTCATGGTGGTCCATGGAACGGAACCCTTTTATATTGGTGCCGATGGCGCCAAGATTCTGACGGCCACCGATGCCTTCTGGGTGGCGGCCTTCGAGGCGCTGTGCCGCTGCTGCGTGCCGGTGTTTGTCATCGCCTCCAGTTATTTGCAGTTTCCGCTGCATTATTCCACCGGGGAGTTTTTCAGGCGCCGTGCGGTGCGTGTTCTGGTGCCGATGGCTTTCTGGACGCTGGTCTATGCCCTATGGTGGGGAGAGCCTGTGGACAATCTGAAAGGGCTCCTGCTCAACTTCAATTATGCGGCCGGACACCTGTGGTTTGTGTACATGCTGATCGGCCTTTATCTTGTGATGCCGCTGCTATCTCCCTGGGCGGAAAAAGTGTCCCGGCGGGAGCTGGAAGTATATTTGGGTATCTGGCTGTTTACTACGCTCATCCCCTTTATCCGGGAGTGGGCCGGGGGAGAGGCACTCCTTATCCAGGCTGCGGACGGGTTGCCTGCACAGGCGCTGTTTCCCCTCTGGGGCGAGGCTGCCTGGAATCCCTTCGGCCTGTTCTACTATGTGAGCGGCTTCATCGGTTATCTGTTGGTGGGACTGTACCTGCGCCGCTTCCTGGAGAACAATCGCTGGACGCGATACCTGGGCTGGACTATGTTCCTACTGGGATTTGTGGCCATTTTCAGTAGTGTACTGGGTCATATTTCCGCTACGGGTGACACGTTCCCGCTCACCGGCCCGCTTGCCACGGCGGTCTTCTGGGAAAACCCGCTGGCCTTCTGCGGTCTTCCCGTGGTCCTCACCACGGTAGGCCTCACCCTGGCCTACCGGTCTTGTCATTCTGAGCGTAGCGAAGAATCTCCTTTCTATCGTCACCTCATCCTCCCCCTCTCCAAGGCCGGCTACGGCATGTACCTCATGCACATGCTGGTACTGGCGCCCTTCTCCGCCCTTTATCGGGGCTGGCTGGGCCTGGGCCCGGACGGCCTCCTGGGCGCCTGGACCACCCCCGTGGAAGTCCTTGCCACGGCTCTTTCCTCCTTTGTGGTGGTGGGTCTTGTGAGCGTCCTCCTTCAACGCATTCCCCGCGCCGGCAAGTGGCTGGTAGGGTAATCCCCCTACCCATCGGCCCAACGCCATTAACCCTATCGGTCCAAGCACGCTTTTACGCATTTTGGGCCGATTTCGCGTTACCCCGTGCTTGCCGAAGCACACCTTGAACTATCGTCTCCTTCCCAAGGCGCACATTCGCCGCCTGTGTGGGGTTACAGGCAATCGATGATAATCTCGTCCGTGATTTGCTCCGGAGTAAGGCCGTCCGTGTCCACTGTGACATGGGCGGCTTCCGTATAGAGGGGCCCGCGCTCTGCAAAGCGCTGCGCCAGGTGTTCATCGGCCAGGGGACGTCCGCCGGGATGGGTCGACAAACGCGCCTGAATGCTTTCCAGGGAGGCTTGCAGGTAAATGCAGGTGGTCTTTTCCTGCAGGAGTTTTATGGCACCGGGAACCGTAACCGTGCCGCCGCCAAGGGCCAGGACGGCCGTGTTTTCCGCGTATCGGCTCACCGTCTGCTCCAGTGCCTGCTTTTCCAGTTTACGAAACCCAGCCTCTCCATCTGCGGCAAAAATGGCCGGGATACTGCGGCCGGCTTTTTGGACGATTACCTCGTCCAGGTCCAGGAACGGGCAGCCCAGGGAACTGGCCAGAAGCCGCCCTACCGTGGTTTTTCCGGAGGCCATGAAGCCTGTCAAAGCGATGAGCATAGGCACAAAGAATGGTGACGGGCAAAGGTACGCATCTTTGCGCGTATTTGCAAAAATGCCGCAGAATGGTTATCTTTGTAAGACTATGGGTACGATGGACAGACAATGGACCGTGAAAGAAGCGCCGGCGCCGGAGCGCGTCGAGCAGCTCTCTACGGAACTCGGGATAGACCGGGTTCTGGCGGCGCTGCTTATCCAGCGCGGCGTGTCCACCTTTGAGGAGGCCCGTACCTTCTTCCGTCCCCGCCTGGAGGACCTCCATGACCCCTTCCTCATGACAGACATGGACAAGGCGGTGGAACGCCTGCACACGGCCATCACTTCCGGTGAAAAAATCCTGGTGTACGGAGACTATGACGTAGACGGCACCACGGCCGTAGCACAGGTCTATTCCTTTGTCAAACAATTCACGTCCAAAGTACAGTTCTACATTCCGGACCGCTACGACGAAGGCTACGGCCTGTCGTACAAGGCGCTGGACTGGGCCTCCGACAACGGGATCGGCCTGGTTATCACGCTGGACTGCGGGATCAAGGCCATCGACAAAGTGGAATATGCCCGCACCAAGGGCATTGAGGTTATCATCTGCGATCACCACCTGCCGGAGGACGAACTTCCCGGCGCAGTGGCCATCCTGGACCCCAAGCGGGAAGACTGCCACTATCCCTTCGACGACCTTTGCGGTTGCGGGGTGGGTTTCAAACTGGCCCAGGGCTATGTCCAGAAATACGGCCTGGAGTTCTCCCTGCTGGAGCCGTTGCTGGATTTGCAGGTGGTCTCCATCGCCTCGGACCTGGTGTCCATGACCGGCGAAAACCGCATCCTGGCGCACTTCGGCCTCAAACGCCTGAACGAGAACCCGCGCAAAGGCCTCCTGGCCATGATCAACCTGGCCAAACTGGAGCCCGGGCATATCGGCATTGACGATATCGTCTTCAAAATCGGTCCGCGCATCAATGCGGCGGGGCGTATGGAAAGCGGCCGGCTGGCGGTGGAGCTGCTCACGGCTACGGACGACCGCACCGCCATCCGGATAGGCGAGCAAATCAACGACAACAACAACGAGCGCAAGTCCATCGACCGGGAAATCACCCAGGAAGCGCTGGAAATGGTGCAGAACGGACAGGCGCTGGCCACGGAAAACGTGACCATTGTCTATAACCCCACCTGGAACAAAGGCGTGGTGGGCATTGTGGCGTCCCGTCTGGTGGAGGCCTACTACAAACCCACCGTGGTACTCACCAAGAGCAACGGCTTTGTCACCGGCAGCGCCCGCAGCGTGCAGGGGTTCGACCTTTACTCCTCCATTGAGAGCTGCGCAGACCTGCTGGAAAACTTCGGAGGGCACATGTACGCGGCCGGCCTCACCATGAAAGAAGAGCATCTGGAGGAATTCTGCCGCCGGATGGACAAGTTTGTGGAAGGCAACATCACGCGCGAGGAACTCACTCCGGTAGTGGAAATTGACGCCAAGCTGGACTTTTCACAGATTACGCCCAAATTTACGCGCATCCTCAAGCAGTTCCAGCCCTTTGGCCCCGGCAACAACAACCCGGTGTTCCTCACGGAGGACGTGTACGATGCCGGTAACGGCCGCAAGGTAGGCGCCGGTGGCGTACATCTCAAGCTGGACCTCATGCAGGAAAGCCAGCCGTACCGACAAATCGCGGCTATCGGCTTTAACATGGCCGATTTTTACGAGCACATCAAGGCCGGCAATCCCATCGACATCTGCTATTCCATTGTAGAGAACTTCTACCGCGGCTCTTCCACCGTGCAGCTCCGCCTCAAGGACATCCGCGAGCGCGACGAACTCATTTAGAACAGCGTAGGTTCCCAGTCGTCGAAGTCCACGGTGCCTTGGTCGGTGGGGGTGTCCTTCAGGAGGTCCGCCGCCTGGCCGGTTTGCTCGATGGGCTCTGCCTGCAGCTCTTCCTCGGGGAGGAAGTCCATGTCGATGGCTTCTTCCTCCAGATCTTCCGCCACCACAGGGGCTTCCGGCTCCAGGTCATCCTCCGGCTTGTGGAGCGGCTCCCCGAATTCCACCGTCTTGAGGTCCATGTTGGAGCACTTTTTGCCCTTGGCCGTGAGACCTTTCTTGGCGATAAACTCCTCTACGTCAACGGTTTCCGCCTCCCGGTGCTTGAACTTGCCGCCAAAGGTGAGCACCATCTGCGGGTGCAGGTCCGAGGAAATGTCCACCAGGCGGGAACCCCGGCTCTCTGCAATGAAGAGCACAGGCGTATTATTGCTCTCCACAAAGCTGAAGCGCTTGACATAGAACGCTTTGGCGGAATTGTCCCAGTACAGGACGGAATAAATGCGGGCAGGGTCGAATTTCTCTACGCGCACTACGTCTCCCTGGTACTTGTTCACCAGGTCGTACGAGGTGGTGTAGTAGGTGCCGTCGGCAAAGATGGCCAGCACGCGGTCTTCTCCGGAGAATTTGCCCAGGAGTTCCCCGCGGCCTTCCTCGTTGAGGCGCTGGATGTCCGGATCCCACCAGATGTCCTTGCCCTCCAGGGTGGTAATGCCCTTTGACTTGAGCTGGATTTTGGCAACGGCGTTTTTGGTGACCAGGTTGCCCCGGGAGCCGCGTCCCTTGATGGCGAGGGAACTGAAATCCCACTCCATGCTGGTTTTCTTGAGACCCTTCTTGGGACGGAACTGGATGCGCACGGTTTCCGCTTCTCCGTTGTGGTTCACGGTGAACCAGAGGATGCGGGTGCCATCGGCCCCGGGCGTAATGTCATAGTCCTTGTCACGCGTGACGGAGGTAATGGCAAAACGTTTGGCGTAATGGGCCGGGCCCTTGCCGTCGCGGTAGATGACGTTATAAATGGTGCGCTCGTCGCCGCGGTTGAACACGCCGGCGTACAGCAGGTCTTTCCAGAAGAAGGCTTTGTCCGCCACCTTGGTAACACGGAATTTGCCGTCTTTTGCAATGACGATAATCTCGCTCAGGTCTGAGCAGTCGCACACGTATTCGCCCTCGTCCCGGCGCAGGCCGATACCCACGAAGCCTTCCTCCAGGTTGGCGTACAGTTTGGCGTTGTTGGATACCACCTTGGTGACGGTGATGTTCTCCAGCGAGGAGATTTCTGTCAGGCGCGGCCACTGGGCGCCGTATTTCTGCTTGAGGCTCTTGAACCACTCGATGGTGAATTCCGTCAGATGCTCCAGGTGGTCCCGCACCTCCTTCATCTGGTCCTCCAGGGCATAGATTTTCTCGTCCAGGGCTTTGGTGTCGAACTTGGAAATCTTGCGCACCGGTTTTTCTACCAGTTTGAGGATGTCTTCCATCACAATTTCCCGGTGGAGGAGGTCCTCGTAGTTCTTCATCTGGGACAGGATGTCCTGCAGCTGCTCTTCCCAGCTCATCTGGTTCTGTTCCAGGACCTTATAGATGCGGTTCTCGAAGAAAATGCGCTCCAGGGAGGTGTAGTGCCAGTCCTCTTCCAGCTCTGCGAGCTTGTACTCCAGTTGGGCCTTGAGGATGTCCCGCGTGTGATAAGTATCGTATTCCAGGATCTCGTTCACGGTGAGGAACACCGGCTTGTTGTCCCGGATGACGCAGGCATTGGGCGCAATCTTGGTCTCGCACTCGGTGAAGGCGTACAGCGCGTCGATAGTTTTGTCCGGAGAGACATCGGCGGGAAGATGAATCACAATTTCCACCTTGTCGGTGGTCATGTCTTCAATCTTCTTGATGTTGATTTTCTTCTTGTCCTTGGCCTTGAGGATGCTGTCGATAATGGCGTGCGAGGTTTTGCCGTACGGAATTTCCGTGATGGTGATGGTGCTCTTGTCCACCTTGTTGATGCGGGCGCGGACCTTCACCATGCCGCCGCGCTTGCCCTGGTTGTATTTGGAGCAGTCCGCGATGCCGCCGGTAGGGAAGTCCGGCAGAATCTCATAGGGCTTGCCCTTCAGGATGGCGATGGAGGCGTCGATGAGCTCGTTGAAGTTGTGGGGCAGGATTTTGGAGCTGAGGCCGGCGGCAATGCCTTCCGTACCTTGCGCCAGCAGCAGCGGGAAACGCACGGGCAGTTCCGTGGGCTCCTGGTTGCGGCCGTCGTAGGAGGTCATCCAGGGGGTGACTTTCTTGTCGAAGACCACTTCCTTGGCAAACTTGGACAGGCGGGCCTCAATGTAACGCGGGGCGGCGTTGGAGTCTCCGGTGAGGATGTTACCCCAGTTTCCCTGGCAGTCTATCAGGAGCCCTTTCTGCCCCAGCGTGACCAGGGCGCCCAGGATGGAGGCGTCGCCGTGCGGGTGGTACTGCATGGCCTGGCCCACGATGTTGGCCACTTTGGTGTAGCGGCCGTCGTCCATTTGGGCCATAGTGTGCAGCACGCGACGCTGAACCGGTTTGAAACCATCTACGATGTGCGGTACGGCGCGGTCCAGGATGGTGTAAGACGCATAGTCCAGGTACCATTCCTTGAACATGCCGGACAGCTTGTACTTGCTGGAGTCGCTTCCCAGCAGTTTCTCAAATTTGCCCGACGCAGCAGCGTCTTCTCCCAGTTCTTCGTCATCCTCTTCCGGGGAGGGTTTGATATCGTCCCAATCTTCTGCCATAAATATTAGAATTCATATCCGAAGCGGCGGAGTTCCTTGCGGCTCTCGCGCCAGTCGGGGTCCACTTTTACAAAGGTACTCAAAAAAACCTTCTTTTGGAAGAAGTCTTCCATTTCCAGGCGGGCCTCCGTGCCCACTTTTTTGAGCATTTTTCCGCCTTTCCCGATAAGAATGCCTTTCTGTGAATCCCGCATTACGTAGATGACGGCGGAAATCTCATAGCGGTCTTCGCCCTCGTGGAAGGCTTCAATCTCTACCTGGCAGGAGTAGGGGATTTCCTCGCTGTAGTTGAGGAAAATCTTCTCCCGCAGGATTTCCGATGCAAAGAAGCGCAGGTTCTTGTCCGTGAACTGGTCTTTGTCGAACCAGGCCGGGGCCTCCGGCAGGCGGCTGCTCACCGCCTCCAGGATGCTTTCCAGATTGAATTTCTCCTGGGCCGATGCCGGGATAATCTCCGCCTTGGGGAGCTGTTCCTTCCACCAGCCCATGAGTTCCACCACCTTTTCCTGGGTGGAAATATCAATCTTGTTGATGACCACTACCACCGGGCAGCCCACTTTGCGCAGTTTCTCAATATAGGCGTCGTTCTTGTCCCCTTTCTCCACCACGTCCGTCACGTACAGGATAATGTCGGCGTCCCCGATGGCCGTGTCCACAAAGTTGAGCATGCTTTGCTGCAGGCGGTAATTGGGTTTGAGGATGCCGGGCGTGTCCGAATACACAATCTGGTAGTCTTCACCGCTCACAATGCCCATGATGCGGTGACGGGTGGTCTGGGCCTTGGCGGTGACAATGGAAAGTTTTTCCCCCACCAGGGCGTTCATCAGGGTGCTTTTCCCCACGTTGGGGTTGCCGATGATATTGACAAAACCTGCTCTGTGTGCCATAGGCTATACGTAAGCTCCCATTTTAAGGATGTTCACTTCCCCTTCCGTGAGGTAGCGCCAGTCGCTCTTCTTTAGGCCTTTCTTGGTGAGGCCGGCGAAGTATACGCGGTCCAGGGCGCGGACTTCGTAGCCCAGAGACTCGAAGATGCGGCGGACGATACGGTTTTTCCCGGAGTGGATTTCAATGCCCAACTGACGGTGGTCGTGGGCGTCGATGTATTCCAGTTCATCGGCCGCCACCACGCCGTCGCTCAGTTCAATGCCGGCGAGAATCTTCTGCTGGTCCTCTTCCTTGAGGGGTGCGTCCAGCACCACCTGGTAAATCTTCTTCTTGTTGTAGGAGGGATGGGTGAGGTGCTCGGCCATTTCTCCGTCGTTGGTGAACATGAGCACGCCGGTGGTGTTTTTGTCCAGCCGGCCCACAGGGAAGACGCGGGTGGGGCAGCCCTTCAGGAGGTCCATCACGGTCTTTTCCGCGTGCGGGTCGCTGGCGGTGGTGACGTAACCCTTGGGCTTGTTCATCACAATATACACTTTCTCTTCCCCTTTGAGGCGTTCTCCGTTGAAGCGGATATCGTCCTTGAGGATGTTCACCTTGGTGCCCAGTTCCGTGACGACCTCCCCATTCACGGTGACCACACCGCTCTGGATGAGGGTGTCGGCCTCCCTGCGGGAGCAAACGCCGGAATTGGCGATGAATTTGTTCAGGCGTACTACTTCCTGGATTTCCGTCTTTACGGTGTCGTCGTCGCTGTAGCGGCCGTTCACCTGGGGCTTGCGGCTGAGCATGGCGCTCATGCCGGCTTCTGCCTCGCTGTGCTTGTTGAACGGTTTGCGGCCGGCGGGTTTGGGCCCACCGAAGCTGGGCTTGCCGTAGCCGCTGCGACCGGCCGGCTTACTGCCGTACGGCTTGCGGTCTCCGTAGCTTTTGCGCTCACCGCCGGTGCGATGCTCGCCATAGGACTTGTGTTCCCCATAGCTCTTGTGCTCTCCGTAGGCCTTGCGCTCTCCGAAAGGTTTGTGATCGCCGTCTGTACGACGGGGACGATTGGCGTTGCTACGGTCCTGGGAATAGCGGCGGGCGGGCCGCTCGTCCGAATCAAAACTGCGGCTGGTGCTGTAGTCCACTTTTTCTGCGTGGCCTTCTGAAGGCCTTCTTGCGATACGCGTGCGCGTATGCTTTTTGTTTTCTTCCATAAGATAAAATACACTACTCGACTCACGTCGATTACTTGAGTTTGAAAATATACGTAATGGTGCCGCTCTGCACGGCCGGGGCATGGGCGTCCATGTTGAAATGGGCTTTCATGGCGGCGTTACGCGCGGCGTTCCATAAAGTTTTGTCTGTAACGGTGGTGCCTTCCGCGCCGGGGATGGCCTCTGTGACGTTGCCGTACTGGTCCACTTTCACCTGCACCACCACCGTGCCTTCCGTCTGGGATGCGTAGGTGGGACGGGGGAGGGACCCCACTACATTACGCCCTTTCACATGGGCGTTGGCGCTGCCTTCCGTCTTGCCCTCCCGGGTGTTTCCGTCCGGCTGGCCGGCCTTGAACCCTTCCGTGGCTTCCGATGCACTGTGCGGGGTGGTGGCGCTGCTCTCCTTCTGGCTCATGCCGGGGAACGAGGCGCGCGGGTCCAGCTTGGGCTCTTCCACCTTGGGGGTGGGAACATCGACGTCTCCGTGGGTGTCCGGCTTGGTGGCGGGCGTTACGTTGGGCCGGTCATTCACGGTAGGGGCCTCTGCCTTCTGGACCAGTTCCACATCCTTGGTCCGGTCCACTTCCTCGGCCTGGGGCTGGCGGCCAATCCGGGTTTGGACGGGCTTTACTTCCGGTACCTCTTCTTCGAATTCAATCAGCAGGGAAGTGCGCTCCGGCGGCGGGGGATCCAGGTAGGTGAGCCCGCTGGTAAAGAGCACCACCAGCGCGGCGGCATGAATGCCCAGCGTGACCAGAATACCGGTTACGTTGGCGTTCTTTTCGCGTTTTTCGCGGGTGCGCTGGTAAGGTTGCATACTTTACTCGGGTTGGGTGGCCAGAATCACTTTGTAGTGGTTCCGTTTGGCAATGTTCATCATTTGGACAACTTCTCCTACAGGGACCGTCTGGTCACTGAAAATGGAGAAGGTGGGGTCTTCCTCCTGCGAGAGCAGGTAAATGAGCTCCTCTTCCACCTGGTCGTAGGGGATGGGGTCCTTGGCACCGTTCACATGGTAAGTGTAGGTTTGGTCCCCCCAGTCCTTGATGCTCACGCTCACCGTTGCCTTGGCGTTCACCTGGCCCGTGCTCTTGGGGAGCAGTAGCTTGAGGGCGTTGGGGTTGATGAGGGTGGACGTCACCAGGAAGAAGATCAGCAGCAGGAACACGATATCCGTCATGCTGGACACCGCGAACTGCGCTTCGACTTTGGTGTTTCTTTTGAGTGCCATAGGTTATTCGGCCTTTTCTTCGTTGATGGTAATGTCCAGGAACTCCATGGTGGAGCTTTCCATCTTGTACACCAGGTCGCTCACCTTGGAAGTGAGCCAGTTGTAGCCGAAGTAGGCGATGATACCTACGATAAGACCGCCCACGGTGGTGAGCATGGCCGTGTAGATACCGCCGCTGAGAAGGGTAATGTCAATGTTGTTGCCGGCTTTGGACATGTTGAAGAAGGCCTGGACCATACCCATCACGGTGCCCAGGAAACCAATCATGGGAGCGCCGCCGGCGATGGTGGCCAGAAGCGGAAGACCCTTCTCCAGGCGGGCTACTTCCACATTGCCGATATTCTCGATGGCGCTCTGGATGTCTGCGGTGGGCCTGCCCTGGCGACGGATACCGGTTTCGATCATGCGGGCCACCGGGTTGTCGTACTTCTGGCAAAGGGTGATGGCGCTCTTGGTTTTGCCGTCTCCCATGTAGTCACGGATGTCCTGCATAAAGTGCGGGTCAATCTTGGAGGCGTTGTTGATCACCCACCATTTACGGCCGATCAGGTAAATGGCCAGGATGCTCAGGGCCAGGAGAACCCACATGAGGGGACCGCCCATGTTGAACATGGACCAGAGGCTTTCGCTCATTACGGTGGGCTGGATGGGGGCCACCGCTTCCGGGGCCTGTGCAACGGTGTCTACGGCTGCATCCAGCACGTCTGCTTGAAGAAGAGGGAATAACATACTATACTATAAATTAACTAATTATCACTTCAATCTGCAAAGATACAAAAAAAGCCTTTCACAGGCAAGTACGGCTTAACGAAGAAAATGATTATCTTTGCACCCATGAAAGTAGGGTTATTCATTGACACCTGGTATCCTATGGTGGACGGTGTCATAAAGGTTGTGGATAATTATGCCCGCCGGCTGACAAACTATTGCGATGTGGTGGTTTTTTGCCCGGATACGGGGAAGGTAGAGAAAGCATTGCCTTATCAGGTGGAGCAGTGCTCCAGCCTTCCGTTCCTTACCAACGATTATTCTGTTCCGCTGTCGGCGTTGGATCCCTTTTTTGATGCCAGCATCATCCGGAGCGGCATCGACCTGGTGCATATCCATTCCCCGTTTACCATTGGGATGGCCGGAGTGGCGTTTGCCAAGTTGCATCAGCTGCCGGTGGTGGCCACGCTGCACAGCCAGTATCGGCAGGATTTTGAGCAGAACCTGCATTTCAAGCTGAGCACCACCATTGCCATGGACGGTATCATGCGTGTATTCAACGCCTGTGACGAGTGCTGGGCGGTGAACGGCGGCATCAAGGACCTGTATCAGCAGGAATACGGCCTCACGGTGCCTTGCAAGGTGCGGCTCAACGCCACGGACCATGTACCGGTGGCGGACCCGGCTGCGGCTGCGCGGGAGGTGAATGCGCGGTACGGTATTCCGGCCGATGCCACGGTTTTCCTTTTTGTCGGGCGCATCAATTTTATCAAGAACATAGACTTCACCGTCCGTGCGCTGGCCCGTGCCAAGGAACTGGGATTGCGGAACTTCCGCATGCTTTTTGCCGGCAAGGGACAGGACGAGGAAAAACTTGCCGCCCTGGTGCAGGAACTGGGCCTGACGGAAGAAGTAGTGATGTGCGGCCTCACGGACAAGCCCATGCTGGAAAAGCTGTACTCCCGTGCCTCGCTTTTCCTGTTCCCGTCCCTGTACGACGCCAATTCGCTGGTGCAGATAGAAGCCGCCTGCCAGGGGACGCCCACCGTTTTCCTGGAGGGCGCCCGCACCGCCGCCACCGTTACGCCCGGCGTCAACGGCTATGTCTCACCCGCAACGGAAGAAGCCTACGCTCACACCCTCCTGGACATCCTTGCCGACAAAGACGGCTATGCGCGTGTCTGTGCCGCCGCCCGTCGGGACCTTTATCTTTCCTGGGACGATGTGGTCCGCGACGTGTACGCCGACTATCTCCGGCTGTGCGGCCGCTCCTGACCCCACTGACCTGCGCCATCCATCCTACCGACCTGCGCCATTGGGCTTACCGACCTGCGCCACAGACTTCCCGTATCGGTCCCAAACGCCGCAAGGGGAAGGGGGGCATCTTCGCTCAGCTGTCGGAAACGGGCCGGCACCGGTCGCTTGACCGTCCAACTCGTCCTTTTACGGGCACTTCGGCCCGTAACGTCCTCAAACAATGTCCGTCATGCCCGTCTTCGCTCCCTCAGGCCTGATGACTGGCGTCATCGGCCTTCCGTCTCTCATCCGGGCACCGCTCCCTGCACCATCCCCGCGCGCATGCCCGTTTCCGCCAATTCGCTCCGGCGCTCACCCTGCCCCTCCCTTTTCTTTGGCCTGCTTCCCTCTACCCCTGACTTTCAGGATGAATCCGCTGGCGGGCAAGTGGCTCGCAGTCAGCTATTTACGGAAAATCCTCGGCTCCAAAAGCGCCGAGGATTATTACGATGTGGTTGGTGGTCAATGCGTTGGTGACCAGCGACCTACACCACTTCTTGTCATACCGAGGGCGCAGCCCGAGGGTATCTCCTGCCTTTCCGCAAAAGGTTGGTTACTCAAAATCCAACCCTCCGGCAAAATCTCTACCAAACACTGATCTAAAGAGGAGAGGGGTGGCGCTGGTCCGATTTTAGGTGGGAATCCATTGTAATCACGATAGCCACTACGCCAAGGTAATCTGAAACCCCGCTGGATACACCGTTGGATTTGAGCATCAGGTTTTGCATCCATTTCTGGGTGTCAGAAATCCAGGCTATCCGTTTTCCCTTCCAAAAGGCCTGAAGGGCAATGAAGTCTTCTTTGGCTTCTTCGCATAGGGTCATTGTCCATGCATTGAACTCCTCTTGGGTCAAGAGGTTTCTTGCGTTTAAGAAAACATAGGGCAGCAGGCTGAGGAAGCCGCTGTACCGGACGGCACTGTTCTCGCTCTGTCTGCAGAAGGCATATCCCCAATAGGAAGCTTCCGCCTCACTGGTCACGCCGGCAAGGTGCGCCAGTTCGTGGGCCATCGTATAAGGGTATTCCCCCTTGGAGACGTCGCTGTTCACCTGCGCTTCGCAGAAAAAAGGGCCCATGTACCCGGTAACGCCGACGGCAGAAAAAAGCCTGTTGATAACGGGTTTCTTGACATGTTGCCACGGATGGAGCCTGGCGTAACCATATTGGCTTACGACGTTGGAATAAAAGGCTTTGGCCTCTGCTTCCAGCGTATCCTGGTCATAGGTGCCTGCCTCCTTAGCGGCCATATTGAGTTCACAAGTATAGTCACTCAGAAATCTTCTGAAGGTATCCTCGTCGTAGGAGATGCGCTGTATCCCGTTTCGCTCATAAAATCCGGTCCGATAATAATTATTTCCCCAGCCCCAGTAGGCCCAGACAAAGAGCCACAGGACCATTACAAGGGTTTTCCTTAGCCATACCATGAATTTTTGCCGGCGCCTGATGGCAATGCCTGTAATAGCCAGAAGGTACCCCGCAAAGAACAGTGCAACAAGTTCTTCCAGGGAAAACGGGAAAAGGGAACTCACCCGGGAAAGACCTCCGGATACAAGCGGATAGAGGTGCAAAGCATAAAAGTCGGCCACAGGTGTAAAAAAGCGGCAGACTATGCAAAAGGTCAGCAAAAGGAGCCCGAGGATACTTGTCTTACGCATGGCTCTATTTACCGGGTAATTGCCCATGTTTTTGATTCAGATAATCCCGTTTGTCGGCGCAAATATAATCATTTTCCGTTAACCGCTGCACACTGCCAAGTGCGGCGGGACAATCCCGCGTGGAAATAATGGACACGTTTAGTAAAAATCCATTTACTAAGTTGTAATTTACTAAATAATTGTTTACTTTTGCAGAAACTGATGTGAAATGGAGCAATTATTTGTTTTTGGTAAGCCTGTGGAGGGTTTGTCTTTTACGGACAGGGAAATAGAATCGGCCAGATTGTCAGCCAATTTTGCTGCGGGAATCAATACTTTCATCATCTCTCCCAGGAGGTGGGGGAAGACTTCGCTTGTAAAAAAAGTCATTGCCGAGAGTAGAGAAGATGGGAAGCTGTTTGTCTTTCTGGATGTTTTCAAGGCCAAGACTCCGGCCGATTTCTGTGGAATCCTGGCCAATGCGGTCCTGAAGCAAACTGCGTCGGCAGTGGAGGATATCTGGGAAAACGTAAAGTCTTTTCTGGAGCGAATCAATGTAGGAATCCGTTTGGCACCGGACCAGCAGAGCAAGCTGGACCTGGATTTTGGGTTATCCAAAGAGATGGTCCCAATGGAGGCAATCCTGTCTCTTCCCCAGCGAATAGCTGAGAAAAAGAATGCAGAAATTGTCGTGTGCATAGATGAATTTCAGCAAATTGCACTGTTTGACGATTCCCTGACCTTCCAGAAGATGCTCAGAGGTATATGGCAAAACCAGCGCAGGGTTACTTATTGCCTTTTTGGCAGCAAGAAGCACATGATGGAGGGCTTGTTTGATGAGGAGTCCAAGCCCTTCTATAAATTTGGTGATATTATTTATCTAAAGCGAATCCCGCTTCCATATTGGAAGGACTTTATTTCGGAAAAATTTTCATCGGCAGGCAAGTCCATTTCAGAGGAACAGATAGAGCTGATTTGCCAGACAGTGGATTCTCACTCTTCCTATGTACAACAACTTTGCTGGTATGTTTTCCTCTTTTCCGGAGAGCAGGTGACAGAAGAGGATGTCCAAAACGGAATAGAGGAGTTAATTGTTCAGAATACGGCTCTTTTTGAGAGCAGGACAGAGACGCTTACCCCGGTACAAATGCGATTTCTCATGGCCGTGGCCAATGGTATTCACGACGGATTCTCTACATCCGAGGTCATCAGCAAATATAAACTGGGGTCATCCGCATCTTCTGTGGCTACAAGGAAATCGTTGCTGGATAAGGGTCTTCTTTCCGTGGAAGCAGGAAAGACGATATTGGCAGATCCCGTTATGGGACTTTGGCTTCGTCAACCTTAGGGTGCTTCAGCACTTCGCTCTTCCCAGTCAGGCTTAAATCACCTCGATATCCCGGGCGGCAATCCAGCCCTGGCGGCCGTCGGTCAGCTCTACGTTGCTGAAGCCGGATACGTTGTCCAGGATGCGCACGCGGGTGCCTTCGTGGAGGATGAACAGGTCCTTGGCGCTGTCTGCGGAAGGGGAGCTCTTGACGCTGGAGACGGGCCGCATCACAATGGCCATGTCCTGGCGCTCGGCCTCGGTTTTCTGCCACTGGGCAAAGTCCCAGCCCAGGAAGGCGAGGATAAACGTGACGATGGCGGCAAAAAAGCCCAGCCTGCGCTGTCCAGAAGTGCGTCCCAGCAGGAACAGCAGCACCAGGCCCACGGTGAGGGCGAAGAACACCACGCACAGCACGGCCCAGGTGTCCGAGGGCAGTAAATAGCACATGGCGTGGCCCCACTGCTCGAAGAAAATCTCCGGAACTTCGTCAATCTTATCCTGCGTCTGTGCCTTGGCAAACTCCAGATTATAGCGCACATCGGCATCGGAAGGGTCCAGCCGTAGGGCGCGTTCGTACCAGAGAATGGCCGGGGCTATCTCTCCCGTCTTGAAGTAGGCGTTGCCCAGGTTGTAATACAGCTCGCGGGACATCAGACCCGTGGCGCGTACGTCTTCCCAGTCCTCGACAGCCTGGGCGTAGTCGCCGTTGGTATAGGCCTGGACACCGGCGTTCCACAGGGAGTCCGGGTAGGATGTTTGCGCCTGCGCGGCAAACGGCAGGCTAATCAGTAACAGAAGGGCCAGTACAGTGCCCTTTACAGGCGTTTTCTTCATGGATGCGTCAATGGCGGTAATGAGTTTCACGGCCTGGTCATAATGGGCGTTCATGGCGTCGTGTCCGGCGGCGGGGGAGTAGCGGGCTTCCTCGCAGGCGGCGAGCAGGCCCACAAATTCCGTGGCCGTGGCTTCCGGCACGCTGCCGGCGAGGAGCGCGGCGCGGATGTTCTCCTGCGTCTGCTCGGCCATGTCCATGGCCAGTTTGTCGCCGATAAAGCCCACCAGCGAACGGTGCAGTTCCTCGTAGAAGGCTGTGTACAGGTCCTTCTGCAGGAATTCACGGGCGGTGGAGAGGCGCTTGAGCGCCATGCGGGTGGCCTTGCGGTTGCGCGTTCCGGCCACATCGGCCCGGCGGGCGGCGGCCTTGCGGAAGCCTAACCAGCAGCCCAATCCGGCGAGGAGCAGGGTCAGGAGGCTCAGCCACCAGCCGTTGGAATACACCACAAAGCCCTTGGGTGCAGACAGCCTGGTCTTGGTGCGGATAAAGCGAATGTCCTCGCCCAGGTTCTTGACGCCTTTGCGGTCTACTACCAGCGTGTTGCCCTGGGTGGCAGCCGGGGCGCCGGCATTGGCCGAACGGGCTACCTTCAGCGGCAAGGCCGGGGTGGAGACGGTCTCGTAGTGGCGCTGCTTCACGTCATAGTAACTATAGTGGAGCGGACCCACGGTGAAGTCTCCGTGGCTGCGCGGAATAAACGGATACTCAAAGGTTTTGCTGCCCGTTGTGCCGCTCTTGTCGGTGTTCACGGTAGTTTTCACGTCATACACCTCGAAGTCCGGCGGGAAGTTCACCTTTGGGGCTTCCAGAAGGGCGATGTTGCCCTTACCGGAAATGGTGACAAGGAGCGACGCAGCGTCGTGCGTTTTCAGGGAATCCTTGCTCAGGCTGGCCTTGACCGAGAAATCGCCCACACCGCCGCCAAAGGAGGCCGGAGCTCCGGCGGGAAGCGCCTGCACATGCAGGGTAGCGGCTTTGGTGGATACCCGCTGGCGGGTGGTCACATAGTCGTTGCCAAAGAAATCGTCAAAAATGGAACCGGTGCTGGCACGCGGGCGCTGTACGTTTACCAGGCACACAATTTCCGCCTGGTCGATGGGCTGGTCGCCGGCCTTCTGCGGGATGAGTACCCAGCGGCGCAGCACGGCGGCGTTGTACATGACGCCGTCCACCTGCTCACGCTGGAACTCAATGTTGGACGGCGTTTCCACCTCCTGGCTCCAGAAGCCCTTGAAGGCGGGGAACTTGGCATTCTCGAAGCCCACCAGGTTGGCCCGATGGTAGATTTTCAGGGTGGCGGTAACGGGTTCGCCCACCACCACGGAACTGCGGCTCAGGGAAAGGCGCATGAAGATGTCGCTCTCTCCTCGGGCGGTCTGGGCCTGCTGCTGCGAGCCTTGGGCTTGCCCTTGCGCGGGCTGTGCCTGCTGCGTGGAGGAGCCTGCTCCGCTGGCCACCACCTGGATGGAAACGGGATTGGACTGCACCTGCGTGCCTTTTACCTTGGCAATGGCCGGCCGGATGGTGAGGGTGCCGGTTTTGCGTGCCTGCAGGATATAGGTATAGGAGGTCTGGGACGAACGGGTGGTTTTGCCGTTAATCATCTGGATGCTGGTGGAAGAGCCTTTCTGCGGGCCCCACACCACGGTGAAATCGTCACCGGCTTCCCACTGGAAATCCGAGGGGGCGTGCTCTCCTTCTACCACGAACACCACGTTGAAGCGTTCGTCCTGCTCCACAATGTTGTGTACTTCTACCCGCATGATGGGCTGCGCCCATGCGGTGAGCACGACAAAAAGGGCGGTTGCTATTGCAAAGATTCGTTTCATACTCTACCAATTCTTTTCCTTCTGGCGGGACTTCAGGGCCTGGGCCTTTTTCTCATCGACCTTTTCCTGGGTCTGTTTTTCCTTGTCCTGGATGGCCTGGAGCAGCTGCTGGGCCTGCTGAGGGCTCAGTTGTTGCTGCTGGTCCTGCTGGCTCTGCTGTTGCTGCTGCTGGTTCTGGTTTTGATCCTGATTCTGGTCCTGCTTGTCGTTATTCTGGTCTTGATTCTGCTCCTGGTTTTGGTCCTGGTTCTGATTCTGGTCCTGGTTCTGGTCCTGGTCCTGGTTCTGGTTCTGGTCCTGATTCTGATCCTGGTTCTGCTGCTGTTCCATCAGCTTGTTGCGGGCGTAGATGTAGTTTTCCTTGGCCTCCAGATCTCCCGGACGCCGGCGCAGGCTTTCTTTGAACATGTTCACGGCCGTCTGCCAGTCCTGTTGGGCCAGGGCTACATCGCCCCGGTTGAAATAGTAATCGGCGGCGAAGGGTTCCTCACCGGCGGTGAGCTGCACGGCCTCCAGCTGCTTGGCGGCTTCGTCCAGGTTTTCCTGCCTGTAAAGGTTGTTGGCCAGGTTATAGTGCGCCGCCACGGACGCGGTGTCCAGCATCAGCGCCTTGCGGTAGCTGATATCGGCCGCGGCATAGTCTTTCTTCTTGAACTGCCGGTTGCCCTTGCGAAGGTCGGCCTTTTGACCGAAAACGGCCACGGAGCAGCACAGCGCCAGGGTTATGCACAAAAACTTCCTCATACTTCGAACAGTTTGCGGCGGGGCTTGCGCTCGCCGATAAGCATCTGAATCACAAACAGCAGCAGCGCCACGCCAAAAAAGTACATGTACTGCTCGTCGTACTCCTCGAACACCACGCTGCCAAATTCTTCGTCCTCCATGCGGCGGATATCCTGAATGATGGGATTCAGGCCGAATTCCTCGCCGCCCGCATGGATATAGGCTCCGTTACCGGCCTTGGCCACGTCCCGGAGCATTTGCTCATTGAGCTTGGTGACCACAATCTCGCCGTCTTTGTCCCGCAGCAGGCCGCCGTCCAAGGGGATGGGCTGGCCTTCCGCCGAACCTACGCCGATGGTGTACACCTTGATGCCCAGTTCCGCCGCCTGCTTGGCCGCACCTACGGCGTCGTCCTCGTGGTTCTCACCGTCGGAGATGACTACAATGACGCGGCTCTTTTCGCTCTGCGCGCTAAAACTCTTGATACACAGGCGGATAGCGTCCCCGATGGCCGTTCCCTGCACGGGAATGGAACCGGTGTCGATGCTCCCGAGGAACATCTTGGCGCTTACGTAGTCGGTGGTGACCGGCAGTTGCACAAAAGACGTTCCGGCAAAGATCACCAGGCCGATCCGGTCTTCCTGCAGGCGGTCCGTCAGGCGCGAAATGGCCAGCTTGGCACGTTCCAGGCGGTTGGGGGAGTAATCCTGGGCCAGCATGGAATTGGACACGTCCAGGGCCACGATAATCTCTGCGCCTTTGGTCTTGCGTTCCGCCAGGCGGGCGCCGGTACGCGGCCGGGCCAGGCCCACCGCAAAGAAGGCGAAGGCCAGGCAGAACAGCCCCATGCGCACCCATCCCTTGCTGCGGGAGCGGGAAGGCATTAAGGCCTCCACCAGCACAGGGTCTCCCAGGGCTTTCACCCGTTTGCTGCGGAGGTAACGCAGCACGGCATAGCCCACGAGGAATACCGGAATGAGCAGCAGCAAATACAGATACTGGTAATTGGCAAACATTAACATTACGGTAACCTCCTCATGATGGCAAGCAGCAGCACTTCCAGTAACAGGCACACGAGCGCTGCCAGCGCGTAGTTGGTGAACAAATCTTTGTAAACGGGGAAGGAATCCACCGACGTGCGGGTCTTTTCCATCTGGCCGATTTCTGCGTAAATCTCGGCCAGCTTGGTGTTGTCGGTGGCGCGGAAATAGCGTCCGCCGGTGCCGTCGGCAATGGTTTGCAGCAGGGCCTCGTCAATCTCTACGGGGATGTTCTGCAGCTCAATGCCCCAGGGCGTTTGCACAGGGTAGGGAGCGGTACCATTAGCCCCCACGCCAATGGTGTAAACCCTTATGCCGTAGGTCTTTGCAATTTCCGTGGCCATGGACGGGTCAATTTCGCCCATGTTGTTTACGCCGTCCGTCAGGAGAATCACCACGCGGCTCTTGGCGTCGGAATCCTTCAGGCGTGCAACCGCCGTGGCCAGGCCGTTGCCGATGGCCGTGCCGTCCTCAATAAGGTCTGTCTGCACTTCCTTCATGAGGTTGATAAGGGTGGCGCGGTCCGTGGTGAGCGGGCACTGGGTGTAGCTTTCTCCGGCAAAGACCACGATGCCCATGCGGTCGCTGGGGCGCTGCGCAATGAACTCAATGGCAATGTCTTTGGCGGCGCTCAGGCGGTCCGGCGTAAAGTCGCGGGCCAGCATACTGGTACTCACGTCCATGGTGAACATGATGTCGATGCCCTCCGTATCCACCTTTTCCACCTGCGTGGATGAGCGCGGCCGGGCAATGGCCACAATAATGAGGCAGAGTGCGGCGATGCGCAGCACAAAGGGAAGGTGGCGGAGAAACTCGAAAACGGAGCGCCCGCCGGCGGTCCAGGCATCCAGTTTGGATACCCTGAGGTGCACGCGGCGGTTCCTGAGTTCGATGTACAGGTAACGAAGCACCAGCAGCACCGGAATGGCCAGGAGGAACAGGAGGTAGGGATACTCAAAATACATAGCCTATGCCTCCTTTTCGTCCTTGCCGGCCTCACCGGCAATCTCTTGCTGATAAGTGGCTGTTACAAAGCCGATTGCCTGTGGCAGCACCTGGGCGTTTTCTTCTTCCGTGGCGGTGTACTTGGCAAACTTCACAAAGTCTGCCCGCTCAAAGAGCGCCTTCATCTCCTGATAGAGCTCCGGCGGGATGTCGCTGCCTTTGAGGTCTGCAAAAATCTCGGCCGTGGTCATTTCCATGGCGCTCACCCCGTAACGGGATACGATGTATTCCCGCAGGGCGTCCGTGACGCCGGAATAGAAGAGCTTTTGCTGGTCTGGTTTCCAGTATTTGTCGCCCCGGTAGCGGTCCAGCTTGCGCAGGGCCTTGATGTGGGCGGGCTCTGCGTCTTCCTTTTCCCGTATGGCCTTCCTTCTGTGAAGCAGCCATTGGATGAACAGGTAAATAAGGCCGATGACTACCAGCGCCCCCAGTACCCAGGGCGCCACCTCCTTGAAGGTGTAGGGGAACTTCACCTGGTCCTTGATGTCGTGGGCCTGGAAGTTTTCCATGTCGACGGGTAACTCATTGACCACCAGGGGCTCTGCGGGTGCCTTGAACACAAGGGTGTCGCCGCCGAAGAGCACCGGAATGTCCGGAAGCTCATAGCTGCCGCCCCACCAGGCGGTGAGGAGGCGGGAGGCCTTGATGGTATATAGGCCCGTTTTCTTCACTTTCACGGAATCCAGCTGCCAGTCTCCCACAAACTCGATGGGGCTGTCTTTCTCCGTCTGGATTTCCGGAAGGGCCAGGGGCGTTCCTTCCGCTACGTCCTTGAGCTCGATGCCGTAGCGGAACTGGTCTGCCACCAGTACGGAGTCCCGTTTTTGCAGCGGCTCCAGGAAGGCTTCTCCGCCGTCTTTGCGGAGACCTTCCGCGCCGGCTGCAAGGGAAAACAGCAGGAAAGGTATGATGAGTCTTGTTTTCATCTTCTGTGGAATAATGCCATGAGGCTGCGCACGTAATCTTCGTTGGTGCTCACGTCCACATGGTCTACCTGGTATTTGAGCAGCAGGCGGTCTGCTGCGCCCGTTGCGGTGCGGAACCAGTTCTCATAGGCCGAGCGGACGCTGCGTGAGCTGGTGTTGATCCAGCGGGAGGCACCGGTTTCCGCATCTTTGGCATGCACCAGGCCCACGTCGGGGATGCATTTTTCCCGCGGGTCGCTCACGCGGATGACGGAAACGTCGTGGCGGTTCACGGCCACTTTCAGGGCATCCTCGTAGCGCGGGCTACCGTCGGCCCGGGTGTCCAGCATGTCGCTGAGCACGAAGGCGGTGCATTTTTTCTTGATGGCGTTGGTCAGGTAGCGCAGGGCTTCGCCAATGTCCGTGCCGTCGTGCTGGGGCTGGTATTCCAGCATTTCGCGGATGATATGCAGGAAATGCGTGCGGCCCTTTGCCGGCGGGATGAACTTTTCTACGCGGTCGCTGAACAGGATGCAGCCCACTTTGTCGTTGTTGAGGATGGCGCTGAAGGAGAGCGTGGCGGCAATTTCCGCAATTTGCTCGCGTTTGGTCTTGCCCTGCGTGCCAAAAAGTCCGCTGCGGGAAATATCCACCAGCAGTACCACGGTGAGCTCGCGTTCCTCCTCAAAGACCTTCACGTACGGGGCGCTCATGCGGGCCGTGACGTTCCAGTCCATGTTGCGGACATCGTCCCCGTACTGATATTCGCGCACCTCGCTGAAGGCCATGCCGCGTCCCTTGAACGCAGAATGGTACTCACCGGCAAAAATCTGGTGACTCAGCGCTTTGGTCCGAATCTCAATCTTGCGGACTTTCTTTATTAACTCTTCTGGTGTCATTACGGAACGATCACCGCGTTGATAATCTTCTCGATAATTTGCTCGGGCGTAACATTCTCTGCCTCGGCTTCATACGTGAGGCCGATACGGTGACGAAGGACCTCGTTGCAGACGGCCCGGACGTCTTCCGGAATCACGTAGCCGCGGCGCTTGATGAAGGCATAGGCCTTGGACGCCATGGCCAGGGAAATGCTGGCACGCGGGGAGCCGCCGTAGGAAATGAAGCTGTCCAGTTCCTTGAGGCCGTACTCGCCGGGGGTACGGGTGGCATTGACGATATCCACAATGTACCGCTCGATTTTCTCGTCCATGTAAACGTCTTTCACCACCTCGCGGGCGCGGATGATGTCTTCCGGCTTTACCACGGCCTGGGCGGTGGGGAAGGTACCGGCGTTGTTCATGCGGATAATCTGGCGCTCCTCTTCCTTCTGGGGGTAGGAAACCACTACCTTGAGCATGAAACGGTCCACCTGGGCTTCCGGCAGGGGATAGGTGCCTTCCTGCTCAATGGGGTTCTGGGTGGCCATCACCAGGAACGGTTCCGGCAGCTTGAAGGTATTTTCGCCGATGGTGACCTGGTGCTCCTGCATGGCTTCCAGCAGGGCGCTTTGCACTTTGGCCGGGGAACGGTTGATTTCATCGGCCAGGATAAAGTTGGCGAAGATGGGACCTTTGTGGACCTCGAAGCTTTCGTTTTTTTGGGAGTAGATGAGCGTACCCACGACGTCGGCCGGAAGCAGGTCCGGGGTGAACTGGATACGGCTGAATTTGGCATCTACCGCTTTGGACAAGGTGTTGATGGCCAGGGTTTTGGCCAGGCCCGGTACGCCTTCCAGCAGGATGTGGCCGCCGCTGAGCAGGCCAATCAGGAGGTTATCCACCAGGTGTTTCTGTCCTACAATCACTTTGCCCATTTCCAGGGTGAGCAGGTCCACGAAGGAACTCTCTTTTTGGATTCGCTCGTTTAATTCACGGATGTTAACGGATTCCATATATTTTACTAATTTTGCATATGCGTTATTCTTTGTGCCTATCATACGACGGTTCGGCGTTCTGCGGCTGGCAAATCCAGCCTTCCTCGCCGTCGGTTCAGGCGTGCCTGGAAGGAGTGCTGTCCCGTTTGCTGCGGCGGCCGGTTCCCGTTACCGGTGCGGGGCGAACAGATACCGGCGTGCATGCCGCAGGTTACGTTGCCCACTTCGATTATGACGGAACTCTTCCCTTCGAGGCATCCGACTTTACCTACAAATTAAATGCCATGCTGCCCCGTGAAGTAGTGGTTCATTCGGTGTCAGTTGTCCCGGACGATTTCCACGCGCGGTTCAGCGCCCGTCGGCGGGAATATACCTATTTCATTCACAGGCAAAAGGACCCGTTTCTGCGGCACACATCCTGGCTCTGCGGCTACCCCTCGCTGGATTTTGACGCCATGAACGCCGCTTGTCAGTTCCTTCTGGGCACGCACGACTTTTCCTGCTTCGAGAAAACCGGCGGCGACAACAAAACCTCCCTCTGCACCGTCTTTGACGCCTTCTGGGCCCCCTACACCCCTTCCCATGTGCAAGTGCTGAATTATACGGAGGAGGGTAATTATTGGTACTTCCGGATAGCGGCGGACCGCTTCCTCCGGAATATGGTGCGGGCCACGGTGGGGACGCTCATTGAGGTGGGGCGGGGGAAGCACAAGCCCGAATGGGTGGCGGAGCTCATTGCCAGCGGGACCCGGGGCGATGCCGGCGAATCTGTTCCGGGCCATGCCTTGTTCCTCAATAAAGTGTTGTACTGATGAAGTATTTTGCTCCCATAGCGGCACTGCTGCTGGCCCTCAGCTGTGCGCGGAATCCCTTGCAGCCTGGGGACCTGCTGTTCCAGGCAGGGGAGGGCGACATGACCGATGCCATAGAATCGGCCACGGGCGGTTCCTTTTCCCATGTGGGCATCCTGGGAGATACCCTGGAGGATGTGTGGGAGGCCGTTCCCGGGGAGGGCGTGCGGCACGTTTCTTTGCAGCAGTTCCTGGACGAATCGGCCCTGGATGCTTCCGGAAAGCCGTTTGTGCGGGTGTTCCGTACCGCTTGCGACTGGCCGGACGTGCTGGCGCGGCTGCAGGCCCTGGAAGGCCGTCCGTACGACTACGCCTTCCTGCCCGGCAACGAGGCCCTGTACTGCAGCGAGCTGGTGTACGAGTGCTACCGGAATGCCGCTGGTGAACCGTTGTTCTCCGCCATCCCCATGACCTTCAAAGGCCCGGACGGAATCACGGTTCCGTATTGGGTGGCCCACTATGACTCCCTGGGCGTAGCCATCCCGGAAGGCGCGCCCGGCACCAACCCCAACGACCTTTCCCGCAGTGTCATCCTCACGCCTGTCCCTGTGGAATTCGCCGTTACTTGCTCAGATTGATGAAAGGAAGGGCGTTGGAGCCGTTGTAGGTGGGCAGTTTACCGTCCCATTTCTCAATGGCGTACTGCTGTACCAGCAGGGCGTTGAGGGAGGCGGCTACCACGCGGTTGTAGTAGGCTTCACCGTCACCCTGGATACGCTGGGCCTCCGCTTCACCCTTGGCCTTGGCGATGGCAATTTTGGCCTCGGCCTCCGCCTCCTTCACCTTGTTCTCCGCCTTCAGGGCGTTCTGCACGGCCTCGTTCTTGGCGTTGATGGCAGCGGTAAGCGATGCCGGCGGGTCAATCTTGGTGGTGAATTCCCGGACGATAAACCCTTCCTGGTTCATGGATTCATCCAGGCGGGCGCGGACCTCGCTCTCGAACTTGGCGCGGTTGGCCATGAGTTCGTCCGAGGTGTAATTGTTGGCGCAGGTACGATAGGCCTCAAAGATACAGGTGTTGATATATCCCATCTCCAGCTCCCTCACGGGTTTACGATACTTCACGAAGATATCCACAGCTTTGGACTCGTCAATCTGATAGGCCAGTGTAGGCGTCATGGAGAAGATGGCGGCATCCTTGGGATTCACCGTAAAAGGCTCATAGGTAACACGCTGAATGTAAGTGGGATACTCGAAAATGCTCTCGGTAATGGGGTTGTACCATACCCAGCCCCTGCAGGTGCCTTCCACACCGCCGCGCAGCTGCGCATTGGAGCTCCATTTCTTGAATTTGATGCCCACCGATGCGGAGTCGATGGTGGTGCAGCAGGACGCCATTACAAAAACCACCAGCACAGTGGAGAGGAGGGCAATCCAGGACGATTTGGCAAGTTTGCTTTTCATATCAATAAAAGGTTTAGAGGCAGGCGGCGGTTTGGGCGGCCAGCCGGACGTTATTCAGGACCAGTTCAATGTTGGCGGAGAGGGAGTCTCCGCCGGTGAGTTCGCACACGCGGGCCAGCAGGAAAGGGGTAATCTCCTTGCCGTGAATGCCCTGCGCTTCGCATTCCGCCAGGGCCTGCTCAATGACACGCTGAACGCGCGCAGGGTCCATGGCATAGGCCTCCGGGATGGGATTGCACACCAGTATGCCGCCCAGACCCAGCTCCTGCTGGGTGCGGAAAGCGGCCGCCAGTTCCTCCGGCGAATCCACGCGATAATCTACGGGCAGTCCGCTTGTACGGGTATAGAAGGCAGGCAGTTCAGACGTCCCATAGCCAATCACCGGAACGCCTTTGGTCTCCAGGTATTCCAGGGTGCGCGGCAAATCCAGGATGGCTTTGGGGCCGGCGCAGATAACCAGGACCGACGTCCGGGCCAGCTCCTCCAGGTCTGCCGAAATGTCGAACGTCTCCGACGCGCCCCGGTGCACGCCGCCGATTCCCCCCGTGGCAAACACCTTGATGCCGGCCATGGCGGCGATGATCATGGTGGTGGCTACCGTGCAGGCACCGTCCGCCTTGCGGGCAACCAGCAGGGCCAAATCCCGGCGGGAAGCCTTGGCGACCGACCGTCCCATGGCGCCCAGGTGCTCAATTTCGCTGGCCGATAACCCCGCCTTGAGGCGTCCGCCCAGAACGGCGATGGTGGCCGGAACCGCCCCGCAGGCACGGATGGCGGCCTCTACCCGCAGCGCCGTTTCCACGTTTTGCGGATAGGGCATGCCGTGGGAGATGATGGTGCTCTCCAGCGCCACCACCGGCCTGCCGACCGCCAGCGCAGCCGCCACTTCCGGCTCCACATCCAGGTGTGCATTCAGCGACGCTTGTCCGTGGGTGCCGGCTTTCAGCATGTCGTGCCGGATTTTGTCCTGACTCATGCTCTCCAGGAAGGAGAGACCGTGGCCTTCTTGTGTATCCATAATGTTAACCGATTTGTGCTCCGTTGGTTACGGCCTCCTGCGGGGTGATGAAACGCATTTTGCCGTCCCCCTGCTTGGCCATGAGGATCATGCCTTTGGACTCGATGCCACGAATGGTGCGCGGCGCCAGGTTGGCGAGGATGCAAATCTGCTTGCCCAGCATGTCTTCCGGACTGTAGTATTCTGCAATGCCGGAGACGATGGTGCGTTGGTCGATCCCCGTGTCGATGGTGAGTTTCAGCAGTTTATCGGTCTTGGGAACCCGTTCTGCCGCCAGGACGGTGGCCGTGCGGATGTCCATGGCACCAAACTGCTCAAAGGTCACTTCCGGTTTTTGGGCCTCTACCTTCTTGGCGGCTTCTTCTGCGGCGCGGGCGGCCTCTGCGGCTTCGCGCTCCGCCTTGATGGCCTTCAGGCGGGCAATCTGGGCGTCGATCACGCTGTCCTCAATTTTCTGGAACAGCAGGACGGCCTCTCCCAGCTGGTGACCGGCCGGCAGGAGTTCTGCGTTGCCCAGCATGGACCAGTCCAGGGTGAGAGATACACTCGCTTCGCTCGGTATGACAGAAGGTGTCGTGTGCAGGGCCTTGCCCTCCCCGGGCTTGTAGAAGTTCTCCGTAGGCGTGCCTTCGCCGGCGCGGTGGTCCGTCCCGGCGTTAATGCCCACGCGAAGGATGCCGCGCAGTTTTTCCGCGCTGAACGGAGTGAACGGCTCAAAGGCAATGGCAAGGTCTGCGCAGAGCTGCAGGCAGGTGTACAGGATGCTGGCCGTGCGGTCCATGTCTTCCTTGGCCACCTTCCAGGGCTCCATGTCGGAAATGTATTTGTTGCCGATACGGGCAATGTTCATGGCCTCCTTGAGGGCCTCGCGGAAGTGGAAGGTTTCCACGTATTTCTCCAGGGCCTCCCGGCAGGGATTGACGGAAGCAAGTGTTTCTGCATCAATAGGTTCCGGTTTAAGGTTGGCCGGAACGGCGCCGCCGAAATACTTGTGCGTGAGCACCACGGCGCGGTTTACGAAGTTACCGAAAATGGCCACCAGCTCGCTGTTGTTGCGGCTCTGGAAATCCTTCCAGGTGAAGTCGTTGTCCTTGGTCTCCGGCGCATTGGCGGTGAGCACATAGCGCAGCACATCTTCCTGCCCGGGGAAATCCCGCTCGTATTCGTCCACCCACACGGCCCAGCCGCGGGACGTGGAGATTTTGTCGCCCTCCAGGTTCAGGAACTCGTTGGAAGGCACGTTGTCCGGCAGGATATAGTCGCCATAGGCCTTGAGCATGGAGGGGAACACAATGCAGTGGAACACAATGTTGTCCTTGCCGATAAAATGCACGAGGCGCGTTTCAGGATCTTTCCACCACTTCTCCCAGCTATGAGGCAGCAACTCCTGCGTGTTGGAGATATAGCCGATGGGGGCGTCAAACCACACATACAGCACCTTGCCCTCTGCGCCATCGACCGGAACGGGCACGCCCCAGTCCAGGTCACGCGACACGGCGCGGGGCTGCAGTCCGCCGTCCAGCCAGCTTTTGCACTGGCCGTACACATTGGTTTTCCATTCCTTGTGCTGTTCCAGGATCCAGTCCCGGAGCCAGGGCTCATACTGGTCCAGCGGGAGGTACCAGTGCTTGGTTTTCACCTTCTTGGGCGTGGCGCCGGAAAGGGCGCTCTTGGGGTCGATGAGTTCCTCCGGGCTTAGCGTTGAGCCGCACTTCTCGCACTGGTCCCCATAGGCGTTCGGATTGCCGCACTTGGGGCAGGTGCCGGTGATGTAGCGGTCTGCCAGGAAGGTTTTGGCTTCCTCGTCATAGTACTGCTCGCTCTCCTTGGTGATGAATTTGTCGTCGTCATAGAGCTTGCGGAAGAACTCCGAGGCATTTTTCTCGTGCACCTTGGAGGTGGTGCGGGAGTAGATGTCGTAGTTGATGCCCAGGCCCGTGAAGGCGTCTTTCATCACCTTATGGTACTGGTCCACAATATCTTGCGGAGTTACGCCCTGTTTGCGGGCCTTGATGGTGATGGGCACGCCGTGCTCGTCGCTGCCGCAGATGAACACCACATCCTCCCCGCGCATGCGCAGGTAGCGGACATAGATGTCTCCGGGAATGTAAGCGCCGGCCAGGTGGCCGATATGGACGGGACCGTTGGCGTAGGGAAGTGCGCAGGTCACAAGGGTTCTTTTGTAACTCATTTCTTTATTCTTCCAAGTTTGATATTGATGGTTTTCTTAATCTCGTTCAGTTTGTTCAGCTGGTTCAGCAGGGACACCATGTCCGCCTGCGAGAGATCGGGGGAGCCCAGTTTTTGCTTGAGCTCCTGCTGCTGGGCGCTGATGCGTTTGTCGTGGTACACCAGGATGGCTTTGGGCACATAGTTCACCAGCCAGGAGTCCGTGGTGGTGAGGGCTTCGGAGAAGTTGTGGACGGTGAGTTCGTATTTCTCCGTGGCCAGGTCTGCTGCAACGCCGGCAATTTCCCGGTTTTCGCCGTTCAGGAGGTTCCGGACAATCGCGTCTTGCTCCAGCCCCTGGTCATAATCCTGGAAATAGGCCTGATAGGTGGCTTCATAGGCCGTATTGGCAAAGTGGATATCGTCCGTTCCCAGCGCGGCATCGATGAATTCCGCCACCGTCTGGGTGCCTTCTTCGTCGTAAAAGTCCGAGTCTGATTCAAACTGCAGGGGAGTGCGGCCGTACTGCAGGATGAAGCGCAGGAGCTCCCGCTCCGAGGGCTCCAGGATGCGTTCCCGCTTCTGGAACTGCCGGGAGAGATTGCCGGTCGTGGCCGGCAATGACGTAGGGTCTTGCCCGTCCTGCGCTCCGCCGTCATGCCCGGCTTGCGTCCCGTCATGCCCGGCTTGACCGGGCATCTGTTGCCTGCTGCGACCGGGCATCTCCTTGCGCAGCTTTTCCCGCGTCTTGCGCACGCGTTCCTGGATGATATCCGTCTCAATCTCAAAGCGGCGGGCTACGGTTTCCACATAGACCTGGCGCTTGATGGCGTCCGGAATCTCCGCTACTGTATCGGCAATCTCATTGATGAGGTTGGCCTTTTTGAGGGGATCGTCCCCGGCTTCTTGCAGCATGAGGTTCGTCTTGAACACGATGCCGTCTTGCTCGTGCTCTGCAATGAACGCCTGGATTTCCTCCAGCGTGTGCTTACGGGAGAAGGAGTCTGGGTCGTCCCCGTCCGGCAGGAACACCACGCGCGGGTTCATGCCTTCCCTGAGGATGAGGCTGATGGCGCGGATGGCGGCATGCAGACCGGCCCCGTCACCGTCGTACATGATGGTGATGTTCTGCGTGAACTTGCCGATGAGCCGGATTTGCTCCTCCGTGAGCGAGGTACCGCAGGAGGCTACCACGTTGGTGATGCCCATCTGGTGCATCATCACGACGTCCACGTTGCCCTCTACCAGGATGCATCGGTCTGCCTTGGCAATTTCGCTCTTGGCGAAGTAAATGCCCAGCAGGTTACGGCTCTTGATGTAAATTTCCGTTTCCGGGGAGTTTACATATTTGGCCGGATTGTCTGCCTTGAGCGTACGGCCGCTGTAGGCAATGACGCGTCCGCTCACGGAGTGGATGGGGAACATTACCCGCTCGCGGAATTTGTCCACCAGCGTGCCGTTGTCCTGCTGGATGGCCAGGCCGGCAGCAACCAAATATTCGTCTTTATACCCGGCTGCGCGGGCGGCGTCCACCAGGGCGGTTTTGCCCGACGGGGCCCAGCCCAGGCTCCACTGCCGGATGGTGGTGTCCTCGATGCCTCGGTTCCGGTAATAGCGGTATCCCACGGCCTTGCCTTCCGGGCTTTGCAGCTGGTCCGAGAAGAACTGGCGGGCGAATTCGCTCACCGCCATGAGGCTCTCACTGCGCTGGCGGGCGGCGATTTGCTCGGCGCTTTCTTCCTCCTCCTTTACCTCTATGTTATACTTTCGTGCCAGGTAGCGCAGGGCTTCCGGGTAGGTCATGTGCTCGTATTCCATCACAAAACCCACCGCGCTGCCGGCTTTGCCGCAGCCGAAGCATTTGTAGATGCCTTTGGAGGGGGTTACGTGGAAGGAAGGCGTTTTCTCATTGTGGAAGGGGCAGCAGGCCACATAACTGGAGCCGCGGCGCTTGAGCGTCACAAAATCTCCCACCACCTCTTCTACGCGGGCGGTGTCCAGGATAAGGTCTACTGTCTCCTTGGGAATCATGGACTATTCCTTTTCAAAATCTACTTCTTTGGCATCCGTGAGGTCCGTGACGGTGATTTTATCGTCTGCGGGGGCCTGGGTGATGGGGCCGTCTTCCTGCTGGCGGGGCGGTGCTTTGTACGTTTTTTCCTGCCACAGGGCCTTGGCCTGATACCAGGCATCCCGGCCATACCACACCAGGCCCATGGCGCCCACAATGACGGCCAGGACACTTTTGCGGGTAAGGATCCAGCCGCATAACGCCACAAAGAGGACGTCTTTGATGAGCCGGACCCAGCGGTTGTTATATCCTAAATTTATCATAGCCCACAAATATACAAAAAACCTCCGGCTTTCACCGAAGGTTTTTGCATACAATGGGGCAATTTTTAGAACGGAAGGTCCTCGGAGTCTTCGCCGGGCATGTCGTCCAGGGTAGGAGCGGGTGCCTCGTAGGTGGGGGCTGCCGGTGCGGGATTCCCGGTCTGGGCCGGGAACGACGGAGCACCCTGGGCCGGATAGGCAGGTGCGCCCGGGGCGGTGGGTGCGGCGGCTCCCGCAGGGGAGATGCGCCAGATTTGGAGGTCGTTGTACCAGCGGCCGTTGTACTCGCGGGCTTTCAGGTTGAACGAGACCTTGATTTTATCTCCCACCTGGTATTTGTCCAGCTCTGCCACTTTGTCCTGTCCCCATGCGGTGAAGCAGGCCTGAGCGGTGAAATTGCCGTCCGGGAATTCCAGGATGAATTCCTGCTTGGCCCACTGGCCGCGGGCCGACGTGCCGGACTGTACGCCCAGCTTCTGACGAAGCGTTCCTTCCAGTTCCAGTGCCATGACTTACTTCTTCTTGGGAGTTTCGGCGGGTTTCTCTACGTACGGGTGAACCTCCAGGAGGTCTACGTCGAAGATGAGGGTGGAGTTGGCACCGATGTCACGGGGACCACGCTCGCCGTAAGCCAGGTTGGCAGGGATCACGAGGGTGATCTTGCCGCCTTCGCCCACGAGCTTCATGCCTTCCGTCCAGCCTTTGATAACGCGGTTGAGCGGGAAGGTGATGCCTTCGTTCTTGTCGAATTCCTTACCGTCGATGAGGGTGCCGCGGTAGTTCACTTTCACGGTGTCGCGGTCGCTGGTGGCACGGACTTCGCTGCCGGAATCGGCAATGAGGTAAACGATACCGGAAGCGGTGGAGTCTGCGCTGTTCTTGGTGTAGAACTCCTTGCGGAACTTGTCACCTTTCTCCTTGTTCAGGGCGCCTTCGTAGGCGGTGCGCTTCTGGAGGTAGGAGTTGATGATCATGTTCATGTCCGCGGGATTAATCTTGAACTGCTTCACGAACACGGAGTCCATGGGCTGGCCTTCCTTGGCGTTGAGGGCGTCTTTCATACCCTTTTCCACCTGGGACATGTTGAGGTCGCCGAAGCCGTTCTGGGTGATGACCAGACCGAAGTTTACGCCCAGCAGATAGGAGGTGGTGTCAATCTGACCTTTGGTAGGGAGCAGGTCACGCACTTCTTTGGAACCCTCCACCTTGGGAGAGTCGCAGGCCATTACCAGCACGGAAGCGGTAGCAATGGCGGCAAAAAGATTTGCAAGTTTCATATTACTTTGTTTTTTAGCGTTGTTTCTATTTTTACAAGCGTTTGCGCTCAATCCCGCAAATTTACGCATAAAAATTTAGAAAACATAATTTTAAATTTTATTTGGCCGTTCGGGAAAAAATGCGTAAATTGAGCAACACTAAACGCAATAGCTATGGCTGTGGATCCCGCCGTTTTACAGGCAAAACTAAAAACATTCTTCGGTTACGATGCTTTCAAGGGTGATCAGTGGCAGGTTATCCAGCATCTGGTAAACGGAAACAATGCTTTTGTGCTCATGCCCACCGGCGGCGGAAAGTCGCTCTGCTATCAGCTCCCGGCGCTGGTCATGGAGGGAACGGCCATCGTGATATCCCCCCTGATCGCCCTCATGAAAAACCAGGTGGACGTTATCCGCGGCTTCGAGGCGGGGGACGGCGGCATTGCCCATTTCCTGAATTCCTCGCTCTCCAAAAACCAGATTGCAGAGGTGCAGGAGGACCTTATGTCCGGGAAAACCAAACTGCTGTATGTTGCACCGGAGTCGCTCACCAAGGAAGAGAACATCGCCCTGCTCAAGGGCATCAAAATCTCCTTCTATGCCGTAGATGAAGCCCACTGCATTTCCGAGTGGGGCCACGACTTCCGTCCGGAATACCGGAAAATCCGCTCCATCATAGAGGAAATCCAGCCGGCGCCCGTGATTGCCCTCACGGCCACGGCAACGCCCAAGGTCCAGAGCGACATCCTCAAGAACCTTCGCATCCAGGATGCCAAAGTGTTCAAGTCGTCCTTCAACCGGCCCAATCTGTACTATGAGGTAAGGGATAAGGTGGAACCGGAAAAGGACATTATCCGTTTTATCCGCCAGCATCCCGGCAAGTCCGGCATCATTTATTGCCTCAGCCGCAAAAAGGTGGAGGAGCTGGCCCAGATGCTGTCCATCAATGGCATCAAGGCCCTTCCGTACCACGCCGGCTTGGATGCCAAAACCCGCGCAGAAAACCAGGACAAGTTCCTGATGGAGGAAATAGACGTCATTGTGGCCACCATCGCCTTTGGCATGGGGATAGACAAACCGGACGTCCGTTTTGTGATTCATTACGATATTCCCAAGAGCATCGAGGGCTATTACCAGGAAACCGGCCGTGCCGGACGCGACGGTCAGGAGGGCCTGTGCATCACCTACTACAGTTATAAGGATATCCAGAAGCTGGAAAAGTTCATGCAGGGGAAGCCCGTGGCAGAGCAGGAGATTGGCAAGCAGCTCCTCAAGGAAACGGTGGCGTACGCAGAATCCAGCCAGTGCCGTCGCAAGCTGCTGCTCAACTACTTTGGAGAGGACTATCCGGCCGATAACTGCTGCGCCTGCGACAACTGTCTGCATCCCAAGGCCCGCTTCGACGGCCGTGAGGAAATGGCCCTGGTGATAGAACTGATAGAATCGCTCCCGGAGCACTTCAAGCTGGAACATCTTTCGGGTATTCTGGCCGGCGTACCCAACGCCATGATCAAGTCTTATCACCACGATGAACTTGCTTTGTATGGTGTCGGCAAGGATCACGACGTCCGCTTCTGGGCTGCGGTCATCCACCAGGGGCTCATCCTCCATTTCCTGGACAAGGACATCGAGAATTACGGCCTCATTTCCGTAACGGAGGAAGGCCGGAAGTTCTATGAGCATCCGTACGAGGTCCTGCTGGTGGAAGACCGCACCTTCTCGGAAGGGGAGGACGACGAAGACGATGACCTTTCGGGCGCTGCGCACGGCGGTGGCGGCGGAGACCCTGTCCTGCTGGCCATGCTCAAGGACCTGAGGAAGGACCTGGCACACAAGATGGGCCTGCAGCCCTGGATTGTGTTCTCGGACCCGTCCCTGGAGGATATGACCATCGTGTATCCGCTCACGGTCAAGGAACTCTCGGAAAAGTGCCAGGGCGTAGGGGAGGGCAAAGCCCAGAAATTCGGCAAGCCCTTTGTGGCGCTCATCGCCAAGTACGTGGAAGAGAACGAGATAGAGCGTCCGGACGATTTTGTAGTAAAGTCCGTCACGGCCAAGTCCAGCAACAAGGTATTCATTATCCAGTCCATAGACCGCAAACTGGACCTCAGGGATATCGCCTCCTCCAAGGGGCTGGATATGAGTGACTTACTCTCGGAAATAGAGGCCATCGTGGCCACGGGTACCAAGGTGAATATCAACTATTACATTGAGGAGGAACTGGATCCGGAAGTGGTGGAGGAGATTTACGACTGGTTCAAGGAAGAGGCCGCGTCCGATTCCCTGAAGGATGCCATCCAGGCCCTCGGCAGCGACTATTCGGAAGAAGAAATTCGCCTGGTAAGAATCAAATTCCTCTGCGAGGTTGCGAACTAGCGTTTGCGACTTCACAGATAAATCAACGAGGACAAATGGTCCGGGGCAAAGAGCCTTTGGGCCATTTCCTGTATTTGTGCGGGAGTAATGGCTTCCAGCAGTTTACGGGTCTCTTCCGACGAGAGCACCTGCCCCCAGGAGAGCATGCTTTTCCCCATGGACAGGCACTGGGCCTCCCCGGATTCGGAACTGATGGCCAGCTGGCCCAGAAGCTGTTTCCGGTAGGCCTTGAGCTGAGCGTCCGTGAACGGGACTTCGCACAGCCGCGCCAGGATTTTCCGGATGGCCTCCTGGCAGGCGTCCAGATTGGGCTTGTCGCAGCCAAAAGTGATGGCCAGAACGCCGGAATCGGCATACTGCGTGTAGGAGCATTCAATGCCGTACACCCAACCTCGTTTTTCTCGCAACTCCTTGTTTAGCAGTGAGTTGGAGGCTGGGCCGCCCAGGATGCCGGCAAGCATGGCGCACACCAGCCGGTCCGGCGTCTCATACAGCGACGGCGCCTTGCACCCGATTACCGCATTCACCTCATGGTGCCGCTTGTCAATGACTTTGTGAAAAGACATGGTCGATGATTTTGAGTACCTGTTTTTCCAGTTTGGCTTCGCCAATATCGGCAACCACCGTAAAGACCATTTTTTCCGGGACGAACTGTTCCCGCACGAAGCTGCGGAGCATCTCCGGGGTTATTTTTTTGACCGATGCTATGGTGCCCAGGATGGGTGTCTGCAGGGGAGAGCCGGCAAAAAGGAGCTCCTCGAAGCGGTCATAAACGTCCTCTGCGGGGTTGTCTTTATATGAGATAATCTCGTCCAGCACTACGCCGCGTTCTGTCTCAATCTCCTTGTCCGGGAACGTGGCTTCGGTGGCCAGTTCAAACAGCAGGCGGGCGGCCTTGCCCAGGTCTTCCTTGAGCACGGTGGCATGCAGGACAATCTCTTCCTTGGTGGTGTAGGCATTGAGTTCCCCGCCCAGCCGGTCCAGATAACTGCTGATAACCGCTGCGCTTTTGCGACGGGTGCCCCTGAACAGGGTATGCTCCACGAAATGGGCGATACCGGCGGGATACCGGCCTTCGTTGCGGGTGCCGCTGCCGATAGTGAGGGCGCAGTAGGCCACCGACCGTCCGCTTTGCCGGACGGCATAGCGGATGCCTTCTTTACTGACTCCGCTTTTCATCGGGTAACAGCCAGACGCTTGAGGTCCGCCGTCAGGAAGCCAACGCCGGTTTTACTCGTGATTTTATGTTTGTGGAAGTAGAATAGGCGGTGGGATTCTGCGTCGAAGAGCATCTTGTAACAGTAGGATGCCTTTTCCTCCGGCAGGAAGGGGGCCACCGTATAACTTACAAGGGTGTGGTATCGGCCTTTGAGGAACATTTCGTCCGCCTCTGCGTCCGAGCACAGGTGAATGTCCTCGTCCAGATAGCGCTGGAGGTCTTTTTCCGTCACGCTTTCCGACAAGTCCTCCTTGGCCAGGTAAATCTGTTTCAGCTTGGCCTCTTTGAGGTAATTCCGGTTGAACCAGGACTCCATGCTATAGGCGATTTTCTCGCTTTGCATGGCATTCTGGGTGAATTCCAGGATGGCCTGAATAATGGGCCCCAGATAGACCAGTTCCCGTCCGCTGCCTCCCATGGCGGCCATCAGCGGCAGGGAAATGATCTCGTGCATTTCCTTGATGCCTTCCGCGGCTTCCGGCCCGCCCTTGACCAGGGTGAGGAACAGCACGCCGGGTTCCTCTTCCCCCTTGAAACGGCTCTCGGCCGGAATGAGGAAGTAATACAAATCCTGGGTTTTACGCTCCTCAAATTCTTCCAAGGAACAGAATTCGTACGGGGAGAGGGTCCAGTAATTGACAATTTCCTGGCGCAGGCCGCTGTCCAGGACCTCGTTGCCGCTCAGAACCACTTGGGTTATTTTGTCGGGAAAATCGCTGAGGATATACTTGCGGGTGTTCACTTTTCCCTGGCCCCAAACACTCAGATAGGCCAGTGCCGCACACAATAAAGTAACTACTTTCTTGCTCATCTTTTCTTCTTCTAAACCACGCTGCAAAGTTACAAGAGATTTTATGAAAAACATACTTCCTAATTAATAAATTATCCTTAACTTTGCATACTATGGGAAAACGTTCTACTGTTGTGGCCGTTGTGGCCTTGGCACTCTTACTGTCCGGCATCGTATTAGCCGTGGTGCGTCTGTATCGTACCACACCGGGTGAGGTCTCTACAGCGGCATCCGCGCCGGCCGGTTGGTCCGTGCTCAAAGCCATTCCCTCAGATGCCAACGCCGTCATGGTCTTTGACGGTTCTTCCAAGGCGGCACGCCTCATGGCAGACTCCACCGGCTTCGTGCAGGGCTTCCTGGCTCCCGGCAACAAGGAGTTCATGAACTTCCTGTCGTCCCTGGGCCGCAAGCGGGTGGCCGTTTCCTTGCATAACAGTGGTTCGCTCGTCCCGCTGGTGGCGGCAGAGGCTGTTCCGGCCGATTCTATGGTCCTGGCCCTGGCGGCCAAGGCCGGGCTCAAAACGCTGGAAAAGGACGGTTTCCTGCTGGCTTCCCGCTCAGAGACCTTTATCAACGCCGCCGTGCGCCATATGGATGAAGAAACGTCCATTCTGGGGGTACGTCACCTGCAGGATCTGGTACGCGGCGTATCGGGTCCGGCGGTCATTTTTCTTTCCCATGCACAGGCCGGCAAGCTGGTGCAAACCTATGGCGGAACAGCGTATCGGCCCTATACCACTTTTGTAAAAGACCTTACTGCCTGGAGCGCCTGGAGTTTCCAGGAGGCAGACAAAGACCATGTGCTGCTTAAGGGTGCCGCCCTTCCAGGAGAGGCGGCCGGGAGTTATTTTCAGGCCTTTCAGAGTACTCCGGTAGCCCGCCCGGAATTTCCGGACGTACTTCCGTATTATACCCGCACCGCCGTTTCCATTCCGGTGACAGATGCCGATGCCCTGCTCGCATCCCGTCGCAGCTTTGAGGACGGTTGCGGCCGCCTGGCCAAATACAACAAGAGCCTTAAGTCCAAGGAGGGGCGTCCGCTCACACCGGAAGCCTGGTTCCAGGCATTGCAGCCCAGGGAAGTGGTGAGCGCTTCATTCATGGGGGAGGACGGTGTGCAGCGGGAGGTCCTGCTGGTCCGTTCGGCCAAAGACCAAAAACTGGGCAAGGAACGTTCCAACCCGTATTGCGGTTGCCTGGCCCTCCTGCTCGGCGAGGAATTTAAGGCGGTGGATACCACCTGCGCCTCCATCAACTCCCGCTGGACGGTGTATTCTGACCTTCCCACCGTGCGTTTATTCCAGGACAAGTCGTTCCTGGATTACAACTTGAAAGACCGGCTGTCAGACGCCTCGGTAGACCTTCCGGAAGGTTTTGTGTGTTACGCTTCCTTCTCGGACGCTCCGGAGGTGGCCGCACAGCTTTTTGCGGCCGACCTGGCCACGCCGCTGCAAAACTTTGTCCGCGGCGCGGGGTTCGCTCCTGCCACGGCATCGTTGGATTTGTCCGGAGAGAGGCCTACCTTCCGTTTGCGTGTGGATACACGTGCCCTTAAGGGCACCAAGGTGCAAGTGCTGGAACGGGATACCGTTGTGGTAATCCCCACGGGGTTGTTCCCGGTAGTGAATTATACCACGGGCCAAACCAATTACCTGTATCAGAATACGCACGGATCCATTTGCCTGAACGACGAAAACGGCAAGGGAGTCTGGGGCATTCCCTTCAAGGAAACCCTCTGCGGACGTGTGCAAAGCATAGACTATTACAACAATAAAAAGATCCAGTTCCTGTTCTGTGGCGGCTCCAAACTGTTCCTGCTGGACCGCCTGGGCCATTGGGTGAACGGGTTCCCGGTAAATCTTCCCAAACCGGTGCTGCTGGGTCCGGACGCCTATGACTTTACCGGTGCCGGCGGCTACACTGTCATGGTGCTCCATACGGACAATACGCTGGAACGCTACAACCTGCACGGTCAAAAGCCGGAAGGCTGGCTGGGCATCAAGGCCCCGGAAACCGTCAAGAACCTGCCGGAGCTGCTGGAAGTAAAAGGCAAACGCTTCTGGGCAGTCCGTACGTCGGTGCGCACGCTCATCTATCCGTTCGAGGGAGGGGATGCGCTCAATAAGGATGATGGCGGCAAAATGATTAAACCGGACGCCGTGCTCACCCCCACTTCCAAGGGTGTATCGGCAGAATGCTACGACGGCCGCACCCGGGATTTCAAACTGAACTAAAACCTACTTGAATTATATGGAATTTAAATCCGTTAACAAAATTCTGCAAGAGAGCTTTGTCCGCAACTGGGACAGGGCTGCGCTCACCAACTACCAGGGCATGACCCTGGCGTACAGGGACGTGGCCCGGCGTATTTCCAAATTGCATATAGCCTTTGAGCAGTGCGGTCTCCGGAAGGGAGATAAAGTGGCCATCTGCTCCCGCAACCAGGCCAACTGGGGCGTGAGTTTTCTGGCGGCGCTCACCTATGGCGCCGTCGCCGTCCCCATCCTGCACGAATTCAAACCCGGCAACATACACTATCTGGTAAACCACTCGGAGGCGCGCGTCCTGTTTGTGGACGAGGTTATTTGGGAAGGGCTGGTCATTGACGAAATGCCGGATTTGGCGGTTGTGGTCCAAATCAACAACTTCAAGTTCCTGTATGCGGCATCGGCAGCCCTTGCCCAGGTGCGCGAACACCTGAACGAGGAATTCGGCCACCGCTATCCGGATAACTTTGAGCCGGAGCACGTCAATTACTACGAGGACAGCCCGGAAGAGCTGGCCATCATCAACTACACTTCCGGCACATCGGGCTTCTCCAAGGGCGTCATGATTCCTTATCGTGCCCTGTATTCCAACATCCAGTTTGCCCGTGAGGATGCCTGCCCCATGCTAAAGGCCGGCATGAACGTGGTGTCCATGCTGCCCACGGCCCACATGTACGGCATGATGTTCGAGTTCCTCTTCGAGATGACCATCGGCATGCATGTACATTTCCTCAGCCGTGTTCCTTCGCCCAAAATCATTATGCAGGCGTTCAGCGAAATCCATCCGGATATTATCATCGCCGTTCCGCTGGTGATTGAGAAGGTGTACAAGAACAAGCTCAAGCCCCTTGTGGACAAAACCAAATACTATCGCCGTATTCCTATTTTGGGGGCAGAAATCAAGAAAAAGTTCTGCAATGAACTTACCAATGCTTTTGGCGGTCAGTTTGAGGAAGTGATTTTGGGCGGAGCAGCCTTCAATCCGGAAGTGGAGAAGTTCCTCCATTCCATCGGCTTCCACTATACGGTGGGCTATGGCATGACGGAGTGCGCTCCCATCATCGGCTATGCCCATTGGAATAAGGTGAAGGTGGGTAGTGCCGGCCGCGCAGCGCTCAATATGGAAATCCGCATCAGTTCTCCGGATCCGCGGCATATCCCCGGGGAGGTACAAGTGAAGGGCCCCAACGTGTGCCTGGGCTATTACAAGAATCCGGACGCCACCCGCGATTCCTTTACGGAAGACGGTTGGTTCCGCACCGGAGACATGGGCATCCTGGACCAGGACGGCTACCTGTTCCTGCGCGGCCGCTCCAAGTGCATGGTGCTGGGCCCTTCCGGCCAGAACATCTATCCGGAGGAACTGGAGGCTACCATCAACAACTTCACCTATGTGGTGGATTCCCTGGTCGTAGAGGATGACGGTGGCCTCACCGCCCTTATCTATCCGGACTGGCACCAGGGAGAACTGGACGGCATGACCCGCAGCGAATTCAAAAAGCGCATTACGGACATGCTCCCGGCCATCAATCAGGAACTGCCCAATTACGCACAAATCAAGAAAATCGAGCTCATGCCCGAGGACTTTGAACGCACCCCCAAGAAGAGTATCAAACGCTATCTGTATCAGCGCTAATGAAATTCGATCATTCCTATCTGGCCATGGCCGAAATCTGGGCCCAGAACTCCTACTGCAAACGCAGGAAGGTGGGTGCCCTGCTGGTGAAAGACCGCACCATTATCTCGGATGGCTACAACGGTACGCCCTCGGGCTTTGAGAACATCTGCGAGGACGAAAACGGCGTTACCAAACCCTACGTGCTGCACGCGGAGGCCAATGCCATCACCAAGGTGGCCAAGAGTGGCAACAGCAGCGAGGGCGCTACCTTGTTTGTAACGGCATCGCCCTGTGCAGAATGTGCCAAACTCATTATCCAGGCCGGCATTTCGCGGGTGGTCTATCGGGATGCATACCGCCTTACGGACGGAATAGACCTCCTCAAGCGGGCCGGCATTCAAGTGGAACAGGCGCAATGAAAAAACAGACCCTCATTCAACTGGTACAAGTGATTCTGGGCATCGTCATCGGTGCCCTTGTTACACTGTGGATTGTCCGCTACCGGGAAGCCCAGCATCTGCTGCGCACCAAGTATGCAGATTGGCGCAAGCTCAATCTGGTGCTGGATATGGTGGAAAAAAACTATGTGGATACCCTCAACCGGGAGGGGATGACGGATGCCGCCATCGTGGCGGCCCTCTCCAAACTGGATCCGCATTCGGTGTACCTGCCGCCTCAGCAGCTCAGTGATTCGGAAGAGGAACTTGCGGGTAATTTCGACGGTATCGGCATTCAGTTCAATGTGCCCAATGACACCGCTGTTGTCTTGGAAGTGATCGCCGGCGGCCCTTCGGAAAAGGTGGGCCTGCAGATGGGTGACCGTCTGCTGAAGGTGGACGACAAAGTGATTGCCGGCGTCAAGTTCCCGCAGGACAGCATGGTGCGCCGGATGAAAGGTCCTGCCGGCACCAAGGTCACCGTTACGGTCAAGCGGGGTGCGGAGGAGATTCCCTTCGAGATTACCCGCGGAAAAATACCCGTACACAGCGTAGATGCCGCCTTCATCATCCGGGACTCCATTGGCTACCTGAGGCTGGGAAAATTCTCCCGGACCACCTATAAGGAGTGCCACGAGGCCACTCTCCAGCTCATGGAGCAGGGGATGACGCACCTGATTTTTGACGTCCGTGACAATACCGGCGGTTACATGGACCAGGCACTGCTGCTGTCCAACGACTTCCTTTCGCCCGGGGATACCATCGTGTATATCGAAGGCCTCCATCGCGCGCGCGAAGTATATAAGGCCGACGGCCGGGGCATGTTCCAGAGCATGGGCCTTACGGTCCTTATCAGCGAAAATTCGGCATCGGCCAGCGAAATCTTTGCGGGAGCCATCCAGGACAACGACCGCGGAACCGTGGTGGGACGCCGCTCCTTTGGCAAGGGCCTGGTGCAGGAGCCGTTCTTCTTCAACGACAATTCCGGCGTGCGGCTCACCGTGGCGCGCTATTACACCCCCAGCGGCCGCTGTATCCAGAAGCCCTACTCCAGCGAAAGGGACTATGCCTATGACATTTATAACCGTTACGCAGACGGGGAAGTATTCAGCGCAGACAGCGTAAAACTGGATACCTCGGACGTCCATTACACCCGTAAGGGACGCAAGGTCTATGGCGGTGGCGGTATCATGCCGGATATCTTTGTGCCCATGGACACGACGCGGGCCACGGCTTTCTATCTGGCCTGCAACCGAAAAGCCACCCAGATGCGCTATGCCTCCTATGTCTTTGACAAGTACGCTTCCCGGCTCCGGGAGATAGACACCTATCCGGCCATGGACCGTTTCCTGTCAGGACTTAACCTAAAGGTGGAATTCCCGGCCTATGCCAAGCGGCAGGACGGCATTGCCTGTACGGAGGCGGAGTGGGACCAGAGTGCATCCTACCTGGTACCTCAGTTGCAGGCGCTCATCGCCCGCTATTCCAAATTGGGAGAGAATGCCTTCTACAAGTATTATTTACCGGTAGACAACACAGTTCAAGAAATCTTATAAAAAACAAAAAGCCCGGGAAACGGGCTTATTTCGTGGTGTGGAGTACGCACATGTATCGTTTTAAGGGTC
>Ga0310695_10000207_pt1 | contig 156313 bp, 171 predicted proteins | sample RumenRJG_04DNA_FD_203882 | JGI IMG/M metagenome (GOLD analysis project Ga0310695, IMG submission 203882) | Bovine rumen microbial communities from Lethbridge, Alberta, Canada - RJG_04 (v2) (version 2) | ecosystem: Host-associated > Mammals > Digestive system > Stomach > Rumen | place: Canada...
GAAACAATGGTCTAATCAAGCTGACCGGGCTCCCTTTTCCATGCTATAGTAATAGATAGGGTGACTAACATGGCAGATGTCCACAGCAAAGATGTAAGAAGCTATAATATGTCGCGTATCAAAGGCAAAGACACAACGCCCGAAGTTATGGTGCGCAGATATCTGTTTTCCCGGGGACTCCGTTTCAGGAAAAATGACAAAAGATATCCCGGGCATCCGGACATTGTTCTCCCTAAATACAAAACCGTTATTTTTGTGCACGGGTGTTTCTGGCATCTTCATGAAGGATGCAGATATGCTGTTATGCCCACATCCAACGTAGATTTCTGGAAGAAAAAGCTTTATGGCAATAAGGCCAGAGATACCAGAAATCAGGATATCCTTTCAGCTATGGGTTGGAATGTGATAACGGTCTGGGAATGCGAGCTAAGAAAAGACAAACGTGATGAAACTCTCGACAAACTATACTTTCAAATAACAAATAACAGTGACGCCCTCTGAAAGATTTGAATCAATCAGAGGGCCGTTTCATATTGCAGTAATATTGTTCATCCAACATATCTTATCGCCACCTTGATCCGCGACTTGGTCCCGGCTGAAAGGGTATTCCCTGACTTTATATTATCGCTTCTGCCACTTGTGCAGTCGGCATACAGTCCGTTTCCTTCATAGAAGATGGTATGGTAGTAGCCGCTCTCGGAGTACAAAGCCGCTATGTCTCCCGGTCTCAGCATACTTAAAGGGATCGCAGCTCCGCCGTTTCGGATCACCTTGCATTTCACTCCAGTTTTTCCTGAAGCGATTCTGTCGGCTTCCGCGTCAGAGTTGCAACTGAGAAGCCTGTTCCATGTCCCGTCATCGATGACACCGCAGCTGCATCTGCTGTTGATTCCCGCGCCGTGTTTCCAGCAGGCGAACGCGAAGCCGATGCAGTTCCAACCACGGTATTCTCCTTTCGGATGCTTATTGCAGACAGGACATTCCTGTGTCTTACTGTCTCCGCTTTTCCAGTGCACATAATGATAACTGTCATCATTGGCTACCAGATTTGCCCAACCGATCGCTCTTTCGAAGATCGCTGACGAGGCATGAGCCGAAACGGATACAGACAGGCCATAGCCTGCTATCCGACGGTCGCCGACTCCGTATGAAGCCCGTTTGCATGCATTACTGTAATTGCCCTCGATAGTAGTGAGACTTTTTCCGTCGCAGGTCTCAACGATCCCGACATGGTCTATCACCCCGTCTCTCTCAAAGTCAAAAAAGATGATATCTCCGGGATGCGGCGTATAGCCTCCTCCTGCCCATCGGTGATGCGATTTGTACCAGCTGACTCCGGTATCGCAGCCTGCGAACTTCGGCATTATTCCGGCATCGATATAGCCGCACTGATCTGCGCACCAGCTGACAAAGCAGGCGCACCAGTGCACATGGGTCTTGAATCCGTACCATTTCCAGAACTTATCTCCGCCAACATTGCCAAGCTGTGCCCTGGCCACTTCAACTATCGCGGTATCGCCGGTCCCATCGATATAATATCCATCCTCGGTCATATTGGAAGCAGCTCCGAACAGCACCATGATCACGATGATGCCTACAGCAACAGCGCCGCTTATGGACAAGGTGCCGAATATTGCCTTTGTACCCCTGGCAACGCCTGCAAGTACTCCGCCTGTTCTGCGTGCTGTTTTATCCGGGCGGGAACCTTTGACGACCGCAAGTATTCGCTGTAAACCGCTACTTTTCGCATTCTGCTCTGTTATGCGTTTTACCGCATATTCCTTCCTTCGCCTTTGGATGAGTTCTTCACTTTTCAGCGGTTTCCGGCGGTTTCTGGCGACCCTGCTGGTTCTGTATCCGGCAAGCTCTTTGCTCCTGATTGCCGAGGCTCTTTTCACACGACCGGTCACCCTGTCTTCCTCAGCATTTCGCAGGACTTCCTGATCTGCCATTTTCGCCCTGCTCTGCCGGTTGCGGATGGTCTTGATCCCCTGCTCCCGGAATGCCCTCTGTACCTGCTCCGCATTATCCGATGATGCATTGGCGGTTTTTGGTGATTTATGGCTGCCGGGGATAATGACTGCATCTGCATCATCAGGCAGCGAATCAGGCAGCGGTTCGGATCTGTATCCTGCCTTCTCTCTTGACTGGAGCATCATCTCCACTCCTGCCTTTGCAGCATATGCCGCACTGCCGCCCGCATAGTGTTCTGCAGTGTCCTGTGCATATGAACCCGAAGACTCACTGTCAGCTTTTCTTCCAATATCTGCAGCCCTGTTCCTTATCGTCTCTTCCTTCAGGTGATGCATGGAGCTTGCTGCCCTGTCCAGAGTCTTTATCGTGCCCCTGGTAACATCTCTTGTTTTTATGTCTGCCACTCCGGCTCCTCCTTGTATTATTATCTTCGAGCATTAACGTATTAATTTGCGCTTAGTGCTACACTGTTAGGGACACTGTGGATTGGTTCCCTCCTCCTTGTATTATTATCTTCGAGCATTAACGTATTAATTTGCGCTTAGTGCTACACTGTTAGGGACACTGTGGATTGGTTCCCTCCTCCTACCACTTGATGGTTCCCGAAAGGCTCCAACCATAGCTCTCTGTATAGTTGTTGATCAGTTAGATACCGCATGACGGTTTATGTAGAACAAGGTTACACTATCAGTGGGTACGTGGTCCTAAACAGTGTTAAATACATAATGCAAGGAGATTTTTTATGATCTATGTTGGTATCGATGTCGCCAAAGACAAGCATGACTGCTATGTCAGCGACTCTGATGGTGTAGAGCTTTATGCCCCATTCATCATCCAGAACACCAGAGAGGGATTTGAGGATCTTTTCGAGAAAGTACGAGCTGTGGCTCCAGATTTGTCCAAAGTAAAAATAGGGCTGGAAGCCACCGGACATTACGGCTACAACATACTTGGTTACTTGCTCGAAAAGGAATTCCGCATATTCCTCATCAATCCGCTTCACACGAATCTGTTCCGAAAAAGTCTAAGCCTTAGACAGACCAAAACGGACAAGGTCGATGCTCGTACCATTTGTATGATGCTTCATTCCGGTATGGCTCTTACGCCCTACTCGAAAACATCATACCATATGGAGGAGCTCAAATCATTAACCAGATACCGTTTTGACAAGGTCCATGAAAGGGGTAAGTTGAAACAGTCGGTTTCCCGTCTTGTTACTATCTTGTTCCCTGAGTTGGAAAAGCTCGTCCCGAGCCTTCATATGAAGTCTGTATACGCTCTCCTGTATGAGTTTCCTGGAGCTGAGCAGGTTGCAGCCTGTCATATGACCCATCTTAAGAAGCTGCTTTATGATGCCTCCGGCGGTCGTTATGGCAAGGATGTTGCTGAAACGATCCGTAACGCTGCTCGCAGTTCTATCGGTTCTCATATACCTGCAAAGTCGCTTGAGCTCAAACATACTATTGACCTTATCCGAAAGATTGATGATGAGATCAACGAAACTGAGAGCGCCATCAAAGTCATCATGGATGACATTGGTTCTCCAATACTCACTATCCCAGGCATAAGCTACCGAATGGGTGCGATGATCATTGCTGAGCTTGGCGACATAAGCAGATTCAACTCACCTGACAAGATACTAGCCTATGCCGGTATGTCACCATCGACATACCAATCGGGGCAGCTTACCTCGTCATACGCGCATATGGAGAAGCGAGGATCCCGCTACTTGCGTTATGCATTATTCAATGCAACGAAGTTTGTCTGCATATGGGATGAGTCATTTGCGAAATACCTCGCAAAAAAGCAATCCGAAGGCAAGCATTACAACGTCGCAGTTTCACATGCTGCGAAGAAGCTCGTCAGACTCATGTTTCACCTAATAAATACAGGCGAAGCATACATTCCAGCCGCTTAGCTTTTTCTAATATCTCCTGCAGCATCCATATGGATGCTCTTTTGTCATGCAGTTTTCAAAGTGCTGATCTGATCTTTTCCGCTTATTCGACTAACCTTACAGCAGCGGCGGGTGCCAGCGCATTTACCCTTGACTTTTAATAGTTAGTCTTTCTTTTGTTTCTCTGCGGCAATTTCTGAGATGCTCTACGCCTCCATACCCCTCTGGTGTCAGACAATATCTGCCCCTCTAACAATATCGCCTACATCTAGCCACTTTATTGTATACTCTATTCAGTCCAAAAAACGGTACTCTCTCAGCACGAAAGAGACCATTTCCCTATATGATCAGTTCCCTAAGCGTTTCATATGATAACGTCTCAAGATGCGCCAGATCGTTCCTTGCGTGCGCGAACCGCTTGAGCTCCATATACTCCTCGGTCGGGATCTGCACCATCCCACTCGCTGCCATGAACAGCAGTGCACCGAGTTCCACATCGCCCGCCTTCTCGAAATCGTCCCCTACAGGGTTGGATAACGGAAGATGCGGCTCTATATCCTTCGCGTGTCTTTCAACGAAATCACACCTGTATCTTTCAAGATATGGGAATATGCACTTAAGCTGCGCCTCCCAGATGAGGCTCCGGACAGTCTCCTGCCTTTCTGATCCGAAATACCGTGCTGCGAACAACGCAGGATCTGAAAGGAATTCCCTGTAGACATATATGGCCTTTTCGGCTTCTTCAGCATTCCCGCCCGAGACTGATGCAGCGAGCTCGGCAAGATATGTCTTGATGACCTCCGGCTCCTTCACATCAGATGCCTTGATCGCACAGTACGCGTAGGTATCAAAATGCGTCGTGTAATCTGCGTAGTCTATGGCCTTCATCCCCTTGAGGGCCTTCGGCCTTTTGCTGCGGCTGAGAAGTATGAATACCGCAGGAGTCATGCCTGTTTTCACAGCCTTTGTATATGATGAGATGAAATCTATCCATTCGGTTATCTCGGATGCATCGCCCGGATCTACTATGTAGCACGCTCCGTGAAGGGTCGCACTTTTGGTCGATGCGAGGAAATCAGCTGCAGTGAAGTTTGGCTTTGGCCTGAACGACGCCCTGACCTCAGGCTTGCAGCATTTGTTCAGAAAGTACTGTGCCGGAGAACCGGTTATGCCTTGAAGAAGCGACACCTGATGCCCCGAGAATCCCGCCTGGAGCTGTTCTGTCAGCCCGACAAAGAACTCGTCCTCAAACGGCAATTCGCCCGGCACAGAGAGAATAACGCTCTTCTGTGCCAGTGCCGATTGAGTAGTCGCCTCAATGAATCTGTTTGGTCCGGATACTTCCGTCCACCACGAATTACCTGCCATGATATATCCACCCCCTACTCTGCATAGCTGAGAAGCCTGTCATCGACTTCCTCAGCATTTCCGAGCATTGAGCTGAAGTTATATCTTGCGAAAAGGTACTTATGTCCCGCCTCTTTGACTACGTTCAGTTCACGGAGCTCTGTCATCAGAGCCTGCACCTGATCGACGTCCATATCTGCGATACGGCCTATCTCAAGTTCCTTTGCGACATCAAGGATCTCCGCTGCAGTGTAGCCGTCCTCGCTGTCATAGTTTCTATAAAGGTATGCCAGGATGAGGGCAAGGATGTAATAGTAGTCATCATCCCCGAGCGTGAGCGTGATCATGAATTTCTCTCTGATCTGCGCTCTGAAATCCGACTCGGCAAGGACCTTCTTGATGAGCTCTTCGGATACGACGTATGGAGGTGTCTCCGCCTCGTTATATCCTCCGTAGTTCTTACGCAGGGCCGTGATGAGCTTGCTGCAGTAAAGCTGTATGAGCCCCGGGAAGTAGTTGGTCGTCGCAAGGATCATCGGTACGAGGTCCATATTCTCCTCCGGGAACCTGAATCCGAGGTAGTAAAGCGGCTGCTCGAGAAGCATCCTTCCCTCGACCGTAGTGAACGGTTTTATCGTGAGACTCTCAAGGTGCGGGAGAACGCTGTTTCCACTCGTTGCAGCCTTTGTGAATCTGACTACGTTCCTGAGTCCCGCTACCACGAACTTGAATCTGCCCGGCTCCACGTTCTGCTGAATATCCTTGAGTGCGTTGAACGGGCTGTAGCCTATCTCTTCGCAGCTTGCAAGGAACGCGTCCGCCTCATCGAACATGAGGAGGAGGTAGTGGATCTTATGTGATCCGTTCAGGGCCTTTCTGATAGCTCTGGCGATCTCATCCCAGCTTGACTCATCTTCTATAGGCTCGTTTATGATGCCCTCATCGAGAAGAGCCTGTGAGATCTTGACTGCCGTCTTCTCGTAGTCAAGGTCCTTGATATCGATGAGAACCGCTCTGTCACCTTCCGGGTCCCTGTCTATGTCCGCCTTTGCCTTTCTGAGAAGAGCCGACTTACCGAGCTGCCTTCCGCCGTATACGATATTGACGCCCGCAGGGTCTTTGATCTTCTCAAGCTCGGCCTTTCTTCCGATGAACATTTCTGGCGGCATGACCGTTGCCGAGTCACTGATGTAAGGCTGGAAAAAGCTGTACGGCATCGCAGTCTCCATGAGCATGCGGACAGTCGCATCCTCGGAGTAGCTGTGGATCAGATACATATACAGGACTCTGTCTATGACCATGAAGATGTTCGACAGGCCTTCTTCCTTTATCTTTCTTGCAAGACGTCTTCTCTCGCTCTCGGTCATTGAATAATCGAGGAATGCTATGGTATGCTTCCCTCTTGCAAGCTCTCTCTGCTTTGCAAGAAGCGCATCAGCGCTGTATGAACCCGACAGCCAGATGACTCTGAATCCGTCTCTTGCTGCTCTTGAGCCGAAACCGTAGATCGGATGTCCGTATGACATCTCGTCTTCGTGCAAAGGTTTTCTGACCTTTACGGAGTATACGCTGTTTGCGATGTCTGTGGCAGCCACTTTGTCCGCATCGATACCGAGCGTTGTGAGGATCGTCTTAAGTGCCTCAGTAGTGACAGCTCTGCCCGGGTTAGGCCAGCTGTTTTTGAGGTTCATCGCGCCCTTCTGCTCCTTGTTTGTAAGGCCTCTAAGATCATTGGTCTTTACAAGATTTGAAAGGGCCTGCCCGCTCTTGCCTGCAAGCTTATAGTAGTAGTCATAGCTTCTGTGGAAGTCTGCAAGGTAGTCTTCCTCGAAAAGGTCCACATCGGACGGGATATCTCCTGCGAGAAGGTGATTTATCATGTCCTCCGACACAAGGAAGTTCTGTCTTTCAATCATCGCTCTGATCTTGTCGACATACTCTGCGTGATCTCTTTCGAGCTCAGGATTCGCAGCAAGAAGCGACGTAAGCTCTGCATTCATCGAAGCGCCTCTCCCCTCAGCATCTGTCCTGATCTGGGCTCTCATCTCCTCGAGAAGGTCTTTGTAGAAGCCGTAGTTATGTGTATCCACCGCCCATTCGTACCACTTGTCTGCAAGCCTCAGAAGGTTGTCCTTTCGGTCTGTGCTCTCGTCAGCGTCGAGCTGTCCGTAGCTCTGTGCGAGTTCGAGGTCACTGACAAAGTCACTGTGGACGAACTCGATCTGTCCTTCGGCGTATTTTTCAGCTTCCTCCAGTGTTTCCGCGATCTCCGGTGCTTCTCCTGTAATAAGAGCGATATGCTCTGCTATGAGTCTTGACGTGCCGAAATTATCGTGGCAGTAGTCCTCGAGGTTCTCCTCCAGGGAAGCCGGTCCTGCTTCAGCGTGCTTCTCGATGAGGCGCGTCATGCGCATCTCATCGACAGACGGTACATTACAGTCAAAGTCCGGAAGACCGTCTTCGCCGAGCATCACATAGTTGTGCTCAAGGAAGCCGAGGTAGAAGTCTCTCTGCTCATCCATGCTGTATGAGCCGTCTACCTTCGCTCTTATCTCCATGACAGTCCTGATCATGACCTGTGCTCCTGCCTTAACGAACGGATCTGCATCCTTAAGCCTCTTTCCCAGAGTCCTGGCAGCCTCATCACACAGAGAGAGGACCTTGGACTTTATAGACTCATATGCGTCATATCCTTTATCCTTCCCGTTTCCGAGTGCTTCGTGGATCTCGACCCATGAGGCTATTACGGAAGCAGACTTGAGGATATGCTGGCGGAAGTTATTACGCATTCCACCCATAAGGTTTGTGGACTTCATTACAAGGGCGACCTTGTCCGAGATATCTACAGAGTTCCATTCGCGGTCCATCAGTTCATCGATCTTACGCAGGTCTATATTCTCTGCCGAGACCGGCATTCCTTCCTTTATGAATGTCTCCTCTACAAAGGCTTTTGCCATTTCTGCGAATTCAGAAGCATCTTCTGCGACCGCTTTGGTATATGTGCCGAAATCCCCATCTCTTGAGAATACGGTCCTCCAGGTCTGCTCATATCTGCGGTTTATGACCTTTGTCTTCATCATGCGCTGCTTTATGAAATCGTTCTCATAGTACGAAGCAGCTTCAGCCTTGAGACGTGCAAGCTCCTTTTCAAGCGCCACTCTGTCGTGGCTCCTGTAATCCGCATATCTGTCAGCAGAACAGCCCGTCTTCGTCTTGAACTCCCTGAGTGTGTAGATAAGGTCATTGAGAGCCTTGTTGTCCTCAAGAGCAGGGCTTCCGTTGATAGAGTCGTGGATAGCCTGCAGATTATAGTCATAGCGCGCCTGCCCTGCGAAGAAGAGCCTCAGCACAGCAGATGTCTGATAATAATAGTCCGCCTGGCTCGGGAAATCCGTGTATATGCCGAACAGATTGTCCGAGGTGTAGATGCAGTGAGCCGCAGGATCGTTTACCGCGTATGCGAGCCTTCCCTTGAGGGCTTCCGCCTTCGGGTTCTCAAGCGCGGCAGCAGCAGCATAGGCTGTTGCGCAGTATAGGTTACCGCCATTTATGAAGTCGGCAGTCTTTCTTTCTATTTGTCTCAGAGCCTCGTCTTCAGCTACAGACTTCTTTGCCTTTGGCACTGCCGGCTTTTCCTCTTTAATATCGGCCGGAGCTGCCTCTACCTTTTCTGACTTTCCTTTAGGCGTTTCTTCCTTTGTTTCAGTCGCAGATTCATCTGTATCCTTCCCCTTGTTCGCCGGCTTAGCATCTATTTCCGGCTCCGGTGCAGACACCTCTACCGCCTCTGCGAATGTCTCACCTGCTCGAACTATGTCTCCGGGCTCTATTCCCTCAGGAGGAGCTTCTAAAGTGACGAAGTACATATCCGTATCCGGCCCTATATTGTCTTTCGCGACCTTCTTCAGCAGGTCCCCAAGCGCCTTCGCACTTTCAAGAGTCAGCCCGTAAACGTATACTGTTTCAAGTGTTATATCTTCAAGCAGTTCAAGCAGTCTGTCTATATAATCCCTAAGTTCGTCTGCATCATTCGGGACAGCGTTGGTAATCAGGGTATCATAATCACCGATGCCGTCAGACAAAAGCGTGAGCTGATAGTTCGGTGCTGCAGTACAGTCTATACTTGCGACTGCATCGTCAACAAGTTCCCACGCATTGGCTCTGAATAACATAGAAAGGAACTCAGGGCCCTCATTCATAGACATGATGATCGCTCTGCAGCGCGGGTTATACGGGATCCCGATAAAATCGCATGCGGTCTTGCTCTTTAATATCTCCGCGCCCTTCTTTGTAAGGCCGCAGATCGGCGGATATCCTTCTGCTTCGAATGTGCGGATATATCCCTTCCTCAGAAGGAAATCCTGGCATTCGTTCAGATTGAATTCTTCATTACCGATAGTCACCACGAGCGGCTCCTCTTCTGTGCCCAAAGGCATCGCAAATATGTGGCAAAGACGAGACATGAACCAGCGGCAGCCTGTCGAGAGGTAGCGGCTTCTGAGGCTCTCCTTGAATTTCTTGATGCTGAAAGCCTTGTTTGCCTGAGATTCATTCTCACGCATCACTACAGGGAACTCCACTTCATCGCTCAATCTGTGCGCTATATCTTCCGGGATGTCTGTGTGCTGCGATTTGTCTTCGCTTTCTCCGGTCAGTCCAGAGACGGTTTCTCTTTCCGTTTCAGCGGAAAGCTCCTCTTCTTCGGCGACATCATCCGAAACCTCTGGGAGAGCAATATCTTCCCCTGCTGTTTCAAGGGTCTGTTCAGACGATACGAATGGCTTATCCTCGACAGTATAGGCACCACTGAATGCAAGTCCAAGAAGCTTCTGGTCAAAAGTCCCCACAAGGCTGGACATACAGCTGACCTTTTCACCGTTGTCTGTCTCCGGGTCAAGGAGTTTCCTGAGCGTTACATAATTGCCCATTTCGTGCTGGCACTCCTCTGCTGACATATTCTCAAGGTCCATAGCCATAAGGGCTGCTTTGATCCTGCCAAACAGCACAGCGATATTCTCGTCGTGGATGCGAAGCCTCAAAAGGAAGTCCTTTGCTTCAATGTATACTGATTTGTCAAGCAGCGTTCTCAGCTCGTCAATTTCTTTTTCAAAGTCTTTGAAGGTTATCGGGATCTTCTCAAAGTCAAGCGCCCTCACGAGTTTATCTGTCGCAAGGCTGAGTGCCTTAATCTCGCTAAGCAGTCCCCTCAGTGTGTCTATGTGATCGACTCCAAGAACCCCATCATCAAGAAGCCAGTCAACGGCATCGTCCATCTCATCCCGCAGCGCGTTCGTCTGCTCATGCAGCTTATCGACCTTTTCCTCAAGCTGCTTAAGAAGCTCGTTCTTTGATACTTCGCTCATGTATTATCTCCTTAATATATGGTAGTTAATTGCGTCTGTTCTCTATGTAAATTATAAAAAAACGGATGTTCCTAAAGCAATAAGTTGGCGTCTCCATCTTATTTTCCTGCTCACTCTTTGCAGTCTTTTGACAAAAAAATAAAGGGCAGTTGTTGCCCTTAACCTTATTATACATCCTCTTCCGAAGCCAGTTCTTCCCTCTTAATCCGAATGAGTTCATTTACTGACCCCAGGAGGGCTCTCGAGCTGTTTCTGTCAAGATCGAATCCAAGATTAAGCAGCTCGCACAACGCATCATACCATACGATCTTTTTCTTACATGATTCATCCAAGAAGTCTCTTGGATCCTCTATTATTCCCATGAGAACATCTATACTCAGCCCCATCTCTGCAAATTTGCACAAATCATGGACCGTAATATGCTCCCCTTTTTCCATTCGTCCAACCTTCGTTCGTTCAAACCCGAGCTCATCTGCAAATTCTTCCTGAGTATAGCCAAGTGCCTCTCTAAAACGACGAATCCCTTGGCCCAGCCTTATAATTTCGTCTGACATGTACAAGCCCTCCTTTATGGAAACATAGTATCATTATTATTCCCTGCATGACACAGCAACTTCCCCACATAAAATGTGCTCAATAAGCACACGCATTGTATGGTTACTGCACCTTTGCCCACTCTCTCAGATATTTAAATGGATACGGGAATTTAGAATAGTGTTGTCGAAGTTCAATTAATTGTCTTTCCAAAAGATTTGCACTCATATCACGAGCCTTTCACTTGCTAATTAATCAAATCACATTACCCAAACGCAGCAGTACCATATCACAAGAACCGCCTGTACAATTATGATAACGGGGATACCCACATAGAACTTAGGCTTCTTCGTCTTATGCCTGAATATATGCATTCCTATATAAGCACCTACGCTGCCACCGAGCACGGCAGTACCAAGAAGCACCGACTCCGATATCCGCCACATCCTTCTTTTGGCGAAGTTCTTATCAAGCCCAAACAGAAGGAAGGCCGAGATATTCATTATAAGAATGCCTATTGCAAGTTGATTATTTATCATAAATAATTCCTTTATCCTTCAATCTCTTTAAGGCATATTCCAATGCTAACATCCTGTATTTTGCGATCGTTGATGACGTCAGCCCGACCTCATAAGAATGCATTCCCAAAACAAGGTTCTGATACAGTGCCGTTGCGATCCTTTCCTGATCCGACTGCTTATGTGCAGTTCTTGCCGAATATCGGATAGCGCCTGCAAGCGCCTCTATGCGTACTCTGCACCGCTCAGCAGCCTTTCTTGCTATTCGCTGCGCAGCTGCGATCTCCGGTACGGTCACAGAAGCATTCTCCACATCGAGGCCGGCAAAGTCTTCTGCTGCATGCACTACTATGCGGTACTGTTCAAGACTCTTGAACTCAGAGAGCAGGTATTTCTTTTCTTTGCGTGATATCGCCATGTAAAACTCCCTTTACGCTGTCATTTGCTTTTCTTTGGAAACGTCATCTTGATTTGGCCATCCTTGTACTGAAGCATCGCAGAAAACTTCCGCCTCTTCTTCTGTGACCACAAGTCATCCACGGTTATCTTGTCGTGTCCGCGTTTGCCGTTAAGGAGCGTATCCCGCTCCTCTTCGGTAAACGTATGCCCGAGGAAGCTTTCCGGAAACTCCCTTTCATCCATTTTGAAGCCCCAGAATTTCTTCCCTTTATATGCCTGTTCGGCAAGTCTTCCGGTTATCTCTACATCTCTCTTCGTCTTCGAAGATTTCATCGTGAAAGTTATAGGATCGCCCGCAAGAAGCGTCGCAATCTCCAGTTCGGTGAACGTATGCGAGCCCCATGTCTTGCTGAAGCTGATCTCCTTTCCTGTAGGAGCATAGACCTGCGCTTCGGTCTTCTCTTTCTTCACATATTCGCCTTCACCGCCAGACGAAGCAGAGTCGCGCTTCACACTGCGGTCTTCTCTGATGACCCTCTTTATTTCTTCTCTGTTGGCGTTCAGGACTTCCATTATCCCTATCTCGCCCCTGCCGACAGCCTTGAGCTTTCTGCCCATATCTGCAGTCATTTGTGCTGAGAAGTCTATTCCGAGGCCCTTGCAGCTCTCCACAAGAAATCTGCCTCTTGGTTCTATGTGATACGCCTTCTTCTTAAGGCTTATGTAGCCCTTTTCAGTGGCCTTGGATAAGATCCCGGCTCTTGTGGCCTCCGTACCGATCTCCAATCCGGCTAGTATGTTTTTGTAGTCTTCCTCGTCAGTAGAGTCTTCCTTTCTGAACGGATTCTGCATCCATTTCCCGAGAGCCTCTACGGAATAGTGAGCCGGAGGTTTTGTTTCAGCGGACACCGCCTTGAAATCAGTCTCGACTTTGTCCCCTATATTCACAGGCGGGAGTACTCTCCTCTCGTCCTGATCATTGTCGGCATCTTCTTTGTCATTCTTCTTCTTGGCGGGAGGCTCAAATCTCTGCCAACCCTGCTGGAACATCACTTCGCCGCTGACCTTGAACTGCTCAAGCGGATTGTCTATGACCACTGTCGTTTTGTCGTAAAGGCAAGGCTCCTTGCAGAACACGGCCATAAAGCGGTAGAGAATAGTGAGATAGCAGTTCTTTTCCGCATCGGAAAGCCCTGACGGCCTTTTTCCGGTAACAGTGATAGCCGAATGCCCATCGATCTTGCTGTCATCGAAGATGGCCTTGCTGTCCCTGAACGCCAGATGACCATCCCTGTTTATCTTGTTTATTACGTCTTTTATGTTCCCCTTCTCGTCCTCAGCTATGAACTCCGTGTTGGTGCGGGGATATGATGTAAGGCCTTTTTCATACAGGCTCTGAGCAAGCTCAAGTGTCTGCTCGGGCTTGTAGCTAAATTTCTTCGACAGCGCCGCCTGAAGGGATGTCTGTGAGAACAGTTTCGGAGGCTTCTTGGTGATCCGCTTCTTCTGTATATCCGATACCACAGAAGCTCCCGTTTGCAGCTTACGAGCATAGGCTTCCGCTTCAGCAAACTTGTCCCCGGGAAATTTCAGCTTGGATGTGAGCTTGAAACCACCTTCCACATCTGAAACGACTTTGTAGTATTCCTCAGGTACGAACCTTTCTATGGAGACATCCCTGTTATATATCTCCGTGACTATAGCGCCTATGACTCTTCCAACATTGAGAGCCGGTCTTGCGTTTGTCTTAAGTGTCGCGTACTGACTGAGATTTATACCGAAATCCCAGTCAAAGCACATACGTGTCATGCCCTCGTTGAAAACATCCTTGTATTCCGAATTTGGCTTCGCGGTCCTGAAGGCATCAAGGATCGCTTCGTCTGTAAGCGCCTTGAGTTGCGGTCTTATGACCGGCTTTTTATTGCCTAGATTGCGAAGCACAAGGTCAACGAGGATCTGTCCCTCACGATCAGGGTCTCCACAGTGGATTACAGCCTCTATGTCGCTGCGCTTAAGGAGATTTCCGATAGTACGGTATCTCTTCTTCGCGTCACTCCGGATGTTATATTCATACTTCTTCGGGAAAAACGGCAGATTCGCAAGGTTCCACCCCCCAAGAGATTCTCTGCCGGGATATTCTTCCGGCATTTTAAGCTCCAGAAGATGCCCGAACTGGGCTGTCGCCACATAGCTCGGGCTCTCATAAAACTCTTTATCTTCTGATGCACTGAACCTTTCGCCCGTTGTTTCAAGAGCGTGGATTACGGTCCTCATCAGACTTGGTTTTTCAGCAACAATCAGTTTTTTCACCATTATTCTTCCTTGTGCCACCTTTTCCTAAGGATAAAGCTGGGAAAGGCCTTCCGCATCTTCAGTGCTCTTGCTGAAGCCCTTAATCTCTGCAAATTCGATCATCCATCTCCCCAACATGATCTCTGCTATCTGAGTGTTTTATTCATCCGCGACACGGGAGCTTCACTTTGCCTTTCCGTATAATGGATAGCCGAAGCGCGCGTTGTGTGACAACCCTGGTAGTTTTCATCAAAAGCCTTACACATTCTGAGGTTCCTGCATAGAAGCATGCTCTTCTACAACTGTGTTCACGGCTTCTATATACTGTCTGAAAGCATCCGGCATACAGTAGGGAAATTCTCCCAGTTCGTACAGGCAGTCATGTACTTCTTTAAGGAAACCGTCCGTGAAGTTGATTGGCGCGTTGAAGATGGATAGTATCTCCTTGTCTGAAAGCTTAAACGTGAGATCGGAAACTCTTTTCCATGCCTGTTCTTCTAGCTTTTCCATAGCCGTTGTCGCTCTTTCGATACAGATCTGCGCATGTGCGATATCCTTATTCTTTCCTCCAAGCAGCCATTCTTCGAAATCATAATTTTCTACAGCCTCGTCAAGCTCACCAATGCTTTCGGAAAGCGACCAGCGGATCCTCGCAAAGTCCATGAAGGCTGAAACGGAAGGGTACAGTTCACTCTCCATAACATTTTTTGAATATTCTGAGGCAAAAGCTCTCAATTCGTTTTCATTGCGTTCGGTCATCATATTTCCTCCTTTTGATATAATAATCATCTATATGTCTGCATTCCTCATTCTGAAATCAATCGTTTCTTCCCAAAAGCAACTCATCGCCTCGAGTAACCAATCAGTCTACCCACATTCTCTTGATTATATCCATGGGCTTTTCTTTCAGAGTGGAGTCCTTTTGCGATTCTGTTAAAAAATGTTCGGCGTCTGTCATCATTGCATCTACCCCCGTACTCAGGCACGGCCTTAAGTAGAGATTTTGTTGACCATATATGCCATGTCAGGATCGCAGCTGTGCTTCGGGATATTTCTCAAGTACCGCTCTCACGGAATCACAAAAGAAAAGGTTTGCTTCTTCCATAGGACATGAGCCGTACAGCTTGCCCGAGTCTATTATGTATTCCTCAAGCATTTCAAAGAATCTGTCATCGTCCGGCACGACCCCGCCCCACAGTGTCTGCTGTGCATTTTCAGGGAATCGCAGTATTATTTTACGGATCCTCTCAAGTGCCTTTTCTGTCCCTGTTACCAAAAGGACAGATGCCCGTCCGAAACACTCGCCCAGCTCGGCGATTTCACTGCAGCCTTCACCGACTAGCCACTCTGGATAATCATAATGCTCTATGGCATCTTCAAGATCACCTGAAAGTCTTGCCGTCGCCATAGATATCCTTAGAAAATCAATATACACAGAGATCTGAACGAAGAGACCCCTTTCAAGCACCCCTTTTGTATATCTTCCTGCATTCTCTATCAGTTCTTTGCACGCTCCTAAATTGCTCGTTTCTGCCATCGTAAGCATCCTTTCTCTTAATCATTGAAAATTCCCTGCCACCCCCGCTCACGGGAGAGAAGCTCCTCGCAGTCCGCCTTTCGGAGGATCGCAACCAGCTCCGACCTGCTGACACGAAGACTCGCATTGTTTACATCGCTCGGACCGCCCCAGATTTCATTGAGCAGCTCCTCATTGGACACCCAACGACCACGGTTCTGCACCAGATAGTTGAACATCTTCCTGGTCTTGGTCCTCTTGAACGCCACGATCTCTCCGTCAAGTAGAAGCCGTCCCTTGTTGTCATATGAAAATCTCCGGTTCAGCTGAAGGTCCTTTATCTCGGTAAGATTCCTCTGTAAAGAAGTACTTCCGGCATTGAGCATATGTGCCCGAAGCATAAAATAAAGCATTTCAGTCATGCCGCGCCTTCTTGCCGTTTTGTGTCCACAAGGAATTGCACATATGAGATTATATTCCCCATCCGGGTCAAATTCGGCAGGCTGAGAACACGCCACGGAAAGAGAGACTCCATCTGGAACAGCAACATAGATGCCGACATCTTCACCGACAATATACCTTGACTCGGGATTCAGCGAAAGAATGTGTTTCTGCAGCTTTCTGCTCCCGGTCTTCAGAATACCATTCACGTTATCTAACTTTTCATCATCCAGGATCTGGGCGTAGACCTCCGCAGTCGTCACAAGGTAGTTTATCTCTCCGATAAAATTCAGGCTTTCATCAGAATAAAGATCGTCATAGCCCGTTCTTATCATATAGCAGGTAAACACTCCCTTCTCTATGCCGGATACATCCTCAGAACCTGACGGGGAAAAAGTCATATAGTCCACAAGAAAGGATTTCCTTCTACCCATCCCTATAACTACATCAGAAGCCGCACAAACATTTGGCCGACTCGCCCTCTTCTCGAGAAGCGCGATAAGCTTTTCCTTCTTCCGCCGTTGTAAATCGTTTCTCCCTTTCCTCTTACTCATAGCATCTCATTTCCGCAGCGCGAATGCCGCTGCTCCGCGTTTTTCTCTACATACACCTCAAGCCAGCGCTGTTTGGCAGCCGGCTTTGAAGTACTAATTATCATCTAATCTGCTGCAGCATCACCGCAAATCATGTCCCAAAGAATATTGGCGATGTGATCCGTCTCGTCACTTCCCTCCCTCAGATGAAGCAGATATTCATTTATTGCGTCGTTGATGTAGAAGAGCGAGTCATGAGGGGCTTCACCTGCGGACTCAGCTTTTTCTGAAGCGATGCATGCGAGCTTCATAACAGCTTCCGGACCATCCGCATATACGTCCTGCGCTACCGCCACAGCGGCATCCAGAAGTCTGCGGTCTCCCTTCTTATACCCCTCGATCGCAGAGAAAAATGTGTCCGGGCTGGTTTCGCTGAACTCATCCAAAAATGACTCGATAACATCAAGCGGCAGAAGATCGTATCTTGCCCCAATAGCCATAGATGCCCCGGCAGTCTTTTTAACCGCCTTTTTCTTCGCAGGCTTCTTCGCAGGCTTCTTTTCTTCAACAGCGGACTCTTCTTCCTCAGAAACGGTCTCTTCCTTCTGTTCCAGCTCTTCTTCAACCGGCTCGAGGGCAAATACGTCCGTTTCCTCAGACGGTTCTTCTTCCGGTCCTTCTTCTGGAACGCGTGAAATAAGCTCCTCAACAAGCTCTACGTTTACGATTGCTCTTGCAACACTTGGGTGCTTCGCATATACGAAGATCTCCGGGTGCGCCTCAAGATATGCACGAACCACATTTCCCTCGTACAGATCCATCTTGTAGCCGTTGAGTCCGCCTTCGCTGAGAAGCGCGTTGACGTCTTTATCACTGACAAGCTTCAGCCCGTTTGCCGGCGGGACCTCAGTAAGAGATTTTTCGAAGGTTTTATTAACATCCCCTTCAGGGTCAAAGATGTCGGCTTTGAGATCCCCTGCTATATCGAAGATGACTACATTGCCTTCAGCTTCGACGGACGCGATAACAGTTCCTGGTTCAAACCAGTGCGCGTATATCCTGCCGCTGCTAAGCACCGAAGTAAAGTTCGGGTGAAGGATCTGATAGTTATAACCTGTTTCTTTGGTTGTCTCCTCAAGTGTTTTCTTGAAGCTTGTTACTGCACTTTCTGCCATGTCTCGTTTCCTTTCTGCTGTTTGCACATCACTTACCAGTTCGGGCTTTCCCCGATGTCGTCCAGCGCTTCCCTGAGGTCGTCCATCGAAGTGCGTCCGAAATTACGTATCTCTATTAGGTCATCCGCACTCACATTGAGCACGTCACCGACCGTGTAGATCCCGTTCCTAAGAAGTCCGTATCTCGTCCTGTTGGCAAGGCCGAGCATATCCACTGGCCAGAGCAACCTGTCATCGCCCTCTGTCCTACATGGCTTTCTAACGCAGAATATCTGCTCTCGCGCCATGCTGTCGTCTAAATCCTGATCTGGAGTAACGGGCTGAAGGCCGTATACTGCGATCATCTTTCTCCAGAACCCCACAGCAGGTCTGTTCTTAGGGAGAACGGTCGCATATAGCGGAGCATCGGTCATATCAAGGAACTCGCCGAACATGTACGTTCCAATGCCCCTTCTTCTGACGTCTTTATCCACACAGAACGACTGAAGATGAATTCTCGGCCTGAGAAGGTCTCCTTTTCTCTCGGCAATGACGAAGCCCTTTTTCGCTTCATCATCCGAGTAGATATAGATACCTATCTCACCGGAGGCCGCTCTTTTTTTCATGACGAAGACCTTCATCTCGTCGGTTCTGCCGTACTGCGAAAGCTCACGCGCATACGGAAAATACCGCTCTGTATAGAATGGCTCTATTTCGTTGCGTCTAAGCTTTCTCAGCATCTTCAGCATCTCCTTATATATCTGAAATAATGTATATTCCCGTTAATAGCCGGCCACAGCCCCTACCTGGTGAGCCCGTAGCCGGCTCCGGCAGCACTTAGCAGCTTGCACGCTGCAGAACTTTGTGCCTCGGTTCTGCTGAGGGATCGAGTTTTGTAACATTAAGGTTTATGAGTTTTGTTGTATGTCAGCCAGAAGATAAAATTGCGATCTTTATGACTGCGATCCTTATGATTAATGATTGTCGGCTCGATCAAACCGGATGGTCGAGATGACAGGAGTTGAACCTATTCCCTTCTGGTCCCCGACCAGGAGCGCATCCGATGCGCCACATCTCGATGAGGGGCCGGCGGTTATATCGTTTCAGGCGATATGCCCTGTTTGCGCAGGGAGCCGCAGCCATAAGTCAGCTTTCCCGCCGGTGTGCGGACCGGGGAATCGAACCCCGCATCTGAAAGACGCCATATAGGTGATGACAACCATGCGTCCGCCATATCGCCCGCCGTCTTGCGCATGCGGCGGGCTTCTAAAGGCATGGACAGTCTGCGGATTCGAACCACAGGAGACGAGATCAGACAGAAGAGCCTCCGCACCAGCGACTGTCATATTTTGCGTCCCCCTTACCAAAGAGGACGCATATTCTATTCTTCAATTTTGATATCTACGAGATCGCAGCGTCCTTCCACGAGCAGAACGTACTTGCGCAAAGGAAGAGACATTTCTCTATCTGCTGCCTCTTTCCCTGTGATGAGCCAGTCAAGAGAGACCCCGAATATATCCGACATCTTGACAAGCTGTGAAAGATTAGGTTCACACCTCGCCGTAAATGTACCGAGATATGGATCCCTCACAGACACCGAGCAAGTCGCCTAGCTCACGTCTGCTCATCTTCTTTTTTCTGAGCATGCGCTTTATATTGTCACCAAGTGGCAGCATATCTGTTTCCTCCTGCTTATGCGGTCGCCCGAACAAGGATACCTGAAGACATATCCCCGTCCCTTGTCATCTTCCGCATCTTCTTTACATCTTTCGAATCCTTCTCTTTTGTAACAAGGTCGATGATGTATACCGACTTGTATCTGGACCCGATCCTGCGTATACGCCCCGAACGCTGATCTTTTAGAGCGTCCGTATCAGCCTGTTCATAGTTTATGAGAAACGGACATACCTGAAGGTTCAGTCCCTCAGCCATTGCATCTGTCCCGATCATGACATTTACGGATGGATCGCTTTTAAACGCATTTACATTCGCTGCGCGTTCCTCATCATCCTCTCTGCCCGTATATCTCACAACGGATATTTTGTTATGCTCCAGCCTGTCACAAAGCATCTTTGTAGATGTCTCCCAATGACAGAAGATGATAGCCTTTTCACCCGCGTTCACGATCTCACTGACAAGATCCATAAGAGCCTCTGTCTTTTCGGACATCCTGTAGCTCGAAGGAAGCATCTTGGCCAGCTGATAATTCACTGTACCCTTCTGCCAGTCTTTGTAACGGAAGATAGACGGGTCATCTGCAATGAACTGAAGCGGAGCGTTGTACGCATTGATCTTCTTAGCGATTTCAGCCTTCATAGCAAGCTTCTCATCATGAGGCATACCGCTGAGTTCGACCTTGTCAAGTTCCTCATTTATGCGGTCTATCCTTTGAGCAACGATCTCATGCATCCTTTTCTGCACGGAGTCCATCTCACAGGTTATGCATTTTAGCTTTCTCTTCGGTAGCTCAAGTGCCACATCCTCAGCACTGCGCATTATCAGAAAGCGCTGTATCTTCTCCTGAAGCTCATCGAGGTGCCAGACTCCGAACATCTGCCTTCCGAACTTGCCGTCGGCCATACGCATGTACCTGCCTTCGAACGAGTCATATGACCCGAAAAAGTTTGGTGAGACCATGCTCACTATGCCGTATATATCTTCCGGTCTTGACATGATTGGGGTTCCGGTAAGAAGGATCGTCCTCTTTCCGCTTACGGTCTCAGCGATGAGGTTGTTCATCTTGCCGTCCTTGCCTTTTATGCAGTGTGCCTCATCTATCACGCAGATGTCATAATTGACGGCATTGATCTCTTCCGAATCGTAAAGAAAGCTGTGATAGTTCGTTATGAGGATCCCCGTCTTGGAAGTCCTTATTCCCTCATACGCCTCATTACGCTTCTTCTTTGTGCTGCCCGTGACGAAGATAGGGACCTTCTGCCAGTCAGCTATGCGTCGTATCTCTTCCGCCCACTGTGTCTTGATGGACTTCTTGCAGATTATGAGTATCTTCCTTGCGCCCCTGTTTTCGACAAACCATTTCATCGCACCGATAGTCTGAAGGGTCTTACCAAGTCCGACCCCATCGCCGTTCAGGACGAAGCCTTCGTTATTCAACCTGTCAATCATGAACTTTATTCCCTCTCTCTGATAGTCATACGGCTTAAGAGCGAGAGAAGGGACATCCGGCTCAGGCCCGAAGTAACTGATCTGCGTCTTTTCGGGTTCGCTCTGCCCGAGAAGTTTCCACAGCGGTGTCTTGTAATAGATTTCCCCATCAAATTCAGCCCTTATAAAAGGAAGACTGCTCAACGGGGCAACACAATACTTCCGGGAGTCATACCTTACAACGCCCGGAATATCCTCGAGCCTGTTGTCACGGATCACATAGTGGTAGTAACTGACGAAGCTCAGCCTTATGCGCTCTTTGGATATCTGCTGTATTGTTACCATGTGTACTTTTGTATATTCGCTTGACGAGGCGGCAATGTTGGTTGATATTTTTTAACGTATGCGCTTTTCACTATTTCGGAGAAATAATTATGACATTTGAAGCCGCCCCGTCATTTGAAGCCTTGTTAGCTGTCAGCGATAGCTGCCCGAAAGATCCTTGAAGACCCTGCGCTTTTTCCCCGGTTTTCTGTTCTCCGGGAGTCTGTAGTCAGCGGGATACCTTTCGGCGAGTTTGCGTTTAACTCTGCCCTGTCGGCAGAGCTCCTGCACGATGCCGAAGTAAAACTCCGCCTTTTCATCCGGCGTGGCATCCTGCTTTCCGTTCACAAAACCGTTGATCTTATTGAAGAACGCTTCGTCGGTTGCAAGCCTGATCCTGAACTCTTCAGCGATCACGCCGGCCACTTTAGCCCTGCTTGACACTGACATATCAGGGGAAGAAACAGAGAAGAGGTATTCCTGCAGTCTGCCCTCAGCTTTGTTTGACAGCCTTGAATATTCCTCATCCGTCATTTCAGCCCTTGTCTTAAGTACAGTGGTCTTGTCAATAACCTTCTTATTGCTTTTTTTCTTTTTCTTCTTCATCTTTTATGCCCCATTTGTCCCTGCAGGAGTCGAACCTGCTCACATCCACCGGGACCACAAGGCGGTTTTGACGAGACCGCAAACTCGTGTACTATGGAAAAGAATTGCTACCAGCCCTGTCCGGAGGCATAGCTGTTTTCGTAGTAGCTGCTTTCCCGGGCTCCGCCACGTGGGCCTGAACCCTTTGCAGCATAGCTGCCGTAGCCCTGCCCCGACTGTCCGCTCCCCTGTTCTCTGTAGGAGCTGCGTCCATCGTAGCGCCCGGCACTGTCGTTTTTTCGCCCCTCTTTTCTTATGTTGATAAGGCTGAGATTTTCCTCTTCTCTGCCGAAAGCTCTCCACATGTCCAGGATCGACAGAGCTCTTTCCCCGGCAGCGCCGATCTTTCCGATTTCCTGTTCGGAAAGGCCTATCATTGTCTTGCGGACCTTATCCTTGTTCGCGCCCTCCCAGGCATCAGGAAGCGTCTGTCCGTTTTCACCGAGTTTTCCGGGACCCTGCGCGGCCTCCAGGATCACAGGCATCTTGCTGCCCCTGTAGATCCTCAGCCTCTTGGCATCGCCCTTTCCGTTATGAAGAAGATACGGGACCCTGTCGCCGCTCCTCTCCTTTCTCTCCATTACATCCATGATCCTTCCGCCCTTAAGAAGCCCGCAGAAGTAAGAGAATTCATCTTCATCCATGAAGATCTGGATATACTCTTTCTGTCGCTGCCCCTTCGGCTTGCTTGGATCATACGCGCCTACCTCTACAAGGAACTTCACGACGCGCTCGCGGATGCCCTTTTCGGCCTTGTCCCTGTCCAGCCAGGATGTAAGTCTGAACGCTGCGAAGGCCTTTTTCGTATTCGCCCTGTATATGAGGTTCAGATCGGACACCTGATCATTGTTGACCATGATTCTGAGGTCCTGAGCTGACAGCTTGTGCTGAGCTCCGCTTTTGTCTACCGTATAAATCTTTTCGAACATTGCCTTGTCTCCTAAAGGTCCGTACAGAGGTAAATGTCTTCTATCGCAGTGTAGCCGTTAAGCCTCAGCGTGTTGAGAAATCCCTCCACTACGGTATAGAATCTTGCGACATATATACCATTTTCCTTATCAACGCGTTCCATTTCGACCAGGGCATTCCTTGCGTCCTGATAGGTGTCATAATTGCCGAGGAGCACTTTACCGTCCTTGTCGGCGACCCAGTGGCGCTTGCCCCTTACCATGAGCCTTTCCTTCATATCAGATATCTCCCTTCTTCATCTTTTTCTCTCTGCGCTTTATCAGGCGCTCTTCGAACCGGATCATCTCGCACGGCACGCCGTAAAGCTTGCACATCTGTACAAACACGATCGATCCCGGTTCGATCTCTCCCTTCTCATACTTTCCGAGAGTACCGGCGGAAATACCAAGCTCATCCGCCACAAACGCCCTTGACATCCCAGCGTTAACGCGAGCGGCGTAAAGAGAAAGTGTTACATTTTCATTCATGCCGACCGTAGCTCCTTCCTATCCGGTTCCCGTCTGCTTAGAACGGGATGTCATCTTCTGCTGCTTCGAAAGTATCCGGAAGATCGTCGAAGTCGTTGAATCCGAATCTGCTGTCCGGATTGTTATAGCTGTTGTTTGCGCGCGAGTTCCCGCTGCCGCCTGTGCGGCCGTTGTCTCTCGGTGCACTTCCGCGTCCGCGTTCCTGACCGCTCTGACCGCCCTGTCCACCGCCGAGGAACTCTACCCTGTCGGCAACAACGTCAGTCGTATATACAGTCACACCGTCCTTTGTATAGCTTCCAGTCTGGATCCTTCCCTGTACGGCCGCCTGTCTTCCCTTTGACAGATATCGCTCGCAGGTCTCTGCCTGCTTGCCCCAGACCGTGATCCTGATGAAATCAGCACCCTGGTCCTGTCCTTCTCGCCTCGGCTTGTCTACAGCGAGGGTGAATTTTGCTACCGGCTGCTGTGTGGATGGTGTGTATGACAGCTCAACATCTCTTGTCAGTCTTCCGATTAATATGACCTGATTCATAACCTATGCCTTTCTATGTTTTTCAATTTGTGTTGGTTGGTCTTTATTATGTTGAAATTATACTTCACTTTGTTGCGTAAATGCAATAGTTATCCGCAACATTTTATCAGTATAATATCTAAAATATACATAATCTGCTATATTATTGCAGTATGATAGCGATAGCGTGCACTTTCTTCGCAAATATATGCAGCGTACGGAAGCAACAAAAAACCGGGGATGCATTATCCCCGGCCCTATCGACCTGAAGCTATTCCTCAGAGTCCTTCGTTTCTTCTTCTGCCGGAAGGACTCTCTCAACGACACTGCCAGTAGATACAAGGTTTATGTTCCCCTCGCTGCTTGTAGTCAGGACCGAGCCCTTGAGATGATCCGTCAGCTCTTCAGTCGGAACGCCCGAGTCCTTTGCAGCAGATGCAATGAATGTTGTGCTGTAATTACCTTCAGGGATAGCCATATTCGGTTCTGACGCTCCATACTGCGAAAGCACCACTACGTTGCTCATTACTATATCCCCGAACGCCCTCGATATCTCTTCCTTTCCTGCATCCGACAAACCTACAAATCCTGTTGTCCCGTATGTGAAATACGTGACAAGAGACTGATCTCTTGCATCGCTTGACGATACCTCAGGCTTTATGATCGACAAGGTTGCGTCCACGCCCATATCAAGAGACATATCTTTGCCCGGGAACGCCGTTTTGCATTTCAAAAGCTTTTCTCGGATCTCACCGCCCTCCTCGCCTAAGTCGCAGTAGACGCACGTTCCTACGCTCATCCCGTCCACGACCGCGCCTATGCCGCCTGTTCTTCCCGGAGCCGGGCTGGTGATAACAAGATATTCAAGCTGCCCTGAGACATTTTCTTTAAGAGCCTTCATAAGCTCCTTGCTTTTATCCGCCGGTCCCGTATCTATTAGAGCCTCGACATTGCCGACCTTGACTATTATCGCTTCTCCCTGCCCCAGGTTCAGGACTGTATAATTCGCACTCCCGTCAGCCACGGTAAAGGAATCATCGTCCGCCAGATCCTGCGAACTGATATCTCCGTACGGATCTGGGTTGTTGCGAAGCTGATATATCCTGATACCCGTATAAGTGCCAAGACTCAGGACCAGAACAACAACAGCCGTTATGAGCTTGACAGAAGTCTTTACCTTGCGCCTGCGGCGTCTTTTTTTCCTTTTTTCGGTGTTTCTTGTTGACATTTTCCTTCACCTTGCGTCATTGTAGTATTCAAAGAATGGTATTTTCTTGTGTTATTCTGATATCATACCATCAAAAAAGAAAAAACCCAACAAGTTAGCAGTGCCAATTGTGCATATATGCGAAAGAAGGTTCAACATGATAGCTACCAAACTGAAGAAACTGATCGTATTTGCTCTTGCAGCCGCTCTGATGATCGTCCCGCTCTCTTCCTGTGGAAACAACGACGGTGAATACGGCGGTATCGGTGACGCAGACATTACCGATAGCGAGCCTGCAGAAAGCTCTGCGGAAACACCTTTCACAAGGACAGACAACCCGTTTGAGGAATACACATATAAGACCGTAGACTTCGAAAGCGCCTGCATGACATTCGATGTGCCAAAGACATGGAAGCAGACCATCGTAAACCACACATGTATAAGATACGATGTTCCCGGCGATGACCAGAACCTGCCGGGTGCCGTGTTCTATCTGAAATGCGATCTTGACAGCTCTGCACTGGAGAGCGAACAGGACCCGTTCAACCACGTAGCGTCTGACTTCGGAAAACGGATGAGCATATTTATCACAGGCCTGCCGTTCCCGTATAACGAAGGAAGAAATGTTTGGATTAACAGCTACTCTGCTTCAGACGACGAACAGACCCCTCCGTTCACAGAAGATAAAACAGCAGCAAGCCTCAAGGTGACGAACGATGTCGTCCTGATAGACAAGACTACTGCCGACACATACTCGATCGAAGGATTTGATCTTGTGGCAGGTTACTTCAGATGGAACGATGTTCCGGCAATGCTTATGACAGTGGTGCCTACTGACTGGGTAACGACTGCACAGGACATGATTAATTACATGATCTCAAGTGCGGCATATAAAGAGCCCAAGCTCTCGCCTCTTGCTACATATGAATACAGAAAGCTGTCTCTTGAACTGCCTTCAGAGTTCCAGCAGGCCGCAGCAAACAAGGGAAATGTGTTCCTTACATCAAGCATGGATATAAAAGCTGATTCCAGCATGGCCGTTGGCGTCTTCAGCGTTTCAGAGCCCGTCAAGGATCTTTCGGCTGAATACGTGCAGGGCACTTATATAGACGGCGTGATATCACTGCTCCTGGACCCTGATTATTCAAAACATTACTATCCTGCAGCAAGCTGCACCGATTATGAAGGTGAGCCCCTGGCGGATGAAAAGGCTGCCTTCAGAGGATATGTGAACCTGCCGACCAATCTCTACGACTATACCAGCGCCGAGAACCCTTACGGCAACCCGGGCATCAGATGCGTGGACATGTTCATCGTTGAACGCGGAGGCAATAACTACATGATCGCCATTATGTATGAGGCACCGCAGGAGAAGACCGCGATGAAGATTGCGAAGGCGGCGATCCAGAGCCTCAAACTGAAATAATTATTCAACTTTTTAAATTCATAAGCGCGAACCCTTTGATTTTTTAACAGTAAAAGTAATATCCTAACCTACAGAAAGGAAACGGTACAGGAACTTGAGCATAATCGAGGAGCATTACACTAAAATAAGCTTGTGGTGCAGACCGCTGTCACGCAGCACATACTCATTCGATGAAGTCGGAAAGGTCAGGCTGCACCCGAGAAGTGACGGCACTAAAACTCTTCTTGCCGAGATGAGAGAGAAAGAGCGAAGAGCAGCCAGCGCCTCAAGGGTACTGATGCAGGAAAGAAGAGCCGAGGACCGCGTGCATGCAGAATACACAAACGCCCTGTCCGAATTCTCACCGGCCTACGCGGGCTTCAGTAAGAGCGAGATAGAAGACTCCATAGAAGCGGAGTTCGAAGAAAATGATGGACAGGAAGCTGCAGAAAATCCTCGCCGCCTCAAGCGATTCAGAAACCGGGTCGCCACGAAAGTAGCTAACGCCCTCTTTGACTATTCAGAAATAGAACAGCAGCAGATAGAGGACGAAATCAACGAGCTGGTGAATTCAGACGGATATTACGACGAGGTCGAGCCGGAAGATGCTAACGAAGAATACGAAGAAGAAACGCCTGTCAATACTGCGCTGATCGTACTCATCGGAGTTCTCGTCCTCTTCCTTGTGGCATCTGCACTGTATTTCCATTTCGTATTCTAGTAAACACGGAGAAGAAAAGTGAAAAAGAAAAAGAAAAGATCCAAAGCAAAGAAGAACCGTATCAGCCTGAGACAAATCTACACGGAAGCTCTCCCTCCTCCGATCGCAGCCAGGATCAGCCCTCTCCTCACGATAGGCGCCGTAGCGCTTCTTCTTGCGGTCACAACGCTGGTCGTTCCATCCACAAGAGGACTTGCTCCTTTTCTGGCTCTTATAGCTCTGACTCTTCTTGGATACGGTACATGGCAAAGATATGACGTAATCTCTCGCGGGTACAAGGAGATCTTATTCAAGGTAGTAGACTACACTTTCCTTACAAGGCTGAGCAGAAACCCGACCGGGCTTATTATGATCAAAGCCGATCCCGAAACAGAAAACGACCGGGGAGAATACCATATAGCTGTATCGGGGAAGGAAGCTCTCCCGCGTCCCGGCTGGCTCGTAAACGTATATGTCCCTTCGGATATAGAGCCTGCCGAATACAGCAGAAGAAAGTACTTTCCTACCGTCTATGGCTATACAGCTATTGATAGCGACGACACCGAATACCAAAGCAGATAGCGCCAGATGGTGTTAATAAATAAAAACGCTAATACTTCAGCAGAAAACAAGGAGACTCATATGAACAAAGCAGAACTTATAGAAAAGGTAGCAGAGAAAGCAGGTCTGTCCAAGAAAGATGCAGCCGCCGCAACAGACGCTGTATTTGCAGCGATCACAGACGCGCTCAAGGAGAAAGACAGCGTAAGACTTATCGGCTTCGGTACATTCGAAACCAGACAGCGTAAGGAAAGAGCCGGGAGAAACCCGCACGATCCTGAAAAGACCGTTATCATTCCTGCAGCGACTGTACCTACCTTCAAGGCTGGAAAGGGACTAAAGGACGCAGTCAACAAGTAGCCCAGTTCTACTTGTAAAATCAGCCGGAATGCTATAATATATACTCATATTAACGTATTCTCAGCTTGATAATTGAGCACCTGTATGTCTTTAGGCATTGCAGGTGCTTTTTTGTTTAAGCAAACGGTGGCTTCGCAACGGTGACGCGAAGTCATTTTCTATTTAACGAAAGGAGATAACACCATGAAAACTATCACAGTAAAAGGAACATTTCTGCAGCCTGGCGCAAATCACTTCTCAGAGCTTCTGAATGACGGCAAGTCGGTACTGACTCCTGTATTCTTCAGACCAGCTCCGGGAAATAAGGTTGAGGCCGTCATTGACGATCTGTCGATCGGCTACGCAGAAGACGGCTTCGAGATCCCGAAGCTCTATGACGCTAAGCTCGTAGGGCCGGGAGCGGAGACCCTCTCGTTCATCATCGACGTTGACTGCGCAGAGTCATCTGCAAGCGGCGGCGATTACGCAGCTGAAAAAGCACTCATCGACTTTGATTCCGTTCCGGAAGAAGAAGTCGACGCCATGATCAAATGCATGGAGGACAACAGAGTGCACCCTACCCTCATAGCACGCGTGCTTAGAGAGAGAGTAGCAAATGCCTCTGAAAAGCGCTTCAAGCCTAACGGAATGCCGATCTATCAGGATGGAAACCCTAGCACTGAATTTTCCTACATGAACGATGCAATCATCTGCATGCTCAATGGAGAAGGTCTCCTTCTTGAAGGAGAAAAGTCAACGGGCAAGAACGTTCTGACAACTACACTTGCATGGTTCAACTGCAAACCGTACTACAGGATCGGAATGTCCGCAGGCATGGACATGGACTCCGTCTTCGGAGGAAAGTCCACAGACAACTCTGCAGCTGAAGGCCTTGACCTTGAGCTCGCAATGGCAAAGGTCCTCGTATCCGCCGATCCGGTGAAATACGAAAACTACCTCGCTGATGCGGCAAAGTTCGAGCTGCTGAAAGCTCAGAGTGCATCCCTGAGGATCATCCAGAACAAGGCGGAGATCGTAGACTGGGCAAAGGACGGAGGCGTTCTGCTGTTTGACGAGATCAACATGGCAGAAGCCAACTTCCTTCAGGCTCTGGTACACCCTCTTGCTGACGGAGAGCGCGTTCTTGTACTCCCTGGCGGAGAAGGAGCTATCAAGCTTCACCCTCACTGCGTTCTTGCGGGCGGTATGAACCCGGTCGGTTCAGACTACGCAGGAACAAGAGAACTGAACGAGGCTACATCTTCAAGACTCGCGAGGATCCAGGTCGAGATGCCGGAAGACATCGAAAGCCTCCTCAGAGCAAACTTCCCTGAAGATACCAAGCTCAGCAAGAAACACTTCAAGGCATGCTCAAGAGTCTACAAGGATTTCAAAAGTGCTGTTGAACAAGGCCGCGTATCTAAAAGATGCCTCAACATCAGAGGGTTCGTAAGAGCTCTTGCAGACGTTGAGAGGTTCCCTGAAGCCACAAGCCTTGCACACCGTATCACGATCCAGGTCCTGAACGGCTGTCTGCCTGAAGAGCGCATGGTCTTAGGCGGCATGGTCCGTGACAAGATCACATTCTAAGGAGGTGATCTTATGCTGACTATGAAAGAAAAGACCAACCTTGCGCTCAAATGGCGCAGACACTTCGAATCGCTTATATATGTTGAGTGCCTTGCACACACCATAAAGAAGATTCCTGTATTTGAGCTTGAGCCTGATGACGGAAGCTATCAGCATCCTGCATTCAAGGACGAAAAGACAGGCAGAACCTACCCTTGCACGATTCACATCGGATATGGAATGGTTGATGCGGACACTCCGCAGGAATTTTTCGATCAGGTCCATCACCTTCTCGGTCACGAGCTTCAGCATATGCTATCAACGACCGCGAAGGACTGGGAGGCAGCACAGAAGATGTGCTTCAACAGAGCTTGCGACAAGCTCGCCATCAAGGCGTTCGGCAAGCCGCGTCGCCTCACAAAGGACTCGGATTACGAAAAGTTCTTCGCAGAACTGGCCAATAAAGGCATTTTCGTCAATCAGCAGCTTCTTTTCGAGTACATCAAGTATGTGCTCAACGTACTCGAGGATGGCAGGATCGAGAACATCCGCACGCAGCTCCATCCGGGCTTCGGCAATTACCGCAAAACATTCCGCGGTAAGAGATGGCTTGAAGACGATTTCCGCGACATGGACGGCTTCAAAGAAGACCCTGCTGACCTTAACGACTTCGATAAGCTGGTAATGATCCTCGGGCAGCTGTATCCGCTTGCAACACTTGGTATCTACCAGCGTGGATTCCTCGCAGCATACGGCGGAACCGACGCGCATGATCTGTGTGCCAGCTTCATACCGGAGATCGCAGCAGCAGTACTCGGAAAGACCTGCAAGGAATGCATGGACCAGGGACGCATCATATTCGATCGCCTTCTGGACATGATCGTTGACGTCTGCTCAGTTGAGGCTGATGCAAAAGCATTCAAGAAGTTCCTCGAGAAGCTTGTCGATAAGCTTCTTGAAAATCTTGACAAGACCAAGATGTCCGCCTCCCCTTCCACTGAGGAAAAGGGCGACGGAACACCTGCGGAGAGTGTCTTCGGACAGACCGAACTTGAGATGGAAGTCGATAAAGAAACTTACGAAAAGCTCAAGGAAGAGTCTGAGCTCGACGACGACTCGGCACCGGGTGTAAAGTTCAAAGTCAAAAGCGACAGCGAAGACGGCGACGACCCTTCAGATTCCGAAAAAGGTAAAAGCTCCGGCAAGGCAGCCGATACCAATTCTTCCGAAAACGGAGAAGACGATTCCGACAGCGAAGGATCTGATGAGGCAGACGAAGCTGCAGCAAGCGGGATATCGCTTGGCAAATCCGGCAAAGACTCCTCTGCTTCAGATAAGAGAGGAGAACCTGCCGATAATGCCGGAAGCGAATCATCCGACAGCGGAGAAGAAGGAAACGGAGACGGTTTCGACTCCTCCTCAGAAAGCAGCTCCGACAGCGCAACCGGATCCGGAGAGAAATCAGGCAAATCTTCTGGCGGCTCCGATGAAACTGACGGCATTGAATCCGCAGACGGCCTGTTCACAGAGAACAACGATACCGGAAGCAACAATGTCGTTGAGAGCGCCTCTGAAAGCAGCCTGTCGGAAGAGGAATTCACTTCCCGCCTCGAAGAGGCTATGGAAGAAGCTGCAAAGAAGGCATCTGCAGACTTTGAGATTGCTGAAGCAGACGCAAAGCTTGATGAAGCCTTCAGCAAGGCGGCTAAGAATTTCAAACCTGTTACTTCGACACCGATCCCTATGGGAGATATCGATGCCAGATACGCAGGCAATGTGAAATTCACAGAATCCGTAAGAAAGTACGATCCGACAGGAAGGCTCCCTATGGAACTTGAAAACAAGGGCAAGTCTCTTGACCGCAAGATCGACCAGCTTATCAAGAATAAGCAGGAGCCAGATCTGAGGTTCTTAAGATCCGGTATGCTTGACACAAGAAGGATCGCTAATCTCGCGATGGGCGATATCGACGTGTTCAAGAAAAAGGGAGCGCCTGTAAAGTCAGACGTAGCCGGATTCCTCCTTATGGACAATTCCGGCTCGATGGGAAATGGTCCGGGCTCAACAAGATTTGCATGCTGCAACGCATTCGCTGTTCTGGAGGAAGGCTTCAAGGATCACATGCCTCTCAAGATCGCTGCGTTCGACGCAAACGGTTCTGACAGAGTCATGCACGAAGTCATCAAGGAGTTTGACGAGGTCGCACCTGCGAATCTGTCATACAACTTCAGAGACCTCGGAAGATCCGGCTGGGGCAACAAGGACGGCTACAGCATCCGTGTCGCAGCCAAGCAGCTCTCAATGAGACCTGAGAAGGACAAGATCCTGATCATCGCATCAGACGGCTTCCCTACTGACTACAGAGGTGGCTTCAAAGAAGGCATCAAGGATGTAAAATCAGCAGTAGAAGACGCTCGCAAGGCAGGCATCCGCACGATCGGCATGTATATGTACCACGATCAAGACGATGAAGACTTTGCAGTTTTCAGAGAAATGTACGGCCAAGAGATCATCTTCGCTTCTCTCGACGAGATCGAAGACGAGCTTACACGCATCCTGCAGAGATACTTTCACTAAGAAAAGATATAGTTAAATATTATTAAATCCACGAGAGGAGAGGCCGCAAGTCTCTCCTTTTGTGGTGGAAAGGAAACAACACAATGGAATCAGTGCGACTTTCACAACTCAAAGGAAATAATTCCTGTTATTCCAAGCGTTCAAGAGATCTGAACCTTTCAAGCGGAAAGGATGATCGCTACGAACAGTTCGCATTCCAGAAAACAGTCATCAAAAACTGGTTCTGGAGCAAGTCACTCCGTGACCGCGACTATGACGTGAAAACAGCAATCATGCTAATTCAGGACAAACTTGAAAGAGATCTTGTCGAAGACGATATGCTCTACGTCTATGACGGAGTAAAGTCGATCCTTCGTGCAGACGGAAGATTCGACCTTATCACCGGAATTTTCAACGAGACAAAGGCGTTTATGGTCGTCAAGCTGGCAAGCCGCAAGGACTATGTAAAAGATCTGATCCTCCGCACGTACAGAAGCTACAGCTTCGACACAAGAGAGACCGCCCGCCTTCTCGGCGAGACAGTTTCCAGGAGAATATTCAGATATCTCGACGAAGAAGAAAGAAGCCTCACAGTTCCGGCACCTAAAGACCTTGTTCTTTTCGGACAGGAAGTCAAGGGGGCCAGACCTGATCTTCTGTACAGAAATGTACGTACGAAAACAATCGAAGCTATCCGTATCAGATGTGGCAAGCCTGATTGTTCGGCACGCGGAAGATCACAGGACAGAAATATTCTTAACAATAAAGAGCTTTACGGCATATACGCTTATGCCAGAAGCGAAGCTGCTAAGGAAAAAGATCCGGAAGACTGGGCTGCAAAGGGAAGCTATTACTTTCTCCGCAAGGACTCAGACCGCACGGATCATCTTGTCCCGGGCTTCTTCTCAGACGAGAAAAGAAGACATATCTGCACACTCTCCGGCATGGCAGTCGAGATAGACAAGGTTTATGAGCCTCAGTTCAAGGAATACATCATCGGCCACGACTGCGACGGAGATGATTGCCTTGACTGCGATTGGTACCAGCTGTGCCACTTTGCCGAAGCACCTCTCAAAACTGAGGTCGAAAGAAGAGAAAAGCCTCTTTCAGGCATCTCGCTTTCCGACAAGCAGGACGAGGTCGTAAGGCATAGACACGGTATTATGCGCTGCAATGCAGGAGCAGGCTCCGGAAAGACCACAGTGGTAGCTCTGAACACGGCGTTCATGATCGCTGAGGGGATTGATCCCGCATCCATACTTCTCATCACCTTCTCCAACGCAGGAGCAAGAGAGATGAAAGACAGGACATCATCATACCTCAAAGGACTGGGTATAGACATGGATGTAAACGATATTCGTATCGTCACATTCAATGAGTTCGGACAGGACATTCTGAACACTGAGTTCGGACGTCTTGGATTCACCGCTCCGCCCCGCCCTATCGACGCCACGGAAAGATCTGCCATCATCGCCCGCCTTCTCGATAAAAAGACCGTTCCGGGTCTTTACTACGAGAACATAAACCTTAAGTTCAAAGGTTTCGGCGGAGCAAGGCTCGTAACGGAAGCTGCGTTCGAAATCATCAAGCGCGACAGGCTCTCGGTCTACGATGTAGATGAGCTGAGAAGAAAGCTGAATGTGAAATGGTATTCGTCCATTGACAGTGAAGATGCTTATCAGGCTCTTCTCGAGCTGTATGAGGACTACGACGAGACATTAAGGTCAAGGAACCTGATCGAATTTGCTGATCAGGAAGCCATGATCTTCGATATTCTCGACATGGACCCTTACTACTTCGACAAGATGGGCTACAAGCACATCATCATTGACGAGTTCCAGGATACCTCGAAAAACCAGATGGAGATCATAAAACAGCTTCTCGATGTTGCTGCATTTGAATCGCTTCTGGTAGTCGGTGATGACAGCCAGGCTATCTACAGCTGGCGTGATGCCGACTCCGGCAACATCATCGAGTTCGAGGACCGCATCGGTCAGCCCGTAAAGGACGTCAATCTCGTCGAAAACCATCGTTCAACACCGGAGATCCTCGAGTTTGCCAACAAAGTCAACGCGCTCAACATAAGAAGAGTCGAAAAAGACCTCGTTGCAACAAGACCATCCGGCAAGCCGGTGACCGTCAAGGCATTCTATAAGGTCGACAAGGAATACGACTACATCGTTTCCGTCGTCAAGGAGAAAATCAAAGAGGGTTATGCCCCTGAAGATATCGCTATCCTTGCAAGAACAAAGACCGAGATCGTCAAGATCGCAGGAAAGCTCACAGACGAAGGCATCGAATCCTCACTTCAGGCACCTCAGAAGATGCTTGAGAACTCCAGAGTTCAGGGAATATGTTCTCTCGCCAGAGCATACAAAGACTACACCGCCACAAAAGAGATCCTGATTTTCCAGAATTGCCTTGAAGGTGGAAAGGTCCTTTCCAACACGGATGAGGAAATCAATGAGATCATCGATGAAGGTCAGCAGACGATCCTTCACCTGCGTTCACTTTACGAGCCTAAGAGATCCGAGGCTTTCAGAGCGCTCGCTAAGGAGATCGCAGCAGAGGATGATGTCGCTGTAAACCTCGCCAAGAGGCTCGTTCGCTTCGTCACTACCGATGAAATGGTCAGCTACATTGACGCATTCATCCGCTTTGACGGCGAAGAACTCAAAAGAGAAGGTCTTTATTCTGGCGTAGTACTCTCCACAGCACACTCGTCCAAAGGTCTTGAGTGGCCGGTCATCATCAACTCAATCACCAAATATGACAAGAAGGACGGAATGAGCCTCGATGAGAGAGAGGAAAACAGAAGGCTCCTCTTCGTTTCGGCAACACGAGCAAGAGATGAACTGTTCATAACCGGACAGGTCAGACTCTCGGGCACCGCTGAATCAGGATTCGCGTATAACGAGTTCGTCAAGGAGGCTGCCAAGATAGCCGGAGTTGACGTTTCCGATGTCAAGGAAGAGGGCAAGAAGGAAAGCGACAAAAAACGCGAAAAAAGAATCAAGGAAGTAGCCGAAAAAACCGAGCGTAAAGCAAGGAAAAAGGCTTAACAGGAACAAGCACAGGCGAGGAGGGGCCCAACGGCTCCTTCCCTGCCGGAAAGGAATTATTATGAAGGACACAACAATAACTGGGAGCGACCTTATAATCGTTCAGGACATGAGCAGCTATGCAGAAGCCCTGGACAGCGGATACCTCACACAGGAAGAATTCGACGCGACATTCGGAAACGAATTCAGAAAAGGCAAGTTCAACACCCCGGAAGGAGAAGCGTTTCTCGCTGAATACAGCGATATGATACCGTTCTTCACGGGTGGATCTGACGCAGGGATCATCGAGGGACACAGCAGCTTCAAGACCAGAAGGTTTCTTCAGCTTGAGAAGCTCGGGCATGTCGAAAAAGCCACCCTTCCGAGCCAGCAGTTCATCTACGATTACGGCCACATCTTCGAGACCGACATCGGAAGGTTCTGCGCAGGCAAGATGAGAAGAAACGGCATAGATGTTGTTTATGAACCGTGTGACTACGGATATATCAACACAAACTGGCCGACATTCCTCGCTCATCCCGATGGATTTCTGAGAGACAGAAAGACCAGAAAAATCGTTGCTCTGGCAGAGGTCAAATCCTCGCACAAGAGCGCTGCTACATGGAAAGATGAATTCAGTGCCGGGTACGTACCTGAAGACTATCAGGATCAGGTGCAGGCCTACATGCAGGTCCTCGGAATCGATGACTGCTACGTTCTTGCTCACAGCAAGCACGCTGACAGCGCAGAAGACTTTGTCTACCTCCACGTTGCACGCGATGAAGAACGTGCCATCAAGATACTTGAGGACTGTGCAAGATTCGTTGCAGAGACAGCAGCGGGGATCGAGTACGATGAGGTCCTCCTTCCTGACGAGGCCGCCCATGTTTACAGGACTGTCGACGACACGCTCGGCTATGTAAAGCTTCCGCGCAAAGCCCTCGGCACCCTGAACAAACTTGAAAAGCTCGCAAAGGACAAGGACGCTCTGAACGACGACATCAAGGATTCCACTAAGCTCATCCGCCAGATCGAGGCAGAAGAAAAGAAGCTTCGCTCTTCCCTTCTTCCGCACATCGGCAATGCGCCAGGCGGAATCATTGAGACGTCAAGAGCGATCTACCAGATCGACGTAGTACGCAGCTTCAGCCTTGACAAAGATGTCAAGCAGAAAGTAGCGGAAGATTATCCGGAGCTTTGGGAGGAGATCAGCAATCTCAAACCGACCCTCCGCTGCGATTTCAAGTACACCTCAAAAGAGGAAGCCCCAGAAGAAGCAGTTTAGATGGATCGGACAGAGGGAGATCTTAACTCTCCCCTGCTCCGGGAAAGGAAACAACACAAATGGATAACGATTTATACAGAGCTTTGGCTCCATTCGGCCTCACGGAGACTGAATGCGAAAGCATGATCGACAAGTACGGCCTGTATGGATCCCTCGATATCCTGAGGTTCTGCCCTTATCAGCTGACGCTGGAACAGGACGCAAAGTTCTCAGTGATAGACAGGTATGTTCTCAATAAAACAAAGGTTGACACCTTATGTCCTTCGAGAATCGCCTATGCGCTGCTCTATACGCTGAACATATGTGAAAGCGGAGCAGCAAGAAGCGCTGAAGACAACGAGAACACATTTGACGAGATGATCGCACACAACGCAGGGAGCACCTGCATCGCGAAAAGCCGGATATATGACTTCATCGAATCCCTCCTCGGATTTGAAGAAGGCACTATAGAGCAGCCGCTTCTCGACAAATGCATAAAGCATCTTTCTCTCGCCGGAAAAGTATCTGTGAACCGCATAGGCGATCAGATATATCTGGCAACGAAAAGTGCTTATTCCGCCGAGAAGGAAGCAGCGGAAATCGCCGCAACGATGCTTACCGCACCTTTGAAGTACGGGCGTCTGAAGCCTGTATTTAAGGCTATCGACTCAGCTATGGCAATGACCGGAAAGATCCTGTCGCAGGAACAGAAGAATGCGGTATTCATGATATTGCAGAACAAGATGTCTGTTCTGACAGGAGGTCCGGGTACGGGTAAGACACAGACAGAGCTTGTGCTGATACAGGCTCTTAAAAACCTTGACCCAAACGCCACGGTAAGGTGCATCGCACCTACCGGACAGGCAGCCAGAAGGATGACCGACGCGACAGGCTGCCCCGCTACCACGATCCACAAGGCCCTTAAGATAGTTCCGGGCATCAGCACCGAATCGAAATGTACTCTGTCTGAGACTCTTATCATATGTGATGAGGCTTCGATGATAGATGCGTATCTTTTCAGGGACCTGATGAGGAGCATATCTTCAGGCTCAACGATCGTATTCGTGGGTGACGTCGCTCAGCTTCCATCTGTAGGAGCGGGCAACGTTCTTGCAGAGCTTATCGCGTCTGAAAGTGTCCCGGTGACAAGGCTCACCAAGATCTTCAGACAGGGAGACAATTCGATCGCATTCAACTGTGCCAAGATCCAGGCCGGGAATCCCGGTCTGGATATAGACGACAGTTTTGAATTCATAGAAGAGCGCTCTTCCAAAGCGATCTGCAGGCAGGTCGTTGATCTCTACCGAAGGGAAGCAGAGAAAAACGGCGTCGATTCAGTAGTAGTGCTTACTCCGTACAGAAGAAGCACTGAAACAGGTGTCAACAAGCTGAACAGCAAGCTCAGAAAAGTACTGACAGATGTAAAAGGACTCACCTACTGCGAGAATGAATCCGGCAGAGTTTACACTGGAGACAAGATCACGTTTCTCAGAAACCGTGACGGTCTCGTAAACGGAGAAACAGGCATCGCAGTAAAGTGCTACCCGGATACGGCGGTATGCAGATTCGGAGATAAAGAGATTGTCCTGCATGGCGACGACCTTTCGTTCATCGAACCGGCTTTTGTCCAGACGGTGCACAAGTCTCAGGGACTGGAATATCCGACTTGTATCATCATCCTCGATGAAAAGCACTCCAATATGCTTTCACGGGAGATCATCTATACTGCGATAAGCCGCAGCAAGAAGAAATGCATATGCGTCGGACAGAAGAAACTCCTTGAAAAGGTCATACTTACAGGCACGGATGACGTCAGCGAGGCTTTCAACGAAAGAATCAGCTGTCTGGCAGAGCTTATAGACGATTTCGCAGACACAGTCGAAAGGAGACTCCGTAATGCTTAAGATCATGATAGATACATCAACCTTTCTGGCCGATGACGGCCAGCGCACACCTTACTCAAAAGCTCAGTACCTTCTGGAACTGATGCAGCAGCAGATGGTTCCGAGTGTCGCATACGGCGATACAGAAGGATTTCTGTTCATAGAAGGCCGCAAGGTCGGCAAATGGAAGGAATGCGCAAATTAACGAACCTGGAGAGCGTCGCCATAGTGCGGCGCTTTCTTTTTTTCGAAAATTTTTTATTATACACCCGATGTTTTAAAGAGTCTTCGGACAACTGCCCGAAAAGTATTTTTTTCTCAAGTACCGAACCTCTTTGTAGCAGAGTCCGTATGTGCTACAATCAATACGTAAAAAGCGTATCAATACGCATCTAATACGCAAAGATACTCATTACATCCGGAGGAAAATATGTCAAACAAGAAAAAGAAGCTGTCATTGACTATCGATCCGGTTCTGCTTGAAACACTCTTAGCCTTCTGCAAGGAAGAGAAGCGCAGCATCTCGAACGCCACAGAAGTCGCCATCGAGGAGTTTCTTAGGAATCATTACGAAGGGAGCGAGAAAAATGTCAAGAAGAGCTAAAATAATAGCGATATTCAATCAGAAAGGCGGCGTCGGAAAAACCGCTACAGTCGCAAATCTTGCGATGGAACTGAAGGAAAGAGGTGATGAGTCCGGCGCAGGAAAGACACAAGCAGTTGCCAATCTCGCAAGAGAACTTAATTCCAGAGGCAAGAAGGTCCTTATGATCGACGCGGACCAGCAGGAAAACCTGTCAGTATCCTTCGGTGTCATGCCAAGCAGATGCAAAGCAACACTCTATACCCTTCTGTGTGCAGAAATCTACGACAGGCCATATAAAAAGGACCTGAGCGGAGTAATCGTGCATACCGACTACGGGGTCGATCTCATCCCGGGTAGTGTAGCAATGGCCAGTATGGATGAGATCCTGTACTCTATCACGCCTATGCCTACACCTGCGGAAACGTTTCTGAAAAACTACCGCGACGATTATGATAATCTTCAGGAGAAGGTCAGGGAAGCGGGTGCTGAGCAGTACGTAGAAGGATTTGCAAAGATCGTAGACGTATATCATCAGTCTGAAAACGCCTTTTACGAAAGAATGGGAGAAGTCGGTCTCCTCAAGAAAAAAGATAACGGCATGACCATATTCCGCAGCATATTCTCACGCATAACCGATAAATACGATTATATCCTGGTGGACTGCCCTCCTGCCCTCTCGGCCACAACACTCAACGTACTGAACATGGCCGACAGAGTTCTGGTTCCTGCAACACCTGACCCTTATTCTGTATCCGGAATCGTCCATCTCGTATCTACAGTGCAGAAGGTGCAGGCGACGGTAAATCCACCACTCGAGTTCTCCGGCCTCGTGTATACTATGGTTGAGAAGAACAGGTCGGCTGTAAAGGAAGTAATGAGCCAGTTTGAGCCGCTGATCGAGCGCAACATGTATATATTCAACACGCAGATACCTAGATCCACCGTGGTCAACCAGGCACAGCTTGCAGGAATGCCACTGATGAACTTCATGAAAAACAGTCCGACAAGACTCGCTTACAGTATGCTGTGTGATGAATTTCTTGAAAGAGAGGAGATATAAACGATGGCAAAGAAAAAACCAAAATATGACCTCAGTAATGTCGTTGATTCCTCTCAGGTAGAGCAAATCAATGATCCTGATGCACTTAGCAGGCTGTTAGATGGTGCAGTCAATATCCTCAATACGCCCTTCGGGGGAACATTAGCTCCAACAAAGAAGGAAATAGAGATCGCCAGGTCCGGCGAAGGAGATATCAGAAGCATTCCCCTTAAAGATCTCGTCACCTACCATAACCACACATACAAAGTCCTGGACAATGAAGACATGGACATTCTTGTAGACTCCATCAGAGACTACGGGATACTTCTCCCGATCATCGTCCGAGAGCTTAACGGTGGGAAATATGAGATCATATCCGGTCACAGGCGCCGCTTCGCAGCCGAAAAGCTTGGCCTCAGTGAAGTTCCGTGCCGCGTACTTGACCTTGATGATGACATGGCAGATATCGTCATGGCGGATACAAACATCGCAAGAGAAACGATACTCCCTTCCGAAAAAGCCAGAACTTACAAAGTTCGCCTTGAAGCTGCCGTAAGGCAGGGCAAGAGACAGGCAGATGAGTTAAAGGCGATTGCCGAGGAAAGCTCTGATTCTGACTCGAACGTCAGAAGATATCTCAAGCTGAACGACCTCTCCCCTGCTCTTCTTGACAAAGTGGATGAAGGAAAATTGCCTGTTACAGCCGGCGTCATCCTTGCAGACCTAAGTGCTTCGCATCAGGAGGTCATTACAGATATCGTAGCAGATAAAGAGATCGCGATATCTCTGAAGGAAGCGGAGAAGCTTAAGAAAGCTGCAGCCCGCGGACTCACAAGAGAGACGGCCGAAAGCATTCTGGCAGGAAAGCTGAACCCGCGCACAAAGAAGAAGAAAGCCAAGAAAGAGTCGGTCACCGAAGCAATGTTCCTTGACGCGGTTCCAGAGGAAGTAAAAGAACTTCCGACTGAAGAACGTGCCGAGTACTACAAGGCAGCTATCAGAGCTTTTGCAGAAGCGAATGTGTAGAGAAACGGCTTGTATTTGACGGCACTTGTATATATAATATAAACATATTAACGTATTCCCAGCTTTGATAATGGAGCACCTGTATGTCCACAGACATGGCAGGTGCTTTTTTTATTTAAGCAAGCGATGGTTTCATGCCGGTGACGTGAAACCATTCTTTTATTTAAAGGAGGTTACACCATGAGCAACTATTTCACTATTATCGGACGCATCGTCAAGGACGCTGACACTGGATTGACCGCAAAGGGCAAACCTGTAGCCAAGTTCACTCTCGTCTGGAACTACGGAAGGAAGACCAAGTCGGGCAACGATCCGAAGAGCAACTTCTTCCCGGTAGAGCTTTACGGTAACGAGAACGTCTATGACTACCTCAAGGCAGGCAAGACTGTCTCCGTGACCGGAAGAGTCCAGACAGGGAGCTACAAGAACAAGGACGGCAAGACACAGTACACCAAAGTGCTGATAGCCGACCCGAAGGGGTTCCAGCTTATCGAAGACGGCGGGTCAGCCGGAATGTCCACAGCGGTAATCAGAGGCAACATTGCTGCTGATGCCACAACTACCTATATCCAGGACTCGCAGACAGCTATCGTGGAATTCCGCGTATTTGTCAATAAGTCATGGGACAAGGAGAACCCGGACATCATCCCTGTAAAGATGTACGGAAAGCGCGGCGAGGCGCTGGCCAGATATCTTACAAAGGGCAAGGGAGTCGTTATCAAGGGAAGAGTCGACACCGGAAGCTACAAACGCTCAGACGGAACGACGGTCTACACTTGGGACGTCATCCCTTCGGCAGACGAGGACGCCATTTCTTTCCTCAAAGGAAAGAAACCTGAGGCTGTGGCAGCAGCCGATGAAGCCCCGGCACCTAAGGCGGCACCAGAGCCAGAGGAAGACGACTTCGAATCCACGGGATTCGTTGCCCTTCCTGATGAATTCGACGAAGAATACTTCGACGAGTTCTAAACGTCCTGCCCGATATGTCAGATAACAGAGGCGACATCATCGCCTCTGTTTATTTGAAAGCACTCACATCATCAAACGAAAGGAAACAACACTATGAAAGCAAGCGTGAAGAACAGGTCACTCCAGCCTGAAGAAGTGGAGATAAGAGTAGACTCCATCTCCAAGTCCGGGAAGAGTTTCACAGTCGTCCCGTATATCAAGAAGGAGACTGCATGGAACTATCTCGACGAGCTCTATGGCGCAGGAAACTGGGATAAGACAGTCACGATGGATAAGAAGTCCGCAGACACGCCGTTCTACAGCATCTGCAGGATTCATGTCCATACAGACGATGTCGACTTTTTCCGTGAAGACGCCGGTGAAGGCGACAGCCCAAAGGCAGCAGCCTCAGACGCTCTCAAGAGAGCTGCGATGAATATCGTACCGGCATTCCGCGCATTGGGAACTGTCCCGACTTTCAGGATCAATGAGAATGATGTTGCAGATGCTCTTGATCTCGGACCCGAGAAGACTCTGAAGGACACTCTCAGATTCGCAAAGTTCAAGGTTCTGAGTATCTCATTCGGCACAAGTGTTGCCGGTGATTTCATCAAGGCCATGACCATTGCCGAAGAAAAGACCGGCGATATCGTTCACGAGTATGTGAACAAAGGCACCCGTGAGTACCGTCAGGAGGTCTCCGCTGATGTCGCAGAGAGGGTCACTGAACTCCGTACCAGAATGGCTGAAGCAAAGTACTCGGAGGAGAATATGCTCAAGCACTACGGGATCAAGGATCTTAGTGAACTCGCTGAAACAGAAAAGCGTTACAACGACGCCCTTCTGAATCTTAAGGAAAGAAAGCGGAAGATCGACAACATGAAGAAGCAGAAGAAAAAGGAGGCATAATCCATGAGCGAACATCAGACAATCACCCTGTTTGATGTGGCCCTGAGACTTGGCCTTCCTGCAGATAAGAACTCCCTGTATGTGGATTGTCCTAACTGTAACGGAAAGCGTAAGCTTAACCTCAATTACGGAAAAAACGTATTCCGCTGTAATAAATGCGGAGACAAAGAAATCCACACACAGGGCGGTCCGCTTGATCTCTATATGCTGTTCATGGGTATCTCAGATATCCGCGACGCATATAGAGCCTTTAGCGGCGACGCTTATACTCAGGAGACCCCCGATTCGAAGCCACAACCCCCACAACCTGTGGAGGAAGAGAAACTGGCGCCTTTAGCCGTAAGAGACGCAACATACCGCGCTCTCTTATCTCTTACAAATCTCCACAAGCGTCATGCCGGGGATTTGATGGCAAGAGGACTGTCAGAGGAGCAGATCCGAAAGTTCGCATACAGGTCAATGCCTTCCGATCCGAAAGCGATAGCTTTAAAACTGCTGAGAATGGGATGCACCATTGAGAATGTGCCGGGATTTTATAAGGACAAAGACGGTTCGTGGACAATGTTGTACACCGGGTCGGGCATCCTTATACCGCAGCGCAACTCGAAAGGTCAGATCCAGGGTTTTCAGATCAGACTTGACAGGAAACTCGCAGATGGGCCGAGGTACATCTCTCTTTCAAGCAGAGATAAGGAAGGCGGCGCTCCGGCTCATGCATATGTGCATTTCCGGCGCGGTGCACGCGGTGTCTCGGAAGTTATTTTGACAGAAGGCGCCCTGAAGGCAGATGTAATATGTGCCCTTTCAGGATATTCCGTACTGTCTGTTCCGGGAGTAAATTCCCAGAAGTACCTTCCTACCGCGTTCAAGACTCTCCTTCCTAAGGGACTTCGCAAGATTCGTATCGCCTATGACATGGATGCAGACACAAACGAGCACGTTCAGGCAGCCAAAGACAAGCTTGTCTCTACACTCAACGCTACGTGCACACACTGCAGTCTTATAGTTCGTGCCGACAAACGCGATCAGATCAAGGACGGCATGTGTCCGAGATGCGGAAGAAGGCTCGGTCTCTCCCACTCCACCATGAAATGGGATCCGACCTATAAGGGTCTTGATGACTATCTCAACGCGATGAAACGCTGAGAGATCAGCATTTCATATATTAACCGGACGACCATCGGCCGTCCTATTTTTATTCCCGCAAAGCGGGGGAAAGGAAACAACACATGAACACGATCAAAGCAAGACTCGGCAAAGCCGAACAAATCCTGATGGACTACGGCATAAGCCAGAACGATGCACCGGCAGCGCTGCAGGCTGCAGCCCGCGCACTGCTGGACAGAGATGTCTACGACCTCACCCTTGACGACAGGCAGATGATCTGCAGCGCAATGCGCGACGCGATCCGCCTTACCGAAAATGGTGGCGCCGCCGAAGGCAACCCGCTCGTCGATCTGGTGTATATGCCTGACGAAGAAAAGGTCCGTCCTGTTTTCGCCAACGGCGCAGGCCGAAACGGCTACTATGACATACACGTAGCCGGAGATTCGGGAACAGCCATGATTACTGACATCACCAACCAGTTCATTCGCAAGATGTGGTAGGAGGTGTCGGCATGAAAAGAGTCTTAACGATCACTGCTATCCTGCTTCTGGCACTCATGCCTGTTGGCGTATATGCAGATGAAATCATTACTGAAGAAGCTGACTGCGAAGAGGTGACCGTAGTCAGCGAGGAAACAACAGAAGATATTGAAGCCGAAAATGCAGAAACTCTCCCGGAGGAAGATGCTGCTGATAACGGCTCGTCAGAGGAAGATGATCCTGCTACGCAGGACATACCTTCCAGCGAGCCTCCGTCAGATCAGGACCTTCAACAGGATGAGGTCCCTGCACCTTCTGAACCTTCAGCTCCTGCTGTAGAACCGGAAGCGGAACACGAGGAAGTCATAGAATACTCCCCTGCTCCGGCAGCCGTAAAGCGGAATTCTATTGCTACTGCTAAAGACAGGATCGGCAGCGCGGTCAAAACAGGCAGCGAATACGTCAGCCTCAAGGACCTCGACATCAAGTTCGAGGATACTCCCGGCTTTGTTGATTGCATCATGAGCGGCGTGTACATGGAAGGTTCATGCGGTTTTGCGCTGATCAGCACAGGAGGAATGAACAACTCAACGCTCGCAGGCGTCATTCTTTTCTATGACGACTGTGACTGCGAGGAAGACTGTGAAGATGGATATTGCGATGACGCAGAAGATACCGTGACACCGGAATATGAATATCTCGCTGCTGAAGAAGAAAAGGCTGAAGATGAAGTTATTGACACAGCAAAGATCCCGTCTGAGCCTGTCTCCATGACAGAGAAATCAGAAGATGAGCCTGTACAGAATCTGCCGTCCGCCCCTATCGGAGCGATATCAGTTCCCGTACTGCTCGCAGCTGTGACCAAATACCTTCACTAGAAAGAAAATCAATATCTGATGTTATATGAGACGGGCTTTTTTATGCCCGTCTCTTTTTTAAGAAAGGAGACAACACATGAACACAATGATGAATATAGGCGATTATGCCGAAAAAATGAGAGAAGAAGTTATTGCCCTTATGACCGAGAAGCAGAAGAGCAATCTGGATATCCGCATTATGAGCGTGGATAAGGTCAATGACCAGAAGCTTGTAGGCCTCACCTTCAAGCTTGCAGACCAGACGGCAGCTCCGACGATCTACATAAACGGCGAATATGAGATGCATTATCTGCAGGGAGAACCGGTCCGTTATCAGGCGATGGAGATCCTGTCACAGTATGACTCTGCTATGGAGTACGCATCCGGCGCAGACATGCAAAGAATAGCAGATGACGCAATCGCCTTTAACTGGGATGCTGTAAAAGACAGCCTTTCAGTTCGCCTTCTGGAGATCGGCCGAAACGGTGACTTTCTTAAAGACAAGCCATTCTTCGATGTCGGAAACGGACTTGCGCTTATTGCGATTGTCCAGATTGAAGAACCGAAGATAGGCTCGCTCTCAGTCACTATAAACGATTCTATTTTCAGCAGTCTGGATGTCGACAAGGCCACCCTGTTCAGGCAGGCGCTTAAAAGTGCATCACGTTTGGATTCAGCAAAGCTCGTTGACATGGAAGATGCTTTGTACGGAAGCAGCACCAACCTGCTGACGGTCGGAGCAGATACTGATGGCCACAGCCAGATGTATATCCTGAGCAACCGCACCGGAGAACACGGCGCAGCTGCCCTGTTCTATCCGGGCGTCATGGAAAAGGCAGGAGATGTTATCGGCTGCAGCTACTATATCCTTCCGTCAAGCCTGCACGAGTTCATACTGGTCCCGGACTCGGAGATGATCGAACCAGCGGACCTTAAAGAACTGGTAAGACAGGCCAACGAAAGCGTAGTAGAACCGCACGAGCTTCTTTCGTACAACGTTTTCTACTTTGACAAAGGATCCGACACATTCACAATGTGTGCGTAGTAGGAAGGAGGATGACACCAATGTTGAAACCCCCTTACCTGATCGCGGCCCTAACAAGAGAAAGGCTGACACCGGAGGAAATGTGTCTCATATCGGAAATCGATTCTTTCATAAGGACGATCCGCTCATCGGAGCTCATTTCACCGGCTGAAGAAAAGAAGACATTCATAGCAGAGCATATCCAGAATGCATATTCGTACTACAGCCATTTCAATAAAGCAGATATGGCTGCGCTCGAACTGATAGAGGCAATGGCACACGCCGCCGCGGAAAAGGAGGAGCAGAAATGAAAATCTACTTTGATCAGGACGGGGTCCTTGCTGAATTCCGTTATGTTCCCCTCTTTGTCCTGTACATATGGGGATACTTTCTTTTTCTCCGTCCGCACAGGAACATCCTGAAGGCAATGAAGAGTCTTTCTGAAATGCCAGATACGGATGTTTATGTTCTGACCTCCGTGCTCGAGGACCATCCGACAGCAAAGAAGGAAAAACTTCGGTGGCTTAAGGTTTACGCTCCGTTCGTTTCTCAGGACCACATCATCTTCGTCCCTTGCGGAATGAACAAGGCAGATTATGTGAACTGCGGAGAAAGCGACATTCTCGTAGACGATTACGGAGTAAATACGAGAAACTGGCCGGGCGCATACGTGAAGGTTTCCCGGGATGAAAAGGATATGCAGAAGGAACGGGCAAAGCATGCTCACTGCATTAATCCTCAGATGAATCCGGTTATGATCGTAAAAACCATTCTTTCATCATCAAAACATTAATCAAGAATTAGAAGGAGGAAACAACACAAATGGAACTAAAGAATAAGTATCTGGCTCTGGTCACTGCGATCGGAGCCGAGGACGAAGCTTTCAGAGAAACTGATCTGAATGCAGTTGAAAGCGGAATGATGGACTTTTCAAATTACGTAAACTCGATTTACGCGATGGAAGTCCTCCTTCCTATCCAGCGCTTCAGACTTGATGGCGACGCGCTCAGAGACTATACAGTAAAGCTCGACAGCAATAGAAAAAGCTGCCATAACGCAGCCATTGCGAGCATGAATCTTCTGTACAGACTTGCGCTTTCCCTCCACTGCGAGCCGCTACACCCTCACCTCATAGATGGTGAGAATCCGGCGTCGCGCAGAGAAGCAGCTAACTTCTGTGCCAGGATAGTGATGGATGTTGTCTATGATCAGGTAACCACCGGCATCGATGACACTATCGCCGTAATGGCCGAAGGAAGATTCTCTCTGAAGGCAAAAGCCTAAATAAAAAAATGCTCCCCTGACTTTTGTCAGGGGAGTTATTTTTTCACACAAGTTTTCTCATCTGTTCGGTGATATCAGGTACCTCGCTCAGCGCCGCCATATATGACCCAAGCATCTCTTCCATCAGAACGCCGCCGAAGAACTCAAGTCGTGCAGGCTCCTTGTCCGTGATGGTTATTACCGGCCTGCAGGGGTCAAACGGTTCAGCAGATACCACCCTGATTCCGTCGCTTACTTTCAGCGTATACTTGTACTTATCATCTTCATAGATGGCTGTATAGCACCCATCTCCGAAATCTCTTCTTCCTTTCAGAATCATTCCTGCTCCTTGTCCATGATATCGTTGGTTATCGTTTCGAATATCCCGTATATATCCTTTGCTGTATTAGGATCTCCTTCGGTCAAATCATAATCTGCATGATCGGATCGCGTCGGTGTCTCGCTGTACCCTCTTATCTCAGCAACGCTGCTGTAGGTCTCTCTGCAGACAGCATCTTTCTTCCATCCGTCTATATGTCCGTAGAACATTTCCCCCTTATCGTTGTAAAGTTTGAACAGAGGCTTTCCGCACGCTCTGCAGCTGAATCCCGTTTTTTCTATTTTAGGCTTATCCCTTTCAATATATGGATGCTTTTCAGCTTCTTTAATTATTGGGCTGCCCTTCTGTCTGAGTATCTCTCTGAGACTTCCAAATGTTTGTCTGCAAGGAGCCGACGTATTCCACCCTCCTTTATGACCGTAGAACACGTCACCTGTATTCTTGACTATTGCATACAAAGGTTCTCCGCATACAGGACAGTTGTATTCTTCACGCAGCTCTCCGTAGATATCATCATCGTGCCAGATCCCTTTTTCCAGCTGCGGCTTGAAATCAAATCTCAAACCAAGAACCTTCCTACCTGACGGCCCTCCCTTTTTTTCGGTGATAGTAAGCCCTTCGAACAGATCTGAAAGCTCCTCTTTGATAGGTACAAGCACGCGCTTTCTTAGCTCAGACATCCTGTACTTTTCAGGTACATCTAAAAGCCGCCTGAAATCCTCAATGGATACCTCCCACCAGCCTGTCTTTTTGAACCGTTTGAGCTGTCTGAATGCATTCTTGCTGTAGCCTGATTTCAGAGCATTATGCTGAGCCAGCTCGAACGTGGTATAACCAGCACTCAAAAGCTTCAGTGTCCCTTCGGGGAGAAACTCCGGATCAGTGTTGATTATATAAGCGTAATCCTCATCCACCCTTATTTCCAGTTTAGGATCATCCGTGTCCAGATCCACTGTCTCAAACCGGGGAAACAACACAAAACTTTTGAACCCGCCGTCCTCTTTATCTTCCATATAGAAAAGAGTGTGCATCTTCTTTGCAAATTCTTTGACACAAGACATAAATCTCGCGTTATCCTTTGCCGAAAATCCTGAAAGCTCTCTCAGATATTCAAGAGACAGATAGTGCTTCTGTGAACCCTTTCCCCGACATTCATACAGTACTGCCGCAAACATGTTCTGCTCAACCGCAGAAAAGCTGACGAGGCTGACTGAAGCAAAGTCGTTATGATATCTTACAATTTCGTTAGCCATTATTGAAAGCACCTCTATACTTCGTTGCCATAGTTGCAGCTTGATTATAAGGGCTCAATCGTGACATGTCAATAAATTGCGTCACGATTGAGGTGGGCGCACCTTATTTTGTGGTTTTACTGCGAACACCCTCTTCCCCAAAATGTCACGATTGAACTATCGCTATCGTCCCCAAAATGTCACGATTGAAAATATAAGACTTCCCCAAAATGTCACGATTGGAGATGCAAAATCTGCTTTTCACGAGCCTCAAAGAGACTGCAAACGTTGAAATTTCAACGTTCCCCAAAATGTCACGATTGAAATATCGCTCTTGCCCAAAATGTCACGATTGAAATAAAAACCGCCCCAAAATGTCACGATTGAACTGTACACATTCATTTTATCCGTTAACAAAAGCCTTGAAATAACGGGACTTTTTACCTCATATCGATCTATTATATGGCCCCATATCGCCGTTTCTGCCCAAAATCCTTGAATTATCAGCCTTTCGCAGGGGTTTTAAATGCATTTTCATGGATCGAAGTGCTATGCGCCCCAAAACGTCCCGATTGAAATTTCGCCCTTCCCCAAAATGTCACGATTAAATTCCCAATTTGTCTCGTTTACTCCCCAAAATGTCACGATTGACCCCAAAATGTCACGATTGATTTCGTGAACCCGTTGATATCACTGGGCTTGGCTGCTCCGATAAATAAATTAAAAAATAAATTGAAAAATAAACTTAATATAAAAACCCAGCGGTTTACTCATTGACTTTTATTTCAAAAAGAACAATTTTCTATAGCATCAAAAGCCTGTTAGATATTATCATATAGCTACAACACATTACAGTTTTATGTTATTTACTTGCAATATAGTGTAAAAAACATATCGAATAGTGTAAAAAAATGGTAATATCTTATAAAGCGTGAGTAACGAATAAACTAAGCGGACTAAAAGCCGCACAAAGCAGTGAAGCGAGGTAGGAAATGCAACCAATAAATCTTGAGCTCCCGATCAGGGATACCGCGAATCAACAAGAAAAAATAGTCGCCATGTCGATCAGACTCCCTAAAAGACTTGGTTTTCAAAATGCTGCCGATATGCTCACGAAATCTTACCTGAGTTACGATGAAACCATGCCGGCTGAAGCTATGGATCTTTTCTACACAAAAAAGCTGTGTGAGGTCTTTACTGATATATTCAGAATTGAGTATAAAGAGGACATTAGCTATGCTGTCCGCCACCCTGAACTACACAGCGATGCCAAAGCCGATCCAATAAGTGAAGCCAAAAGACGGATCATCGTCTTCGATCTGGAAAATAATGATCCTGATCAACTGGCTGCACGATCATTCTTTGAAGGCATCAAACCCAAAGACAGGGCTGAACTGTTCGGCAAAATGCTGAAGCAATACTTCACATTCAACAACTGCAACTACTTTTTCGAGCAGGCGGCATACAGCCTCTATGAGTATATGTGCAGCATGGCGAACTTCGACGAGGACGGCAATGCACAGAAGGAAATTTCACATCTGGTAGACATAATCTGGCAACTTGGGAAAAAACAAAAATAAAAAACCGGCGATTTTCATCCAAAAAAACGGCAAAATGCATCAAAAACGACACTAAGTGATACGGACATTCGTGTCAAGCAGTGCTATCATGTTAACATGAACCTAGACTGATTCGGGCAAGGGATACTCCCCTGCCCTTTTTTCGTACCGTGAAAAGAAAGGTATGAAACAGGCGGGCAAAATACATCGAAGCGAAAGGAGATTTTTAATGGATATAAATCTCGGGAGGGATCTCGGACTGTCATTTAACAGCACAAGAGTCCCGGAGTGGACACAGGACTTCATTCAGGAGAGCAGAATAAAGGACGGCGTCGTCATTACCGAAGATGAGAACGGCAGAAACCGGAAATTCATCAAGATAATGGAGATCGTGGCCATCAACTTCAACATCATGTCTGATGAAGAGCAGGATTCGACCATAAGAAAATACGCGGCTCTCATCAAAACGATCTATGCTGATTTCCACATCAAAGTCATCACGACCTTCTCAAATATCGATGAATACGTAGCTATGGCACGGGCCGCTTATCAGGAAGAAAAGGATGACTCCTGCAAATCACTTATTTCGCAGTATATACAGTATCTCCAGAACGAAGGAGGACTAGATACATATCGTAAGCACTACTACTTCATCTTCCAGCTCCAGGGCGAGGAAGTAAAAGGCATCCAAACTGAAGAAGAAGGCATAAATATAATAAACCGAAAAGCAGAAGAGATCGCTTCCGGATTCAAAGGCCTCGGAAACGACGTTTTTCTTTTTACTTCGAACGAAGACGGAAAGCTGTCTGAACTTCTGTATAACTACTATAACAGAGCCACGAAGAACACTGAGCCTTACAACAAAAGAGTTCTGAGGATAAGGGACGACCGCGCAAAGGTGCTCGAGATGCTGCCTGATGCAGATATCCCGTTCGACATCAGGAATCTGATAGCGCCGAAGTCGATAGACTTTAACGAGTCCCCTTCCTACATGGTCATCGACGGCATGTACAGGAGCCACTTCTTCGTTAGAGGAAACACGATGCCGAACTACATGCTGACGCAGGGCGGCTGGCTTTCGGGGATCATAAACTTCGGATACGGTTACGATATAGACATCTATTTCATCAAAGATGACTCTTCACAGAAGCTAAGCAGCATAAAAAACACCCTCAAGTGGCAGAAATACAAGCTCACGAACACAGAGGCCGAGCAGGAAAACGCAGAAGAGATAGCTGAAAACTACTCCGGAGCGATGTGGATGAAGCAGGCTCTTAAGGGAGGAAGAGAGTCCGTTTACGATATCACAGTCCTCATAACCGTCTGGGCACACACTCTTGAAGAGCTGGATCTTCGTAAGAAAGCGATGAAAAAGGCTGCCATAACTCTCGACGTAGACATTCTTGAGTGTAAAAGATATCAGGAAGAAGCCTTCTATTCGACCGGATACACTATGAATCTAAGGCCGAAACTCCTGAACGTGGGCAGACGCAACCTCACTACCAGCGCAGTTGCCGCAGCATATCCGTTCACGGCATTTTCCCTTTCGGATAAAAACGGCATCGCAGTCGGATATCACAGAGAGAATGCGTCGATGGTACTCTACGACCCGTTCGACTCGAGATATGCGAACGCAAACATGTCGATTTACGGAGCATCAGGACACGGAAAGACCTACTCTCTCATGACCATAACGACAAGGCTCAGATATCACGGCGTGCAGAACTTTATTCTCGCACCGGACAAACAGGACGAGTTCAGAAGGATATGTGACGCAGTCGGCGGAGAGTTTGTCGACATAGCAGCCACATCGAACCAGAGGATCAATCCTCTCGAGATAAGGCCTATGTCCTCCCCTGTCACTGCATTTCTCGGAGGAAATTCATATTCAGAAAAATCATGGGTCATCGACAAGATAGACAACCTCAAGATATGGCTGACGTATCTCATCCCTGACCTTACACTTGCTGAAAAAACGCAGCTTGAGACGATCCTGCTGCATCTTTACGAAGATTTCGGCATGAACGAGGATAACAACAGCATCTACGAAGACGCTGAGCATACCACGCTCAAGAAGATGCCTATAATTTCCGACTTCTACGACAGGATCAAGGCAGCATCCGATGAGGGAAAGATCCGCAAGGAGATCGTGATAATCATGTCCCGTTTCATCAATGGTGCCTGCAGGAACATGAACGGTCATACGAATGTGAATCTCGGCAACAAGTATATAGTCTTTGGCCTTGAAAATATCAAAAACGATATGCTTGCACCGACAATGTTCATCATACTGGAATTCATATGGGCAAAATGCAGGCAGGACAGAACCAAGAAAAAGATGATAACCATCGACGAGGGATGGCAGCTTCTGGACGGAAACAACCGTCAGGTAGGAGAGTTCGTTCAGGAGATCTTCAAGGTCATAAGAGGATTCGGCGGAGGAGCGATCTTCGCTACACAGTCTATCGTCGACCTTTTCAACGGAAGAGACAATTACGGCAATGCCATCCTCTCCTGCTCTCACTCAAAGCTGATCCTCGGAATGGAAAAGACCGACCTCGATAATATTTCCGCCAAACTGGGACTTACAAGAGAGGAAATGATGACCATCCCGAGCCAGGATAAGGGCGAAGCCCTTTTCTGCGCAGGAGCAAGTCATATTCCTATCAAGGTCAAAGCCTCCCCGTCTGAGCACATGCTGTTCACGACTCAGCGCGAGGAACTTGAAAAACAGGCTCGTGCCGGTATGGAAAACTACTCATAGGAGGAAACATGGGCAGAAAAGAAATAAAGATAACAAGACGATTTCTCTCTGACACATCGCAGCTTATAAAGGTGTTCGGTGCGATCAGATACGATTCTTTTCTTCTCTATCTTTGCCTTTATTTCGGCATATGCAAGGAGACCGCCGAGGATCTGACGGAAAAATTTCTGCAGGCGCGCATCATCACAAAGGCGAAATATGCAGACACACATATCCTCAAGGCAGACAAGAAAGAAAGAGCAAGCAGCGACAAACTTGATGCCTTTGATGTGTACCTTGCGGTGATGAAAGAAGAAAAGGAAAAAGGAGAAGAGAACGAGGTCGCTGCTGTTCGCACAGACCTTCCTGAGGACTACATTTTCTATACGACGACCGGACTTATGTATGATGTGATCATAAATAATGACCGGGGCGCACAGAAACTGCGGCTTCTGGAAAAATTCGAAAAGAAAAGAAAAAAAGGTGAAATCACTTTATTTGTGTATCCGTCAAGGATACCGTCCGAGGAACTGAGGGGCAAAAAGCCGGTCCTTTTCGGCAGCCACAGACTTGGCATAGTGAGAAAGTCACCGGAAACAGGCATAGCAACATGCATACTCACAGACACAGAGGGAAAAAATGATAGACAGAGATAGAAGCATAAAGAGCCTCCTGGATTACCAGGAACTGGTCAAATTGCAGACAAGAAAAATCAGCGACCTTGCGTACGCGCTATACACCGAGCAGGATGAAAGCGTGAAGGCATTAACAAACAGTTTCGCGATCGACAATGAAGAAATCTACCTGAAACTGAAAAGACTTGTGTACGACATGCAGGACAGGCAGATCGGCAACAATCATGAAATGATCGGCACTACCGACTATTTTGATGCATGCCTCACGGAGCTGAAGCCGGGACTCTGGAAATTCCATCTCCCTCCCTTCTACTCCGTCCAGTCTTCTGACAGAGGGCCGTCAAATGCAGGTAAGCACATATTCTATCTCGTGATGAATCTTCAGGCAGATTACGAACGCGAAAACGGGAAGATCCAGAAGATAGAAGAACCTCTTATTGTCTTTGAACATCACATTTGCAGCAGCTTTCAGAAGGTGTTTGACTTCGACAATATCGATTCAAAAAGAGCCCTGGATGCACTTCAGGGCACCTTCATAAGAGACGATAACGCCCTCTCTCTCATTACGATGAACATGGCAGTCAAAGATCCGGATGAGTCCTACTGCGACATCTATATTGCAGACAGAAAAGAGCCTTTCATCTACGAAATGATTGCTGCAAGAAGCTCGGATTCGGCTGTAAAAATCACAAAAAATCAGTCAAAAAAGTAACTGATTTTCTGCTTTTTGCAAAAATCAAAAAATCAGTTAGCTGAAACCGTTGAAATTCCAATGGTTTGACCACGATTTTTACCCGCCTCATCCTAAAGGGTTTGGTAGAGGTGGTTGCTGAAAGCAATACCTCGTTAAACCAAACAGGAGGAAGAATAAAAATAAAAACCTTAGATCATGTTGGGTTTTGGTTATGAATGAAAAAGTAAGAAATCATTACATGTTTAGACTTGGTATGTCTGGTGAGATTCTTTCGCTTAAGGTTCGGGACAGGGCCCCCGCCCCACCGTCGTCGGCAGGCGACGAACTGAGGCACATGCTCGCTGATGATCTTATACGCTACTTCCGTCACCCGGACAGGAAGAGAACGTACCGGATCTGCGACCCCGCCGGCTTTGACTGGATAGATAATATGGACCCGCGGCTCTCGGAACATGTGGAAGTTCTCGCCGGCAAAAAAGGGGCAAGATATCCCGGGGGAAAAGAATACCGCCTCAAAAAGCGCAGGGAGGCCATGCTTATAAATGCGTTCCTGGACGCGGGCTTCAATGTAGACGGAGCCGGATTCGAGAATAAGGAACATCTGTTCTACTCCCCTACCCTTACCGATGCCACGGAGATAATCCGGAGTGCACCAAAAAGAATGCCCCTATACATAAGCGGTCCGATCCTCAAAAGAAAGACACAGGACATGCAGCACACACGGCGCGAAATGTCCATACAGTCAGGCACGATCTTCAGCGAAACAGGCCCGATATGTGTTTATATTATCTCCACCCCAAAGTTCCGGTGGTATGCTGCATCCGAGACACAGACAGCAATCGACATCAGGCGTATGTACGAGGACGCTCTGGACATTGAGCGCAGCAGAGACCGGAGACTCAAGGCAGTCATCTTCGCTGAGACAGGAAAAGTTGCGGAAGACCTTCTTAAGATGAGTGGCAAGGAAGAAAGCAGAATGGACCCCACAGCGATATACAGGTTGTGCTACGTTATCCCGACGGAGGACGAAAGCCACGCTATGGATGTTGCAAAAATGCTCACGATACCTGACTGGAGGAACAAGATAAACAAGATTCTCGGTCTCTCCTCCTCTCCGGGAAACGATGAAGATGGAAGAACAGAGTCCGGAAAGCCGATATATAACCTTCTGTGCTGCAATCTTGGCAGGATCAAGGAGATAGAATCACGCATCAGGCGCAAAAGGTGCAGACTCATAGTACATGACTGGCAGAAAGAGGTGCTGGAAAGTGTGTATGATACAGGGCTTGACGCGATGGTGCTCTCCCCTTCTCACTTCAGAGGGCTTCTGCTCGCTGCAGAAAGAGAATAGCCGGAATCCCGCCTTAGAGCGGACAAAAACACCAACATGGGGAAATGCCCCGAAAACTACAAAAAACGCTTCAGAACAAAAATACGGCGCCCACAGAGCTATGTGAGGTGCCTTTCCGTTCCCAAAGCAGCAAACAGGAGAACAACGCAAATGAAAAAGAAACAGATAGCGTCGATCGATTATGACGGAAGCAACATAAAGCTAAGAGTGACAGACCGAATAACAGCCATTGAACTGATAGGTGCAGATCAGAACGCAGAAGACGAAGAACTCGCAATGACACTTGCAGGATATGTGCTCGCAGACAGGATCAAGTGCTTCTCTGATGAAAACGGCTGCGACATCGGTAATGTCGCAAAACAGGTGACAGGCGGGCTCCTGCTCACACTGGCAGACCTTCTTACGGTCACGAATGCACCAGAGGATAAAGTGGAATTCATTGAATGCCTGGCGAACAGGGCAAGAGATTCCATCGTGTGCCTGTACGGCGGAGACGGAGAGTTATCGCTCAATGTCGACGGAGAGTGTCTTGTAAGCTATGCCGGCGATCATGTCATGAAAAGTGCAGATGTGGTCGAAGCTGCAGTAATAGAGATACTGGCAAGGGGAATCGCTATGGTGACCGATGTAGCGATGGAAAATGGCGCAGACAAGGTGGAAATGATAAAAAGAGCTGTCTCCGCTGTGCCTGAGGCGCTTAGTGTACACGTCGAAGGCATAGAAGTAGCCGCGTACGGGAAAGGCCTTTACGACGACATTTTTGATGAGGCGGGCAACAGTGATCAGCATAAGGGATTCGTCAGCTGATTTCCATCGCAATTTTCAAATCCTTAAGTATGCCCCAAAGCGTTGATTTGACTGCGTTACAGAGAAATTTTTCAAATTGAAAAAATTGGTGTGGCAAACTCATCCGGAAGAAAAGAAAGGAAAGCGCAGCTACTAAAGGTCAAAATTTGCGATTTAAGCGATTTTTACGGCCGCAACGCATAATTCCACGAAACAAAGCAAAAAGACGCGCACAGCCAAAAACAACCGCTTTGAACGCTATGCAGAGAGCGCTCCCCGGGGCGGGCAGAAACACAGAACACAAAAACAAGAAGGGAGCAGTATGATCGTCAAGGTTATAGAAAACATATTCAGCGGTATAGGGATACTGTTCGTCATATACATAGTTCCCCTTTCGCTCGACCTGATCTTTGTAAGTGCAAACAGGAAAAAAGGCGGGCCGGGCAAAAACTTCGACGTGAGACCGAACTCATCACTTGCATTCACAGGTGCGTTATTCGGGGGATTCTCAACAGCGTGTGCATACGGCGCATACGTAAGCGGGCAGCTTGATAAACCGCTCCTCGCAATATACGGTTCATTCATAGTTATCAGCGTCCTTCTGATGCTGGCTCCTGTAAAACACTTCTGGGACCAGCGAGTGACAGACGACAGCATCACGGCATACAGGCTGTGGTGCATAAAGCGGACGGTGCTCCTTAAGGACATAGACCGCTGCGTAATGAAACGAGGGGGACTTGATCTATACAGCAAAGGCAGACGCGTGATGTTTGTAGACGGTCTCAGCAACAACATCATGTGGCTCTGCAAGCGCATAGAGAAAAACGGAGTAAAGATAACGGTGAAACAGAAGCTTGCGGGAATGAGATAGATCCCGCATGGCAATAACAGGAAAAGGACGGAAGCAGGAAAAACCATGAGAAAGCCAATACTGACTGAGCTGATAGTAAAGAACGTGACTGTAAGAGAGAGGGAACTCAGAGATATGAGCCAGTGGTTCGCTGGGATCAACAGTGTCCTCAGGCCGTCATCACTAAAGTGTATAGCCTCCAGAAACGGAAAATGGGAAAACTGCATCGTGACGGGGAAGCTTGCAGATGATGCATCCGGCAGGCTCAGACTCACGATCATATTCCCGGATGCGACTGTTATCACTGCATACGGGAGAAAGAGCAGTTTCCTGCCTGAGCCGTACACTAAGGCACTTGAAGAAATGAGAAAAGGGAGCGTTAAGAGGATGGACGACGTACTGTCATAGATCCCATCGCAAAAACGCGACTCTTAAGTATAGCTGTAACCGTTGCATTGCAAGGGCTGCAGCGATTTTTTTCAAATTGAAAAAATTTGACACTACAGGAGGATGATATGAGTAAAAGCGACCTATCATCAAAAGAAATGCTGGACCACCTGACCAGAATGAGGAGAAACGGACGATCATACAAGACCGCATGCATCTATCTGAACGAGATCTGCACCGCTCTAAGGAGCTCTGAAGACTGGTACAACCACAATCTTGCAGTAGCAGAGATAATGGCACGGATAGCCCCGAAGGGGCAGAGCGATGCCTGGTACAACACGGGACTGCTGTACCGGGTCCCGGACATGTGGGACATAGGCTATGCTGATCAGAACCGGGTGGTGCTCGGATCACTCATGACGAAAGCAGGCTTCAAACAGGACGCAGTCTCCTGTGTAAGGCAGTACAGGAACTACGATGAAACCTACGGCTGGAACCCTATCACCGCAGCTCTGGTCTTCGCAGACACCCATGTGACCGAAGAAGGAGAGATCATGACATCGGAGACATGCTGCTCGTTCAATGACAGGAACCATCCCGACAACAAAGGGCGGTGCACTATGTGCATGTACGCAAAATACTATCTGTCCAAGAGCGGAGTGCTCGAAGCATGCGAAGAACGCCTCAGTGAGCTGAAAAGTGAAGTGGACAGGAAACAGAAAAGCGGAAGGGAGGCATAGCAATGAACGACAAAGAGAAGAAGGATTTCATTGAACGCAAGAAAAAAGAGAGGCTCGCACTCAACGTGAGCGTGATCAGAAGAAGCAAAGGCATGAGCCAGGCTGAACTTGCGGAGAAGGCCGGATATGAGACAAAGGCAGGTATCGTAGCTATAGAGAACGGAAGCAGGCTCCCGGGTACGGGGAAAAGGGATGTCAAAGACAAGGACATCGCTAACGCTCTCGACATCTCCCTTGATCAGCTCTGGGGAAGAAAGCGGATCGAGCTCTCCGAAAAGGGCTACCCGAAAATGAACGACTGGGAAAGGACGGGGCTGACTATCTTCGCACCTATACTGAAAGCTCTTTCGGAAGGAAAGAGGTCGCTTCTCATAGAAACAGCTCTTATGTGCCTTGAGGCTGATGGAGCCGTACCCGACTGGGAGCAGACAGAATTCCAGAAGAGGCAGAAGAACAGATACGGAGACTGATTTCCATCGCAAAAACGCGTTCCTTAAGTATAGCTGAAACAAAGCTGTATCAACGGTTTCCGCGATTTTTTTCAAATTGAAAAATCTGTGAAAGTTCTTTGATGAGAACCGGAGACGAGATCATCTCCGAATGTGCAAAATAATACAGTCCGGAGCGATATAATCGGACAGGCTGAAAAAATATAACACTCTATTAAAACGAAAGGGGAGAAAAATGCAGATAAAATTCACCCTGCTTGAAAGGGACCTCATAGGCATAGGCGTCTACAGAACAGTGTATGAGACAAATGTTGAAGTAAAAAGCTATCCGGCCATAGCCATGTTCAAAGAAAAGATAAAAGACGGCGTATTCACAGAGCTCGGCATAAAGCCGGATGCAGCGGCAACAGACGACGCACTGAGCTTCTCTCTGACGGTACCTATGTCATCCCAGCTCGGCATGCGAGTACCGGGCACGAACTACACTCTCGTTATAACCGAGAAGGAGTCGATAACGAGGCTCCCCGAAAGCTTCAGACTCCAGGGCCTTTAGGGAGAAATGAAAATGGCAAGAACTGAAACAGACGGAGGCGAGCGCAACCGCTTCAGCATATGGAGCAGGCTCGAGAAAGCAGCGGAGAACCCGCTGAAAGTAACACCGGAGCAGAAAAGAAAGATCCGCACGAGATGGTCGGTCGGGTCTTTTCTTCTGGTGCTTTTCGCACTCCTGCAGTTTTTTGACAGCGGGAGATCACTTTTTGAGGGTGCTTATTACCAGCGCACCTACAATCCCGTAGCGATCTTTTTCCGCGGGCTCATGGAAAAACCGTTTACTATCGCGCTTATCCTGGTGGCGTCATATTTCGCCTCGAGACTCATAACAAAGTTCCGGATGAGCAGCATAGACGCGCCGAAGATCGTCACGGACGAGATGGGCGACAGGGTGGTCCTCAACTCCTCGACAGGCAGACGCGGTATTCTCACAGAGCAGGAAGAGCGCAGGATCTTCAAGCTGACCGACATAGACAAACCGACAGGCATCCCGATCGCCATAAACAAGACGAGCGGCGAGCTCATAAACAAGCAGCCGGGTGTCAGGACAGACATCGAGTGGCACCTTGCGAACGACAACATGCTGGTCGTCGGCCCTTCCGGTGCAGGTAAGACCAGCGGCCTTCTGATAGGAGCATATGTGCAGCACGCATGCATGGGACACGGTGGCCTTATATTCGACCCTAAAGGAGAGCTGTATCAGACGACGGAACCGATAGATATAGGCCTCGGAAGAAGGACATGGCTGCTGAACTTCAAGGACGGCGAGCTTCAGAACAGCGACGGCTGGGACTGCCTTAAGCAGATAAGAGAAGCCGAAGAATCGACAGCGATAGAGCTCGCGGAATCCTTCGCGGGAACTATCCTCGAAAACGGTGATGAAGAATACTGGACCAACACGAACAAGAACCTGTTCAAGCTGCTCCTTCTATACGTCACGCACTGTGACAGCTTCGTCCCGGTCGAGATAGACCTTTCACCTGACGAAGATATGGGAGGTTCAGAGGACTATGACGACAGGAGGACCTGGCGGGAATTCATTAACCTTGTCACAACAGATTCCGACGAACTCATAGCTATCCTTGAGACAGCTCTTGAAGATCCGCATGACAGAAGGCTCATTAACCGTTACTTCACGACATGGAAGGAAGACAAGAACTACAAGCAGATCCGTTCATCCCTTGCCAACGCACTGGACGTACTGATGTCACCTGCAGTAGTGGACATCCTGAGTTCCGACGAGATAGACATCTCAGCGCTTTCAGAAGGCGATGCGACCATTTACATCTCCTGCTCAGGCAGAAAGGAGACATACATACAGGCGATGACGCTGTTCGTGAATATGGTCCTTGACGAGAACATGACCATAGCTGAAAGAAGGGGAGGAAGCCTTGAACACATGCTGTTTGTCATGCTCGAGGAGTTCAGTAACCTGGGAAGGCTCGACAATCTTCACAAGATACTGTCGCAGAACAGATCCTACAACATGAGTTTCCTGATCTCGATCCAGACGATGAACCAGCTTGACAAGTACAACACGAAAGCAGAACCGTCGGGCAGATCCGTAATAGAATCCTCCTGCGCTCTTCAGTTGTGCGTAGGAGCCAACGAAGGCGTCGGGTCTGACGTAAAGGGCGACACGGCGACATATTTCTCATCCCGTGCCGGCTACAAGGAAGTCATCAAGGAAAGAGTGACAGAGAACAGATTCAAGCCTCTTCCTGAATCAGTACAGGAAGCATTCGTCCTCGACCAGAAGAAGATGATATCCACAGACAAAGAGCTTGTATATCCTCCTGATGCGATACAGGCAATAAAGCCGACAGAGATCCTTCTTTCTCCTTCAGGACACAACTCTGTCATGGAGAGAAAGTATCAGTGGTCGATGCATCCTCTGTTCGGAGCATATGCAGTGGACAGGGAAACAGGCAGAGAGACAAGATTCCTTACTTCGCAGCACATTCCTGTAAGAAAGGGCGGCAAGCCTAACACCTCAAGATATTACAGGATCGAGCCGGGCACCAGAAAAAAGCCGGCACAGAAGGTCATCAGAGGTAACGACACAAGAACAGAAGACGATTTTCTGGTGTGAAAACCAATAACCATCAACAAAAAGCGCCCAAAATGCATCAAACGATGCAGTAGGTGATACAGACAAACAGAAAAAGCAGTTGTAACTTTAAAGCGGGCAGGGCGGAAAGCCTGAAGCCCGCTGCTTTATTTCCAGCAGACAGGAGAAGAAACATGGCAGGTTTTAAGAAATACGAAGAAATGAAGAAAGCGGAGCTCATCCAGATGTGCACGCTCTTCGGGATCGAGGTCCACACGAAGGACACGAGGCAGATCCTTATAGACAAGCTCAACAACAAGGAATCTGCACCGAAAGAAGCAGACGCAGATACAGCTCCTAAAAGAAACAGGAGACCCGCAGCCCCAAGAGCCGGTGCAGGCAGACGCCGCAGACAGACAGCGGAGGAAGCGAGAGAAAAGCAGGAGAAAAAGGAAGCCAGGAAGGAGCAGTCCGGAGCACTTCTCGATGAGTACTCAGACATCCCGATGGACGACCTTGTGCCGACAGTCAGAAAAAAGGCTATAGAAGGCAAGCCTGACACCTCAGCCATAGACCGCATAGACAGAGAGCTCGCGGCATCAAGAGTCGACCCGCGTCACACCCTCAAGGGCAGGATGCTCGGCTCCAAGAGCACGGAAGAACGCATCATAGACGGGAAGAGGATCCCGTTTGTGAACTACATGGTCTCGTACGGACCGTACATCATCCTAATCCCGTCCTTCAAGTTCTGGTACAACTGGTACGACCAGGATGAGCACCCGGAAAAGAGGCTCTACGAGCAGGGAGCTGCTATGGAAGGGCTCGAGATAGAGTTCAACATGTTCAGAAAAGAGCAGGGCGTCACGACCGATATCTACGGCACGAGGCTTTATGCTACCAAGATCGACAGATGCGAGAACTGGTACGCGAAGACATCGGACGGCGAGTGGTGCATCGGTGAAAACAGCCTGCAGAACGCAAGGATCATGAGAGTAAGGCCATACGACATCATAGTCGAGGTCTTCGGAGCTGAAGCAGCGATCCCGATAAAACAGATATCTCACTTCTACGAAGAAAAAGTAAACACGAAAAAGTACAAGGCCGGAAAGGAAGTACTTGTACGCGTATCCAACATAAGACGCGATCCTGTACCTCAGGACAGACGCGCCCTTGCAAGATTCGATTATCCGGTCAAGTTCGACGCTTCCATAAGAGCAGCGACAGCAGACCCGCAGATCGTCAACTTTGATAAATACGACGAAGGAGATCTTCTTCCGGCGACCATCAGCAGGATCGTCGAAAACGAAGAGACAGGCAAGGTGCTCTACATCTGCAACGTGAACGACCAGATCGTATCGATGGCAGACCTCGGGCCGGGCGCAGGAAGGGGAGTCATCCCTGAAGTCGGAAGCGATGTGAAGATCAGGATCGTCGACAAGAACAGGGACAAGCACTCGTTCTACTCGCACATCGTCAACGTGAAAGAGCCTGACGCAGATCAGGTGATATTCACGGTAGTGGACTACAGCGACTGATCAAGCCAAGCACAAATACATGACATACACACAAAAACAGGAGGAATCAAAATGGTAAAGAGAATCAGGGAAAGAGCCGGAATGGTAAGAAAGGAGCTGACAGCCTTCGGTATGAGACTGTCAACAGGCGACGCAGCATGCCTGACTAAGGGAGACAGGATCTTCCTTATCGCAGTGATGACATGCTTCATGCTTCTTCTGGCGTTCAGCACTTGCTTTGCCGAGGGCGACATCATCAGCCAGGCAGGAGACACGGCGAAAGAATACTACGGCAAGATATTCGGCATCGTAACATTCGTAGCTGGCCTCGCTGCTATCATCTGCCTCATCTGGATCGCTATCTCGCCGACAGCGAACGGAGCAAGAACACCGCTTGAATGGCTGAAAAGAGTACTGGTCGCATACGCATGCATCATGCTCCTCGGCGGAATCTTCAGACTGATCCAGAACCTTACAGCAGGTCAGTCGACACTTCCGTGACGGGAACCACCAAAACCGATATAACTCTGGCGCAGGATTCTTCAGGCACACGGTCTGGAGATCTCTGCGCAATTTTTCTAAAAAGGAGAACCGTATATGGAATGGATCATGAATGCGTTGGCGAACGTCGTTCTGGAAGCGCTGAACGATATGCTTCTGTGGACGACCCAGCTGATGACGGGGTTCCAGCTTAATATAGGGACCGGCGAGGCTGCCAAGACAGCGGCAAACGTGGCAGGCCCCCAGCAGGGCTCACTTTTTGAATCGACATTCACCGTGTCCGATTTCCAGAAGCCGTTTCTTGTGCTCGCGATGTTCATCGTGATAATGACAGCCGTCCTGAAACTCTATCAGTCGATGGGAGGGCCCTTTACGCAGTCTGAGGAACCGGGAGTCATCGCGATAAGAACGATCTTCGCGGGAGTCGGCGTGATCCTCTCGTACCAGATCTTCGTTCTGGTAGAGAAGGGCTTCAACAAGCTGTACCAGAATTTTGTCGGGGTATACACAGGCCTCTCACAAGAGTTCAACTCAGGCAGCTGGCTTCCTTCTGCGGAAGAACGTGAGCAGGCACAACAGGCTCTTAACAGCCTTCCCCAGAGCCTTCAGGGAAGAAACAACCCCGTATCCGGCGATCAGGCACTTCAGGCGGCAAAAACCGCAACAGGGCAAAGCGAAGACGTATTCAACCTATTCGGAGGAGACAGCCTGATCAACCCTGACAACGCAGGCAATATAACTCTGGGTCTTGTGATCATTCAGGTCATCATAGGATGCACCCTGATGATATGTCTCTTCAGACTGGTACTTGAATGCTACGAAAGATACGTTGTGATTGGCGTTATGTACATAACTGCGCCGCTCGCATTCTCAACGATGGTGAGCAAGCAGTCACAGGTATTCAGAAACTGGTGCATCATGCTCGTATGCCAGTTCATACTCATGTGCACAAACCTTTTGTTCATAGGAGGGTTCATGGGTGCCTGGTTCAACATATACAAGAACCTGCAATCAACGGGATATGTGTTTGAAAGCTCCCAGCAATATCTCACTACCATGTTCATAATGATCGGCTGGCTTCTGGCAGGCCAGAAGATGGACGAATACCTAAGAAGCCTCGGCCTCTCCGCTGCACAGACAGGCTCCGGCATATACGGAGCACTCGCAGGCGGAGCCGGAGTAGCGATGACAGCGTTCAGAACAGCGAACAGCGCAGGAAGAGTGGCAGCCAAAGGCGTGCAGTCCGCAACAAAAGGGGTATCAAAGGTCTCTGACGGGATCTTTGGCGGCGGACCGGAAAAGAAGCTGGCAGAGAATGACGCTAAACCCGTCAGTCCGAAACCTGGCGGAGATGCATCAGCTTCCAATATCGGCAGTCCTGACAATCCGGTAAGCGGAGGCTCAATAAGCCAGCTTCCGGCGGCACCGTCAGAGAAAAATGGCGAAACCCTCTCAGCTGCAGAAGTGGCACAGGCCAACAAGGCGGCTTTCGATCAGGTTTCCAGCGCTGCAGGCACTGACGCAGCTGGAAGACCTATCTTCGATTCCAGCCGGGTCAGCAACATAGAAAGCGGACCTGTTCGGGGCGGCAGCGGAGAAAGATCGATAGCAACTACCGACACCGGAGCACAGGCGCATATCTACACCAACGTAAACGACGCAAAGGCAGCATATAACAACATACTGAATACCAACCCGAACGTGTCGGTATCAGCCTTCGCAGAAGCAAAGATAGCAGGACAGGATGGTGCACACTTCGTTGTATCACCTAAAAAAGCTCCTGCAGCGAAGCCGGAAAAGCCGGGCGGGATCGCCGGCGGCGGAAGAGGCGGAACAAACACTAAGAAGAAGAGGTAAAGGGAAAAATGTCAGACCAGAGTAACAGATCAATGCAGCAGGGCGCGAATACAACCATAAACGCAGGCCGGGGAGCCGTGCGTGGGGGTAAAGCGGCATACCGTGCAGGAAAGACCGCAGTAAAGGCAGGAAAGACCTTTATGCGTCTTCCTGCACCGGTACAGATCGGCATTGCCGTTGCTCTGGTCATAGTCATGTTCGCAGCAGTCATAGTCGGCGGTACCAGCTCGACCTCAATGGATGAGACGTGGTATCTGACAGCAGAAAATGCGATAGACAAAGATAACGAAGCAAACAGCCCGAAGACTGAAGATGAGCTTACGTCCGTTGAGTCCGAATACAACTCGGTCGAGAAGACATCGAACCTTGCATCAATAATTCACGAGGTAAAGGAAGAGGACAGAAGAGCACTGGAAGCACAGCTCCAGAAGACCTACCCGGATAAAGCGCTGACGATAGAATGCGATACTGACACCGAGGAATACTATATTTCGGACGTATTCGCTTTAAGCGGATCCGGCTCCGGTTCGTCAGCTTCAGCGGCTCAGGCCGCAGTAGACTGGGCAATAGAAAAAGCAAAAGAATCCGAGCAGGGCAAATGGTACTACGTATATTACGGCACCTCCGGAACAGGCAAAAACGGAGTAAAGAAATCGACAAACTGTCCTATCTGCAGTCCGAACTCCGCATCACAGGGGTGGCAGTGCATCGGTTTTGTGTCTGCCGCATACTTCCACGGGGCAGGCGTTCCGTCAGACATACACAGAAGCACCACCTACTGCCATCTCGGCGGCTTCGGCACGGGAGGCGGCGGAGGCGGCGGAGGCACTCTGGATGGAAAAAATCCTGATGACGTACTCCGCAAATGGAAAAAAAGGAACGGCGAAAACTGGGAGATGATAACCACCGGAAGCCTGACAAGCGGGTATTTAAAAGACTCCGAGCTGCAGGCTGGGGACATTCTTCTCTGCTATGAAAACGGAAAAAGTCGTCATATGGCGCTGTACGCCGGGGACGGGAAAGTAGTTGAAAGCTCCGGCGGATCGATGAACGGCGGCAAAGGCGGCATCTATTACCACAAAGGCACCTGGACCAGAAAAAGAACGCGCATTGCCATGAGATATACGGGCGGTGGATCCGAAACAGTTTCCACGTCAGGATCGGCTGCGAATCAGCAGGTGATAAACGGAGCTCTTGCCTGGGCAAGAAAAATAGCCGCGGATGACTCGTGGACATACGGGCACGGCTCCTTCAAATGTTGCATCTGCAACAATATGAAAATAAAGAAGTTCACCTGCATGCCTTTCGTTGCTGCGGCATACGCACACGGCGGCGGCGACCCTATCATGATGGGCAACGGGAAGCATGTCATAAACCTTCACGACGGAAACTTCCAGGGAAATCTCGGTAAGATCTGGAAAAAGGTAGGGCTTTGCAAGAATCTCACTATAAGCGACCTTCGTCCGGGCGACGTCGTCATCAAATGGTCCAGCAATAACGAATCAGGCCACGCATGGATGTACGGCGGCGGGAATGATGTCATCGAGGCAACCAGCGGCGCGGGGATCCGCGTAAAAAGCGATGCAGCTCAAAGGCTTAAAAGATACGGCACAAAAGACGGCAATACAAGTAAAAACTACGTGATGCGCTATGTTGGCCAGGGCGGCTCTGATTCTAGCACGAGCTCAGCCTCTGCCACATCCGGCGGGATGAACGCAGCTGAAGCTATTGCAAGATGCGCAGATGCTACATCATGGAAACTCGGCACAGCATCGAGCAAATACAAACGGCAGTCCGGCGGAAAAGCATACGGACCGTTTTCCGAGATATATAAGAAGTGGTATCCAAACGCATCCAAATCATCTGACAAATCAGTCGCCGTAGGAACCTGCTGCTGCCACTATGCCAGAACTTGTCTGACGGAAGCAATAGGCAGAAAAGTCGGAGATACGCTTCTGCCGGATCAAGACATCAAGAGCAAGGCAAAGAAGTCTCTGACAAATACTCTTTCAAAGTACGGCTTCACCGTGACCGAATGGGACGGAAAGCAGTCCTCCCTCCAGAGAGGAGACATAATCTCCTACGCCAGAAAAAGCGGAGGCGGCCATGTATTTATATACCTCGGCGGTGGGATTGTAGCCGAAGCGGGACACTCTGGCTACTACGGACACAAAGCCAAGCTCAGCTCAGGCGGAAAACTCGGCGCATCCAGTAAAAAATGGGCATTTATCAGCAGAGCCGGCTCATCCACACCTGTAAATGTAAGTTCTACAGCGTTCGCAACAGCGGGACTCTCGGGAACTACCAGATCGGCAAACGATCTTCCATCATACAAAAGCGTCCACATTCTGGGCGAGATAAAGCAAAGCGACGGGAAAACTGAACACCTGAAAAGAAGAGGCTCATACCAGATAGGACAGAGCTTTGCACTTACAGATAATGGTAATTTTGTAGTCGCCTGGGCGACCCAGCCGTCTACAACAAAAGTATGCGCAAGTCTTTACGACTCAAGCGGAAAACACCTTGATGATAAATACGTCAACGGATACCACGCAAACGCCAGCACGGTCTCAAAAGACGGTGAGATATGGATCGGCGGCTGGCTTACAGGTGCAAGCAATAAAGTTGCATCTCTGACAGCGACAGGAAAATCTCTTTCAAGCAACGGGACAAAAGCTCTTCCCGCCAGAAATTCATCCGGCCTTTCCTATGACAGGCAGACCGGAAAGTACATTCTTGCCGCAGGCGGCACAATAAGAATATACGATTCATCTCTAAAAAATTGCGAAAGAAAGACATATAAAAAACACGGCAGCGCCTATCAGGATGTAGGTGCCGGAGGCGGCATAATCTATGCCTGCCACAGCGTAAAAAAGGGCAACCTCAAAAACGGAACCGGAGAGAACTACGTAGATCTTTTCCGTGAATCAGACGGAGCATATCTAGGAAGCTATTTTCTGAACTACGGAGAACTTGAAAGCTGTGTTATCGAAAAAGGCGAACTGGTACTCCTAATCCATGTAAAGGGCGAAGGACGGTGCTTCATACAATGGACAGGCGTAAATGTACTAGGCGGGGAAGGAGCAGGCGGTTTCGGATTTGATTCCGGAGCCCTTGCCGGAACGACGGGTATAAGTAAATCCGACCTTGAGATCCTCTCGGCATATTCAGTATCCCTTGCCAATTCGGAACTCGTTTTCCTGGAAGATGCGAAGCAGACGACCGCGGATGATGCGATCACGGGCCGCTACTTCAATAAGCTTGAAAGCAAGCTCGGATCAAAAGCAGGCAAGCCTGTAAAGCTCTACTGGTTCGGGAAAGACAGGGGCAAAGCCGACTATGAGGGCGACCTCAAACGCAAACTCAAAGGGGCAGTCCTCTACGACCGCGAATACGAGATATCCGAAAGCGGAGACTCCATAAAGATCACGCTCAAGCAGAGAAAAGCTCACGAGATAATGCGTGACGCTTTCGGACTCGACCCGAACGCTTCATATGTCAACGCGACTACTAAGATGACAGCCACGGAGATAACGGGATCCGATTCAGACTCGGCTACAGGGTCTATCTCCGGATCCGGCAGTGCCAGCAGCACCCAGGACGGGATCCAAAAGTCCATTGAATGGGCAAGGAATATCGCTGCGGACGACCGGTTCACATATGGAAAAGGCTACGGGGACTATTATGACTGTCCTGTTTGTCACGGCAGCACTAAAAAGTCCGAGCTGAAATACACCTGCAACCCGTTCGTTGCGGCAGCGTTTGCCCACGGCACAGGCGATCCACTTCTGATGAACCACGGGAATCATAAGGTGAGGACCTCAGACTGGAACTTCGAGGGAAACCGCTCGAAGATATGGAAAAAGGTGGGTCTCTGCAAGGACCTCAGCTGGCCAGACATCCAACCGGGAGACATCTTCATCCAGTACGCCTCGGGAGTAGGCGGACACGCCTGCATCTATGGCGGAGGTGATGAGCTCATTGAAGCAACAAGCGGCTCCGGAATAACGGACAGAAAATCAGGCGCAAAGAAAAGATTCCAAAGCTATCAGAAGGGAAGCAAGAACTTCGTTATGCGGTACATCGGCACTGGCGGCGGCTCAGGCACATCATCTTCCGGATCAACCGTTCAGAGTATTGGCGGCTGGACCGGAAAATCCGGTAACGGGGAGTGCTACCTCGGAAACGCAGCAAGCACGAAGAACATGTCACAGTCCGGCGACCAGGACGGAAAAGAAGTCCTGGTAAGCAAGTGCGGCACCAACTGGGATTACGTCATCAGATGGAGCGACGCAAGCAAGGCACTTGCAGCGTCGAAGATCATGTACGATGCCTGCAAGAATGACCACGTAGGCTACAACAACCAGAATAAAGCCAAGTCTACATCGTTCTACAAACAGCTGGTTGCAAACAAAGGAGATGCTTCAGCCATCTCCGAAAACTGTGACACAGCATGCTCGCAGATGGTAGCTGCTATACTCCGTTATCTCGGCGTGGACATGAATGACTATGTCGACTCGAAATCTTTATACAACACGCTGAAAAAGAAGAGTGAATTCACCGTCTATTCGAGCGAAGCCTATACAAAGTCCACCTCGAAGCTGAGACCTGGCGACATTCTAATGAGAGTGAACGGCAACAATCACACTGCTATGGTCGTACAGACAAAGGACGGCATGGAAGGTGTTGAAGCCATCCAGGGCGGTGACGGCGAAGTATATACCGGTCTTACGGGCGGCACTGCGACAAACGGCGAAGCAGGATACACCCTTGCCGAGAACACGGCGCAGCTTCTCTTCAACGGGAAGACCGAGGTCCGCACCATAAATATGGGCAGCAGCTCGATGCAGGATGTAGTATTCGGCGGATATTCAAACGGAGGCGAACTTACCTTCCCGCTTCCTAAGGGAACATGGACATTCACATCAGACAGGGGCTGGAGATGGGGCAGGCTCCACGAAGGAGTCGACCTCGGTGCAGCCAAAGGCACCCCAATCTATGCGGCAGCAGCAGGAACAGTCGTAAGATCGGAATACTATTCCGGCTACGGAAACTGTATAGACATAGACCACGGAGGCGGGATGGTCACAAGATACGGCCATCAGTCAAAATTAATCGCTAAGAAGGGCGATACCGTACAGGCAGGCCAGAAGATCGGTGAAGTCGGAAACACCGGCCACAGCTTCGGAAACCACCTTCACTTCGAGGTGCGCATAAACGGGAAATCCGTCGACCCGAAGCCGTACATAGGAATGTCCGGAATGAAACCGCAGTGACACGGAAACAACACGGAGGAATCGTAATGAGTGGAAACAAAACTTACTATTGGCTGAAGATGAACGAAGACTTCTTTGAAGAAGATACGATCAAATATATCCGCGAGCAGCAAAACGGAGACAAATACCTGATTATTTATCTTATTCTTTGCCTGAAAAGTCTTCGCACTGAAGGAATAGTTATCCGCATTGTGGGCAACACTCTGCTGCCTTATGACGCGAAAAGTCTCGCTTCAATGACAGGCTCGGATATCGATACAGTCAGATCAGCGATCGATCTGTTCAGCTCCATAGGACTCATAGAGATTCTCGACAGCGGAGCGATCCATATGGCGCAGATCAAGGAGCTTGTCGGCAAGGAAACAGAGTCCGCAAGGAAGATGCGTAAAAGCAGAGCTCTTAAAAAAATGAGTGAAAACCCTGAAAAACCAGCACTTCCAGAGTCAGGGTCACAATGTGACCACAATGTTACAGAATGTGACCCGGATGTGACACAGAGTAAAGAGAGTAGAGGTAAGAGTACAGATACTAGAGATAGAGATAAGAGGAGAGAGAGTAAGGACTCACCCAAAGGGCCGGTTAAAATCGGAACCTATAAAAATGTTTCTCTCTCTCCCGATGAATTTGATGAATTAAAAAACGAATTTCCTTTCACCTATCTTGAACAGATAAATCGTCTGTCAGAACAGAAAAAGATATACGGATACAAATACGCAAGCGATTATGCCGTATTGAAAAAGTGGCAAAAAGAAGATGACTGGGAATTCAGGGAGCAGGATGCAGAACTCCGTCAATGGAGTGCAGACACTGCAGTCTAATATGGGAGGAGAAAATAAATGGAAAACAGACCAGTATACGCATACATACCACCTAACCTGAGCAGCACAGGCGGACTGCTCGGAGGCATGCTCGATACAAGACGCGTGATCGAAGGGATCATAGGGGCAGGGCTCGCGTTCGCGATCTATCTGATGCTCCGCCCGTTTATAGGAGGGGCGATCCTGTTCTATATCTGCACAGGGGTGGGCCTTGCCCTTCTCATAGTCGGGCTTCTTGGCGTGAACGGGGAACCATTTTCGATCTTCCTTTTCAACATAGCCAACTACGAGCAAAGGAGGATCTTCGTGACACTCCGCCCGCCTATGCCTGAGCTTAACGCAAAGAAGAAAAAACATGCACAGGAGCAGGAAGAAGAAAACAAGCTCATGAAGCTCCTTCGAAGAAACAACGCGAGTGCAGACAGGGAGGATAGTGGGGTATGAGAAGAATAGTCGCGATCCTGCTTGTGATAATCATAGTGATAGCAGGAATAATCGGATTCAGGATGACAAGACAGACGGTTGCGGACAGAGACGGGAACCCTCTGAGATACAGCTTCAAAGACATAGATGACAAAGGCCTTACAGGGGTCTTCGTACATAATCCGGATGATACCTTCTCTCCTGCGATCCAGAACATGCCGGGCTTTCAGGGAGAGACCGCTACAAACACACCAGACCGTTTTCTCTGGTACGTAGAGAACGACCATTCGATAGGACAGTACATCCCGGTCGTCGACAATAAGTCTGAGCTTGTAGTCATATATAACGTGGACGGCGACCTTCCAGGCAGCTACTATCTCGAAAAATACGCGGTGAAGGGTTATACGGTAGGAGCGCACATAAGGCTCGATGAGAGCAAGAACATGTATTTGTGTGCAAAAGACAGCCTCGCAGGCTCCCAGGCGTCCGCCATGCTCACCAAGATGGAAGCAAACACGGACGATGAATACACGATATCCAAGATCTCCGGTTCGGACGTGCTGCCCATAAACAACGTCGACCCGAACATGGAGATGCTTCTTGGCCTCGAGAAGGACAAGCTTTACAAGATCAGATACTACCAGGGAACAAAAGCGAGGGAAGCAACCTTCGCGGCAGACACAAAGGTGTTCCAGAGTGAGAAATACATCCCGATAGCTACGCCATACAGGAAGACCGACAGCGGATATTTCGTCGTGAATCTTCCTGTGAATCTTGCGGACGGATACTACTACCTGTCCGCCATAGGATTTTTCGAAGTAAGAAGGGGAAATTAAACATGGCAAAGAACAAAGGAAACAACATGTCTGCAGACAGAGAAAACCTGTCGGCAGAAGAAACGCTGGACATGCTCGCAGCGATGGCGGAAGAAGATCTGAGAAACAGAGAAAACGACTACAGGTCAAGACCCGCCAAGAAAAACAAGAGCAAAACAAAAGAACCTCCGAAGGAGACGGTTCCGGAGGAGAATCCACAGGCGCAGGCGCCTAAGAAAAAGAAAAAGAGGAAGAGCTCACAGCAGAAAGCTTCCGCCCAGCCTATGACCGATTACGAGGAAAACCCGTTCACGGCATTCGCAGAGCGGATGAGCGAAGCAGGAAGAGCCCTTGAAAAGAGGGAATATGAAGAGCCGGACTACGATGAGCCCGAAGAATATGACGATGAAGAACCTGAAGCAGCGCCGCAGGGAACACGCAGAGATGAAAGACGTGAAGCAGGCCGCTCCAAAAGGCTCAGCGGACAGGACCATATCGTAGGCGAAGAGATAAGCAGGAAAAAAGCCGAGCAGCTCATAGCTAAGGGCAAGACCAACAAAGAACTTGGCGGCAGAAGGGCGACCATCATTGTCAGGCGTACTGTTGTCGACACAAGCGGGAACCTTGTAAAGGATCCCGATCCGGATATTTACAGAGGCGGCGAGGATGAAGTTTATGAGCAGGAACCACCGAAGGCGGGACCGCCAAGAAAGGATCCTGTGCTCCTCCTCATAAGAGATGACACAGGTGAAGCCTTTTCCCTTGACGAAGATCTGACCATAGGCAGGGAAGACGACAACGACATATGCATTCCGGAGCCTGAGGGCCACTATGTATCCGGCTATCATGCGGAGATACAGATAAAGGGCAGAGACATCTATCTCAAGGACAAGGGCTCTACAAACGGCACCTTCGTGAATGGAAGCAGGATAAGTTCCAAGAGGATAAGGGCCGGACAGACTATAAAGTTCGCTGATATCTCATTCAGCGTCGAGGAAGATTAGAAGAAGGGGGCAGGATATGCCAAATGCACCGGAAATACGCATCAGTTCAAGAACTGACGGAAACGGCAAGACGAATGAGGACTCCCTCATAGCTATAAGGCAGGATCAGCGCGCGATACTCTGTGTCGCTGACGGAGTCGGCGGCCTTGAGGACGGAGATATAGCAAGCCGCTACATAACAAAGACCCTGGAATCCTGGGCGCAGGACAAAGATGTGAACCAAATGGGTGAGAAGACCACGCACAGAGAGCTTCAGTCCCTTGTTGCAAACCTGCACGAGGACCTGAGGGCGATAGCAAAAGAAAAGTACGGAGAAGGTTCCGATATGAGTCTTGCATCGACCTTCGTATTCGCGGTAGTCGGATATACAAAGGCTGTCATAGAGTGCGTGGGCGACTCGAGAGCCTATGTCTGTCAGCTCGGGAACTGCACACAGGTGACAGTGGACCAGACCGCCTACATGTACGATCTTGTCTCAGGCTACAACTACGATCTTCTTCCTATGGATCTTAAATACACAATGGAAAACAAGACCGTCAGGGAAAAAGACCGGCTCATAATGCAGAGCATCGGAGCAGGGGACAGGATCCCGCAGCCTGTAAGGTACACCGTCCCAATCGCAGGAAACGTGGACATACTTCTCTGCTCAGACGGCCTCTCCAACACGCTTCGCGAGTATGAGATAAAGCGCGAGCTTGAAAAAAAGCAGTCAGGCACGCAGGTGCTTAAAAACCTTATTCATCTCGCCAAGAGCAGAGGTGAAACAGACAACATTACAGCAGTCCTCTATAGAAGACGTGTCTGATGCGCAGAAGACTCTGACAAAAACGTGCATCTGTTACGTTTTTGCGAAGTGATCGAAAAAAATAAACGCAAAACGTAAAAGTCTCACGTTTTGCGGACGCAAACGGGAAAGAAATAAAAACGTAAAACTTTCACGTTTTTGAAAACGGAGGGGAACCGATGACAAAATCCGAAATACGAAAGATACGAAAGAGAATAGACGCAGGCCTGTCAAACATCAAGAGTATATACGGCTGCTATGTGAACGCGGCAGGAGAGATCATTGCGACGATGAATATCCCTGTCGAAGACATGGAGATGGAAGAGCGCGAGATGTACGCGGTCCTTCTGAGAAAGGGGATTTCCGGCCCGAAAGAGAGGCACATCATGGAGCTTCGGTTCGACCCCGGGTGCGAAGAGACAGACGAGCATAAACTCCTGATGGGACTGACCGGATCAGGGCTTGAAGACGAAGCGCTGAGGGACACATTCTACAGAAACGTAGCGTCATCACTTGATCTGAAAGACAAAGGCTATGCAGTTCTTCTCGTATCCGATACCTTCGATGTACAGTCAAGGATCGATGACGCCGAAGAGTGGTCAGGGGAATCCGAGTCACAGTTCACATACTTCATATGCAGCATTTGTGAGGTGAAAAACCCGAAAGCGATGCTGAAGTATCTTGCAAAGCCGAAGGAGTTCAGAGGCGCCTCGACAGGAAGCATCCTGGCTGCGCCCGTTCTGGGGTTCATGTTCCCGGAATATGACGAAGGAACGGCGAATATATACAGCACATCCTTCTACAGCAGGAACCCTACAGACAATCATGAAGACTTCGTAAAGAGCCTGTTCCCGGTCAAAGCTCCGCCGCTGTCGTCAGAGATGCAGAAAGAGGCTTTCAACTCGTCGCTCTCAAAGGCGCTTGGTGATGACTGCAATATGGATGTTGTCACGAGCATACAGTCGCTGATAGCGTCGACTCTCTGCGAGAAGGGGACGGAATGCTCCATAGTGACGCCGGAGATAACGACAGGCGAGGTAGGAGAGATACTGAGAAGCAAGGGGATCTCTGACGAGAAGATAGAATCCTTCGAAAAGGCAGTTGAGAAGAAATTCGGAACAGACACTGTCGCAACAGCGAACCTGCTCCAGAAGGACACCTTCACTATAAGCTCATCTGAGGCAGATATAATTCTTGACCCTGAAAACGCAGTGCGAATCAAGACAAAAGTGATAGACGGCATCAGATACTTCCTTGTGCCTGTAGGCGCAGATGTCAAGATCAACGGCGTCGAGATCGTCATGGACACGGACGAATAGGCCCAAAATATTATCAATACTTTGGCAGCACAGGTTACGCTCTACAGAGGTTCGATTCCTCAAGCTGCCGGTTTGCACATCAACGCCCTGCGGGGAGGCGCTAAACCCCCGCGTTGGCTGAAACCTAAGTCACAGAGAAAAGGAGGAAACAAAGATACGCGAAAGCGGACTCTTTTCAATATATACACAAGTCTTAACTAAAAAAAGACCATATGCACATCAAATCAGCTAGAACACTCCTGCGGGTCCCGGAAGCGGCTGAATAGGAAAAACGAAAGGCCGCCTCAACATACGGAAGGCAAATAGGAAAACCGAACGCCCCGGTTAATAGATATATGGCCACAAGCAGAAAAGTTCTCCCTGAGGAGACGGACATATGCTGTCAATGATCGAAAGGAGTTACCTCAAATGGTAAAAAGAAAAAAGAATATTGAAAGAGCAGCGGTCATGGCTCTTGCAGTCGCATTTTTCTGCTGCTCAGTAAACCACCTCATCGGCACCATGCCAAAGAGTGGAGAAGGCGGAACCATTTCGCACATCTCTTTCCTTGTTAAGGAAGCACCTTCTGTTGCCGCAGCTCTTGCTGCCGTGAGCCTGCTTGCAGCTCTGTTTGCCGGGGTCCTGTATAGAAGCATCAGAAAAGGGCTATGGTATCTGACCACGGGGAAAAAGGAATACGAGGCCAGAGAACAGAGAGTCGCGGAAGATATGGAAAGATATGACCATGACCCCGAAAGAGTGCTGTCTCTGCTCGGCCCGAATGGGCTTTCCTGCATAATAGGAAAAAACGGAAAGGGGATATACGGATATTCATTCAAGGATATCGACAACATCGGCATAGTAGGAGATGACAAGATGCGCAAGCTTTCCGGCTTCACCCTTGTGAACATCCTAAATGCTGTAGATGAGGGTCTCGACATAGTACTTTATGACGACAGTGAGGGAAATGGCTTCAAGACCGCCTATCCGGCAATGAAAGCAGAAGGATATGAAATATCTGTCCTGGATCTTAAGAATCCGTCAAAGTCGGGAGGCTGCAACATACTGGGGTCCACCGTAAACGAAAACAGAAGGTCCGTGCTCGCACAGGTAATGTGTAAAGGCGCAGGGCTTACAGGCGCTCTTTCCCGTTACACAGAACACCTCCTCAGCTATGCTTTCAGTAAAGCAAGCGATAGAGAAGGGGCTTCTTTGGAGGATGCATACGCGATACTCCTTGATCCGGCACTCACATCAGAAAAAGTCGGGAAGCACACGTGGCACGAAGCTTCAAAATGGCATGCCGATGACAGCAAAATGATTGCAGAACTTGAAAAGGACTGGAGCAAATACCTGAAGGTAGCAACAGACGTCCTCAGGCCGTATGCGGAGGAAACAGGCCTCTCAAAAGGAAAAACCACAAAGGAAATGCTCCCGGAAATAGGGGTGCCTGAGCATAAAAGCTTCGGGCTTATCATCCGCCCTGCGGAAAAGAAAAGCAGGATCTCACCGATAAGCGATTACCTTCTCTGGAATACATACAAGGACATAGAAGAAACTATCAGAAACCGCTACTATGCCGCGAGAGGGCGGAAGAAGCTCTGGCGTCTTCCCGAACTTCTCCAGATCCATATCCTGGATGCAGACGCATTTAGAGGGAACATCTACCCGATAGAATCGCTGCTTTCAACTTCACGCAGTGCCAATATTCAGTACATCGTAAACTGCAGAACGCTGTCAGCGGAGACAAACGATCAGACATCCAGAGCAAGAAGATCTTTCGGCAGATATGTAGTTACGGGAACACCGGACACTGAGACTGCGGAATATCTTTCCTCGCTGGCAGGCTACTGCATGACAGAAGAACTCAGGCCGAGAATAACGGCAGAAGAACTGATGGAGATAGAAAAGGGAGATATTTTTCTTATCGACAGAAACACAGGAGCCTTCAAACTTGAGAAGGCCTACTACAGGAATAACGAGCTTGCCTCCTGCAGGATCCTCGATACAGAAAGCGGAATAGCCGGTACTCTTAGCCTCGATGACTACGACTACACAAAAGAGTCCTCATATGAAGCTGTCAAAGGTGAGGCAGTCCGCCACTTCCGTTCAGACAAGAAGGAGGTGAGTGGCGAGTGAGCAGCAGATCACAGCTCAAAAGGAGGCTCGAAGCAGAGTTCACACCAAGATGTCTCCTCTGGATCAGGGAAGCAAGAAAGCTGAAACACATCAAAGTGCGCTGGTCGATCAGAATGGCGGCATCATCTGCGGTCCTGACATTTCTCCTTCTGATCTTCCCTCTCTGTTTCTGCAGCGTCTCGCTCTACATGGAGCACCTGACGGCAGAACTCATGATGGATCCGGTAAAAATCCTTGCAGCGCTTCTCAGATTCAGACCTGCCACGGCTGTGATCCTTATCGCAGCAGCGGCATTCATATCCGCAAAAGCGGTCTACTGGTACAGCAGCCTCGCTCCCGATGAGACGGATGAATACGGCAACCCGATAGACCCGTCCAGCCTCCACGGCGCATCAAAGATGATGACGCGTGCTGAAAAGAAGCGCTGGCTTGATATATCCGCACCTGACGACCCGAAAGGAACTATACTCGGCATCGACAAGAAGACAGGCGAGATCCTCGGTATCCCGGACACGGACAGAACCTACCTTGATCAGCTGGACAACAGGAACCTTCTGGTCATGGGAGCACCGGGCAGAGGTAAATCCAACTTTCTGAGGCACAGGGTATACCAGAGCATAAAGAATGGCTACTCACTGCTGTTTCTCGACCCGAAAGGGGAAGAGACCATAGATGCAGCACCGAAGTGCATGCTTTACAGGTACAGGCATTTCTGGTCTATGAGATTCCGGCGTGAAGATGCGCACCTGTCATCCGGCATGGACCTCCTGAAGATCATCAGACAATCGGAACATCCGGAACTTATCGCCGGATGGATAGCCGAGCTGATCCTGTCAAACAGGATATCTAATGCAAAGGACCCTTACTGGCCCGACTCAATGCACGGCCTTCTGACAACAGCGCTGCTGTTTGTTTCAAAAGGCAAGACCTTCGTTCCGGCAGGCGCGAGTCTTTCATCGGAAAATCACACATGTTCATCCAAAGACAGAACATGGAAAGAAGTGGTAAAGATACTGAACCTTCCGGGCGATGACATAGACGCACTTTTCAGTTTCGCTATAGAAAGCTCGGAGGACGACGAAGCTCTTCTTTCCGGCAACTACTGGAAGTGGAAAGAGGATCCGAACTATAAACGTATAGCCTCATCTCTGACCAAATCTCTGGGAGTCATGAAAGACCCGGTAATAGCGGATATCTTCTCCCGTGATGAAGTAGATCTGGACAAGGCTGTGTTAGAGCCTGCGTTCCTTTCCATCATGTACGAGACGCCGAATACATTCTTTAAGCCGGCGATGACGCTCTTCATTGAGCTCTACATGGACAGCGTCAGGGTGAATGCTACAAGGAACAACGGTAAGAAGATAGACCTGAGAAATGTCGTCATACTTGAGGAGCTATCCTGCGCAGGCAGGATCAAAGGCCTCGAAGACTATCTCTCAATCGTCAGAAGCTATGGAACACAGATGATCCTGTGCAGCCAGTCTTATCCGCAGCTTGTGGAGATATACGGAGAAAACCTCGCAGACAGCTTCTTCCAAAACCTTTCCGTTGTCTATACGGGCGGTCACGAATATATGACAAGAATGAAGCTGGAAGAAATCTCCGGAACAGGCTCTGTCAAGGAGCAGTCCGGATCTATGACTATCGGACCGAACGGAACAATGCGCGGTGAGCAGGACCATTCTAAACCAAACCCTGCAGTTTCCGCGGACAGACTCAAAAACCTTGATAAAGGCGAGATATTCTTCAAGCTTTCAAACTGCAACGCCGCGATCGAGAAGGCGTACAACGCAGACGATCACCCTATGTCGGACATACACTTCATAGACTCTGCCACAGGAAGAAGAAGAGATATCTGCCTCGATGAGATCGTCCCGGGGTGGTCACCGGAAAAAATGGGGCTGACCCCTGTATGGGATGACAGGGACAAAGCCATAACAAGAAAAGAGGAGTCAGAACTCGACTATCTCGCATTCTAAAGGAAACGCACCAAATTCAGCAGGGCTCTTGTCAAAAAAGGGCCCTGCACGGGAAAAGCCATGATAAACACACGATTCAAGAAAATTACATCCGAAGAGCGCATGAACCTGTGCGGAGTCTTCGAAGACTACTTTGACTGGTTCTGCAAGGAACACAAGCTGGATGATAAGGGAATAGAAAATGCTGCCCGCATATATAACGAGATTATATGCCCGGGCGTCGGCCAGTCTATCCCGGCAGTGAACTACACAGACATCTTTGCAGTAAACCTCAGAAACCTGTTCAGAAAGATCAGGAAAAAGGAGCGCATCTCCAAAGAGAAGTTCCGCGAAGAGATAAGGCCTCTAATAACAGAACCTCTCGAGCGCTATCTCATGGAACAGTACCACGAGGAAGACCCGCTCTGGGGCATCTGGTACAAGGCAGAGGACTTCCCGGGCGGAGCGTCCGCCTGCGAAGCCGAGGTCGAAAGCAGCTGCGACAACATCTACAATCTCTCAGCCAGAGAAGTACGGCTTCTGAAACCGCATCTTCTGAGGGAAGACAAGCCCGGAGAGCTTACGGCATATGCCCTGATGCTGTTCACAGGCGCCAGCGCAGAAGACCTTGCTAAAGTGACATACTCGGACATATATCCTCTTTATGAAGACAGACGTGACTCGGAGATCCATTACAGAGGCTCTTTCCCGAAGATGCGCTGTATAACAGACAGCGACATACGCCCGCGTTTCGTGCCGCTTCCCGGCAAGGTCGAGGAGCTTCTGAGGCACCGCAGAAACATGATAAACACAATAATGTCCGCAGGCCTCACTAATAACGAGGGCTATAACGGGCCGGGCCCGCTTCCGATCGCGTGCCACGGAAGGAGCTACACAGAGAGATGCACGGCGCATTCCATATCGATGGCGGCAAACCGCCTCCTTCGTGAAGAGCTCCACTTCAGTGAACTGAGAATGGCGCTCATAAACAGGAGCCTGCTTGCAAACATGGTGACATACAGCACGGAGCTTACAGGAGCTCTGTTCATCGCACGGCGGAGATATGAACTGACGCTTTTCTTAAGCGGAATGGACGAGCCGTTGATGCAGTATCTTACAGGCTGCGAGATAGCAGACGAAAGATACAGGGACGCCCCGTTCGCAGATCCGGACAGAATGATGGAAGCCAAAGATATGATCGAACAGGTGCTTCAGTTATAGGAGTTGAGAAAATGCTTAGACCGGGAGATATCCTGAATAACAAATACGAAATACTGACCATAATAGGGCAGGGCGGAATGTCAAAAGTCTGGCTGGCCAAAGACCTGAACCTCAACAAGCAGTGGGCGGTCAAGGAAATAAACAAGGCGAGCGCAGGCTACAGGAACACGGTCGACGAGACAAAGACACTTCGCGAGATAGAGATAATGAAATCTCTTGACCATGCAGCCCTTCCGAGGATCGTAGACGTAATAGACGATGAAGAGATCCTGTGCGTCGTGATGGATTACATCCAGGGCGAAACACTGCAGAGCGTGCTCAGCATGTACGGTCCGCAGCCGGAAAGCGCAGTAGTAACATGGATGCTCGAGGTATGCGATATCCTCACATACCTGCACAGCCAGACGCCGCCTATCATATACCGCGACATCAAGCCGAGCAACCTTATGCTGAACTACGACGGACACATACGCATCATAGACTTCGGTATAGCAAGAGAATACAAGGGCAAAGGCGACACGATGCCCCTAGGCTCCGAAGGCTACGCGAGCCCTGAGCATTTCACTAAAAGCACAGATGTCCGCTCGGATGTATATACAGTCGGATCTACCATGTATTCGCTTCTTACGGGCAAGGACCAGACAATGCCGCCGTACTACATCCAGCCGCTAAGAAAGGTGAACCCGTCGCTGTCACAGGGTCTTGAGAAGATAATCCAGAAAGCAACGAAGAAAGATCCGGACGAAAGATATCAGTCGGCTGCCGAGCTTGCGAATGCGCTTGAGTCGTACGAGAAACTCGATGATGCATATATCTCGGGCCTTCAGAGAACTATAAGCCTCTACAGGAGAAGGCTCATAACCGCGATAGCAGTGACTCTCATAGGCATAACTGTCGCAGTGGGAGGCTTCATAACAGAGAGAAGCAACTACAACAATCTCGTGCAAAGCCCGGGAGGAAACCTCAAGGCAAAAGAAGCAAGCCTTGAAAAGGCCATTGACATTAAACCCGGGGAAGAAGCAGCTTACATAGCACTCATACAGGCATATGCCGAGGACGGAAAGTTCACGGAGGAAGAGTCAGCAAGATTCTTCAGTATATATAACCGCAAAAAAAGTTCTGTTCCTAAGGACGTAAACTACGACATTGGCGAAGCTTACCTGAGCTACTACACGGGCGAATCCGACAGTTCTGCAAGAGCGAAGCTCCTGACAGCCGAACCGTTCTTCACCGCGTCCAGAGGCGGTACCGAGACAGAAAAGGCGGAGAGCTACATATACCTTGCAGAGTGCTACAGGACCTTCGTGATGAGCGACGATTCGCTGCTGGCAAAGGAGATATCCAAAGAGGACCTTGAAAAGCTCCTGACATCAGGTAGCGAAGCAGTGGGATCATCGGATAACGAAAAGCTGCGGGCGATAGTCTCTGAAGCGGTCCTCAACCTCATAGAGATCGAGAAGATAGACATGCGTGATGCGGGGATATCTGAAGCAGAGATCACCAAAGCGATAGACAAGATCGGCAAGGGCGCAGACCTGAAGACAGAGGCTCTGGCTGAGCAAACCAAAAGCAGCATACATACGTCATATACTTCCGCCAGGAAGAAGGAAGGCGGGGATCTGACATACGAAGCAGAACCGGAAGAAGGAGAGGACGTACGATGAGAAAAAACAGAAAAAAGACATTTATTATATTGCCGGTCATTATCCTCGCAGCGGCTGCTTTGGCGTTTGTGATCATGATGCAGAATACTTCGCGCCCGACGCTCGATGACTTTGAAGGAGCCTTTCTGATGTCCGATGGAAGATGCCTCGAGATGACAGCGGATCCGACAGACGACTACGACATGACTGGAAGGATCTACAAGGATGGCGACGAATCGGCGGCTATAGATGTCGTCGGAGTGTATACGCCGGCAGGAGCGATATCAGTAGAAGAAGCAGATGATGACGGCATGATGATCGGTATCATGAGCGTCAAGCGCTTCGGCAGGCTGGAATACATTGATATGGATGAAATGGAAACATACGAACTGAAGAAAATGCAATAGGAGGAGACATGAAATTAGTTACAAAAGCAAATGATCTCTACTTCACAGGAACACACGGATTCAGCTTTAAGCCGCAGAAACCCGGCGTAGCAGACTTTGCACTGAGCCGCCATTACCTGAACAATCCTGAAAACTCTTTCTACGGGCTTATGCCGTTTGTGATAGCGGGTCTTCACGAAAGAGATTTCCCGCGCATACAGATCAGGGAATTCAGCGACGTCGTTAAAGGTTCGTTGTACATGGTTGTAGACGAGAACGCAGAATACAACGACAGCGACCCGTGTCTTAAGGAAATAAATGATGACGCTTTCACAGTAGCGCGCAAGTTTCTTGATGAAGTATATGAAGCCGGATTTTCTGCATCGCCGATCCGGATAGAAGAGGGGGACCCATGCGCCCTCGACGGAGACACGATCTCCGCCATATTCAAGGAAGTGATTAAAAAATGATACTGATCAAGTACATAGGAATAGCAGTCGCCTCTGTCGGCCTCGTTCTCCTGGCCCTGGTCATCATGAGCGGGAGAAGAAACAATATCCCGGAAGTAAAAGCCGAACTCGACATGATCACGGGTGCAGGATACGCGACCACACATACAGCACAGAGGCAGGCGAGATCTGTTCTCGAAACGACTCCTGTAAAGATCCCTCCTCGGAGAAGGGCGTTGAGCCGCGAGGCAGCGGATATTCTTAAAAAGGTCGAGGAGGAAAGAGAGGCTGAAAGAAACAGCCTGCAACAGAAGTCCGAGAAAAGGATGAAACAGCCTGCCCGGGAAAGAAAGGGCACTGCAGTTCTCGGGGAGAACAAAAGACCCGCCAAAGGGACCGCGGTACTGGAAGCAGCCGATAAAAAACCTGCAAAGGGCACAGACGTCCTGCCGCAGAAGAGTTCCCAATCTGACACTTCCGGAACGGACATTTTGACGCCTCCGAAAAGAGAGGCTTCGCCGAAAGGCACTGATATTCTGGGCGATCCGAAGAAAAAGGCCTCCGTCGGAGCAGACGTTTTGACACTTCAGGACAAGACAACTCGGAACGCGGGAAAAGGCACTGCAGTACTGGGGGCGGCATCCAATTCGGAAAAGGGAACAGCTGTCCTCCCGCAGGGAAAAGGCGAAAGAAAGGGCACAGATGTACTGGCGCCCCAGCGGAGCGGAGGCACGGACGTCCTCCCCGAACCAAGAAAAGCAAAGAAGCAGGGCACTGCCGTTCTGATGACCGAGAGCAGCCTGCCCGGGCAAAGACAGGAAGATACAACACCCCGCAGCAGAACCCCTAAAAAGAAGAAGGGCGGATCAGGCACGGCGGTTTTACAAGAAGCCAAAAGAAGCGGCACAGGAGTCCTTTCTCAAAAGGGGACTGCAGTGCTGAGCGAAAGAAAGGAGGGCTGACATGTCAAGAGGATTAGTGTTTTTCGTACGCTGTGTCATCGCGATGATAGTGATCGTGGTAGTAGCCAGATTCCTCGGGTTCACCTGGGCGGACGCGGATAACTTCATAGAGAACGGTCTCGTTCGCGCGGCAAAGATTCTGCAGCTTCTGAGAGGCATTGCACACACACCTTTAGGGTAGCACAGCCGGCGAAACTGAGTTTCGATGCAGCTACGGAGCTTTCGCTGGCGCTATGTACGCAAAAGAGTACAAGGAAAAAGTGAATAATCGCCTCAAAACACCCAAAATGCATCGTTTGATGCATTAAGTGATACGGACATTTGCCTTTTCGCGTGTTATTATGTTAGCGTCGAAAATTGAATGCAGCCTGAGATCAAAATTTTTTCTCATTAATAAAAACCTTGAAGCGACGGGCACGAAACCCTTGAAAATAGCGGAAACGAGACAGCTCACGCTCTCTTCGGCCGGAAAACCCGAAATCTCAACTTGTTGACTTTACCTGTCCGGATTTGGATAATCTAAGCCAAGAAGGATGGGTTCGTAGGTGACGCGGACCAAAGAGAAAAGGAAAAGGAGAAAACACCATGAAAAAGAGAAGCATAAAGGCGATCGCGATCATCGCAGCATTCTGCGTGGCGTTCACGAGCCTCCCGATGATGATGGGAGAACTTGAGTCGAGCGCTATGGCAAAGAAAAAAGCTAAAGTCGCAAAGAACGTAACAGTAAGCGCTTCTGCATCAGGGCAGACGCGTGCTGTTATCAAGTGGAACAAGATCAAGAGCCCTAACAACGGCTACGCTGTATTCAGAAACGGCGCAGTCATAGCGCACATGGGCAAGAAGTACGCATTTACCGACACTGGTCTCAAGGCAGGTACTGCATACACATACCAGATCAGGACCTACAAGACCAAGAAGGTAAAACAGTGGTACAACAAGGCTACAGGCAAGTGGCAGAAGAAAAAGCCTAAGAAGAAGTGGCGCGGCAAGAGCAGAAAAGTAACTACATATACATATAAGAAGAAATCGAATGTAGTTACCGTCAGGACCGCGCCTCTCAATAAGTACACCATCACATGGAAGAACTGGGACGGCACAATACTCCAGTCTTCGACCGTGCTGCAGGGCAGCAAGCCATCATATAGCGGCAGCACACCTACAAGAGCTGCAGATGATTACATCTACACCTTCAAGGGCTGGTCGCCGGCCGTTACCGCAGCTACAGGTAACAAGGTCTATACTGCGCAGTATACAGCAAAGGAAAACATCCTTCCTGCACCGAAGGGCATAAGCTATGCCGTTAAGTCAGCGTCAGGATACATTAAGATAACCTGGAACGCTGTTTCCGGAGCAGAAGCGTATGCGATCATCTATGACGGCAAAGTAAAGCAGCAGTCATCAACAACCTTCTTCTTCACACCTTTCACGGAGGGAGAAAACTATACCTTCCAGGTAGCTGCTATCAGAAACGGAAAGCTCCAGACGAAGTCGAAGGAATTCACTATCACAGCTAACAGCGGTGCATCCGGAACGGTTGAAGATACTGCTACGCCAGCAACACCGGCGACGCCGACAACGCCGACAACGCCGACAACCGAAACAAAGCAGGTAACGGATTACCTGGGGACAACAAGAACGATAACGAAGTCTGCCGGTGAATCCTACTGGTATACATCCGACGGAGCTCAGTGCAATCCTATGGCACGCTATGACAAGACGGTTGACGGAGAGTTCACTGTATCCGGAACGACATGGAAGCAGATAGATGGAGCAACCTTCAATCTTTCAGAACTTAACAAAGCAGCCTTCACAGCGGACGGAAAAACCTGCGCTTTCACTGCTTACAATCTCGATTCAGCAAAGCTGAAAATGGAGCTTGGCTCCGGCATCTCAATACAGGCAACCACAGACAAAACGTGGACGAGCGGAACAAGTTATGCTGACGAGAAATCGTACTACTTTGTAAAGAATGGAAACAGGATAGCCCGTACACATGCTTCGGGCAACCCGGTAGGCATAACCAAGAGCGGCAACACATCAACTGTTTGCTACTATATATATAGGCACAAAGAAAACAGCGGTGTGGGCGACGGCCTCGGATTCTATAACGCGGACATCACCGTAAACGTATCGTACGGTGGTAAAGCTGTCGGCACTATCAAGGCAAGCTCCTGCCCGGTATCGACGGTTGACGGGATGCATCCCGCAAGAAGACTTGCCCTGGATATAGCCCAGGCAGGCATCGACAGCAGGGGCGGTTCTACAGGGAGCCTTGATCAGGACCTCCAGAACATAGCCGCATACATAGAAGAAACGTATTACGAGAAAGAAGTTGTAAGCGGATACGGATGGTCCGAGAAGATGATATGCAACCACAGCACATATATCCTCGAGACATGGGCTGTATATGCATATGGAGATGCAGGCAGAGGCTTCGCGGGCTGGGGTGCAAGCAGCTCGTCAACCCACGTTGCTTTCCACCTCAATTCCAACCCTGGAAGATACTACGAAGTCTACTATAAAGAATAGACGTCCAAATAAATTCAAGATAAAACAAAGAGCCCTTCGGGGCTCTTTTGCTTGATAGCATACAGCAGAAGAATCTGCTATACTGAAGCCTGGAGCTACCATACACGGTAGGCGGTTAGCCCTCACCAAGAGGGTTGCAAAGCCCACTTTAAGAAAGGGGGTGACGCGTATGACTGTATTTGAAGCACTGTATCTCAGCGCAACATTTGCGCTGTTGTTAGTCTCGATACTGACATACATAAAAAAGTAACCGCCCTCGGCAAAGGTATGCGGTTACTTAATCGCTTTATCTAGCTGACCGTCTATCGGTAGCTCTTTCTAATAGGATTATACAATAATGCGAGCATTTGTCAAACAAGGAGCCCTTCGGGGCTCTTTTTCGTGGCGATCGCCGGCGCGGAGGACGCTGTTGTGTTGTTTCCGGCCTCGCGCGGTTCGACTCCGCGCATCGCCATTGATGTGTAAACCAAAAAAGAAAGGAAAACCAAAAATGAAAGAAGAAAAAATATTCCAAAGATCACCAATGACCATCGTATGCTATGTGCTTGCAGCCATTCTGCTTGTCCTCGCTATCCACCAGATGGTAGACGCGTGGACAACCGCTGCCGATTACTACAACGCATATGATCTGGAGAGCAGTAAAACAGAAGAAGCTCTATACATGCTCCAGTCATCGATGGCAACACTCACATTCGCATTCGTGTCCTTTATCAGCGGGTTCATCATCAGTGAGATAAGAAAGGGCAATCCGGAAAATTACAAGACAAAAGCAGAGATACTTGCATCAAAGGAAGAAAGGAAGCTCGCTAAAGCTGAGAAGAAAGCAAAGAAGAGCGCATCCGAAAACCCCGCAGCTAAAGAGCAGAAGCAGGGATAGCTATCATCGGAGGCATCTGATATACTAAAGCCTGGAGCTACCATACACGGTAGGCGGTTAGCCCTCTACGGAGGGACTGTGACCCTCCGTTCATATAGAAACCTTTATGGAATCTTATGGAAAGGAGGGAACGCGACATGCTGACGATAGAAGGCTTGCTCGCAGTACTGAGCTTCGGCATAGGCTGCTTCAGCGCCGGCTACGCAATCGGACGCAATGCAAACAAGACACAGAAATAGCCGCCCATAAGTGCGAATAGGGCGGCTTTTCTAAAAGCTAAACTATTTCGGGCTAACCGTCTATCGGTAGCTCTTTCTAATAGGATTATACAATATTGTAAATATTTGTCAATTAGAGCCCTTTCGGGGGCTCTTTTTCGTGGCGGGCGTTGGGACGCAATGATACGGTTCGACTCCGTGTCCTGCCAACTGCAAAATTTTCTAACCCTTCTCTCCGATACTGCAAAGGGAGCCTGGTCGGCTCCCCGCGCCAGCGGAGATGGGAAGGGGTCTTCTCAGTTAATTTCGTCGCAAAGCGGCGTTATTAAATATAAGTTATTGTTTTGCTGAACCTAATTTTTTTAGAAGGGAGAAAACAGCATGCAGAAAAGTTATTTTAGAAAACTTCTTACTCTGCTTCTGGTCCTTTGCATGTCACTCACGTACATGCCTTCTTTCGTTTTCGCAGCGGAAGGGGACGTGCCTGCAGAGACGCAGCAGACCACAACAGAAACAGCAGGAGAAGAACAGTCTCAGAAGGAAAACGATACTACGGAGACAAATAACACTACCGAAAGTACTGAGACTGCTACAGAAGCATCGCAGGATGATGCATCATCTACAGATGTAAACCCTGCAGGACCTATCAGAGCGCCTGCGCTTAAGGCAGCCGGTGACGGCGAAGGGGAGGACGACGGAACAGGCATCGAGACCGATGAAGAAGTCGCTCTTCCTGAAGATGCGCAGGACGTGACCTTCGTTATCGAAGGAGCTGACTCACTCGACATCTGGATTGAAGGCGTAAGCGAAACTCCGTTCAGCATGGATCCGGACACAGGAGAAATCATAGTAGATTATGATACGACTGTAAGTAACGGCGATGTAAAGCAGCTGAGTCCGAACAGCGATATCATCATCAAGGGTATCGAAGGAAAGTGCCTGAATATCGGAGTTGGAAATGATCTGGATAACGCTAAGCAGATCGATACAGTTACTGAAGAAGGAAAGTACGCTACTGTTGGTACTACCGGCGAATGTACCGTTTACGTTAAGGTAACAGACACACCGGAATCAACAGGGGAAACTCTGGACGGCGACCCGGACGACGAAAACGCTACAGTCAATTACGATTTCATCTCCTCTGATGATGACGAAGGAAAGTACTACGGCAGCGGCGACCCGGATGTCAGCTCATCGATCAAGAAAGGTGATAAGTTTACAGGTTCTGCTACCTGCGTATCCTGGACCTACAATTGGGGTTCCGGCCCGTCTCATGCAAAGATCAAGTGCACTACTGGTAAGCTTAAGGGCAAGGTCGTTGGCACGGCCTGCATCTCCGGTAAGAGCAAGGCTCTTGCTCTCAAGGGCGCTAAGTTCTCATATGTTGCTACAGTAGTCAGCGTAGACGCTAAGACCGGTAAGGTCAAATACAACGTGAAGTTCTACCCTAGAGACAGAAAGAACGTATCTTATGGTACTCTGAGCAACCTCCACAGAGCTACACAGACGATGGCCGGTACAGTAACCCTGTCCCACACACCACAGATCGATATCAAGATCACTAAGGTAGACGAGCAGACACACTACAACTATCCTGGAAACTACAACGTAAACGGAGCAACGTTCCAGGTATACAGCGACGACGCCTGCACACAGCCGGTATCTGACGTCAAGGGCAACAATGCACTCCTCACAGTCACTGCCGATTCGACAGGACACAGGGGCGAGAGCCAGACCATCACTATCGCAAACCCTGATAATAAAGACTTCTATGTCAACGAGACAACTGTCCCGAAAGGATATCACTCTGCTGGCATCGGAACTGTTCAGGACGATATGACGGTTGTGGAAACTCCGATCATGCCTTATGTACAGGTAGTCAAGAAACCTGCAGAAACAGACACAAACTTCCTTGACTATCCGAACAACTACACACTCAAGGGTGCTGAGTACACTATGTACACAGACGAGGCTTGCACAAAGATCGCAAAAGATGCTTCCGGCAAGAACGTAGTGTTCACCACAGACATTCTCGGAAAGACAACTCCTGTAAGAGTCGACCTCGGAACATACTGGATCAAGGAGACAAAGGCTTCCAAAGGTTACATGCTTGATACAGCAGTAAAGAGATTCGTTCTGACAGCAGAGCATGAGAAGACTCCTTACGTAGTCGAATCTGTAGAAGAGCCTACATACATGGACCCTGCGCTGATCATCTACAAGTATGACCCGACAGGAACTAAGGGATGGAACAGGCTCATAAACGCTGAATACACCATCAAGTACTACGATATAACAGTCCCTTACGGTGATGAGTCTGCCGAGCAGGATCCTGCAAAGGTCGACCTCTCCGGAAAGACTCCTACACATCAGTGGACATTCAAGACAAGACAGATGCCTACTGATGACCCTAAGGTCACATACGCAGGTATCGACTGGGATTCTGATGATGCAGTTTCCGGCTCCAGCCCATTCGTTGTTGAAGGCGGAAGCAGAATCATTCCACTCGGGTACTATACAGTAGAAGAAAGCAAAGCTCCTGTAGGACTTGCTCTTAACGAAAAGGTATTTCACGGAAAGATGTTCCAGCCTAAAAACGGTGCTGCAGCAGAGAGATACATCGAAGGCGGAAACGCTAATGGCGAGCTCAAAGTCAGCGTTGATGCAGAAGACTCTCCGCAGCGCGTCATCCTCAAGCTCAAGAAGCAGGATGCTGAGTCCAAGACTTCAGTAGCAAAGGGACAGGCAAGCGACACAAGAAAAGCATCCTTCGGTTCTCTCGCCGGAGCTGAGTACGAAGTTTACTATGACAACGACGAAATGGGTTCTCCTGAGCTCGTTGGAAAGATCGTTACTGACGAAAACGGCGAAGGGGAACTCACAAAGAGAACTCTCGGAAGAGAAGAAGCTATCGGCAACGACCTTGAAGTAGGTACATACCACATCAAAGAGGTCAAAGCTTCTCCGGGTTATGTGCTCGACAAGTACACATACAGCAGCGGTGACACAATCACCACACCTGATGGTGACGTTGTGATCGTATGTGAGTACAAGGTTAACAAAACCGCTACAACAAAGAATATTGACGGAACTTATAAAGAAGGGGAGCACCAGTTCAGAACAAGAGCTGAAGCAACTGATTCGGAAGTGTTCAATTACACAACAACCTCAAACGAAGAACCTCACAGAACACTGATCAGCAAGACTGACATCACCACAGGCGAAGAGCTTCCTGGTGCAAAGCTGCAGGTCATCAACTCTGATGGCGAACTCGTAGAAGAGTGGACATCGACTGAAGAAGAGCACCTTATCTGGGCACTTCCTTCGGGCACATACACACTTCGCGAGATCACAGCTCCTTACGGCTATGACGTAGCTGAGGACATCGAGTTCACAGTCAAGGATGACGTGATCGAGAACAAGGTAGAGATGAAGAACAAGCCGATCACCATCGGTACAACCGCTATGGATGAGGCTACAAAGTCACATCAGGGAACCTTCACCAAAGACGAGATTGTCAAGGATACCGTCAAGGTAACAGGCCTCTATGAAGGCAGAGAGTACAGGATCCACGGTGTTCTCATGGACAAAGCCACAAAGGAAGCTGTAAAGGACGCTTCCGGCAAGGAAGTCACAGCAGAGAAGTCATTCACCGCTACAGGCGATGAGATGGAGATCGAGCTTGAGTTCACAGTCAACTCTTCAGAGTTCACAACAGACTCTGTAACAGTAGCATTCGAGTATCTTGAAAGAACGAAGAAGGTACACGAAGTTGAAGCTGATGTAGTTCCTGTTGAGCTCCAGAAGCACGAGGACATCAATGATGAGGATCAGACGATCCACTACGGCGGAATCGTCGGAACAACAGCTGTCGATAAGGCTTCAAAGAGCCACAACATCCTTGCAGCTAAGGACGTAACTATCGTAGACACAGTCAAGTTTGAGAACCTGTCCACAAAGAGCGAGTACGAAGTCAAGGGCGAACTCTTCGACAAGACAACAGGAAAGCTCACAGGCATCAAGAGCTCCGCTAAGTTCACACCGGACAAGCCAACCGGCACAGTAGACGTTGAGTTCAAGTTCGACGCATCCGAGCTTGCAAATCACGACATCGTTGTTTACGAGACACTTCTCATAAATAACATCGAGATCAACAAGCACGAGAATCCGGACGATGAGGATCAGACGGTACACGTACCGGAGATCCACACAACAGCTACCGATGTAAATACAGGCGACCACATCGCTAACGGAAGCGAAGATGTCCAGATCAAGGACGTTGTAGAGTACAAGAACCTGATCCCTGGCAAGGAGTACACAATGGAAGGTACTCTCATGAACCAGAAGACAGGTAAGGCTGTGGAAAACGACGGAAAGCCTGTAACGGCATCTGTCAAGTTCACACCGGAGACAAAGGACGGCACAGTAGAGCTGACCTTCAAGTTCAACGGAGTAAGCGTACAGGGCGAGACAGTAGTTGCATTCGAGGAGTGCAAGATCAATGGCGTACCTGTCGCAGTACACGCGGACATCAATGATAAGGATCAGTCAGTACAGATCCCTAAGATCGGCACAAAGGCTGCTCTTGTCGGCGAAGAAGTCCACGATATTGTTTCGTACGAGAACCTCAAGGCGGGCAAATACATCATGAAGGGCTGGCTCGTAGAGACAGATTCAGAAGATGTAGTTGAAGGCTCTGAGGGACAGGTCGAGTTCGAAGTAACTGAGACACCGGGATACGGCGTTGTAACAGTCACCCTTCCGATCAACGACTATGACAAGTACGGCGGATATGACCTTACTGCATTCGAAGAGTGCTACTACGTTGTTACCGGCGAGGACGGAACCACTAAGGAAGTTCTCGTAGGCGAGCATAAGGACACAAGTGACGATGATCAGACTGTCGAGATCCCTGGAGGAAAGGGCGTCAAGACAGGTGACGATCATATGATCTTCCTGTTCGGAGCAGCATTCATGCTGAGCGCATGCCTCTATCTCGTACTGAGAAAGAGAGCAGCTCTCAAAAAATAATCACATAGGTATCTGAACTCCCTTCGGATATATACAGCCGGGGCCTTTATCTTCTTAAGGGCCCCGGCGGCTTTTCCGAAACAGGAGGCAAAATGCGAGCAAGCAAAATGATTTCAGCAATAGTTCTGGCAATGATCCTGGCAACAGGCTTCATGCTGGAGACGAAACTAAATGAATACAGAGCCGAAGTACAGGATAAGCAGGATATAAGCGAAGTCGCGAAATCGGACGGCAAGGAGATAAACTTCTCGGCCCTTAAGGGTATAAACCCTGACCTTCTCGGCTGGATCTATCTTGAGGATACCCAGATAGACTATCCGGTCGTACAGGGTGAGACCAACGAGGAGTATCTCCATAAAGGCTTTGACGGGACATACAGTTTTCCAGGCTCTATTTTTGTGGACGCGGACTGCAGGACCCCGTTTGAGGGATTCAACACGATAGTCTATGGCCATCACATGTCATCCGGAGCGATGTTCGCAGGTCTTGAAAAGTACAAGGACAGGGAATTCTTTGACGCACATCCGGACATAACCTTCATAAGGGAGGATGGGCACTACAGAATAAGGGTAGCGGCTTTTCTTAATGAACGCGAGGACTCCGAGATATACAGCCATGCAAACAGCACTGAGGACAGGAAAAAATTCCTGTCGCTCGTTGAAAGCAGGAGCATCAACAGATCCGATGTGGATCTTAAGGACAGCGACACCCTAGTGACTCTTTCGACCTGCGCATACGAATTCAAGAATGCCCGGTACATAGTGGTCGGGAAACTTGAGCGCGAGGAAAAGAAGGGCTCCATCATGCCGGACGCTGAAAGCTATTCGAACATCTGGCTGTACGCTCAGATCGGGGTCGGTATAGTAATGCTTGCCCTGACAGCAGACCTGCTAAAGAGCCTGTTCAGAAAAAAGAGAAAATAAAACGCGGGACTGCCCGCGCTTTGTGGCGAAAATGGAATAAAGCCGGTTCGATTCCGGCAGTCGCCCGGAACAATATGATCTAGTAAAGAAGGGAATTTGTTATATGCAGAATGAAAGATCAAAAAGGATAACAGCTGTGCTTCTGGGACTGCTTCTTACGGCATCCGCCCAGACGCCACAGGCTTTTGCAGCAGGGGAGACAGATATCCCGGCAGAGACCGGGATAACGTCCGAACAGCCTGCAGAGAATGAAGACCCCGCTCCGACTACACCCGCTCTCCAGGCACAGGGCGAAGAAGGCGGCCAGTCAGGAACAGATACACCGACTGACCCGGATACCCCGGACGAGCCTGCAGCAGCACACAAACTGGAGGGAAAAGTCTACACCTATCCGTATAACTCAAGCGTCTCCGCAGCAACTGTTGCGAGCGGCAAGAAGATCACCGTGACTCTCGGAAACGGCAGCACGAGATCCGTCACATCATCTTCAAACGGATCGATCTCTCTTGATCTTACCGAGGAAGAGGCATCATCCTCCGGAACATACTCATGGACCTTCGATAAAGACGAGGACTGCCTCGCAGCAGCGGGAGCCATAAAGGAGGGCAGCGAAGAAAAGCTGTACATCAGAGAAAGATATGAACCTGTTCCGTCTGACTACCACTTTGCCGAGTCAGAGGACATCATTGATGAGATCCTCAGAATAGCAGGGGTATATACGATCGTCCCTGCAGAAGGCAAAAAACTCGCTACGAGCCTTGACGGTGAAGCAAAGGACTCTATCAAAGTAACAGTATCTCCGGACGGAAAAGTAAGTGACTTCTATGTATATACAGGAGACAATTGCTCCAAGCCGATGAGCAACGATACCGTTGTGATCGATGACGGAGCGCCTAAGATCGGAGAGGTATCCACAAGCGCAGCCAAGCCGAGCACACATGTGAAGACACACGGTATATACAGCAAGGAGAAGGCAGACATCCTTGTCAACGCGAAGATAACCGAGAAGGGCGTAGGCCTGGGCAAGGTATATCTCGTCAGCACAAAGGACGATAAGACCACCACATACGAGCCTGTATTCAGCAAAGTGACAGAGGGCGAGTATACATACAGCATCGCTCTTCCGGAAGAAGAGACACTAATGGACGCGCAGCTTGTTAAGCTCGTAGCCGTAGACAGATTCGGGAACAAGTCGGCGGAGACACTCATAGCGCAGACTGAAGACGGCTCTTCGATAACGATCGAAGCTATCGCACCGGCGCTTGAGGTATCTCTTTCATCAAAGCCGAATTCACACGGATGGTACAATTCCCTTCCTTCTCTGACAGCAAAGGCAAGCGACAACCTTTCGGGGCTTGCCTCCATGAGCATCAGCGAGGACGGAGAAGAACTTGAATCACTTACATTGGAAGAAAAGGTCAAGAGCGAGAGATCCATCTCTGCGAAGGCGAAAATAGACGAGCCGAGCGAAGACGGAAAATACACCTTCAAAACCGTAGCAACGGACAACTCAGGAAACGAGATAACAAAGGAAAATGTCCTGAAGATAGACCTTGTGGCACCTGAGATCGAAGCAAGCGGCGTAAAGACAGGCGAGCACTACAGGTCGGTCCCTGCCATCAAGGTGACGGAAGATGAGAAGTACTACGACGCAGATGGTGCTTCAATAAGCTACGTCATCAGGAGAGACGGGGAAACCGTTGCACGAAACACCGTAGGTAAGGTAGACAAGCTTACGCTCCCGTCATCCGCCTTTTCTAAAGACGGCGTGTACAGCGTAGAAATCGATGCAAGAGACGCAGCAGGTAACGAGTCAAACGAGCTGAGCTACGAATTCACAAAAGACTCCACTGCACCTGTGGTCGCGTGGTCGGGCATCCAGAACGGCAAATTCTATAACAAAAAGCAGACAGCGAAGCTGACTGTTAAAGAGCGCTTCTATAAGACTAACAATGTCAACGTGAGCGCTGTAAGAAAGCTGGGAGGCGCAACTTCAAATGAAGGCTTCCCGTGGAAAAACTCAGGCGAGACATCCGCTTCCTCGAAGACCTTCGGTACGACAGGAACATACACCCTTACCGCCAGTGCTACCGATAAAGCAGGAAACAGCAGCGGGAAAAAGACGCTGACTTTCACCATCGACACAAAAGCTCCAGAGATCAGCATCACCGGAGTAAAAGACGGAGGCATCTATACATACGGTATGGGCTTAGCTCCAAATGCGAAGGTAACAGACGACTATCCTGACAAACAGAGTATCAGCTATACAAAGGCTGGTGTGCCTATAAGCAACCCTTCGTTCGCCCAGTACAAGGAAAATGATGGACTTTACACCATGACCGTAACCGCGACAGACAAGGCGGGGAATACAACCACCAAGACTATCTCATTTGTTGTCAACAGATTCGGTTCATACTTTGAGTACAACGATGAAATCCAGAAGGTCATGGGCAATGCTTGGCAGAACATCGACAAGGATCTCGTTATAACAGAGAAAAACGTATCCGAAGTGACTGAGAGCGAACTCAAGGTCTTCAGAGACGGCAAGGCTGTAGAAAGCACCGCAAAGACGTCTCCTGCTGATAAGGAGAACGGATACAACGTCTACAGACACGTATTCGGCGCTGATAACTTCAAAGAGGAAGGCGCATACGAGATCAACGTCATTTCTAAAGACTCCGTAGGGAATGAAATGGAGTCTAAGGACGAGACCGGGAAAGTCGTATTCTATGTCGACAGGACGGCCCCGACTCTTACTGTAGACGGCATCGATCCAAAAGGCATAAAGGCAGAGCAGGCTCAGCTTACCGTAAACTCATCAGATCTTCTGACTGGAGTGAAGGACATAACAGCTACAGTAAACGGCTCTCCTGTAGTCCTCAAAGATAACGGCAACGGCACATGGGGCCTTACACTGAACGAGGGCTTAAGGCAGCCTGTGCACATCATCGCAACAGACGGCGCTGGAAATGAAGCGACGTTCGACGAAGAAGTATCTGTATCTTCGAGTGGATTTTCTCTCTTCTTCGATAGATTCAAGCACTGGCTCGGCATCGGAGCAGCAGCTCTGATTGCCGTAGGCGTTGGCTTGTTCTTCCTTGCAAAGAGAAGAGAAGACGATGATGACGAAGAAGAGGATGACGACGAGCAAGAAAACGCATAATGCATCAGCCGGGATTTAACTCCCGGCTTTTTCGGCGGCAAGGGTCCCACTCTAGTTCGGAACGTCTCTAAAACTTGTGCTTGTTGTCTCCGAACGATACCCGGGTTCAACTCCCGGGGCCGCCAAACCCTCTAAAAGCTACGCATCCTGTGGAGGAAAGGAGGCATGCATGATCAGAAGAAACAGAATACTGATTGCATCCCTGATCATTATTGCCATATGCCTTCCGCTGGATGCTTTTTTTATTGGTCGCATGACATCGGACAAGACGCCCGTCACGCATGTATACGCAGATTCGGCCGATCCGGAGAAAGCGGCTGAGATTGCAGAAAACTATCTTGCTGCAGCACCATATTCTGAGAAGGGCCTCGTTGAGACTCTGATGGAATACGAGCTCTTTCCTGAAAAAACAGCAAAAGATGCCGTCGCATCGCTTGATGCCGACTGGGATTCGCAGGCCATACGGGAAATAAAAGAGTACCTTCTCATCAACGGGATCTCCCAGGAAGAGCTGACAGAATACATGACCCGAGATCAATACACAAAAGCGCAGATCAGGCTCGCTATCGATGCTTGTGATCCGGACTGGAATGAGCAGGCTTTGGCCGAAGCAAAAAAGCTCACCTCGATGGGAGTCAAGACACCGCAGCTTGGATCGACGCTTTTAAAGCATGGCTTCACGGAAGAGGAGACGTTGTATGCGCTGGACAACATCTAGCAGAAACAGGCGAAGGGCCGCCTGTCTTTCGCTCATAGCATTTCTGCTTTTAACTGCTCTGTGCATGAGCAGCGGTGACGCCTCGGCTGAATCAGAAAGAGTCAAAGTCGGAGCTTATATATATGAAGGCGATGCTGCAAGGATATACATGGACCGACAGCTCCTTCATAAGCTGAAGGAAAAGCAGGACACGAAAGTGACCTTCAGCGATGCGATGTCCATAGATGAGGCAAGAGTCTTCCAGTACGAGTTCTACGCGATGCACCCGGAGGTGACGCTCTCTTATGCGCCTCTTTTCGCTCTGCAGACCTATGACAACGATAAAAAGATATGCGCAGGTTATGTAGCGACATACATATCTTCTGAAGGCGGTGCTCAAAGATACAGAAACCTTGAGGATGCGGCAAAGAAGCTTCTTCGGGGCACATCGGATCTCAGCGACAAAGACAAGGTCCGCATCATAGCAAAGCGGCTTCGAAGCAGCTGCGAATATGCAGACACACCAACCGATCTCTGGAGCGAGAGCCTTTACGGCTGCCTTGCAGACGGCAAGGCGACCTGCATCGGGTATTCCGAAGGCTTCTTCTACCTTATGAGAAGAGCGGGGATTCCCTGCAAGATAGAGGTCAACAGGTATCACGCGTGGAACAAGGTGTTCTACGACAGAAAGTGGCACAAGACAGATCTCACAAGAGACTGACAGGAGAAACAGTATGGAAAAATGCAGAAAAAAAGAAAGCTATCATAGCAGTAGTGATCGTGATCGCATTGGCTGCAGCAGCCCTCGCGTTCATGCAGCACAGATCGGCAAGGCCTACCCTTGATGCCTTTGAGGGTACGTTCCTGATGTCCGACGGAAGGTGCATCAAGATGAAAGCGGACCCGACTGATGAGTACGACATGACCGGCAGGATCTACAAGGAAGGGGACGAAGATGCGACTATAGATGTCGTTGGCGTATACACACCCGCAGGCTCGATTTCAGTAGAAGAACCCGGTGATGACGGCATGATGATCGGCATCATGAGCGTCAAGAGCTTCGGCAGGCTCGAATATGCAGATATGGACACGATGGAGACATTCACGCTCGAGAAAATGAATATAGACTGTCACTACAAGGTAAAAAAGCAAGGAGCAGAGCGTTATAATTACAATTTCATTGAAAGGAACACCTATGGATAGCAAGAAAAAGAATCTTACAAGAAACAAAAGCAGAGTAGTCGGCTCCAGGAAACAGCAAACTAAAAGAAATGAACGGGACGCCATCAGTTCTTTCATGCTTATGGAGAAGAGTGCAAACAGAATAACCCCTACTGTCATATTCGACCCGAAAGCTGAGCACTTTTCGGCTGTGGAATAATCTATAGAACCTATACGTTTTTTGAATTTTGCTGAATTTTTAAGGTAAATGCAACACTCAAAGTAAATGCAACAAAGCGCTGGTATTTCAACGATGCTGGCGCTTTTTGATGAATGAAAAATCAAGGCATAGCGGTCTCGAAGCACAGAAAAAAGGGTACACAAAATCACCCGACACAGTAATTTATGTCCATTTGTCGGGTTTAATGCAACGCCTGTTGCGTTAACTTTGGAGACAGTTATTTGTCTCTGTTTTTAGCTTTCTCGTAAGCGTCTTTCAGCAGCTGAGGCTTAAGCATGACCTCGTTAGCCGGGATCTTGTACAGCCCGAGCAGATCAAAGAATTCTTCCGGGAATACATCCATCGCCAGATCATAGGCGCATTTGCCGAAAGACTTCTTGCGGCAGTAACTGTTGATGTGATTCATCATCAGCAAGATGTCTTCCTGAGTGTATGGCACAAGGGACGTGCTCTTAGGGATAACATCGCGGATCAGTCTGTGATTGTTCTCGCAGGACGCTTTCTCATCCGAACGGTTAGGCTCGCAGTAGAATACATGCGTGCGTTTAAGCTTCGGATCAAAGACAGATCTCTCGATGCCGGCAACATCAGCGAACTCACTCCCGTTATCTGTAAGTATTACCGGGAAGATCCTACAGAATAGGTCGTATCCAAGAAGATGCTCTATGGCATCAAGCTTGGTAACGACATTAAAAGCTGTATGCTCTGCAAGATAGAAAGAGAGCTGCATCTGAAGGCCGGGGAAATGGATAGTGAGCAGGGCAGGCGGCTCATCCCGCTTGCCAATCACACAGTCCATCTCGGTGTGGAATGTGTCATGGTCCTCCATATATTTAAGGAAATCACCATACATGTGACCAACTTTGGCCTCCTGTATCTTTTTCGAGATTTTCTCGCCATGACGCTCGGTTTTACGCGGTTTACGGCGGAGTTTCTGCTTGAGGTCGATGTTGCCAGCTTCAAGCTCCCCGCTGTCAACGATCCTGTAGAGGGTGGAGAGGCTCACCGGCAGCACATTGTTCTGCATGATGTGGTACGGTGACTGGCCTTTCTTTATGAGAGGCGAAACGACATTGTCGATGTCGATCAGCTCTCCGAGAGTCAGATCGAAGCCACTGCGGCGACCGACCAGAGTCTCCCTGTATTTGGCATGAGCCTCATTGGCGTAATAAACCTGACGATCCATGCTGCATGGTTGGAAATTCTTTTTGCTGTTGCGTTTGCACGCATTGCAGACATGCGGCGACTTCAGGAGCTTTTCGCAGGACAGGACTTCGTATTCATCGCACCAACGGTAGCAGTCAGTTCGGCATCCATTTCTGCAAAGGCGATTGCAATCCATCCTGCCGCATGCATGGCGGACATTGCAGGTGTTTATCTTAGAGCAGCTGTTGGCGTAATTCTTGATCGTAGTACAGTTGCGCTCGATCTCACGCTTGACTGAAGACGGAGCCTTGCTAAGATCCTTGGCAATAGAGCGGATAGAATGACCGTGATTGAGGCTATATTCGATCTTAGCGCGGTCCTCAATGGTAAAGTGAGAACCTTTAACAGGAGGCGATTTAATTGATTGTTTAGACATAAATAAACCTTTCCGGGCACACGCCCAATATGGCGCTCGGAAACACTCGATTTTTGTTGACACCCCTGAGAATGCAGGTATAATCAAGGTACACAAAACCGAGGTGTCCTCTGGGCACCATTTTAAGAGGAAGTCTTAGAAATGCAGCTTTTCGACGAGGAGCATTCCTAGGGCTTTTTGCTTGTTCGGGTATTGTAGCATAGAGCAGAATCAAAAGTCTTCAAAGCTACAATATGTTGTTGCCGCATATATTTGCATTGACCGAAAGGAAAGTGCAATGTGCAATCAAAGCAAAGACGTAGAGTTAATAAGCAGCGAAGCAGAAGCGGAAAAAATAGAGAGCTCTGAATCAAGCCCTCTAAATCCTCTTACTAAAAAGAATTATGCAGACGAAATATCAAAATCAATGGAAATGCTTCTTTCTTACGAAGATTCACTCCTTAGGAAATTTATTGGAAGGAGCTCCCTCATGAAGAAAGACGAAAAAAAAGAAACAACGAGCTATGTGAATGACCCGCTGAATCCTATCACTAACGACAATTATGCTGATGAAATACACAAGTCAAATATGCTTCGAGAACTCTACGAAGAAGAATTGCTTGCTAAGTCCTCTAAAAACTTAGGATAATATTTTGTCAGCCCGGGAATTGTTTCAGCGCCAATTCTAAATAAGACGCCCATAGGGTCATTATGAACAACAGACAAAACCATATCATAAGTGTATAAAAGAATAAAATGAGAATATACGTCTGTAAAACACCAAGGCGTTAATGAGTGCGGTTCTACACGGTTGTAAGAAATGGATTGAATACTCTCCGATCGTAACATAGATGAAATGCGTTTATTGCCATCAACAATATAGTCTTTCAGAGTGCGCAAGTCGCTAATCCCTACAGGAAACTTGACAGCCATTATTGACGAATCGTCTTGCATGAATGGCTCAGCAACTTCTTTAGAGAATATGATGTCATTTGTAGAAGTTGCGCAAACTCTGGACACATTCAGGCGGCCGTGATCATATTGGTCAAGCAAATTGGGAATGTAAAATCCAATTTCAACACCTGGAGCAAATCGCAACAAATACGCTTGCTGTGGATACTCTGGCGACTCGGTCGGAGCAACAATGCCCATGTTCTTTTCGGGCAACACATCAATCCATGCCAAAAAAGCCCTTTGCATAGCATCAGAAAACTGTGAATTTAGGATTCTCCGTATTGCATCACAATAGTCTTGCAATTCATTTTTGTAAATCATAACTGTTTACCTCCATGAAAAATATAGCACAGTCGATTGACATACTCAACCACAACATGTACAATAACATTGACAGAAAACTGTACATAAAGAGGTGGTAACAATGTTAGCAGCAAACTACACAGCATTAAGAAATAACCTGAAAGGCTACTGCGATCAGGTATGCGATACAAAGGACACCCTTATCGTAACAAGAAGAGCCGACCGCAACGTAGTCATGATGAGCCTTGAGCGCTACAACGAGCTTGAAAAGCTTGAAAGAAATGCTCAGTATCTTGCCATGCTCGCGGAAAGCGACAGGCAGCTCCGTGAGGGCAAGGTCGTTGTCAAGACTATGGAAGAGCTGGAGGCAATGGCTGAGTAATGGCAGATATCATTTTCACGGAGAAGGGCTGGGAGCATTACATCGAGTGGCAGTCTGAAGACAAGAAGACTCTGAAGAAGATCAACAAGCTTCTCAAAAGCATAGATCGAGACGGCCCAATGAGCGGTGAGGGTAAGCCAGAAAAGCTCAGCTACGAGCCCGGCTCATACAGCAGGCGGATCGATGAAGCCAACAGGCTCGTTTACGAAGTAAGCGATGGTCAGATCAAAGTCAAGGCTTGCAAAGGCCACTATAATGACTGATACAGCAGGGAGCTCACAGCTCCCTGTTTTGTTATCAGCGTTATTGCAAAACACCATACTTATCAACGTGAATGCAATACTCCAACCTTTCAGAGTAATCGCAACAGCAATGTTGCATTTAATATGCTAATTCAATAATTCTTGTGTCATACTTCACCTCCCAAAGAATTATAACACAAGCATCGGCAGACTAACTGCAACGCCATCACTTGTCAAAGTAAAAGCAACACTCCGCCTTGTCAAAGTAAGAGCAACGGCTGTGTTGCATTTAATATGCTAATTCAATATTGATTGTTTAGACATAAAAAACGCCTTTCTGGACGCACGTCCAACCAGGCACCCTCAGAACCGAGACTTTCCTTACCATAAAGTCAACTTTTCGTTGACAAATAGGTTATAACCCATCATAATCAGGGTACAGAAAACCGAGGTGTCCTCAGGGCACCATTCAAAGAGGAAGTCCTCAGAACGAAGCTTTACGACGGATCCGTTCTTAGGGCTTTTTGCTTGTCCGAGTATTGTAGCACAGGCAAGGTAGCATGTCCTAGCGATCTGAGGGTGTGAATTTCAATATATTCAAAAGTATGGCGCTTATTGACAGCGCCTTTTTCTATGAAAGGAAAAAGCCGATGAAAGACAAACAATATATCGATATATTTGAAAGAATAGCCGAGCCAAACGAAATCATTATTGGCTCGCTAGGACAGGGGAAAAGTTTTACCCTTGATGATTACGCTAATTCAAACGAAAGATTCTCGAATTCATCGAGTGAAATCTTGCTCTCTACGAGCAAGGATGCATAAAAGATGTTGCAACAAGCTCCAAATAACACCTTGGAATACGGCGACATAAATTTAATATGATCATGGTCGTAATAGAGTTTAGTCGGTAGCGTCGCGACCCCATTCCTTACAGCATCTAATACACGATGGTTCCCATCAAGGATGCAAGCGTTTGGAAGACAAAAAGGCAGCTCTGCAAGGATTATTGGTCCGCGAGAAAACGACTGCCCGTATGGATCATCAAATATTTCCGGAGTCATAAGACTTCTCAAATACGTGACAGGTACAGCCTTAGTGGTAACGGGAGTATCGGTTTCTAGCAATTTGCTAACGTCCCAAACCAACGGGATATCAACGCCCATGAAGTCAGGCTGATGCGTATATCCGGACAAATATGCTTGGGGAAGGTCTGCGGCTTCATTAAGTGCATGCTCGCACGATGCCACTATAGGCTCAAAATCATAATTGGTAGTTGAAATGTATGCGAGTCTTAATCGAGATTCATTGCAGAAGCGAATCACCTCTTGCTTTGTTAGCTTTCTGTTTGGATTCATTACAGGCTAGCCTCCTTTATTCTGAATATGCAAATATAATAACACGGAATATCAATAAAGTATTTTCAGAGTTAATGCAAAACTTCGGTTTTTCAATGTAAAAGCAACACTTCCTTCTTTCCAGAGTAAGAGCAACGGCTGTGTTGCATTTAATTTGGAAATTCAACAAACAACAGCAAAAGATAAAATAATAAGCGCAAGCTATGAACTGTTCAAGGAACGGGACTATAACACGATCAGGATAACAGATATAACACGCAGAGCTTCAGTGACAAAAGCCACTTTCTATAACAACTTTCAAAACAAAATGGATCTTCTGGTGATGCTCAGCGAAGAGAAAATCGAAGACGCAGTCCGCTCTACCTATGATGGGCAGAATTACGGCAAGCTGCAGAGAGCATTGTTCACATTGGAGGATAGTCACAAGGCATTCTTTGCCGGTATCGACGCTTCACCTAAGGGCGAAGAGTACTGGATGTCTATGCATATATATCTCTGCAAATTATTAGAAAACATCAAGATGCATAACAACGACAGCAAATCGCTGCAAAAGACTGTAAGCCTTACAATAGATACCTACGTCAATTCAGCCATCTACCTTTTCAGACATCAGCTTCAGCCAGATATGGCAGTTCCATACAATTACATAGCACAAGTGCTGGATACATATCTGCCCGGAGAGTACAAGACTGTTACAGATGTTATCAATCCGGCTTCAATAATGCTCGGATCAGAAAGTGCATAGGTTTATATCAATACGTAGAAACAAAGAGGGGAGACGCATAAAAGCGCCTCCTCTTTTTTCGTGCCTGGGAATACGACATACTATTCAAACATTGAGTACGGGTATCTATTTGACAGCAAAAGCACCTACTTCCCCATCAGTTCCCGCTTGTACTTGTAGTAAGTGTTCCTCGTCACCCCAGCAAGCTTCATTGTCTCAGCGTCAGAAAGGGTGCCACCGAAGGACTTGCAGTGGGTCTTTATTATCTCTTTTGCCACTACAGACTTCTTAGTCGTTAACTTCCGGCCTTTGACCGCACCGATTTGCTTTCCGTTTCTGCGGGCGGTCTCTATGCCTTCACGGGTTCTCTGGCGAAGATCCGTGACTTCCTTCTCTGACTGATTGAAAGCTATCTTTATCTGCTCTTTAGCGAGACACATGAGATACTTGTTCACACCTTCAAGTATATAGTCCACATCAGTGCCTGTAAGGGGCACTCCCGTCTCAAGAGCCTTTCTGTATGTTTCTGTGTTTATATGTGGCTCCTTAAGGTACACTAGATTTACCCCATCAGAAAACAGCTTCTCGTAGACCTTAAACCCTTCTTCTGAATCCCTGGACATTCTCGATACAGAATCGAACACTATAGTGTCATTAGGTCGAATCTGTCTCATCAGGGCGTTCCATTTAGGCCTGTCAAGTTTGGTTCCGGTGAATTCCTCCTGATAGATGATCGCATCAGGGTAATCCTTGAGTATATTTCGAATCTGTCTGTCTATAGATTGCTTTGGCGTACTGATTCTGCAATAGCCATATATCCTTTTTGCCATTATTTACCTCTTCTCAATATCAAATCAAGTGACCGTCATAATTGGTACTAAAATTCTACCATAGGAAAGACGCCGCTTCAATCAATTTTGGTACAAAACGGAGATACGTTTAAACTGGTACAAAATAGGGGGCGGCGAAGGTGGCCGGAAGCAAAAATCCATTCGCGGACATGCTCGCAGAGGGGAGGTTTTAGACATGGCAAAAGAACAGACTCTAACGATTATGGCGACGCTCTGCGCCTTATACGGTCAGGGCAAGGGCGATCCTAAAATCATGGCCGCCGCCTGGCACGAAATCCTCAAGGAATACGACTTCGAAAGAGAACTTAAAGTGCCTTTGTTCGCGTTTCATTGGAGCCTTCTCTCTTTAGGTCAACTACCCACCGCTTAGACTGACGTCTTGAAGCGGGGGCTTGTGAAAACAAGTCAGTTGATTAGCCTAAGTGCTCAGAGCACTACGTTATCCGCGAATATACAGGTACCCCGGGATGCTCCACAAAGCCCGGGCACTACGGATATGCGTTAAACATCGGTGATGGGCAACCGATGTGCGTATATCAGCAAACCGCGGAATAACATTGGCGATGTGGACACCGCCCTACGGGGCGAGAACCCGTGTATACGCCTTCTTCGGAGGAACGGTATGCGGAAGCCGTAAGGCAAAACAAGTTACAATGAAGACCGAATTCTAATTTTTCTCATAAAATGAAACCTTGCTGCGACGGACAGGAAACCCTTGAAAACAGAGGAAACGAGCCGCCTCCCGAGCTCTTCGAACGGAAAGAACCGAAATCTCAACTTGTTGACTTTTAATTTCCGAATTTGGATAATTTAAGCCAAGAAGATGAGTTCGTAGGTGACGCGGACCAAAAGAGAAAAGGAAAAGGAGAAAACACCATGAAAAAGAGAAGCATGAAGGCGATCGCGATGATCGCAGCATTCTGCGTAGCGTTCACGAGTATCCCGTTGCTGATGGGGAATCTTGATTCGAGCGCTATGGCAAAGAAGAAAAAAGCTAAAGTTGCAAAGAACGTAACGGTCAGCGCCTATGCATCAGGACAGACGCAGGCTGTCATAAAATGGAACAAAATAAAGAAGCCAGACAAAGGCTATGCTGTGTTCAGAAACGGCGCGGTCATAGCACACATGGGCAAGAAGTACGCTTTTACCGACTCCGGTCTCAAAGCAGGTACTGCATACACATACCAGATCAGGACCTACAAGACCAAGAAGGTAAAACAGTGGTACAACAAGGCTACAGGCAAGTGGCAGAAGAAAAAGCCTAAGAAGAAATGGCGCGGCAAGAGCAGAAAAGTAACTACATATACATATAAGAAGAAATCGAATGTAGTTACCGTCAGGACCGCGCCGCTCAATAAGTACACCATCACATGGAAGAACTGGGACGGCACAATACTCCAGTCTTCGACTGTGCTGCAGGGCAGCAAGCCATCATACAGCGGCAGCACACCTACAAGAGCTGCTGATGATGATTACATCTACACCTTCAAGGGCTGGTCACCGGCTGTTAGCGCAGCTACAGGTAACAAGGTCTATACTGCGCAGTATACAGCGAAGGAAAACATCCTTCCTGCACCGAAGGGCATTAGCTATGCCGTTAAGTCAGCGTCAGGATACATTAAGATAACCTGGAACGCTGTTTCCAAAGCTGAAGCGTATGCGATCATCTATGACGGCAAGGTAAAGCAGGAGTCATCAACAACCTTCTTCTTCACACCTTTCACGGAAGGAGAAAACTATACCTTCCAGGTAGCTGCTATAAAGAATGGAAAGATCCAAACGAAGTCGAAGGAATTCACTATCACAGCTAACAGCGGTGCAACCGGAACGGTTGAAGATACTGCTACGCCAGCAACACCATCGACTCCGTCAACACCTACGGCCGTAACCAAGCAGGTAACGGATTATAAGGGTGTAACGAGAACGATAACCAAAGATGTAGATTCTGATGGCACGCCATATTGGATCGACAAGCAGTCCAACGCTTGCATGTTAGATAAGGATCTGGCGAAATGGGACAAAACCGTCGACGGAACCTTCGATGGTTTTACCCAGAAGAATGGAGTAACATGGAAAGTCGCGCCAAGCAGCGAGGATTACTATGGCTCTATTTTCGGAAACTGGAGCCCTTATGTAGTAATGTACAACGGCGATATGAATAAGCTCACGTTTGAAATAACGGGGCTGAAAACTGTAAGCACGCATGAAAGTCCGGATGTTCTTCAGATACAGGACAGAACGATCTCAGTAGTAGAAAAGAACGGCAAGCGTCTCGCAAAATGTCTCGGAACATTCGAGGAAGCATACTATGCGGATAAGAAAGCGTCTGTTAAGTATCTGTGTTTCGAAGATCGAGAAACGAATTCGCAGGCAGTTACTCAGGGCCTCGGCTTTACGACTGGCACTGTAACCGTAGGTGTGTTCTATAACGGTCAGCAGATCGGCAAGTGGACGCATACATGCAACGCCAACGCCAATTCGGAAGGTCTCAGCCCATACAGACAGGAATGTCTGGAAGTAGCAAGAACCTGCCTTGAATCGGCTAAAAATAACGGCGATGCAACGGGCACGCTGGATGCAGACCTCACAGCCATCGGAAAATGGATGAAAGAGAACTATACCTACGAGCAGCTTTCCTGTCTTGGAGGCAGAGACGTTCTCGAAACATGGAGCATATATCAGTATGGTAAATACGGATTCTCCTATAAATCCAATCCAGATAAGTCTACTCACGCAGCATTCTGCCTGGACGACCTCAGCAATTACTGGTCTGCTCAGGGACGCAACTAATGCTAAGAGATTGCTGTTTTTCATATAGAAAGTACTCTGTGGTATGATGAGTTTATGTTAACTATCACTTTTTGGTAAGGAGATAAAAATGGCAAATTGTAGCATATGCGGGAAGAAGATTGGCTTTATGGATGTTTCTCATGACATAAAGAAAGGCAAAATCTGTAGTAATTGTACGAGTGATATGGGGATAACCTCATTCGCTTGGATGAAAAGCTGCAATGCAGATGAGATAGTTGCTTTAGCTAAGATTGATAAGGATATCGATGGCAGCATTAATTATGAAGTGCCGTCTGTTGCAAAGTTTGATGATGCGAATCATGTAGCTTACTTTCTGCCGAGGCTTGATTATAATGCACCGGCCCATGAGTATGTAAAGTTTTCATACGATCAAATTCAAGGGTGTGAGATTATTGAAAATGGTGGATCCACGACATCAAACGCCTTTGAAGCAGCAGTTGGAACGGCTATTTTGGGCACTGCGGGAGCCGTTATAGGAGGCGCAGGTGGAAGAGATGCTGTTTGCAACTCATTGTCGCTAAAACTGACGGTCAATAATTATGAACAGCCAGCTTTTTATATTGATGTCTTAACAACACCAATTTCAACAACTACTGCCGAGTATTATGAAGCCCTCAGGAAGGCGCACGATATCGTGTCCAAGATCAACATGTTAAAGAAAGAAAAAACAGTTACTCCTGATAATGTTGTAGGACATATCGATCCTGTGGTTGAAATACGCCGATATAAGGAACTGGCAGATGAAGGCATCATTACCTTTGAAGAATTTGAAGCGAAGAAAAAGCAACTTCTCGGTTTATAGCTGATATTTCACAGGTCAAACTATTCGCATAAAATAGAAGCCTTCCATCAAGCCGGCAGTATTCCTTGCTGCCAGTTTGGCAACTTCAGAAATGGCAAAGGCTTGGGACATATCTTCAAGGGTTGCATTGCTTTGCAGTCATGGGCGTGTTGATGGTGCGATAAAATAGGGAAAACCTGGCTTATATCTAGTGATGCGAAAAAGCCGCCTGACAGAGAAAAACTGCAAGAACACCTGCCGAAACAAGACGAAGGTCGTGGAGATGGCGATACTGGAGTACGTAGACAAGCACACGAAAAACACGTCTGCAAAGGCAGCAGAGTAGGGCGGAGACGCTTAAATTTCACCGCCTGAGCGACTTTAACAGTGGAAGCTCCGCATGTCAACTGAATAAGAATAGCAAAGGAGAGCCAGAAATGGCTCTCTTGCTTTATGTTAACCGATACCGCCTGTCTGTCACCAACAGAAGTCATTCCAACTCATCTACGCCTTCCTCATAAACTTAATAAAAATCAACACCTATGAATTTAACATTCCCCGCTTCGGCGGTTGCAATATAAGGTCAAGCTGATATCAATTCCGTGTCACACACTGTTGCAATCGGTTCATTCTATATGCTAAAATCGACTAAAGAGTGAAATATATTTTCAAGCTAAAGCAGAAAAGAGGGCGAACATGGGAATTAACAGCCTTGCCAATCAGGAATACGATCTTGAGCTGGATGTTGAGAAGGTCAAAGACGCGATGTTCGACGCAGGGGTTACAAAGAAGGCCCTTGCTGAAGCGATGCACGTAAATCCACATTATGTGGGGATATTTCTGCGTGATCCCAGCAAGCTCCGCCTGAGTCAGATCGCGCAGGTCGCGTACATTCTGACCGGGACACCTTACCCTGAAGATTTCATCAGGCGTGTCAAGATCGATAACGCTGAAGAGTTCGAAATAGTCGAGGAAGAGGACCTCTGATGACGACTTATCATCTGCCGAAAGATATAGTGCAAAAGGTTATGGATCTGCTGAAGAACTATGCCTCGCTTGAGAAGAAAGCGGAGCAGCTTCCGTGGTCTCTCGACGACTATATGGACGGTCTGGTCCCTCAGTACGGAGGAATAGCGGTCTCACCTACAAACAGCATCTCCAGAAAGACAGAGAATATCGCTATAGCTCATGTAGATAAACAGCGGGAACAGAGAGCAGCAGAGGCGCAGATCAAAGCGATCCACGAAGGCATATACAAGGCAGCAAGGACATGCAGAGACAATCGCACCGGCAAAAAGCTGAAAGATGTCCTTACAAACAACCTTGTCTATGGATATTCGCGCGAAAATTTGGAGATTACTCCGCGAACGCTCAGTAAATACAGAAAGAGGGCGATCTACTTCATTGCTATCGAGCTCGGCTACTATCATCCGAGCCATTAAACAATCACCCTAAGTGCAACAGCACCGTCACAAAAAAGAAGTGGCAATCTGCGTTATCTACTGCTATAATACTCATTGAAACATGAACCATATTCCTTTCTTTGTGATATGGTGTTCATGGTGTTAAGCCGGAGGAAATGCGGTCACCGATTTTTAGGCATTTCCCCCGGCTCCTTTCGTTTAATAATAAAAACAGACAAAAGTGCGGAGCCCCGGAACAGACGGACCGCACTTTTTTATAAGCGAAAGGAACCAGCCACACCATGTACGAGAATTTCACAAATCTTTACAAGATCAGCAAAACGCTTAGATTCGGCCTGATCCCGCAGGGGAAGACCCTCGAATACATCGAAGAGCGGGGGATCATAGAAGAGGACACAAGACGGGCAGAGGAAAAGAAGAAAGTCCAGAAGCTCATAGACGGGCTCCACAAAACCCACATAGAAAATACTCTTAATGGCTTTTCCCTCGGGAGCGATCTTACCGCATATGCAGCTCTCTACTTCCACCCGGAAAAGGGCGATGAGGCCAGAGAGGAAATGAATGACCTCGCAAGGCGCATGACTGAGAATATATCAAATGATCTCACAGGCGCAAAAGGCTTTAGCGACCTCTTTAAGGCGGATCTCTTCGACAAGCTTCTTCCTGCTATGTATGAGAATGACGCAGAAGCAATGGCAGCTATAAGCAGCTTTGAAGGATTCGCATCTTACTTCACCGGCTACCACAATAACAGGAGGCTTATATATGACGCTTCCGGAAAGAGTGGTTCGGTCGCCGGCAGGATCATAGACGACAACCTGCCTATCTTCCTCGATAACCACAGGAAATTCACGAGGATCTTAGAAGTTCTCCCGGACAATATAAAGACAGCTGAAAAAGAACTAGCTGCACTGCTTGGCGATGACAGCATGTCTGACTCCTTCTCCGTTGAAGGCTTCAGCAAGGTAATGGCCCAGAGCGGCATCGACAGATACAACCAGCTTATCGGCGGCTTTGCAAAAGAAGACGGGACTAAGATAAAAGGCCTGAACGAATACATCAACCTGGCAAATCAGGCAGCTGAAAGCAAAGAAGACCGTCTTCCCAAGCTGACACCTCTGAAAAAGCAGATCCTGAGCGACAGAACGACACTCTCGTTCATCCCTGAAGCGTTCAGAGAGGACGATGAGGTAATAGACGCGCTCCTCGCGCTGGATGAGCTCTTCAGGCCTGCAGCGGAAGGCATGACGGCCCTCATAAGCTCCATAGGAGGCTACGATTTTAACGGGATATACATCAGGACAAAAGCTCTGAATGACATATCGAATAAGATGCTCGGATCCTGGAGTCAGATGAAAGAGCTTCTCGGTGATAAATACGATTTCGAACAGGATGTGACCGAAAAGAAGCGCCGTTCCGCAGCATACCGTAAGCAGAAAGACACAGCGCTGAGAAAGAAAGAGTATTACAGCATCGGAGAACTGGATATCATTCCGGGAATAGACGGGAAGCTGTCGACATACATAACGGGCGAGGCAGGCTTCTGCAAGATGTCTTTCGATCTGGCAAGAAGAGACCTCCTCGCATTCCTTCAGATGAGAGGCTCAGAGCCAAGAAGCCTCAAAAGCAGCAGCAAGGCAAAAGCCGTTATAAAGGAATACCTTGACGCGGCCCTGAACATCAGACGCTCTGCAGAGAACCTTTCCGTCAGGACGGGAGACAAAGATCTCGCATTCTACACAGATTATGAGCCGCTGATGGACGCGCTGAATGCTGTTACTTCCATCTACAACAAAACCAGAAACTACCTTTCAGGCAAGATATATACGACTGAAAAGGTCAAACTCAACTTCGGTTCTTCCCTCCTCCTCGACGGCTGGGCGGAAAGCGTTGAAAGCGCAAAGCTCGGAACGCTGCTTCTGAAAGACGGCAAATACTATCTTGGGATCATTGCAAAAGGGCAGGGCAACCTGTTCAAAAAGGTCCCTGAAGCAGTAACGGACGATGTCTATATGAAGATGAGGTACAACCTGCTGACCGGAGCCAACAAAGCTCTTCCGCACGTTATCTTCTCCAGGAAGGGGATCGAAAACTACAAACCTTCAGAAGACATCATGCGCATTTACAAGAGCGGCACCTTCAAGAAGGGAAAAGACTTCAGCCTTGAAGACTGCCACAGGCTCATCGACTTCTACAAGGACTGTATCGCAGTCACGGACGCATGGCAGATGTTCTCCTTTAAATTCTCGGAAACTGCTGCTTACGAGGATATCTCAGGCTTCTTCCGTGAAGTAGAAACAGCAGGATATTCGCTAAAGTACAGGCCGATAGATACAGCTGTCGTAAACGAGCTTGTAGAGAACGGGCAGCTCTATCTCTTCGAGATCTGGCACAGGGATTTCAGCAACAAGGCATACGGCAAACCGGACCTGTCAACTATTTACTGGAGAGCACTGTTTGATCCTAGAAACGGGGAGCCCCCGATCTGCAGACTCAACGGAGGAGCAGAACTCTTCTTCAGACAGGCATCAATAAAACCGGAAGATGCCGTGATCCGCAGGGCAGGCGATGTAGTAGCAGCAAAGAACCCTCTGAATCCGAAGAGGAACAAGGTCCTTAAGTATGACATCGTAAAGGACCGCAGATTCACGGTAGACAAATTCCAGCTCAACGTGCCGATCACCATAAATGCTTCCGCACCGAATTTCAGCTTTATCAACACCGAAGCGAGACTCGCTATAAAGAAGGAAGACAACGTACATGTCATCGGTGTGAGCAGGGGAGAAAACAATCTCATCCAGATCTGCGTCCTTGACCCAAAGGGAACTGTTTTAGAGAACAGATCTCTCAACGTCATAGAGCAGGCTTCCGGCAGTAAGCCTAAGAAGACCGACTATGCGAAGCTCCTTGAAAGCAGAGAAAACCAGCGTATGGCTGAAAGAAAGAGCTGGGAATCAGTAGAGGGAATAAAGCAGCTTAAAGACGGCTACATCGGGCAGGTCGTGCGCATCCTTGCCGACCTTATGCTCAAATACGACGCAGTAATTGCGATCGAGGATATGAGCCTCGGGTTCAAACAGCAGCGCCAAAAGATAGAAAAAGCTGTATATCAGCAGCTTGAAGCACGCCTTATAAGCAAGCTGAATCTGCTTGTAAACAAATCCGCTGAACCGGATGAGCCGGGCGGGATCTACAGAGCTTATCAACTGACAGCTCCGTTCGAAAGCTTCGACAAGATCGGAAAACAGACAGGTTTTATCTTCTACGTTTCGCCGTGGAAGATCACAGAAATAGATTCGAATACAGGATTTGTGAACCTGTTTGATACCAGATACACAAACATCCCCGCAGCCAAAGCCTTCTGGCACGCCTTTGACAGGATCGTTTACGACGAAGAGGTCAGGGCGTACAGATTCGACTTTGACTACAGCTACTTTATAAGCGAGAACAGGCTGAAGCAGCTCGATGGCTGCAGGATGAAATGGAGCGTTTTCTCACATGGAGAGCGGATCCGTGCGGTCAGAGGAGATAAAGGCATAAACTATAAGCCTATCGATCTGACGGAGTCGATCACAGGCCTTCTGAACGACCACGGTATCGATGAAAGCTCAGCGGATCTCAGAGAAGCTCTGTGCAGCATGACCGATAAGAGTTTCCACGAAAATCTTCTTGCGCTCTTTGGCCTCATCGTACAGATGCGTTCAGGATCGAATATCGTTTCACCGGTCATGAATCTGGCCACGGGAAGCTTCTTCGAGGCGCCAAAGGACGATAATAGCGCATACAACATTGCCCGCAAGGGGCTGATGATAGTCAATAGAATCAACAGCGCGTCAGAAGAGGCTCTGACAGCACGGGCAGGGGACAAAACGACAAAACCTGTATCTCTGTCTATATCAAGCAGCGACTGGCTGCAGCATATACAGGAACAGTAACATTGACAGCGCGGCAGCGCATGCTTCCGCTAAAAATCTCTACTTGCCTGCGCAGGGATATCATATATATGCGCATGGTGTAGATAGGTACTTGTGCTTGTTGCTTGTCGCAAAATCTCTACTGATTGTAGATGCCATGACGTTCGCGCCGGCATTTGGAAATCTCTACTTCCGGGAAGGTCTGCCGGTGCTGAAGTATTTACCGACTCAAAACAAAAATCTCTACTATATATAATATGTAGATTCTGCGCGGCAAAATGGACGAACAGAACAGAACTTAAAATGAAATATCCATACAGCAAGAAAGAAAAATTATACAGAACAGTAAGAATGCTGCTGATTATGCTGCTAGTCATTGGTGCGGGCATATATACGATGCGACAACACTCTGTGATAGTGGATCCTCCCGGTGAGTTCGGAAGCATACAGGATTTAGACAAATCTGTTGTGCAGGCAGAAAACAGACCCGTTCCAATGCAGACAGAAAATCGCAGCCTTCTGGATTCTATCCCTGAATACTCCGGTACACCAACCTATGTCCTGAACGGGAACAAACCGGAATTCACGGAAGAGGATTACAAGAAAGCAGAATCTATGTATATAGAATTATCCGAGCTCGACGGGCTCGGCAGATGCGGTGTGTGTGAAGCTTCACTTGGAAAAGACACGATACCGGAAGGGGAAAGAGACTTCGATCTGTCGCATGTCCCGCCTTCCGGGTGGAAGCAGGCACAGTACCCGGATCTGATCAGCAGAAACAGCGGATGGTTATACAACCGCTGCCACCTCATAATGTACGCGGTCTCCGGGATTACTGACGATCCGAGGAACCTTGTCACAGGCACTGAATATATGAATGTCGATGGCCAACTGTCCTATGCGGAGAAAGCTACGCAGAACTGGCTCCTGAGAAAGGGAGGAAGGATCCTATACCGTGCAACTCCTGTCTTCAAAGGCAACGAGCTGGTCTGTAGAGGCGTACATATCGAAGCAGGCGATGTAGAGAGTAGAGGAACGAAGTTTCATATCAACGTTTTCTGTTATAACGTAGAGCCAGGGATATCCATAGACTATGTGACAGGATCAAGCTGGAAAACGAATTGATTTATTTCGGAAAAAATGTCCCCTTGCTGCGAAAAACGAGGTTTTTAGTAGTGGGGAGGTATGATTATGATTGATTACGACATTTTGCAAACGGCACTCTTAAAGGCAATGGATATCGAAATTCGTGAAGCTGAAGAATATCTTAAGGACCGCAGCTATGCACCAACTCCTGAGTTCGAGGAGGTAATGCAGAAACTTCTTTCGGATCAGAAAAAAGGAGCTTTGACACTCCACACGGCTAAAGCCGTGGGATTCTTGCTTCGCTGATCACAGCAGCTCGTCCGAAGACTTGCCGACTTACACGATCTCCGCAAGCGTGAATTCCCGTGTGCCCCACGGTACTGAAAATATTTACGCTGATTCGAGTGCCTTGGCGAGGATGTTCTTCGCAGCGTTCTCGTCACGGTCGTGGACGACCCCGCAGTCCGGGCAGATCCACGAGCGCACGGACAGATCCTTGACCTTAGGATTCTTATATCCGCAGCATGAACATGTCTGGCTCGATGGATAGAAAGTCGGGATACGAAGTACAGTACACCCATGCTCAAATGCCTTGTACTCAAGCATTGTGACGAGCCGCGACCATGAGGCGTCGGATATGGCTTTCGCGAGATGATGATTACGTATCATCCCTTTCACCTTTAGCGTCTCTAAAGCGATGACTTGGTTTTCGTTCACCAGCTTAGTAGATGCCTTGTGCAAATTATCGGTACGACAGTTATATATCTTCTCGTGTATCAAAGCGATCCTGCGCTTCTGCTTCTGTATGTTCGAACACTCGGAAAGAGGTCGTTTCCATACAGGCTTACGGTTCTTTGTATAGCCTGCGATGTTAGCCTCGATCATGCGAGAGAGTGAACGCTGCTCACGGCGGAGCTGCTTCTCGTACTTCGCGAGATACTTCGGGTTCGGCTCTATATAGCCGTCACTGTCAACATAGAGATCCTTTATACCGAGGTCGATACCTAGAGTACCTCCGGCATTGGACTTCGGGACAAGCTCCTCTTCGACACAGAGCGACACAAAATACTTACCTGTCGTAGTTTTAGACACTGTGGCATTTAGGATGCGGCCGCCCGGAAGACGAGATATCTTCGCCTTGACGGCACCGAGCTTCGGAAGCACGATACGGTTTCCTTCGATGCGGATGCCACCGCCCTGATTGCGTGTGCGGTAGCTCTGATCAGATGATTTCTTATGGAACTTCGGATATCCGCTGCGCTTCTCAAAGAAGTTCACGAAGGCCTTGTTCAGATCCTTGACGGATTCCTGAAGCGCCATGCTGTCGCATGATGCGAGCCATACGTACTCAGGATCGTGGCGCATCGCCGTTATAAGGCGCATGCACTCATACTGAGATGCGTTGCGCTTCTCAGCGACATAGACATCCTTTCGATGGGAAAGGCAGCGGTTATATACGAAACGGCAGCACCCGAAGAACTGCGACAGAAGCGCTATCTGCGCCTTATTCGGATATATTCGATACCTATAGCCTTTGTGCTGTGTCATCAGTACCTCGTCTTCTGGGTGTCAACATACCACTTGATGGTCTCGCTGCTTACATTGTCAGCAGTCGAGACAAAGAAACTCCTCGTCCACAAGGACGGCATCTTCACAAGCTGAGGAAATTCCTCGCGGAGCGCAAAAGATGTGGCACCTTTGAGCTGGTGCATTATATCCGAGGGACTCAGCGACGGAAGGCAGCTCAAAAACAGATGTGCATGATCGACGTGACATTCCATGGCAAGGACTTCAATGCCGAGGCGATCGCATTCAGCTGCCGTCAGCACTTTGAATCTATCCTCTACGCCGGGGATGTTGAAGATCTTCCTCCTATAGCGGGGACAGAAAACAAAATGATAGTTGATAAGAGACACTGTTGTTTTTGTTCTTCTATAATCATTATCCATGTGTATATTATATAATAACTATACACATTGCGCAAATTAAAAGCCGCCTATCATCCCACCACTAAAGTAGTGGGCTTTCCCGGCGGAAAGGGTTGTAAGCTGGAGTGCTACATGCCATTGAAAAGGCACTCATCCAAGTGATGCAGCGCTCACAAATTCCTTATTGTTATTAATTGCATTTGCATATATAATATAGTCATATTAACGTATTCTCAGCTTAAGATTGAGCACCTGTATGTCCTACGACATCGCAGGTGCTTTTTTATTTAAGCAAACGATGACTTCGCAGCGGTGACGCGAAGCCATTTTTAATTTAAAAGGAGGTAACACCATGAAAAAGTTGTTTTACGTTGTAGCCACTATCGCATCAATCACAGGCGGTGAATGGATGGCCAGAGTGCTGTTCCATATCACAGGCCCGGACGAAATCACAACAGCCTGCGCAATGCTGATTGCCTTTGCGATCACTGCGGCATACAGGCTTGCGGTCATCAGACCTAGTGAGAAAGCGGCGATCAGAATGGCTCGCTATGAAGGACGCAGAAATGAAAAGTTTGCCAGAATCGAGGCGGACAATTTCATGCTCAGGTATGAGATCTACAGAGAAGATATCGGAAGGAGGGATTAGCAATGCTGACTCTCATTTACTCGATCATCGAGTTCATCGTAGTCTCGATCATCCTGCTGTTCAAACTGCTTATAAGGGCACTGAGCCCTTCTTCAGACACAAGCCCGTCTGATAAGCCACAAAGCAGCACCGTGAAAGAGAAGAAAGTGGATCTGTCGGATAGCCAGCGATACGATATCGTAAAAGCTATCCTTGACGATTCTCTTCTCGTTCTGGACAGTGCCTATGATGCGCTGTACAACACCGGGGAGGCGCTGTTTTCAGCTCCGGAAGCTCTGCACTGCACATATCCTGAATACAAGGAGCAGTACGGGAGCAAGAAATGGAAGAAGGCCTGGGAAAAGGCTTTGGCAGATCGCTTTGACTGCCAGTGTGAATTGGCCGATAAAGGTAATTACTATCTTTACGGAAAAGAGATGTAGATAGGAGGTAAGACTATGAATAATACAAAAGTCAGAAACGTAAACGGATTGGTCGGCGAGGGCGTCGGCTTCGAGAGAATCAGAAGAATCACGGGATATCTTGTCGGAACGATTGAAAGATTCAACGATGCTAAAGCGCAGGAAGTCAGAGACCGAACAAAGCATGGGCTTAAGTAGAGTTAGACGCCTCTAACCCCCCCCAAAAAAACAACTTATCTTAACGGAAAAAGGCACATTGAGTGTCTTTTTTGTTTGCGAAGAAAGGAGACAACACACCATGATTAGATGCGACAATTGCAAGAGAATCTTCAGCGAGGATGACCTGATTATAGTACAGGACGATCCATCGCCAAGTGGGATTTCTCTTCCGGCAGGAGCATATTCGTATGCATACTGCCCGCATTGCGGAGAAAGTATCGGCAGCAGTAATGATTTTGCACTCATTGACAACCTCGACATCGAGGAAGCAGTGGACGGCTCCGTCGAAGTGACATTCGAAGGGCGCGGCCTCAGATTCTGGATGGATGAAGATGGTTCCCTGCAGTGGGAGGAATATCGCGCACCTAAGCTCGAAAAGAGAAAGGAGGCGAAAAGTCATGATGCAGCGTGAAAAAAAGCGCGAGCTCTGGCTCGTATTCACCCTCAACGGCAAAGAAATCGCCTCATATACCGTTCGCGGCACATCCAATGGAGAGCTTGAAGCAACGAAAGGGCTTCTCGCCTTCGAGAATCATTGTTCCTCGTCGGATATAATCGTGAAGGGGGTGGTCAGATGATACCAATGATCAAGCTCCAAAACGAGAAAGAACGCTATCGGTTCAATCTTGCATCCGACACACTCTGCTCGCTCTGCAAAGACAGAGCGCACTGTGCCGGCTGTGCGATCACTGAGATCCGCAGAAGTACTTGTCAGCTCGTTGAAAAGGGAATTGCTCATATGGACTGCTGCAGCATGCAGCCACCAGAGCATGATCCGGAACTTCTTAGGAGATACCAGAAGGCATTGGACAGCATAGGCTCTCCAGCCCTGCTCAGTCTCCCGGAAGAGACGAAAAACAAGCTGAAAAAAGCGACTGATCTCTATGAGAAGGTTATTCTTCTCGAGGAGATCGCAGCAATATAAGGGCATCTATTTTTAACGGGAAAGGGGAGACAACACAGTCTCCCTTTTCTGATGTTTAGACGGAGGAAACAACAATGAGAGACGTAGACATTGAACGGCTCAGACGCGTCTATTCGCCCGGCACAAAAATAAGGGCATTTCACACAACAGGTCCCTATCCGGTAAAACCGGGTACAACAGGGATCGTTCAGTGTGTTGACGAATATGGGCGTATCCACGTTGACTGGAGTGACGGCAGTCTGAATCTGCTGTATCCGGAAGTGGATGTATTCAAGCTCGCCTGATCATATTTAATTAAGAAAGGAGACAACACTATGTACACCTATGCTCAGTGGGCAAAAGACGGGACATTTAAAGCGGTTCCCGGCCAGCAGATAGACGAGGCCATCTATGAAAAGATGCTGAACTGCATGCCGCCGAAAGATCTTCCTGCCGGAAAGGCAAGGGAAGTTCTGAGCGACTTCAATATCCCTGTTCATGCAGGCTTTCTGATGGGAGAGCCATATGATACCAGGAAGAAGAAGCCGCGCTACATGGCGTTCGGAATGAACGACTACGGCAAGGGCAAGAAGTTCTTCTATCTCGGTCTCAGTACAGCAGGCACTGTCCTGCATGGTGAATACTATTTCTTCGATTGCATGAATGCTTTTGTAAGCGACAGACCGTTCCTCGCATCCTCATTCGACAGCGAACAGGAAGCGATAGGATACGCTGCTGATTACGAAGCCACACTTATCTGGCGCAAATATGATCACGGAGTTATGACGGCGTCAAAGGTCGTCTATGACCCGATGGACATTTTCAACGATGAGGAGGTGGAAGCATGAAGCGCGAAGATCTGGAAAGACTCAGACAGGAGTGCCCGGAAGGCACCAGGATCGTGATGATCCTCATGGAGGACGATCCGAGGCCCATAGCACCCGGCTCTGTCGGCACTGTAAACCACGTAGACGATGCAGGGCAGATCCACATCAGCTGGGACAGCGGCAGAACGCTTGCCGTTATCCCGGGAGTTGATAAGTTCCGCCTCGCTTCAGAAGGCAGAAAGTAAATTTTAACAGAAAGGATAAAACACCATGAAAGATGAACGGCTCATAATTGAAAAGCCGGACTGCTTTACTGCGGAAGATCTCTGCAGGCTCCTTGAAAAGAGTCTGCCTGAGAACCTGCCGCATCTTGCATATCCGGGCGAAACGCCTATCGATGTGCTGCATATACTCGACTACATGCTTACAGGTTATACGTACAGAAAACGTCCTATCGCAGAATTCCTTGACGGAAGCGACTACTACTGGGTAGAAGCGACTCCGTCAACAGGAGGAAGCGAAGGAGTGTATCTGGACATAAATCTTGTAACACAGGGAGCGGGCGCACCACAGAGATGGCCAATCATAACTGCCAAAACTTTGGAGGAAGGACCAGTAGCATACGCCGCTATGGGCATGCTCGGTGGCGTTGCAACGGACCTTATCCAGAAAATCATCAATATCAATTATTAAAGAAAGGATAAAACGCTTATGGTAAAAAAAATTATTAATTACGTTATTGAGGCTATTTCAGCCTGGCTTCAGGAGACTCCTGAGGAAAGTGTTGAAAGACGCGCAAAGAGGCAGGAAAAATTGTCTAAAGCAAATGCAGGCAAGAAGCTTCTTTCACTCACGGGAATTTTCTATTTCGCGGAGCTTATCGCTCTCTGGGCGATGTCTTATGCACCTATGAGAGAGTGCTACGGCTCACTTTTCCAGAAGATAAGACCGCATGCAGCCGCATGGGCTGATTTTCTTCCGAGAGTTGTCATTGTGACCTTCGTAATCCTTGTGGCAGCGCTCGTATTCTATTCAGCGCTTGAAGTTCAGAGCCATTTCAGCTCAGACGAAGAGGATTATGACGCGAGCAGGACTGTAGAGAATGTAATTATTGCCTTGTTAGGCCTAATTTTGTGCCTCATGTTCATTACCTTAGGCTGCTCATTGCTTGTTTCCATAGCAGACGACAGCATCATGAACACTTTGAACATAATTACTGCTCTTTTGCACCCGGGAAAAGCACTTTACTGGCTCCTTTTAACAGCCCTTATTCTTGCAGCCATCTCTTTCTTTGCGTACACGATTGTCACTCAGATATTGTGGATTATAAGAGAGATGCCAAGCACGATTGAGGCAGTCAAGGCCAGAAGAAAAGCTAGAAAACTGAAGAAGGAGAAGAAATAGAAGATAACGACTCATCAAAGGGGAGGCCGCAAAGCCTCCCCTTTACAACACCATTTTGATTTACAAGAAAGGAAACAACACAATGAACGAGAAAATCAAACCTGAAAACGCAGTACCAGAGGCCGAATATTTTGCCACTCCGTTCTGCGAAGTCGCACTGGCGATAGACGTCAGAGACTATGATGTGATCCGCGAAAGCGGGATCTTTGAGCATCCGGGAAAGCCTAGGGAATTCGTCAGAAAGACTCCTGATAACCTGTACATCATTTTTTACTGGGATTTTGTAGAGTGGCAGGGCTACACCGTGGATAAGCTTATGCATATTCTGGAAGGCATCCGTCATTCATTCTGCAAGATCTCTGAAGACGGAGATATCTACAGTACGTACGAGATCTCCGACGAGTGGGGTACAGACGAGGAATTCTGCGAACTTCTCAGCATTTCATCCGAGATTTTCATCTGGGATGAGGAGGATTCTCTTGAGCATCAGATGCACGCAGATGATAAACCGATCGCTCAGCTGGCGTCCATATCTGACAGCGAGCTTCAGAGCTATCTTGAGCTAGAAAGGGAAGGCTCGATCTCAACAAGATCGGTGTTTTTCAACGAAGTTCTGAGCGACACCGATGACGAGTTCGCCGAACTGATTTCGGATTACAGAGCTCAGGACGCAAAAGGCAAGGCTGTAATAGACTCTGTTCTTCTCAGAGTCTGCGGCTGGACGCTCCCGACCCTTCTTAAGATGGCAGAAACGCCTGAGGTGGAAGGAGGTGCAGCATGAGCATTTTCTGGCTTGGAGGACCAAATGTGATCATTCCAGACAAGGAAATCAAACGCGAAATGTATGAGGACAGATACTTTAAGCCGGGTATCATTCACGGTGACGAGGATACCATCATCCGGGTGTATCTGAACGATGCTGTCGGGGAGAACGACCCCGATGAATTCATCGCAGAGTATCTCACAAAGGAGCTTATCCATAAGGCTCATACAGCGGATCCGATGCATCAGGAGCTCTTCGGAGAGATCCTGGCAGCTGAAGCGGAAAACTTCGCCTGCTATAACGATGCATCCGGAGATTTCGCTACTCTGTGGGCAGAATGGCCAAAAGCAGCAGCTCTGACCAACGATGAGCTTGCTAAATGGGCAGAAGTAGCAGATTCACCCGTTAAGAGTGCAGCTGTTCCGGAGTTTATAGGTCAGATCATCGATACCTTCGAGGATTTCCTCGAAGAGAAGGGTATAGATATCCCTAACGATGAGAAGGATGACCGCGACGATCCTGATTCTGCCGCCATAATCTATGGAACCGACTACGGCAATCTCCAGTCAGCTCTGGAAGAGCTTATGCTTAACTGGGGCGTTGTAGAAAAGGAGGTGTAGATATATGGCTAACATCTTCGACAAAGGCGAAGCATTGCTCGTGTTCTCGGAAAAGGGGCTCATCGTTCACGCACAAAGCGGCACCGGCGACAATTTGCTCAGAGAAGACCTGAAAGCAGGGTATGTCGACTACATTGACTGGACAAGTTACAGGCCGACGATAGTCTTTGACCTTGAGCTTGAGGAAGTCGATGGAGGGATGGCGATGTTCAAGAAAAACATCTCAGACCTTACAGATGAAGCTCTGATCGGTGCTTTGAAGCAGGAAGCCGGACTCAGCCCTGATGCAGCGTATACGATCATAAACGCGTAGCATTAATAGAAGAAGGAAACAACGATTAACGGTGGTTTTATGAGCGCAATTGACATCGCTGCCATACGATATATATAATATCAATGACAGATAAAGGGAACTGCAGAGTAAAACCACCAAGAAAGGAGGATGAGCAATGGCAACTTCAAGCATATTCAGGAACGTTATCCTGAAATCCAGTGAAGATGCAACCAGCTTTCTGGAAGCTCTAGAGCGATCTCAGCTCGACAAGTCAACGCCGGAAAAAGTTGACGTGCGTTATATTGAACACGAAGACACGCTCAATGCCTTCCTGGATAGGATGGTGAAGGCGAATGTATAGTGTTATTAATATCAATGACGTCATCAACTTACGTGGAGAGGAAGCGGCACAAAGCTTAATCTCCACTTTTTCTTGCTCTAATAAAGAAGTTGAAACCTTTATTAGATTTAAATCCGTTGAATTTGCAAAAAGAAAGCTGGCGGTAACATATCTCGTATACGCTGAAGAAATTCAGTTAGCAGGAGCTTTTACACTTGCGAACAAGTATGCAGCGATACCGGCCGAAACTTTATCAAACAGCCAGAAAAGTAAAATAAGGCCGTTTGCGGTTTACGACGAAGGAGAATCTGCATATGTAGCCTCCGCCTACCTTCTGGCTCAGTTCGGCAAAAACAAGGATGAGTCTGAGGACTGCCCCATTACAGGAACTGAGCTGATGACAATTGTCATTGATACAGTCTCAGACATACAGAAGCGAATAGGTGGCAGAATACTGTGGCTCGAGTGCGAGGAAGACAATATAAAGGCGTTGCGTTTCTATAACAAAGAGCCGGCAAAGTTCTTCCGGTATTCAAAGCGAGATTCTGCGGAAGCGATATATGTTCAAATGCTAAAATTGCTATAACTACACACAATGCACATGCTTCAAAAGTGAGGGATTCCAGAACGCCTCTGGCCCCTCACTTTTATTGGTTATAACACAGGAGGAAACAACATGACATACAGAGGTAAATACCTTGCCCGTGACGGGCGCCGTATCCCATATATGATGGGGATGCTCGGACCAAACAAAATGGTCATAAAGTATGATCTGGAAGGCGAGAAACTGCCTGCAGTTCACGAGATCCCTATAAGATACAGCGACAAAGTTGTATGGAAGTGCAATGCAAAGAGTATTTCCTGCAACAGCACCAGCGCAATGTTCAGGCTGTTTGAGCAGTATCCGGCATACGCAGGTGCTACATTCAGATACTTCACGGGAATCAAATAGGAGGACACAACGATGAATAAAATGAATAACAAGATAAAGGCCTGCCCAAGATGCGGCGGCAACCTCGTTGGCACGCATTTCGACGATAAATGCTCTGCATATATCAGCCGTTGCTCTGGATGTGACATCCATATGTATGAATACATCGATAAGCCAAGCGGCGAAACAGCAGGAGCAGCACTCGTATCACCGAACATCGACGTTTGGGTTGATGCAAAAGTACATCCTTCGATCGCGGGGGAGAACCTTCTCGAATTGGAAGTCATTGCTCGCCCCGCCGCATTCAAGGAAAACGGTACTATTACGCTTGGGAAAAAGGCAGCTCTTGAAGACTGTCTTTCCTATGCTGCGAAAGCGTACAACGCAGCGACGAAATTGGAAAGCCCTTCGGTCATCCGGACACTCAACCAAAATGCATCAAGTCAAGCCGTAAAAAAGATCGTTGTCGATCTGACGGATTGGTCGAAGCCTTATCCGACAGGAGCTATCGCTTATGACAGCAATGACTCCGTCATAGACAGCGCATACTGCGATAATGCAGATGAGTTCGCGGAATTCTTTGATACACACAGGGAAGAAATCAACAGTGACACAGAACTCGTCTTCAAGATTAGCGCTGGAGATTTCGATATCCTGGAGCTGGAGAAACTCGTGTACTCTATACGGGATGCATTCTGGAAAATCTTAGAGGGAGGAAACAACAATGAAATATGAATTCGGAAAGAACATCGTCCTTATGTATATGCCGAGCGGTATCTGCGGACGCCCGTACATCTGGGCAGAAACAGAGGACGGCGAAGATGATATCACTGCTAATATCGCAGGGGTGCCCCTGAACGAGAATGAGGTGATAATGAATCACGACCTGTTTACAAACAAGCCACTCGTCACTGCTCTGGCTGAATACATTGCGAATGAGACACGCGAGATCACTTTCGGCAGTTTTAATACACGCACTCTCGTGCTTAAGCTGAAAGATAACTGGAAGGAGCTATGCATCCCGATGTGTTAACATATCATCTTTAGCCCCGGTTTTCCGGGGCTTTTTGTGGAGGCACAAATCCGCTTGATATTTCCGTCAAACCTAAGTAATATATTAGTATATTTAACGTATTCTCAGCTTAAGATCGAGCACCTGTATGTCCTAGACATCGCAGGTGCTTTTTTATTTAAGCAAGCGTATGACTTCATAAAAATGCCGTGAAGCCATAAAACCGTGATCATCTACACACAACTTCCCGGATGATCCATTAAATTTGCTGTAGCTGTCGCTTCAGTACAACTTAATAGTCAGCCTGCGGGTTGGCGTTCCACTACAGGCAGAGATGCCAAACGTCGATCCGGAGGAGTAGTGGCCTCCATTTTTGAGATGCACAGCAGGCCACTGTGCAGGATAAGTACAAGGAGGTACAGATATGACTAACGATTACATCAGTGAAGACTGCGGGATCATCTTCACAGAAATCCCACCAGTTGTCACCCTTACAAGGGCAGAGGCAGCTAAGATCGCCGCGGATGCTTTTAACAGCAACAACGGCGACAGCGTAGAATGCGCGCATAAGCGCTCACTTGCGCTGAAAACAATGAATCACATCACATTCAGCAAGTGTGACAGATTCGATCTGGACGACATACTGGATCGCCTCGGTTGCTAGTATGCTCCATCGGAACTATGCCGCCCCTGCAAAGGGGCGGCTTTTCCGCTGTTTGGCCCAATTCATTGTTGTTATTATTTCTGATTGCATATATAATATAGTCATATTAACGTATTCTCAGCTTGATAATGGAGCACCTGTATGTCCTAAGACATCGCAGGTGCTTTTTTATTTGGCAAACGGTGACTTCGCAGCGGTGACGCGAAGCCATTTTTATTTTGCGAAGGAGGAAACAACACCATGATAACCATCACAAAAGAAAGCGCTATGCTTTTGCTGGACCAGCTGTATAAGGCAGGTATGGTCGGCAAGTATTCAACAGGAGAGTATGTTATCGCCAGCGAAACAGGGTGCTTCGGCATGACGCCTGAAGAAGCTGCAGAAGACCTTGCTCCAAAGCTTGCCGAAATAGACCTTCTCATGGAGACCGCCCGTTCAGATGTAAGGTCAGCCCTTAGGGACATAACGCTCCCGGACCTTATGGTCAGCGACCCGCTTGCAAATTCGAAGCATGTCATCACTTTTGACAGCGAGACGGCTCACGGCGAGCCCCAGGCATGGATATATCTCAAGGACGGATCGTCCATAGAGATTACCCATGAGGAGTATTGCCTTGATCCGAATGAGCAGTATTTCTCGCTAAGACACCATTGTTCAGAAGAAGACTTCGAAAACGATGTCTACCACTCGACAATGGGTGTCATAGATGAATGCTCGGGAGGACTTGTAGCTATCGCACCAATGCTTCAGCGCATCACGGACGCTATAGGCATATCTGATGAGCCGCACGATGACCGCAAAACCATCGTACTTTCGTCCAAGACCCTCGCTGGGTATGAGGATGAATTCGAGGACAAGCTGTTCCATGCTGCACATGATCTGCTTCACGACTGCACGAAGGGTCGCAGTATACCGGGCTATGATGCATTTGCGCAGGCGTGCCTTGACAGCGACCTTCACAACTATGTGAAAACAGGTTTCTACGACCTGTTCAGGGCGCTCGGATTCGACATCAGCTCCGATGGAACAGATTTTTAGAAGGAGGAAACAACACATGAAAAGGATCAAGTCAAGAGAAGGTAAGGGATACGAGGTGCAGTGGTATGACGATAAGGGCGATGCATCCGATGTTGTTCAGATGGACACTGCGGAAGAACTCGCGCAGTATCTCGCAAGAGCCTGCTGGGGAGAACTGAGATTTTCTCAGAACCCTACCATCTGGGAAGATGGTGAGAAGTGGTGCTGCGGTGAATACACGCCCGTCTCAGAAGACAGGCCGTGCGTTGTCATAACGCACTCTTTCGACGCAGAAACCACCGTTTACAGGTACGGTTCCTGGGAAGCAGCCGAAGATGCTCTTCAGAGTCTTTATGACGAATACCTCGGAGAGGAGCAGGCAAACCATTCAGATCTGAATCTGGATGCCTGCTATTGCCACAAAGACGAGGGCTACGGCGAAGTCACCTGGTCGGATAACGACCACACGTATTTCACGACTGCCAGAATACTTGATGCAAAGTAGAAGGAGCTGCGAAGCTCTTATTTTTATTTAGAAAGGAGACAACAACAATGCCAAACTGGACAACTAACAAGATCACATACGAAGGTGATGCGAATGAAATCAAAAGACTCAGGGAAACTATGACCAAAGCCTTTGACTTCAATAACATCATCCCTATGCCGGAATCACTTCTATCCGTATCATCTCCGGCGCAAGAGACGGCTGTCCTTGCGCATGTAACAGACGGCTTCACAAAGCCTGTGACCGAAAGCATCGCTCAGAAGGTGTACGCGGTTTGTCACGGAGACAATCCGTTCTTCACGTACGATGAAGAGATCAGGCACCGTTACACAAAGCTTGCGGAGACTCTCGATGCAGACGAAATGGTGGACATGTCATTATCTCTCGATGGTCCCTCTGAAAAAATCTCTCTTAGAGAAAAGGGGAAGATATATGTAGAAAACTACGAGAAGTATGGCACTGCAACCTGGTACGAATGGGCTTGCAATAACTGGGGAACAAAGTGGAATGCATGTGATGTGACCGAAACAGCTTCGGACAACAGCGTCACATGGGAATTTATGACCGCATGGTGCGCCCCTGTTCCTGTTATAGAAAAGCTCGAGCAGGAATTTCCGGACCTCAGCTATGAGTTCTGGTACACCAACGAGGATGATTTCCAGTACAGCTACGGGTTACGCTATAACCCTGTAGAATGGGATGACTGCGAAGAGGAGTAGTCCATAATTAATTATCGTGAAGCGCAGGGGCATATGCCTCTGCGTTATCTTTTACAAAGGAAGGAGACAACACATGTTTAGCCGAATCGAAACAGAAACAATGAACGCCATAATCAGGATCAGCCGCGTAATGGACGGCTTTGAGGGCGTCATAGGTTCTCTAAATGACAGCCTCAAGGCTCAGAACGAGATCCTTGAGGCTATGGCAAAGGGACCAAAGCCGGATCCAACTGCAGAAGGGCACGACCTGTTCCTTGTGACATTCGTCACATCAGACTGCTTCCCAAGCGGAAGGCAGACACTGCACTGGCAGAGCACAGACCCGGAGAACGCAATAAAGTCGGCCTACGAGCATTATTGCAATATGTTCAAGCAGGCATTTGTATCAGGCAGCCTTGATGACCCTTCGGAAAAGCATTTGGATTACGAAGAGTTCAGAGCGGCAATGCTTGACGGCTTTTCAGGCGGTGATGATTACGCTCTGATACAGTGTGACGGCGGTCACATGCAGTATGAGGGCTCATCCATCGCTCTTTCAGAGCCGGTACTGGCCACAGGCAACTGGACAGAGGACACCCACACATATGCAGGACCCGGAGTCGCCAATTACAAGTGCACGAACTGTGGCGAGCTGATTGGTACCTGGAGAAAGGGCCTGACAAAAGACCAGCTCTGGGACTACTGTCCGGTCTGCGGCGCACGAATGATCGAGAAAGTTTAAAGAAAGGAGACAACAACAATGCTGAATCACGAACGTACAGAAGTGAACATTGCTCGCGCAAGGGAGCACTTCGCAAACTTTGAGGCAGTCATCAAGGACTGCGGCGACCTGACAGTCATCGACTGGAGAGACCGTGACGGCTCGGGAAACTGGGCTGTGAGATACATCCTTGATGGATGCAGGCTCGTAGTCACAGGAGATATAGGGAACGCCATCTTCAGAAGGGCGGAACCATACACCCTCGAGTATTGCGGCAAGATGATCATCGACCCGGGTTACAGTGCACGTAAGTGCGTTGCAAAGGAGCGCGATACAAGCCTCTATACCTGGGATCGCGCATCGGTCAAGCGGGATCTCGATGAGTATTTCCAGTATGTGACTGAAGATGAAGGCTACAGCGCGGAAGAGGTCGAGGATATCGAAGACATCAAGGCCGACCTGCTCGAAACCTGCGGATTCAATGGCGTATACATAGACGCCTACATGTACGAACGTCTTCCCGACTGGGTAGACGATATAAGTACACTGCAGGAATGCGGGATGCAGTATTCTCTGCACTTCATAGCGTGGCTTGTAGGCCTTCAGATGATCGCAGAACAGCAGGTTAATAACGTCCTGTATGGGCCAAAACTCGAACTTGAAGTAAAAAGCGGAAAAAAGCTGGTAGCAGAGATCAATCCTGATCCAAGCTATAAAGAACTTTTCGTATATCTTGAGGACGGGCAGGGCAGATCTGTTCAGGACATTGCTGTTATCGGAGAAAAGTACTCTTACGACGAAACAAGCTCCGATTCGCAGAACATAATTCCACATCCGGGCAAATATGTAGCAAGAATCTATGGCGACGCCAATGATGAATGCTACACAGACTGCTTTGAAATAGGGGAATATGTACCTGAGGAAGGAGGGTGTTTCTGATGAAGATCAAACGAATTCTTCCGTGCATCTGCATTGATCACAGGCCGGAATACGGAGATAGCGGAACCTATGGCATGCCGGCACTTCAAGTCTATCAATGTGGACTTGAGGGCGAATACGGACAGAGATACATTCCATACTGTCCAAACTGCGGCAGAGGCGGCCTTTCGGATTTCAAATCGGATTATTCAGCGCTGAAGTACTGGAACAAGCTTCAGTACAGTCTTTGGCAGGCTGAGTGCGAAGGCATATTTGAAGGAGAAGAGCCTGCTGCAGAACCGTGGAGAATAGAATTCTTCAAAGAATTCAAGGAGGTTGCGCTATGACAAAAGGATTTGTTAAGAAGTGGGCCAAAAAAGCCTGGGTTCTGGACTGTGACTTTGCAGGAACCTTGTCCGGTGGCATCGATCCGCCGAAGAACCTGCTCTTTTGCGAAATGACATCAGCAGATACTGTCGAAATCGGGTATGACTTTCCTGAAACCGGCGGCTTGTCTGATGTGAGATATCACGTCATTGACCCTCACAAAGTGAGAAAAGATGTATTTGTATTCACAAAAGACGGCCGGATCATGATGAACGGATCACCGTTTCCCGGTATCGAGCGATTAGCCGACCCGTGGACAGCGGATGAATCGAACGGATTCATTAATGATTTCAGGTCAGCTTTTGCCAGCGAGGAGAAGCACTGAAGCACGTTAATACACTTTTATTCAGCAGAGGCCCTTTGCCTCTGCTCTTGTTTTACCAGAAAGGAGACAACACATGAGTATGCGAACATACGGAGGCCAGATAACTGGCTGCGTCATCAAGGAGAAGTATATCGATGGCTTCATAAGAAGGTACATCGAATGTCATCCCGAGGAGTTCGAGATGTTAGAAAGCCCACTGGAGAAATATGAAGAAATGGAGAGCAATCTCTATTGCAATTCATACCTCACCAGATCGACCCCCGAATCCGAAGAAGGCTTCTATGCTGAAATATACTCGGATGATCCGTTTTACAACACTGCGTCGATATACCACCTCAGTGATCTGAATGAGTGGCACGAGGATCTCGAAATGCCGTTCATTCTTGTCGAGTCAGACAAGTCCCTTGTTACTAAAAACATTCTCGAAGGGAAATACTACAAGACCAAAGAGGAAATCATTGATGAATTCAAGGCGAAACTCGGAAGATATCTGCCGGATGACTTTGATTATGAAGAAAATATCGGCGATGTCGAGTACGCTGTTTTCTGCTAGGAAAGGGAGGTGAGTGAAATGACACTGTACGGAACTTTCAACGCAGAAGGCGCCAGAGAAACGCCTATGATCGATTTCATCGAATTTGAATTTCCTAAAGTCTCTGATGTATTCGTTCCCAACGATCTCGACAATAAAGACATCGTCCTGTCCTGCGACTGGGACGAGAGCGACTGGGACTTCGATAACAAACGAGGCATTGGCTGCTTCAGAGCGAAGGGCGTTTACCTGAATCAGAGATATGCTAACGGTCATATCAGCGATTTCATGAACGCGAGGATCGACACCCTGCAGGTTTCGGGGATCGACACAGACACCCGCTTTGAACTGACCGGACTGATGATAGATGATGGCGGGATGATGTTCAGCTTCCCGGATGACAAGATTATACCGTGGATGACCGAATATGCAGAGTAATTAGTTAGGAGGAAACAACACCATGAAAAACTACACGATCAAGTATGTAGAGACCTACTCAGGTCTCTATGACATAGAGGCTGAGAGCTATGAGCAGGCTGTTCAGACGCTGGAGGAAAGGCTCCATGAAGGCGCAGAGCAGGGACCCGATGTATGCACAGACTCTTACTTTGAACCTGCATCAGATGGCGTGAAAGAGACGGAAAACTGCGAGCCGGAAGGCAAGTGGTTCTATGCGGATATCGAGAGCCTCGACGAGGACTTTCAGAAGATATCACTGCCTGTGGTCGTTTGTGACCAGTGCAACACATTCTTTCCTGTAGCATATGCAGGCGCAGGGCATCACTACTGTCCTAATTGCGGCAGGAGGATGGCACCTGCAGACGATGCACCGGCTGCAGTCGGCCAGGAATCGCAAGATGTGGATGTCACGATCGCTGTCGACTGTCGCTTCACAACGACGATATATGGAGAATGCGTCGACACATCAAGCCGCGAAGTAGTTCTCGCAGCTGCAGAGGCAATGTTCTCGGACGCGGATATCGGCGACCTGGAAGTCATTGGGTTCAGGCCAGTAAGCATACAGACTCCGGACGGCGAGTTTGTATGGGAAAGGTAGGTGCAACATGATGTCAGATACCAGAAGGAAGCTTCAGTCACGCCTTAGAAGAAGGTTCGGCTACAGTACGAACACTAACTATGGGCGCGGCGCCATTCTGTGGAAAGACAACAAGTTTGGCTCTTCCGATGAAGTGGGCATCTGCCTCGAAAACAGGACATACGGCCCGGAAATCCCATATCAGCTGGAAATACTCGTGCATGATTTTGGTGACAGGCAATCAAAATGCGTCGCCGCATTCACAAAGGAAGAGGCGTTGCTTCTTTGCAAAGTCATAGAAGAGTTTTTCAGGGAACGTGAAAAGGAGGCGGCATTATGATGAAACCACGCCTAAGATCAATCATCTTTACCAGCGATATGGTCCGTGCGATCCTTGACAGCCGCAAGACCGTCGTTCGCAAAGTGATCAAGCCACAGCCGAAGATGAAGCTATGCTACACAGCTATGGGAAGCAGCAACGTCGGCAAATGGACCTATCCGTCACCCGAAGCATATAAGTACTGGGGTGATGAATGGCGCCTTGCCGACGGCATCACAAGCGAGGACCGCGAAAAAACGTGGAACCCGCCATGCCACACGGACGATATCCTGTACGTCAGAGAAACATGGGCAAGACACGGCAATCCAAAAGCCGGAAGACCGATGCACTATGACTACAAGGCAGACCGAGACGACCCGAGGCTTTGGGATAACGGTTTCATCGCCGAATGGGAGTCACCTGTTCGCATGCCGAAAGAGGCAGCAAGACTGTTTCTTAAGGTGACAAACGTCAGCGTAGAAAGGCTGCAGGGCATCACTATGGATCAGATCGCCCGGGAAGGAGCAGTTCCTTCCTGCAGGATGTGCTCGTTCAACAGCGGTATCGAGCAGCATGAAATATGCTGCACAAAGCATATCGAAAGGGCAGCAGCCTGCAAGCTTGAGATGATGTTCCCGGATACTGGCTACAGCGGCCTTTGGGACAGCTCACTCAGGAAGGCAGATGTCCCTGCATACGGATGGGATGCAAATCCTTACGTCTGGGTCATCGAATTCGAACGATGTGAGAAGCCTGACATGTAGTTATTTAATGATTAATCAAAGAGGTCAGGCCCTGTGCCTGGCTTCTTAGTTAGGAGAAAACAACAATGAAAGAAATAAGAACTAAGTGGCACATCTATGCTACGGACAACGAGTACGATGACGATGTAGAAGATATCTGCGTATTCGTCGGAACTGCAGAAGAAGCCTTCAGGTATGCGAAGATCAGTTGCATACATCATGCGAGAGTTGAAGAAGATGCTTCCGATGTTGAGTACATCAGGTTCAAAGAAGCCGGAACAGGCAACCTTATGGAAGCTGCTTCTATCCAGAGATGCAGTTCGCACCGCGTTTACTGGGTCGAGAAATTCGAAGAGCCGGAAATTAGGACCATTGCAGACATGACTCTGGAAGAAATGATCCTTTTAGAGGCACACCCGGATGGCTACGAAGATAGCGAACTTGAAGATTTCTTCAAGGAAGCTGCCTTTGAGAACGAAAACGCATAGGAGGTGCATTATGAAAACTTTGGACAGAAACAACGTGTCCCGCATGATCAACGGTTCTATATCCGAATGGCTGTACATCTGCCAGCAGCATGTAAATGCGACCGGAGATATCGCTCCGCACGAGCAGATGCGTCTTGATGAACTGCAGGAAGAGCTCGTTGATCTCATATGCAGAGTCGTCGAGGCTGCCAGGATCCCGGACCCGGAAGACGATGCGTCAGTTGTCAGAAAGTACATCTTTAGCGATACACATCACGAGGAGGACTTCAGCGACATAGAGATATGTTGCGAAGCAGACTTTGACGATGCAGCAGCGCGCATAGATGAATACCTGGATGCATTCAGTCCTGAGGAGATGAAGGCTCTTGCGGATCTTATTCGCAGCGGAGCCGAATTCGACCTTATAGAAGGCGGATGGGCCGTTGGCGGTAAGTTCTACCCGAAAAGGAAGACATCTGCTGCAGCCTCGAGCTTCGGCGTATATACGGACACGCTCGAGTGGACTATGGACGCTGATCTGAGACTCCTCGCAGTGTCCTCTGACGCGATCAGGGCTGATTTCGCCTCAAGATTCGAGGGGCAGTTCTACACCCCAGAGGACGTCCGGCAATACTTTGCTTGCTACAGAAGTGAAGTTACCGGAAATGCTGGATTTGTCGGAGCTATAACCGACAGCATCAACGACCGCATCTTCGACGGAGTGGAGGTGTTCACAACTACAGGCAACTGTATATTTGTGACGCCGTACATTCCGTTTGATGAGGACGATAAAGGCTTCTCGCCGACGCAGAAGCGAATACAAGAGATCCTGAGATCCTTTCTAGGACCGCTCACAGAATCACCTGTAGAAGCACAGTGGATAGGCTAAAACTTATCTTATTTTAATTTTAATGACAGGGGAGGGCATCGTAGCCCTCCTCTCTGGTTTTTAAGGAAGGAAATAACAATGGAAAAGACAAAATGTGTTATTTGCGGAAAGCAGATCATAGGATACGGGAACAACCCGTGGCCACTGGCAGACAGCGGACACTGCTGCGACAACTGCAACAGCAAGGTCGTAACAGCTCGCATTGGACGCCTCTTGATCAGGGACACTGAATCCACTGCTTTAGACGCAGAGTAGACAAATGCAATCAATTAAAAGGAGGAAACAACACATGAAGACGATGTATATAGACGCGCGTACGTACAATAACGACACAACAGTCAGCATAGTTGCACAGCCGTTTATGGACTGCGTGCTTGAGACAGCAGATAACATCAAGCCGGAAGGCGCAGCGCCTTTGGCCGTTATAAAGGCATGGCTTGAAAGCACTGGAACGTATATCTACCCGCCGGAAGAAGCCGATGCCCGCACTCAGCTTGAGGTGATACTCGAAAAGGGCAGAAGCCCGTTTGGCACAGATATCGCGTATCTCAGATGGTGGGAGGAGGACGATGTCCTCGAGCGGTTCAATATCACATATATTGAGATGCCGGACAGCCTATCAGAAGCTATAGGTAATACAAAGGAGGTGGGATAAAATGACTACAGTATATGAAAAGTACTATGGTAGACCTGACGCCCGTCTCTCGATGAATTACCTGCTTCGAAAGGACACGGACAAAAGAGTCGCTCTATATCTTGGAGAAGGGTACAGCCTTCCTCCAGAGATAAAGACAGAGGAGACAGTAGGGATCTTCTGTCTGAAATGCGGCGAATACCACGAGTATCAGATGCCCGCATACGAGCAGTTTAACAGGCAGCTTATATGCGGCTGCGGGAAGCCTTTTCTCATCGGCGATACTGTAAATACGAACTGCACAGCAGCTTCACGCCGTTCGGTCGGCAGCATAGGTGGCTCGTTCCCGGAATGGATCAAGATCACAGTACAAGAGGGGGAAAAGATACACATTTCTGTTATTGGCAGAAATTACTATCTGAACCCGAAGGTCATGAAGCCTTATACAACGGCGTACCAGATCACGGTCATCATAAACGTGGCTTCCGGGCAGACATACATAATGCCGGCCCAGTATCAGGGAAAGAAATTGTTTGTAGACTCTACAGGCGTGAGAACCGCATCCTACGAACACAACCTGACCTTGGGATGTTTAAGCCGCGTATTCTTTGCAGGCGATCCGGATGCCATGGCTGCGCTTGAGGCTGCGTTCAAACGCCTTGAGCCAAGTGTCAAAAGGCGTCTTGCCACACTTGAGGACGTGGCTCGGGCTAATTTTCTCAAGAACCTGTATGACCTTTTCCCGCATTGTGACAAAAGTGATTTTCACGCAGTCACATATGCACATAGGGAAATGTACAGGACGCTCAAAGACAGATACAGAAAAGATCCGGATACATTCCCAGGATACCTGTATCATGGCTGCAGTAAGGTGGCTACAAAGTCGATAAAGAAGGCCCTCTATATGCACCCGGAACTTAAATGGGCACTGAGATACCTTTACAAGACTCTCGGGATAACCAATCCGGATATCCTGAGGGCGAGTCTTACAGACAAGAGGCAAATAACAGATACCATGGCCTGTTCTTTCCGCGGCAACAAAGATGCCTTTCTTAAGATAAAAGCGCTTGCAGATGCCTGCAGGAGCTCCGGAATGAGTGACAAGGAGATCGCCGCATTCTTCCTTATAGAGATTGACGGATATTATACTCCAGGGATAATCAGAGACACCGCAAGGATGTATAACGGATGTCCTCTGTCACCCGAAGAACTCAGAAGCTACAAGACCATGAAGGAGCTGCATGATGCTTTGGTCGAGCTTGAGATCCGCAGAAGGAATCAGAGACAGTGGGAGCGGTATAACACAGAAGTCTCCTACGAGGAGCCTATATACGCTCTGGAAGGTCCGTGCGACGATGCCGTTTTCAGGATCATCAAACGTCCATGGGAGCTAAAATCTCTCGGCAAAAGGTTCCACAACTGTGTGGGATCGTATATGGAGGACTTAAGGTCTCACTACTCGATCATCGTAGAAATGACGATAGACGAAAAGCCTGCCGCCTGTATAGAACTTGACGGTGAAGGAAAGATTTGCAGACAAGCATTTGCAGCCTGCAATCAGCCACTGGATGGATGCGCAGAAGCTTCTTTCAAGGAGTGGACAACGCTTCATAAAATCTCATCAGGTCACATGACGCCGCATATGAATTATTATGATTATTATGATTTTATGCCGTTTTAGTTGACATAACATTAGAACCGTATTACAATCGTAATACAGAAAGGAGATGAGAGATATGGCGATTTCACTCAGACTTAGTGAGCAGGACAATCAGCTTATCAGAGACTTTGCCAAGCTGTATGGTATGAGTGTGTCTGAATTCATCAGAAATACCGTTATCGAACGAATTGAAGATGAAATAGACACACAGGCTTACTTTGAAGCAATGCGTGAGCTCGAGAAAGATCCGGAGACCTATTCACACGAAGAGGTCAAGTCTCTCCTGGGCTTATGAGATATAAAGTTCGCTATCACAAGAAAGCTCTAAAGCAGCTGGCCAAGCTCGATAAGGCGGTTAGCGCTTTGCTGATCAATTGGATTGAGACCAATCTCGTTGACTGCAGTGATCCAAGAACAAAAGGAAAAGCTCTCAGTGGCAACCTTAGCTCGGTATGGAGATATCGCGTTGGTGACTACAGGATACTGGCAGATATCAAAGACGATGAAGTCCTGATCCTGATCGTAAACGTAGGACACAGAAGAGAAATATATCGTTAACGACGGCGCCTCGGACAAACGTCCGGGGCGTTTTATTTTTTTATTAAGAATTATGTATGTTGTTTTGCAAATAATTCCCCAAAAATTTTTTGGTTACAACGGTTGAGGTTGCAGTTATTTGTTGACGTGCCACGCTATGCGTGGTACAATGTTTTCAAGAAATAAAGCAGGAGGGCATCAATGACAATCAGGGACCTAAGAAAGAAAACCGGCCTATCACAGGCAAAATTCTCGGATAAATACGGGATCCCAAGAAGGACTCTCGAAGACTGGGAGACAGAGAAGAGAACTCCGCCGGATTACGTGCTCGACATGCTGACATTTATCGTCGCAAGCGAAGGCGTAAATCACAAAGCGTGGGTTTTCTACGAATACAGAGACCGCGCAGGAACAGGCTCATATGAACTTTTTACTGACAGGGACGCAGCGATAGCTTACGCAAAAGACCTCTGGGACAGCATGACGGAATACGACCAGAAAAGCTACCTAAACGATCCCGCAGGTGAATACTGCGTTGCTGAGATGGATGTAGAGTGGGACGCGTTTGAAGAAAAATTCGTTCCATCCCTGAGCGAATACACACTAGTATGGCCAGAAACGCTGGTCGAGGAATCAAAAAGGAGGAACCACAATGGCGCATAAGACCGTGACATTTAAGATCACATTCGAAACACCAGAACTAACTGAAAAAACGGCCGACGAAATCATCCAGGTAGTCTATGACAACTTACAGGCTCTTTTAGGGAACATGCTCTTTGTTACGCACAAGACAACTTTAGAAGACGGAACGAGTCATATCATACACCCTGTATTGGGGTTCAAGGTAATAAAACAAGAAGATTAAGGCAAAACAGGACACATCTGAGAGATTTGTGAATGGTGACCGCAGATCTCTCAGAAGCCAAGGCCAAAATTCGCTCTCTATGGCGAGAAAACACATCAAAAGGTATCAGTGTACCTAAAGAAAGGAGAACATCATGAACGGCAATATCTACATCAGCAATCACGCAAGACAGCGAATCAAAGATCGCTGCGGCACAGGAAAGAAAGCAACAGCAGAAAGGATCTGCAGTCTGGCAATTGAAAGAGGAACAAACGCAGAAGAAACCAAAGGAATCGTAAGACGCTGGCTTGATCAACAGTACTACGATGAAAACAGAGTAATATATTTGTACGGAGACAAAGCATTTATCTATACAGAAGACCTCGATGACCTGGTCCTAGTGACAGTGCTGCAGCTTCCGGCAGAAATATTCCGGACAGTAAATAAAAATAGAAAAAAGCGCTCAGGAAGAGCGTCATAACAGTCGGGTGTTACGTATTTGTTACGAACGCCTATTAAAAAGCGGTCGTACTATGCGTTAAATTGACATTTACTGCATAGTTTGGTATACTATCCACAGGGTAACCGAAATGACCGTTTGACCCTTGTCCAGTCAAAAAACTACATAATTACCCTCCTCTCTCGGCGCTAAGTGGCGATTTACGCCACTTTCGCCGGAACTCATACATACATAATTCAATCAACGCCTGGGCCCGGTTCTATGGTGACAGGACCGACTCATGAGACAGAAAGGAATACAACACGCCATGAGTAAAGATTACAGCTTCGAAATAGCCAATCTAACACCTTCTGTTCTGGCTGCGCTCAGATCCGGCAAGTATCCGGTTTCTGATCCGCAGGCATGGGACCAATTTCTTGAAGAGACCTGCAACGCTGAGCGTGTACTCGCAGTCCTCGAGTATCCGTCTATCGACATCGAACTTGAGATGTGGACAGCATCCGGCGGAGATGTCCTCGATGCTACCGAGGATGACTGCGACGTAAGTCTCGCCTACTTCGTCTGTTTAAAGGCAAGCGATGGCACCTGGTACTCTGACGAGCACGCAGACAAAGACTGCGAAGTGGACTTCACAGCGGATGACTGGGAGGCACAGCTTGAAGCCGACATGAGCAAAGCTGCCGTAGAACATGCCAAGCAGCACGGCTTCTCACTTACAGAGCCTAACGACTAAGCATCTCCCCTAGCCCACCCGAGAGGCTTCATATCCCAGGGCCACATGTAAACTACTTTAAAAGAACAAAAGGAGCAATAAAACACCATGAACACCAAAGAAGTATGCGGAACCTGCAGGCACAACTGCTATGACAGAGACGGCAGCGGCGTGAGACAGCACAGCGGCTTCTACTGCGTGAACGACAGAAGCGAGAACTGCGGCTGTCCTACCCTTTACGGCGACAGCTGCGAAGACTGGGAGGGAAAGGAGTCATGAAGGACGTTATCACAGGTACGATAGACCACATCAAGAAGTGGAACGGCAGCTATTTCTTCATCAAGGGCGACAACGGTGTCCGCTATTGGTCAGATAAGAAATACGTCACAAACGCCAATGAAGGCGGCTACTACTCAGGCCAGTGGATGACTCTGTGGGACGCATGTGCGTTTACCGGGGCAAAGGTTCAGTTCGAGATCACAGAAGAACAGACCGGTGCAACCCCTACCGCTGTCAATGTGGTCCTCGAAAGGATTCCCGATCCGCGTCTTGAGGAGAAGCTCCTTAGAAAACAGGTCGACAAAGAAAACCGGGAACGCCACGAGATGAACCGCAAAAGGAACGCGTTAAGGCAAGCGCAGAAAGAAATCCTGTCAGATCTGACCGGCTATGTCATACAGCAGCGCGTCGGCGACAAGTGGGCTAACGTATACAGGGACGATGCCCTTCTCTGGGCCAGAGATGTCGACACAGCCAAAGCGATGATTGCCGAGATAAAAGAGTACGGCGAACACTACAGGCTCATCAAAGCGCAGTTTCTCAAGAACTACACCACAGGCGAGCTCATCGCAAGGCCAATCAGCAAGTAGCGACCGGAGTTATACCACGGCAATTCATTTGATCAGGAGAAACAAAAGGACAATATGAGCGAATATGCATACAGAAAAGCATTGGAAAAGATCCCCGAGATAGTAGGGATACTGAAGGCAAGGTCAAGAGACGAAGACTATATGATCGAGGAGGTCGTAGAAGAATACTCGGCTGAAGAAATGCTCGTCGGAAGGTCTCAGTTCTTTATTACAGAAGAAGACCTTCTGAACCACATCAGACAGGCCAAGCAAAAGGGCTTCGCTATCACCGTCAAGGATGACCGCGTTCTTATACGCGTAGAGCGAGCTTCAGGCTACTACTTTGCTACATACCGCCCGGTCAGCCTTTGCAGGAGCAAGACCGCCCAGATCGCAGAGGCATACCAGAGCGGGCAGATGTCCTCTCTTGAATTTCTTGAATGTCTGCTTTGTGAGGCAGCTGATACAGCTTCCCCTACCCTCTCATCACTGCATGACGAACTGAAAGAGAAGCTGCATATCCCGATGCCGGTCAGCAGATTTATCGAAGATGTTGAATCCCTAGCATCAGACATGCAGAAGTGCAATACCACTACAGCGAGCGAGATAGATGTTAGAAGACGTCTGCGGGAGATCATCTGGATCAAGCACAGGGTAAAGGACAATGACTTCTATGAAACTGCATACAGATATATCTCAAGATTCTACACAGACGCTGCATCAAAGGAGGATCTGAAGAATGGTCAAGCACAGAAGCGAATACAGGATAAACAAAGACGGCGCTGAATGCTTCCGCTCAGACTCCTATGACCTTATACAGCAGAAGCTTGCAGAGCTTAAGGAAAAGCACCCGAGGGTCAAATACACGATCCAGTCCAGAAGCGTTCGCCTCGATAAGAACGGTGTGTCCGAACGGGACTGGAAAGGAAGGCCCAATTGGACACCCTGGATGTAAAGGAGGCTTTACATGAAAGAAGGATACAAGATCGGATGGTATGACGAGTACGGCAGACGGCAGTACAAGCTTGTGGATAAAGAAGACGTTCTCCCGCTCGTAGCGGACAAGCTTGATTCATCCGACCACATCAGCATCAAGAAAACCGAAATATTCAAGCTGGAGGAAGAATAGCAATGGAAGATAACCGCAATTACCTCGAACTCATCGAGATGTACATGACCGAATACGGTCTCGATGAAGCCACAGCCTGCAGATGCGCAGACTATGACACGAATCCGGACTACAGCGCGGATGACTATGACCTGTAGAAACCGTCTTGTCCCCTTTTCGGGACGCAAACAAAGCTAAAATATGATTGGAGGGGTTTATCATGATCACATTCAGAGCCAACAGCATGACCTTCAAGATCGACCCGGAGAAATGGGAATATATGACCAACCGCAGGCTCAAAGACGAGATCGATGAATTCCTCCGCTGGTTCGGATCAAATGTCGACGGTATGAGCGAAGCAGATGCTGCAAAGGGATGGGCTCTTGTGAAGCAGCTCAAAGAGCAGCTTGAAACGCGCGGGCTCGATACCGCAGAGTTCATGCATCTCGACAGTGCTGCAGGAGGAGGCGGACAGATCAGCTTCTTCCCTGCTCACACCTAAAAGCTAAAACAGAAAGAGAGAACAACAATGTCAAGAAGACCGGAAACTCTCCACGAGTGGCTTGAAAGGTATCAGGCAAAGGCAGATAAAGCCTACTGGAACTTCCAGGACTCCGGAGAAGAAAAGTATTACAGGCAATATGAGGAGTGCGGTATGATCGCAGAATGCATCCAGGCAAGGATAGACGCAAAGAACCAGCGCCAGCAGGATATCGACAGACGCACAAGGAACTGCGACTGGCAGTGCTCTCAGCTTCTGAAGCTTGAGTACAGCAGAGACGAGGTCATCAAGCTTCTGCACGATGCGATTCATTGGTAGAAAGGCATCCTATGGACATTAGAGACAAAATGAAAAAAACCTGTCCCTGCCCTTCTGCCTGGGACCGAAAAAACGAAAGAGGCTACTCCGCAGCAGAACTCGGATATTTCCGCTGCGACTATGACGGCTACAGATGGTGGGACACAGTGTGGCCGATCAATCCGGAAGTGGAAACGCCGGAGCTGACAGAAGAGTTCGACTCAGTCCTCGAAGCCTTCAAAGAGACCTTCCCTACTCTGGATGATCTCAAGGAATACTGCCACAAGAACCTGCTGCCTCATTCCAGCCCTATCGAATTCGATGTGTGGCTCGACCTTGGCGGTCCCGGCTACTACTGGCTGAGGATCCGCCTCATACCAAGAGACTACAATCTCTACCTACACTGCATCAGCAAGAAGGCGCTCAAAGAAAACGATAATATAATACTGTAAACACAAGGAGAAAAAATGCTTGAACAGATCAAAAGATTCGCAGAACACAACTACGGCCTCCTCTGCTCTGAAGCTCCGGAGGAAGCTGCAAGAGGAGTAGATATCAGCTTTGACTTTAAAGGACAGTCGATATCCAACCCCTGGATCGATCAGAGTGCGAGGTCCGAACTTACAATGGAGCAGGCTGCTGCTACATACGGTGTTGCCAATGTGATCAAGTTCTGTAACGAGATCAATGATTATATAGAATTTAATACTACCTCAAATTCTAAAGAGCGCGACTACATCCGAAACCGGATAGACATGGTCCTGCTCGCATACAGGTGCAGTAAAAGCCCGAATGAGGCCATTGATACCCTTGTAACAGCCTTGGGCCTTGATACAGCACAGACCTGTGTGGCGACGCTTGTCAACTGTGTGAGCCTGAGCGATGGCAGGATCAGCGATGAAGTCCGCTCCTGGGCACAGAGCGTAGCGGCAGCCCCGAGACACTCTGTTCTCTGGGCTATGCACATCTACGGCGTAGACAGCTACATCCACTCTGCGCACGTAGATCAGATCGGTGACGCAATGAGGAGGTATGATGGGAACAGAAAAGCTTAAGAGAAAAGTCGTACCAATTACGACATTTTACAAGCCGGCGAACTACAAGGACATAGTGCCCGGAAGTGTACTTCTGGGAATCGGTGCGGGAAAGCTGTGGCGTGCTATAGACAGCACAGAAGATTACCTGCAGGTCGCGCCTTATTCCGGAGGCGAGTGCTATACGCTATTCACCATCAGCAGCCAGGCAGAGTTCGGACTGATTGAACACCCGGAAGATCTGCCGGAAAGGATATCACTGTGAGCAATCTGAGCAACATCGAGAGATTCATCGAGGTATATGACGGTACCGCAATTGGAGAAAGCGTCAAGAACATGCTCGAGAATGAGACGGACCTTAAGTACATCTGCGAATATGCAGGTATTGAGTTTGAGGACGAAAGTGATGATTAATGGAGGTTATTAATGAATAAAGAAGCAAACACTCCTACCGCACACACTCTGAAGACGCTTATTTATCTTGCGAAAGGGAAAAAACGCACTATGTCGCAATACGCAGCGGACAGCAAGATTTCTCCCGCCGCCCTATATAGGCTCGCAAACGAAAACTTCTCCAGACCTCTTTCAGAAGAACGATTGCAGGCTTTGGCTGACAACGCCGCACCTGAAAGCGGGGTTACTTACGAAATGCTTTACGAAGCAATGCAGCGCATTACAGCGCGAAAGCGCCCCGAAGAAAAAATGAGTATAACACAGGCGACGATCGGTGCGCTTGTAGATAAAGCCCTACATACTCCCAACTCTACAATAAGCCGCTGCATTCATCCAAATATAGCCCTTTTATCTCGCGACAATGGCAAGGATACATACTTCGCTCTCTCTCTTAAGGTCGGAATTTCATCTCAGGAGCAATCCTCAAGCCACATTCCTTTTGAGGAATATTGCTACTTTCGTATTATCAACAAATCGCTTGATACGATCACCATAGAGGAATTGTACCAATTCACAGGGAGGATAATGCATTCTGCACGGCCAAGCCAAAACGAACATTACTATCTTGTTTTCGTTAGCGAAGACACAAAGCAAGATGATAAAAAGGCAGACTCAACAGTTCGCCTTCTCCCTGCCAGACGAACAGATGCACCTTTCAATCTCTCGGTCATACTTGCAAACTATATCAACGGCATTGTGCCGCCGCTCAATGAAATCGTCGTTTTGGGCAAAGACAGCCTGATTACATTCGATTAGCGAGGGATAAACTGTGAAAGAAAAAAATATCAAAGTAATCCTCTGCGAGCCGGATAAGGCCGCATATACAAAAGAAATCAATAATAATGGGGACACCCTCCGTGAGATCCTCGGCGGTCTCATAGAGCCACACCACCCTTTCTGGCCGGAGAAGACCAGAGAAACTGCAGACCTGTACATCCTCTGTAACGAGGACGGCAAATTCCTGAATCTGCCACGCAACAGAGCGCTCATGGACGACGAGGGCCTCGTGTATGATGTCGTTCATGGCACGATAATCATCTGTGCGCTCAACAGGGAAAGCGGAGATTTCTGTTCGCTCTCTCCTGCTCAGGAACATATCGCGTTGCAGATGTTCGGACCGGCGGAAAGATTCGTCGAAGATGCAGATACAGGAATGATATTAGTCATACCCTATATCCCAACCAAAGTAGCTAAATAATGACAGAAAGAAGCTGATTCGAATGACAGACATTAAAAAGATACTGAAACAGGAATATGAAGTGCTTTCAAAGCAGTACACCGTCCTTGGCGTATTCCTCTGCGGAAGCCAGAACTACGGACTTGCTGCAGAAGACAGCGATGTCGATACAAAGGCCGTCATCGTGCCTTCTCTCAACGACCTGATACTCGCCTCCCCTGTCAGCAGGACGATCAGGTTCGACTGCGGGGAGTGTGATGTCAAAGATGTCAGAGAAATGGTGAAAAACGTGAAAAAGCAGAACGTGAATTTCGTAGAGACGCTTTTCACCGACTATCACTACATCTCCCCGGGCTTCAAATTCGCCTTTGACGATCTGATTGCCAAGAGAGAGCGCATTGCGCACATGGACGAGCGTAATGCCGTCAACTGTATGGCAGGTCTGACCGAGCAGTCGTTCAGAAGGATGCTGACGAAGACGGAGAAGACCGCTGCAGACATAGAGAAGTACGGCTATCACAGAAAGAGCCTTATGAATACATTCAAGGCAGCTGCTATGCTCGACAAGTATGTTGCCGGGGACAAGTATGAAGACGTCCTTGACTGCAGTAAATACGCACAGATCAGGACATCCGTCTTCCCTGCCCCGAAAGCAGCCAAAATAGCTGCCGAAATGGCAAATCGGGCTAAGGCTGTGGGAGACACATATATAAAGGAAAGGAATCCGGAAACCGACGCCGAGATCTCCGCATGGTTCGATGAGTGGCTGTGCGATCTGATTCGCGGCTCCGTAGTATATTGATTGATCGTAAGGAGGACACAATGACAACAGGAAGTGCTGAGCAGATCAACGCGGCTAAGGACATGATCCTTTCCCTGCTCCTCGAGATACGGAGCGTCATGGAATCCCCTGATTGCGACGCAAACGCCGCGTCAGACGCCTTGAAAGAGATAGACAGTGCACTTTCGCTGACGAAGAGCGCGTTCATGATCACAGGTCACGCCGCGACCTTCGGAGATACTTCCGAGGATCACAACCCACATACAAAAGACGGGAGAAGAAAGCATGTGCACTGTGTGGAGCTTGGAAAGACCTACCCTTCTGCTGCCGAAGCGCGCAGAGATACCGGGGTCAACTCCGGCAATCTCCACCAGGCACTGCACGGCAAGCTTACAACTGCGGGCGGATACCACTGGATCTATGTTGATCCAGAAGCGTAGGCACAATTCCCTACCGTGGGAGCCTGGCTGCATCCCAATCATATATACAAAACACTAAAACCAATTAAGAATAATTAGGAAATATGGTACAATATCCCTTAGGGAGATCTCTCGCATGTCATTGATATCAGTAACCACGAATCCGGTTAAGCCTGCTCTGAAGATACTTCTGCAGGACAAGACCACAAAGAAAAACATAATCTTCGCAACAGACGCCTATGAAAGCATAGGCTATTCTGCTATGAACGAGATCTTGCCGGAACGCATCGCAAATATGCAGCTGCTTCCAAGGGTGGAGAAAGAACTGATACACCAGCAGGCACGGACTAAAGCTAAAGCTGAAGTCTTTACTCCTTCCTGGATATGCAACAAAATGAACAACCACTGCGACGAAGAGTGGTTCGGCAGGCCTGATGTTTTCAACAAAGAGTCTGGCGAATCCTGGAGCACAAATCCCCTCCCGATCGAATTCGGCGAAATGTCGTGGAAAGAATACGTTGACTCCCGCCGAATAGAAATAACATGCGGTGAAGCACCGTATCTGGTATCTAGGTACGATACGACGACTGGGGACATAATCCCCATAAAAGACAGAATCGGCATTCTGGATCGAAAGCTTCGCGTCGTCAATGAGAACGCTGCTGACAATGAAGAATGGCTGAAATGGGCAGAAAGAGCCTTCCAGAGTGTATATGGCTATGAATTTCAGGGTGACAACCTTCTGATAGCAAGGATCAATCTGCTGAATACCTACAATGACTATTATAAGGAGCGCATTGGCATAGAACCTTCGGACAAAGAGCTTCGAAAGATTGCCAACATAATCGCCTGGAACATATGGCAGATGGACGGTCTTACCGGAACGATCCCGTTCAGTAAAGCCGAAGAAGAACACGCAAACTATACCATTTTCGACTTCGGGATCGAGCTCCCGGATGCATATGGATCAACCGATATGGGCGCTCATGAGAATCAGCCTGAACAAGAGGCTCCAGTTAGCAGAATCTTCGACTGGAGGAGCAACGAATCGATAAAGTTTAACGATTTAAGATAGAAACTATCACCAACTGAAAGAATTAAAGAAAGGTCAGGAGAGATGAAGAAGTTTGATTTCTGCGTCGGCAATCCCCCCATATCAAGAAGAACGGCAAGGAGACAGTAATACAGCGGTGCCGGTTTACCATACCTTTATGGATGCAGCATACGATGTCTCGGATAAAACGATGCTCATTACACCTGCAAGATTTCTCTTCAATGCAGGCTATACACCAAAAGACTGGAATAAAAAAATGCTTAATGACGAGCATTTAAAGGTACTGTCTTATGAAGCAAATTCAGCCAACATCTTCAACGGAGTGGATATAACCGGCGGCGTAGCTATAACCTACCACGATGCAGACTCGGTCTTTGGCGCGATAGGTACATTTACGAGCTTTCCGTCGCTCAATAATATTTTTAAGAAAGTGACGAGCAGCGCTGGATTTGAAAGCATTATCGACATTGTCGTGACAAGCTTCGCATATCACTATACAGACAATTTCTATCAGGAAAATCCTATGTTTGTGGGAAGAGCGAGCAAAGGGCACGAATACGATCTGCAGTCCAACGCCTTCGAAACATACCCTGAAGTGTTCTTCGAAACAAAACCCGAAGATGATGACTATATTCGAATACTTGGTAGAATTGGGGCGAAACGCTGCTGGAGGTTCATAAAAAGAAAATACTTAAATGATGTCACCAACCTTGATAAACATAAGGTTTTCATATCAATGTCAGATGGAGCAGCTGGAACTATAGGCAACCCTGTCCCTGCCCGCATAATGGGCGCGCCGATTATAGCAGAAAAAGGAGATGGCGCGACTATAACATTCATAAGCATAGGGAATTTTGAAACAGCAGAGGAAGCGATCAACTGTCAAAAATACCTTAAGAGTAAATTTGCAAGAACCCTTCTGAGCATTCTCAAAGTAACCCAGCATATCACCCCAAATAAATGGCAGCACGTTCCTAAACAAGACTTTACTAGCAGCTCAGACATCAACTGGAACACCTCCGTCCAGAACATAGACAGACAGCTTTACAAGAAATACAACCTCGCAGACGAAGAAATTGAATTCATTGAGACTCACGTCAAGGAGATGGAGTAATGGCAAAGATAGACATCAAGACAACTAAAGAGACCGTCCCAACCATCTACAGCTATTCTACTCCTGAGATCGCAAGACATGATGGCTGGACCAAGATTGGATACACGGAACAGGATGTCGGCGCAAGGCTCGGACAGCAGACACACACCGCAGATGTCGAATACAAGCTTGAATGGTCCGGAAATGCGGTTTTCGAGGGCTCAAACGATACCTTCAGCGATAAAGACTTCCACGCCTACCTTCGCAAGAACAACATCGAAGAGATGGACGGCAAAGAGAATGAGTGGTTCCATGTGGATGGTCCGACCGGAAGGAATCATTTCTACGATTTCAGACAGAACCGCGGAATACTCAGCGCCATAGACACTGTGATCCCATATAAGCTGAGAGACGAGCAGGAACAGGCTGTCAGTAGCGCACTTGATTACGCGAATACACATAAAAACGCTGAATACCTGTTTAACTGTAAACCTCGTTTCGGCAAGACCTTATCCGTTTATGATCTCTGCAAGAGGCTCGGAGCACAGACGATTCTCATAGTCACCAACAGGCCTGCTATAGCCAACTCATGGTACGATGACTATGTAAGGTTCGTGGGTGACGAGTCCGGCCTTAAGTTCGTCAGCCGTGTTGACGCTCTTAAAGGCAAACCATACTGCTTATCCCGAAAAGAATATGTCGACGGTCCACTGCTGGAAGGCTATGGCTGCATAGAATTCGTAAGCCTGCAGGATCTGAAAGGTTCAAAGTATTTCAATCCTCATAGCCTAGTGGACAAACTCGAGGAAGTCAAGAATATCACCTGGGACATCCTCGTTATCGATGAAGCCCACGAAGGCGTTGATACCTATAAGACGGATGTAGCGTTCAACAGGATCAGCAGAAAATTCACGCTGCACTTGTCAGGCACACCGTTCAAGGCTCTTGCTAACGACAAGTTCAATTCAGATGCTATATTCAACTGGACATACGCAGACGAGCAGGCTAAGAAAGAACAGTGGGATGGCGAAGGAGAAAACCCATACGGTACCCTTCCGCAGCTGTCTATGCTCACCTACCAGATGTCCGAGATCATCAGAGAAGAGCTTGACAGAGGCGTAGAAATAAACGGAGAGACCGAAGAGTATGCCTTCGACCTCAACGAATTCTTCATTACTACAGGAACGGGCGCATTCAAATATGACAGTGCCGTGAACAGGTTCCTCGATGCACTTGCCTCGCAGACAAAATTCCCGTTCTCGACGCCTGAGCTCAGATCCGAGATCAAGCACTCCTTCTGGCTGCTGAACAGAGTAGACAGTGCAAAGGCTCTTGCCAGGAAGCTTGAAACACACCCTGTATTCTCAGAATATAAAGTCGTCCTTGCAGCCGGAGACGGCAAACTCGACGATGAAGCAGAAAACCAGAAATCGTTCGACGCTGTTAGAGATGCTATCGCACATAACGACAAGACCATAACACTTTCTGTCGGACAGCTCACGACAGGCGTTACTATCCCTGAATGGACAGCAGTACTGATGCTCTCGAATATGAAGAGCCCTGCACTTTACATGCAGGCAGCCTTCAGAGCTCAGAACCCTTGCCTCTTCCACGAGAACGGCAAGCACTACAGAAAAGAGCGCGCCTACGTATTCGATTTCGATCCGGCCAGAACCCTGACTGTTTACGAAGAGTTTGCAAACGACCTGTGCTCAGATACGGCTGCCGGCAGAGGCGACATCGAACAGAGAGAAAAGAATATCAAGCGTCTTCTTAATTTCTTCCCTGTATTAGCAGAAGACGATGAAGGCGAGATGATCGAGCTCGATGCAGCAAAGGTCCTTTCGATACCAAGAAAGATCAAGTCTGTTGAAGTTGTAAGACGCGGCTTTATGTCGAACTTCCTCTTTCAGAACATTTCGAACATCTTTAGTGCGCCGAAGGAAGTCATCGAGATCATCGAAAACTTCCAGCCGCTTAAGGAGCCGAAGTCAACGATTCCAATGGATGAAGGAACAAAAGATGGCCTTTCAATCAATAATGAAGGCGAAGTAGAACTTACTGACGACTATGTGATCGGCGTTGCTGATGATGTCTTCGGTGACAAGATATATGACACTGAGGAGATTGAGCATGTCATCGATCAGGTTATGGAACAGCCGGGGAACGAAGATGAGTTTCTTGAAAAGCTCAAGGAGTCCTTCAAGGAAAAGGCTGTTGACGTGATTGTCGGCAAGGCAAAGGATAACTATGGTGACGACATGCGCACTTCGGACAAGAAGTTCCTTGAGCGCAGCCTGAAGGCCAAGTCAGACAGGATGGTCGACAGGATCGCCACCGATTATGAGTTTGAAAAGCAGGAGATCGAAACTGAAAGACAGAATGCTCTCAAGAACCTCGAAAATTGGGGAAAAGAATCCGCTGCCGTTAATGAAGAATTCGATAAGAAGCAGAAGGAAGCCGTAGAAAAGCTGAAAGAAACCCTCTCTGCCTCTATTACGGAGTTTGCTGAAGAAGCTTCCAAAGACGTCGTAAAACACGTTGAGACGAAGAAAAAAGAGCGTGAGAAGGAAACTATCGAAGATGCAGTAAGAGACCACCTCAGAGGCTTTTCCCGCACTATCCCGTCTTTCCTGATGGCATATGGCGACGATACGGTCACGCTTGCTACCTTCGACGAGAAGGTTCCGAACAAGGTATTCGTTGAGGTTACCAGCATCACTCTCGATCAGTTCAGGTTCCTCCGTGATGGCGGCAATTACACCGATGAAGAGACTGGCGAAGAGAAGCACTTCGCGGGCAACCTGTTCGATCCTGTCGTATTCGATGACTCAGTCAAAGAGTTCCTGAGACTCAAGAAGAAGCTCGCTGACTACTTCGATGAAAAAGCCATCGAGGACATCTTCGACTATATCCCACCACAGAAGACGAACCAGATCTTCACACCTAAGGATGTCGTCAAGCGCATGGTAGATATGCTCGAAGAGGAAAACCCCGGTTGCTTCGATGCACCGGATAAGACGTTCATAGATCTCTATATGAAATCCGGGCTCTACATCACAGAAATCGTAAAAAGACTGTACCAGAGCGATGAGATGAAACGTCTCTTCCCTGATGGGAAGGAGCGCCTTAAACATATCTTCGCCAACCAGGTCTACGGACTTGCGCCTACAGAGATTATTTACAAGATAGCCACGAATTACATTCTGGGCTTTGATGAAGACGTTAACATCGAAAGGCATAACTTCAGACAGGCTGATGCAGTTCCTTATGTGAAAGAAGGTAAACTGGATGAACTGCTGAATGATCTGTATGACGGGAAGGAGTAAGTCATGGCAAGACCGAAAAAAGACGGAAAGACAGTAAGCCTGATAATGGAAAAGGACCTGTATGATAAACTTGAAGCATACTGCGATGAAACCTATCTCACAAAAACAGCTGCCATAGAAAAAGCGCTTCGCATGATGATAGATAAGGAAACAGAGATCGGGAAAGGACAACAGCAATGAGCTGCAAGGCAAGAATTGAAATTGGCTGGATAGAAGATGATTTTCAGGGCGAAACTCCTGAAGATATCGTCCGCGAAGTAGAGAAAGTGCAGGATCTTGACTGTCTTCTGCGCATGGGATATGAGGAGGAAGGAAAGCGCGGCAGAAAAGAACTCGACAAGCTTGCTGCCTTTCTTGAAAAATACCGCAGCGGCAAGCTGACAGGAAAAGACTTGGCCGCCCTTGAGATCAACCTCAGCATAGGCAGCATCAAGTGTCTTTCCTACGAGGAAACAGACCTGTGAAAGAAAGCTAATAACAGGAAAGGAGTTCATGATGAGCAAAAGAATATTATCGTTAACCCTGACATTTCTGCTGATACTATTGTCGTTGTCGGCATGTAGCTCCCCAAAGGACGATGCCTATTCAGAGAACGACCAAGAGGAATATGAACAGTCAATAGACGCTGATGCCGAGCCCACCAAAAGCGAAGATGCTGCATATGAAGCAGCAAAGGAATACCTTTCTTTGCTGCCTTACTCAAAGCAAAGCCTCATAGACGAACTTGTTTACAAAGGAGAATATCCGGAAGAAATAGCTGAAGCAGCTGTATCTAAACTGGAAGCGAACGGCGAAGTAGACTGGGTTGATCAGGCCATCCAACGCGCACAGTATATGGATGATCTCACTGCGGATGAAGCTTTTCAGGAACTGACTGGTGATTACGAGCAATACACAGCAGACGAAGCGAATGCCGCGATAGACGCAGTATACAGATAAACAGGAGAAAGAAAAAACCGTATGCACAAACTGTCCATATATCTAAATAATGATCAATATGAGAAACTCGAGATCCTCTGCGCGGACTCCCCTTTCCAGAACACGGAGGAGTACGCCAATGAGATTTTCTACGATTGGCTCCTGTACAAGTGGCTCAGACGAAGAAGCTCTCAGCTGGAAAAATATATGAGAAGCCCCGAATTTCTGAATGACACGGAAGAAGATACCGTATCGCATATCAGAGACGGCATCTACTGCGATGGAGAGCAGGCTATCATAGGAGATATCGCACTGCAGAGAATAAATGGTAAGCTGCACTATCTGATCATCTCCCCTGCCGGAGCTGACAGAGTACCGTGTAACGATATCGCTGCCGAGCAATATGAACGCATCCTCAAAGAGCACGACGCAGTACTCGAGGATCTGCCGGAAGAATCTCTGAGTGAGCGGGAGCTATACTATATAAAGGAAGATTAAAATGGCCAACAGAGTCAGAAATCAGAGAAAACCAAAAAACGTTCTTGCGAAGGAGCAGACCATTGGGCACAAGATCACAGACGAGCTGCTGCCTGCTCTCCCCGCTTTCGTTGCAGACTATGACAGATATCTTGACGGCGAGGAAAGATCTGTAAAGACCAGATGGGCATATATGAATGATATCGCCTACTTTCTCACTTACATGGTGTCAGACACCGGTCTTACTGAGGCGAAGGATCCGAAAGATATCACCTTAAAGGATATAGAAAACCTCAAGGCAAAGGATATAGACGAATACCTGACATATATCAAGAAGTATGAAACAGACGGAGACACCGTGGAGAACGGCCCGGATGCACGAGCAAGAAAGAGATCTTCCATCGTCGGACTCCTGAAGTATCTGTATAAGCACGACATGATAGAGTATGACGTGACGGGCAAGATAATGTCTATAAAAGTCAAGGCGTCATCCCGCATCGTTAAGGCTCTCGAGGAGAATGAAGCAATCGAACTTCTTGACGTTGTATCGACCGGAGAAGGCCTAACGAAGCGCCAGCGGGCATACTGGGAGCAGACGAGGTACAGAGACAAGCTGATAATCGCCCTCTTTACTATTGCCGGCCTCCGACTCGCTGAGCTGCAGCAGCTGAACATCTCCTCTTTCAATCTCAAAAGAGAGAGCTTCACAGTGTACAGAAAGCGCGGAAAAGAGTCGGTCATGCCGCTCAACAACACTCTCATAAACATCTATAACGAATACATGGAGATGGACCGCAAACGCTGCACAGATGTTGCACCCGGACACGAAGACGCGCTGTTTCTTTGCCTTTCTACGGAGAAAAAAGATGCAGAAGGCAACGTTGTCCCAGCAGGCAGAAAAAGACTGTCAGAACGCCAGATTCAGGCTCTGGTACACAAATACACAGCCGTAGTCATAGGCGGAGCCGGATACTCGCCCCACAAACTTAGAGCGACCACAGCCACCACAGCGATACACCGCGGAAATGACATCAGCCTAGTCGCCTCCCTTCTCGATCACGACTCGCTTACCACAACTAAGCGCTATATCAAGGTCAACGAAGAGGACAAGAGAAAAGTCCTTGAAAGCATGGAATAGTTCGTGATCCGGGACCCTGGAGCCCTTGGAACAAAAAAGCATCAGAGTTACATAACTCCGATGCCTTTTTCTTTTGAGATTTCGCTTCAATTACTGATTATTAACTGCATCAGGCCTAATGCAACCCTGCATCTATGACCATATCCGAAATGTCCTCCAAGATGCCGTGCACTGTTTTCTCGAACGCATCCTGCAAATCGTTCTCTGCTGCATATTCGCTGAACACGCGGTAGTAGTGATCTACTGATACATCGATATGGATCGCAGCATTTTCTTCTGACGGAGCGATCACTAGAACATCATTGACATAGTCATCTCCATTTGCCGATGTCCCGCCCGGCTCAATGTACGCCGTGGCAGGCTTCTTCAAATCTTCTACTATCATCTCCACTACCGAGCTCTCAAAGATAGAATATTTCTGCTTCCTGTCTTCTCTGATATTTTCGAGCTGAGCCTCAACAAATTCAGGTGTAGCTGCAGCACATATCGGTATAAGTCCTCCCTGATTCTCATTGTAGGCTTCCATGTTGATTTTGCATATTTCCTCGACGGTGCCGATCTCATATGCATTGTGTTCCCTGTTGTAAGCGCCGATCCAGATAGAATTGCCCATTTTATTGTATCTCCCTTGTATTATTATCTTCGAGCATTAACGTATTAGTTTGCGCTTAATGCTACACTGTTAGGGACACTGTGGATTGGTGCGAATCTCCTACCACTTGATGGTTCAAGAAAGGCTCCAACCACAGCTCTCTGTATAGTTGTTGATCAGTTAGATACCGCATGACGGTTTATGTAGAACAAGGTTACGCTATCAGTGAGTACGTGGTCCTAAACAGTGTTAAATACATAATGCAAGGAGATTTTTTATGATCTATGTTGGTATCGATGTCGCCAAAGACAAGCATGACTGCTATGTCAGCGACTCTGATGGTGTAGAGCTT